>Ga0247727_10013656_pt1 | contig 13641 bp, 12 predicted proteins | sample WisWelCaveWW1625_FD_202498 | JGI IMG/M metagenome (GOLD analysis project Ga0247727, IMG submission 202498) | Biofilm microbial communities from Wishing Well Cave, Virginia, United States - WW16-25 | ecosystem: Environmental > Aquatic > Deep subsurface > Groundwater > Cave microbial mat | place... | reverse complement strand
ACGTCACGCCCTGTTTCTGCATACAGCCATTTATTGGTGCATACACAAACTTTTGCGGGCAAAATGGGTGATAGCAGATATTTTCGAAGTGTCTATTATCAGAAAGTTTTGTCAAGATGACGGCCACCAAAATGTTTCTGATGGCAGAAAGTTTTGCGCTGATTTCATGAACTAATCCAAGATGTGATCGGTTAATTCCAATTCGAGAATCTCCCGTACACGACCATCAATGCAGTGATGGGCATAACCTGCAATGTCCATCCTGCCAAAATGTGTCAGAAGGTAAACGAATTTTTCCGAAAAGGCAAGCGCGATTTTTTGATATTTGACTTGACCGGATGCGCCATTTTCATTATCTTGCTGAGGTCGAAATTGAATCCTACGAACGCAGTCTGTTGCAAGTTGATTAATGCGCCGGCAAGCCCGTAACAACGAATGAATGTAGAGTGGAAACCATCGGACCTGGATGATTTGAAGGCGGCAAAATGCCGGCTTGAATATCCCAGCCTGACCGCGCGGATTGCGGCGCTGCTGGGCAAACCCATTGAAATCGGTCTCAAGCTTCTACCAGGAAACTGGAACAAGAAAATCAGAGCGATCATCCAGGCCGCATTGCTGAAGGGGCTGCAATTTGCCATTTTGACCATCGGCAACAAAGCTGAGAAAAAGTCAAATGATCTGTTACACAAGGCATTAGCTTTTGGCTCTGGCACGGCGGGCGGCGCTTTTGGGGCGCTCTCTGCCGCCATCGAGTTGCCGATTTCCACCTGCATCATGCTGCGGTCCATCGCCAACATCGCCCGCAGTGAAGGGCATGACATCGCCAGGTTGGAGACGAAGTTTGCCTGCCTGGAGGTCTTCGCGCTTGGCGGCAAGAGCAGGAAAGACGACGCATTCGAAGAAGGCTACTGGGCAATACGGTCGGCGCTCGCAAAACAAATATCCGACGCCATCAAACATATTGCCGAGAAAGGATTGAGCCAGAAAAGCGCTCCGCCCCTGGTGCGGCTGATCACCAGTATTACCGCTCGGTTCAGCATCGTCGTAACGGAAGAGACCGCAGCCAAGTTGGTGCCCGCCATTGGCGCCGTCTCAGGCGGCGTTATCAATGTGATGTTCATGAGTCACTTCCAGGAGATGGCGAAAGGACATTTCAGCATCAAAAGACTTGAGAAGAGGTACGGCTCAGAAGTTGTGCGCCAGAAATACGAGGCGATGGAGATTTGACCTAATGAAAACCTACTCGATCACCAACTCCGGCACGCGGGCTTTGCTCATCGATCTCGATAATTGCCCGAGGCAGATCGAAGAGCTGCCCGAAGCGCTGGCCGGATTTCAGCGGGCGATTGCGTGTTACGGCGGCGTGGAACCGAAGGTGCACGTCAGCGTCGTGCCGCTGCTGGCTGCGGCGATCAACGAAGGCAAGCTGGAAATCATCGGCATGCAGAAGCGGGGCAAGAACGCGGCAGATTTTGGGCTGGCGTTTTGGGCAGGGAGATTGTCGGCGGAAATGCCGGCGGAGACCGAGTTTCTCATCTTGTCACAAGACGTCGATTTGGATCACGTGGTGAATTTATTGTGCAGCGCCGGGCGCAAGGTCGAGCGCATCGACGGCAAAACTTCAAAAATTGAGATTGCCAACAAACCGATTTCTACACCGCGCCAGCAAAAAACGGCAAACCGTCATATCGCCGGTTTCGTTGAAGAGTACTATTTGAAATATTTGCAGACCGGCAAGCCTCGGCCCGTGAAAAGGACGACTTTATTGAACAGCATCAAATCCGCCTTCAAAAATAAAAAAGAAATCAAATCAGAGGAAGTTTTGCAGGGCTTGGTCGCGCGCGGCATCGTTGCCATCGACGGGAAAGGCCGCGTGACTTATGCGGAGGCGGCAACCGAGCCGCCGTCGTTGCCGGCGGAGTCAAGTGACGGCGAGCTGGCTTTTTGAGAATCTTTCGGCGCCTTTAAAATCTTTCACATTTGGAGCGACCGAATATTAGCGATCACTTGCAAAAGTGCATTCATCGCCCATGCCTTAACCGGAAATTTTGTGCTTGATTTCTCGGCCGAATTGCAAAAAAGTCTTGAGATTGTATTTCAAAAAAACAAACAAACGAAACGGCAGCAGCGTCCCCACGGCTTTAAAATTTTTCTCTTCATCGAGCGGCCAGAGTTTTTCCAAATCGAGGTAGGGCGATTTTTGGCAGATGATCAGGCCGGATTTTTGAATGTGGAAACGCGGCATGGCGGCTTCAACATAGCCGACGGCAAATCCGACGGCGCGCAGCAGCTCGAGCAAGTCGCGGCCATATTCGCGATAGGCCAATGTCGAGCCGCCGCCGCCGTGATAGCGCGGCTCCATGAGGAAAATATCTTTATCGCCTTCGACGGCGACGCGCACGATGGTCTTCTCACGTTGGTGATCGTAAGGAACCGTCAATAAAAAAATCCCGCCTTTTTTCAGCGTCCGATAAACTTCTTGATAGCCTTTCACATCTTCCCGCACATGCTCGAAAACATCCGAGGTGATGACGACGTCGAAGGTTTCATCGGCAAAAGAAAGATTTTGCAGATCGGCGTACTCCTGCGGATTCGCGCCGGTTTTGATTTTCTCGGCGTCGAATTCCGGCGCGCAATAGTCGAACTTGTCGCGGAGAAACATGGCTTGCGGGCCGCGCGGGCAGGGTTCCAAAATTTTTATATCTTTATTTTGCGGCCAAAGATAGGTGGGCGTGCCCTCATGACCCAGCATCCTTCCGAGCGCAAACATCACCAGGCGATTGCGGCTCGACGACGAGCAATTGGAGCAATGCCAGCCTTCCCGCTCGAGTTCGGGATTCAAAAATTTTCCTTGATGGCCGCAGAGGTTACATTGAGGCGTCATGTGTTTTTTTGCCATTGGGCGTCATCGGCTATACACTTTTCTCTGGTGAGAGAGTCATAATATCCCCAAAAACACGCACAAAAGTCAAGCTTTAATTTTTCCACTATGAAAGAAAAGTGTTGAGTTTCCGGCTCGCTGTTTCGTATCTTATATGACATGGCTTGAGATGGCGCTGAAGACCTGCCGGTTACTTCAACGACGGGCTAAAATTCTTCGGGAAAATCCGGATGAATTTTTGTCGTATTGATTGGAGATCGGCAGCCATTCTAAAACTTTTCATCGATTCGAAAGGAGCGGATATGCCAAGCATAGAAAATGAGATGAGGTTTTGCATCTTCAACCCCCGGGGCGGCCCGGTGACGATCCGTTTGGAAGCGAACAATGCTTTGCGCGCCGTGGGAAAGTTTGCGCTCTTCGACGCCGGCAATCAGCCCCGGGAGCAATGGCCCATGAAAGCAGGCGATACCGGATCCGCGGATTTCACCATTCAAACGCGGCCGCAATCACTCAAACGCATGGTGATGACCTGGGCGGTTCTTTGTTGCTCCATGCTGCCGGCCGTCGATCGCGGAATCGTTTCGATTCAAATTCTTCAAGACGGCGCGCCCTGCCCTTTGACCAAGTCCGCGCTATGGGTGCTGACCGATATTGCCAACTGCCAACAGTCAGCTAAAAAAAAGCGAATCAGAAATGCTTTAACTTTTCTTTCCGAATAAATTCAAAAAAAATGAAAGAGGGCCTTATGTTTAGCCGTTTCGCTTTTGCAAAAGAGAATCTGTCGATTCTTTTCCCAATCTTTCTGCTGGCGCCGAGCCTCCTGGCGCAGACGCCGGAGCCGGCCTACAAATATATTTTGGATTATGATGTCCCGGAATCGCCGGCGCTCGTGGCGCTGGGCGTCACGCCGGCAAAAGTTTTGCGCGGCAGCGCTGCCAAGCCGGTTGTGCTCAATCTCTTGAATCAAGTCGGCTTTGCCAAAAGAGTTCAAAACGGCGTGGCCGTTGACTTCTCGCCGTATTTCACTTTTGGCGGCCGGCTTCGCAGCATAGAAGAGTATCGAACCGACGGCTGGAAGCGCCTGGCCGCCAACAGCCAATTGTCGATTGCAACGATTCAAAGCGAGGAGGAAACGAATGCATTGTTGTTTGGGCTTGGCCTCCGCACCACGCTGTTTGATTCGCACGATTTGCTTCAGGACAAAGAGTTGGGCGAAGATATTGACGAAATCTTGCTGGGCAGCCTTGAAGCGCCGCAGCCGGGTGAGACGGGCGACGTCGACGAGGTTGAGGTTGACGTGACCCCGGCGTACGAAAAAGCGAAGAAGCGGCTTCTGAAGAAAACCGGCAGCGCGCTGGCCGTTGGTTATGGCGCCTCCGGCCGGCTCAAAAGTTCCATCGCGAATACCGACAGCATCGATAACGTCAAGCACACCGCGTGGCTTTCCTTTAAATATTCTTTCGGCGGCGGAACCGACTTTTTGTCGATCTATCAAGGGCAATACGCCACGCCCTCTCACCCCGAGCATCGTTTCGGGATTGCGATCAGAAAGAGCGGAACCACCCTGAATGTGGCGGGAGAAATCGTTTACACCTCGCGTACCAAAAGATTTGAAATGGGGGCCAACTTGGAAGTGAGGTTGTTAAACCGGATTGGCGCGGTGGTCTCTTTGTCATCGGAACAACCCTCGACGACGAACCGCTCGCTGACAAAAATGAAACTGAATACGATCATTCGATGGAATTTAAGCCAATGATCCGAACCCGCCTCTTTCCACTCACACCACGAATTCCCGCAGCGCCGCGGCATACCGGCGGCTCACTTTGACTTCCTCGCCGCCGGCCAGCGTGGCGATCATGCCGCCTTCGCCGTCTTTTTCGAGATGGCGGAGGCGTGAGACGTTGATGATGGCGGAGCGATGCACGCGCATGAATTGCTGCGGCGGCAGGCGCTTTTCCAATTCGCCGAGGCCGAGCGTACAAAGATGTTTGACATTTCCCGCGTATAGCATCGTGTAATCATCTGCCGCTTCGATCCACTCAATTTCAGCGAGGCGAACGGGAATAATTCTGTCGCCGCTGCGGACGAGCAAACGATCTGAAAAACTTCCGGCGGGCTGCGCCTGTTGCAGCAAGCGCAAAAGTTTCTCTATCTCCATGGCAACCCCGGCGCGGCGCTCGACGGCGCGCTCCACCGCGACGGCAAAACGCTGGCGGTCAAACGGCTTCAGCAAATAATCGACGGCATTGACTTCAAAGGCGCGAATGGCGTATTCGTCATACGCCGTTGAAAAAATAATCGCCGGCAGATGTTCTAATCTCTCCAAAACCTGAAAGCCGTTCAATCCCGGCATCTGCACATCGAGAAAGATCAAATCCGGTTTGTGCTGATTGATCGCCGCCACCGCCTGCAGGCCATTTTCGCACTCGGCGATGATTTCGATCTGCGAAAAAGCTTGCAGAAATTCGCGAATCACCTGCCGCGCCAGCGGCTCGTCGTCGATGAGGATCGTTCGCAGTTGCATCGTTTTGCCGTTTGTCCGAAGTCCGAAGTTCGAAGTCAGTTCTCAGTTGCTATTGGAAGTCGAAACTTGACGAGAAAACCGCCTTTCCCATTATTTATTTGCAACCCCGAATTTTCGCCAAACATTTTTCGCAGGCGCAAATCGGTGTTGTGCAAGCCGTGGCCGTTATTCATTAAATGTTCGGCAGGCGTTTCTTTGCTGCCAACGCCGTTATCCGCGACTTCGATTTCAAGATGATCGTTTTGCCGCTGCACGCGCAACGACAGCTCGCCGCCTTGTTCTTTCGGCGCGATGCCGTGTTTCACGGCGTTCTCGGCGAGGGGCTGCAAAATCATCGGCGGCACCAAAAGCGGCCGGGCGGCTTCGTCGATTTCTATTTTAATTTGCAAACGTTTGCCGAAGCGCGCTTTTTCAATCGCCAGGTAGGTTTCAACCAGCCGGACTTCTTCAGCGAGCGGCACCAGCGACTGGCGGTCGCTTTCGAGCGAGTAACGCAAGACTTCGGCAAGCTGCGCCAGCACTCGCCGCGCGGCTTCGGGATCGCTGCCGACGAGCGCGTTGATCGAATTGAGCGCGTTGAAGAGAAAATGCGGATTGAGCTGCGCTTTCAAAACGGCAAGCTCCATTTGATTGGCGCGCAGGCGCAATTCGGCTTCGCGCTGCTCTTTCTCGCGGAGTTGTCGCTGATGCCGTAAAATATAAAAAACGCCGACGATCACGCCATACATCGTCATCGCGGCGAGCGCCAGCCAATACTTGGTTCGTTCCATTTGGGCAAGATCAAATGTTGACTGGCCGAAGGCCCAGATAAAAATTCCGCGAAAACTCCCATGCCAAACGACGGCGAAGGCAATGGCGCCGGCGACATGACCCAGCAATTGCACCAACGCATGGCGTTTCATCAACACGCGCGTCGTCCAAAACCAGACCGGAATGCTGTAAATCGCCATGAGATAATGCGACAGCAGGGAGGTGGGCAGCGCATAAATGTAGGGCACGTTTTCGGAAAGATGCAGGACGCCGGCGTAAAAGGCGGCGTAAATCGTCCAAGCCAGCCAGCCGATAAGCAGGCCGCGTCCCCACGAAATTTTTTGCGATGCGAGGTTTGGCATACGAAACGCGCTATTTTTGTCTTCAAACTAAAATACGAGGACGGTGACAACTCAAATCAACAATTCGGCCAACAACGGCTGGCGCCGGTGAATGGCGGAAAACTGGCGGCCGGTGCAATTCCCAAAAGTTGCTTTTTGACGGGATTACGGGATTTACAGGATTTCAGAAAATCAAGTCGTTTCTGTTATCCTGTCAAAAAACAAGGTGCTTTAATTCTCGACCAACTTTTCGGAATTACACCCACTGCCGGCGCCAAATGAAATCACAAGTGTTTCAAATAAGCCTCGGGATTATTTAAAAAAGCGCGGGTCAACGTCACGTGCTCCAAATCATCGTAGTTGACTGCTCGAATCCGCGCCTCGTCGAAACTCAAGATCGTTGCGTTTGGAAAAGCCATGATGATGGGCGAATGGGTGGCGATGATAAACTGTGCGTTTTGCTCGACCATTTGCTTGACGGCGGCGATAAATGAAAGCTGTCGAATCGGCGAGAGCGGCGCTTCCGGCTCGTCCATCAAATACAAACCATTGGGGACGAAACGCGATTGAAACAGCGTCAAAAAACTTTCGCCGTGCGAGTAAGTGTCCAAACCTTCGCCGTAACGACTCCGCATGTCGTGAAGCTCTCGGCCGTAGGCCATTTTTGCCAGCCCCTTTGCCGTTTCCGAGCGCCCTTGATATTCCTCATCAACGGCTTGCATTTCTTCTTCCATCTCGGCCCGCATTTGCGCCAGCCGTTTGGCATAGCCGAAGAAATCCTCGGCGCGCAGGAAGAAGCCTTTGTGCGTGCGCTGCTGCCAGGTTAATTTGAACTGCTGCGCGAGCTTTCGCACCGCGCCCAACGTTTTGTCGGTTTTGACATTTTCGCTGCCAATCGTGATCGATCCGGCGGCGCAGGCGATGGCTTCCAGAACCGTGGATTTGCCCGAGCCATTTTCGCCGACAAAAAATGTGACGGGAGAAGTGAACTCCATTTTTCGAAGCGCTTGGACAATAGCCAGGTTAAAAGGAAATTCACGTTTCAACGCGGTTGGCCATTTCCGCACCGAAATTGAGTTGAGATGAAGCATTGAGACTTTCATTCTCCCACCACGACATGCGGCACTTTGCTCAGTTCCCAATCCAACACCAACCCCACGCCGGTGCGTTTGGCGTGTTCTTTGGAATAAAGTTTTTCCACCAAATACAGCGCCGGTTCGTAGCTCAGCGCGCCGCCGACGGAAGTGATGTATTTTCCCGCGGCGACGAAATTGACATCGTCACGAACTTTCAAAAGTCACGAAAGGTTTTCCATCCGGCGTGACGATAAAACAGCGGATGTAATTCGTCGAGTCGCGGGAAAGGCTGTGCTGCAAAACATCATAAGGCGCCATCAGCTCGGAGTTGTAGACTTTCTCCACACAGACAAAGCCGGCGTTGAGAATTTTCGTTGATACAGCTTTTCCTCGTTTTGGCGCCGTGAATGAGCCGGCGGCTTGGGAATTAAAAAAGAACAGCGCGCAACCGGCGACAGACAAAGCAAGCAAGGCAACAATGGTTTTCTTCACGATTTTTCTCCGAGCACAATTTTATACCGTATATGTGGCACCTGTGGCCCGCTAAGGAATGTCGTTTAAATAACTTTCCCATATCTCAAACCGCGAATGAACGCCAATAAACGCGAATTAAAAATAAAAATTGTAACTATTCAGCCCTCCTCTCGCATGTCATTCTGGAAGAATCATTTTTCGTACTAGCACAGTGCTCGAAATGAAAAAAGATTCCTACGGAATGACAGTCGCTTTTGTACCTGAATAGGTACTAAAAATTAGCGTATATTCGCGTTTATTAGCGGTTTCATTGAAATGAGTCAGTTATTTAAATGGGGCTCCTAAATATCACTGAGCGTGTGCTGCCGTCCTTTATTGGCCTCCTGCAAATACGCCAGCAGCGGCTCGAAATATTTCAGCATCGCCCGCGCGCTCAAATCTTCGCCGGTTTTCTCGCGCAACACTTCGCGCCAATCGCGGCTGGCCCCGGGGCGCATGATGTCGCGCAGAAAATCGCCCACTTCCTGGCTGCCGTAATAGTTGGTGGCGTGCACGTCCTGCTGCAAAATTTTTGTGGCGATGTGATCGTGCAGTTGGAAAAGAATGACGTACGACAAGGCATAATCGTAATATTGCGCCGCGTCGTCGTTGATATGCGTCTTGGAAGCGGCGTCGCAATATTCTTGCCCGCGCGGCGAGGACGGCGTCATGCCCTGATATTTTTCGCACAGCGCCCACCAGCGCTGGTTGTACTGATCCTTCGGCAAATTCTTTGCGTACAAGTCGTGCTCAAATTCGCTCATCACCCCGGCGGAAAACGGAATAAAGACGAGATGGCTGAGCGCCTCTTTCAAAAGCAATTTCTGCTCATCGGCTTTGGCATTCGCCGGAATGAGCTGCAAATTTTCGATGAACGGCTTTTGCATCGCGGCCAAGCCCAGCAAGCTGCCCATGGCTTCGTGATAGGCGCGGTTGGCGCCTTCCCGCAGAATGACGGGAACCTGCGGATTGGTGTAGGCCATGAAATAATAAACGTGCCCAAGCTCGTGGTTGACGGTTTCGTACCACTCGGCATTCGGCTCGACGCTCATCAAGCTGCGAACATCATTTTCCAAATCCAGATGCCAGGCCGAAGCGTGGTTGTTCTTTTTGTATGCCGCGCCGGGCGGCAGGGGATAGAGGCTGGATTTTTCCCAGAACACCGGTGGCAGCTTGGGAAAGCCGAGGCTCACGTAAAATTGCTCGCCTTGCTGCATCAGCCATTCGGCATTTTTTTGCCGCAGCGCGCCGTCGAGATCGACGCCTGCCGTCGTCACCAGTGTGTTCCAATCCTGGCCCCAGCGATTCGGCAGCCAATGCGCCGGAATCATGTCGGGAATTTCTTTTATATTGTAACGCTTCGCCAGCTCATAACGCGCGTAGGTGTGCAGCTCGCGATACAGCGGCCGCAATTCACGGTTGAGCTGTTGCATCAGCGCCATCATCTCGGCCGTGGTCATGCCGTAGTCGGAAACCTGATAGGTGAAATAATCGTTGTAGCCGAGCGCCTGCACGGTTTGATTGCGAAGACGCTGCAAATTTTCCAGGCCGTCTTTTAAAGCCTTGCCGACTTCCTTGCTCGCCTCCCAGGCTTGCAAGCGTTTTGCAAGAGCGTTTTCTTTTTTCAACATGTCGTCGATCTGATTCGTCGTCACCGACTTGCCGTCGATCTTGAAATCGAAGCCGAAGAGTTTTTCGGTTTGCGCGGTTTCGGCTTTGATGCGCTCTTTCACCAAATCCGGGACGGTTTGCGGATTGTTCGCCGCAGCGTAGAGAATTTTTTCAAGCTGTTTGGCTTGCAGCGGCAGCAAATCCTGCTTGTGCTGGAGAAAAGCCCGCGTCTTGTCGATATTTTCGATGCTGCCGGTAAAATTGGACAGCGCTTCTTTGGTCTGGCGCGCCGCCACCGCGTTGGTGGTATCCCCTTCGACGATTTTCGTGTTCAACGCCCATTCGGCCTCGCCGGCGGCATAATAAAGCCCTTTCAACTGCGCGGTATATCCGTCGATAAAAGCCTGGGCTTCTTTTTGGCGCTTTTCGGCAGACGAGCAGGCGAGAAGCAACAAAGATAAAGCAGAGATCAACAAAAATGATTTCATTGGGACTCCCTCTCAAAAGTGGTTAAAAATAAAGTTTGACTGCGCTGATGAAATCTTGTCTTCGCTTCATAAGCGTAATTCTGTCACACCTCGAAGAATACAAAAAAAGCAATCAATTGTCAAGTAGACTTTACTTTTGTGAGTAAGGCCTCAGTCTTGAGTGGAGAGTACTGTCATTCGTATCTCAGATGAATCTTTTTCAATCTAGCGTTCACTACTGCTGTGGTTCGTTTTACAAGTAACTCTATCATGTCATCGTGGAACGATCTTGTTAGTATCAAGCACTGTGCTTGGCCTGAACAGGATTCTTCCAGAGAATGACATGTTACTTGGAAGCACTGGGCTTGCCACAAAAAAGGTTTCCAACATGACGTGATAGTAGTCCATCGATCTGAGCGATTACTTTTGTGAAATGCTATACAACCTCACGCCCCCGGATACCCGCCGCCGGCTTCGGCAGCGGCCCCGCGCGCGGCGGCGATTTTTTCTTCATAGCGGCTCGTTTTTAGCGCGGCAATCGGATCCGGATGCAAGCCCAGCTCTTCGCGGACTTGCGCCAGCAGCGGCCGTACGTCGGTTTCGTGAGCCGCCGTCAGTTCGCGATGCGCGCCGAGAACGTCGCCGGCAGCTTGTCTTTCCGCGAGTTTTGTGCGATTGACCAGCAGGGCTTTCCCGAGCGCGACCTGGCAATTGATCACAGATTGCACCATCGCTTCGATTTTCGGCTCGATGTTGTGCGATTGGTCGATCATGTACGCCACATTTTTCGCGCAACTCGCCGACGCGTTCTCATTCGAGGTTTCCGCCGCCACCAATTCGTTGAAGATGAGAAAAAGCTCGAACGGATTGACCGAGCCGACAATGAGATCGTCGTCGGCGTATTTGCGGTTGTTGAAATGAAAGCCGCCGAGTTTTCCTTCATCAAGTAAAATCGCGACGATATGCTCGATATTCGTGCCCGGCGCGTGATGGCCGGTGTCGACCAGCACGTGCGCTTGCGGGCCCAGCTTGAGCGCCGTCGCATACGCCATGCCCCAATCCGCCAGATCGGTGTGATAAAATGCCGGCTCGAAAAACTTGTACTCGATCAGCATTCGCGTGTTCGGCGGCAGCGCCTTGTAAACTTCAGCCAGCGCTTCCTGCATGCGATGCTTGCGGCCGCGAAGACTGTCCTGCCCGGCGTAATTTGTGCCGTCGGCAAACCACAGCGAGAGATCGCGGGAGCCGGTGATTTTCATGATGTCGATGCACTCGCGGATATGGGCGATAGCGCGTCGCCGGACGCTCGAATCGATATGGCAAATCGACCCGAATTTGTAAATTTCCTCTTGAAAAACGTTGGGATTGATCGCGCCGATTTTGATGCCGAGCGTCTCCGCATATTTTTTGAGATCGTCCCAATCCTCGACTTTATCCCACGGAATGTGCAGCGCCACTGAGGGCGCCACGCCGGTGAGATGGTGCACCATCGCCGCGTCGGCGAGTTTCTCTTTCACCGTGCGTGCCGCGCCGGGCCACAGAAAAACCCGGAACCGCGTGCCGCTGTTGCCGTAGCCCCACGACGGCGTTTCGATGCGCTGCTGCTTGAGCTTGTCTTTGACTGGCTCAAGTTCGATGCCGCGATCAGTGAGTTGGCTGGCAAGGAGATGATAGACTTGGCTGGAATTTGACATTCTCTATCCTTTGAACAATATTCCCAATTGATTTAAAACCTTGTTTTACACGCGGATCAAAAACTCACGCGGATTTTTAAAAAAGCTTTTTCCGTGTGCGTTTTTGATCCGTGTGAAGCATTTCAACTTGCCAGAGCCATAAACCGCTGATAAGCTTCATCCCACTGCGCCGAATCGCTTGGAAAAAATTCCTGAATCGCAAACGAGTTTTTGATCGCCTGCCGCGCTTCCGCAAGATTTTTGAATTCTCCCACCGCCATCGCTTGCACGGCGATATTGCCCAGCGCCGTGGCTTCCACCGGCCCGGCTAAAACCGGCTTGCCGATGGCATCGGCGGTGAACTGATTCAGCAGCGCGTTTTGGCTGCCGCCGCCGACGATGTGCAACACCTCGGTTTTTTTGCCCTGCAGTTCTTCGGCCATTTCCAGGACGCGGCGATATTGCAGCGCCAGGCTTTCGAGAATGCAGCGCACGAACTCGCCGTCGCTGTGCGGCAGCGGCTGCTGCGTTTGGCGGCAGAACTCGGTAATCGCCTGCGGCATGTTATCCGGATTCAGAAAAACCGGGGCGTCGGGATTGACGAAAGCGCGGAACGACGCGGCGGACTCGGCGAGGGCGGTGAGCTGGGCGTAATCGTACTCCCGGCCTTCGCGGCGCCACTGCCGGCGGCATTCCTGCAAAAGCCACAAGCCCATGATGTTTTTCAACAGGCGAATCGTGCCGGCGACGCCGTCCGTACGGACGCCGCCTTCATTGGTGAAATTCATTTGCAGCGACCGCTCGTTGATTACCGGGGCGAGCGCTTCGACGCCGAGCAGCGACCAGGTGCCGGAGCTGAGATAGGCCCAATTTTCGCTTGCCGCCGGCACCGCCGCGACCGCTGAGGCCGTGTCGTGGCAGCCCACCGCGATCACCGGCGCCGAAGCCAGCCCGGAAGCTTTGGTCAGCTCGCCCCGCAGCGGCGCGAGAATCGTTCCCGGCTCGACGATCGCGGCCATCAAATGCCGCGGCAGGCCGAGCCGGCTAAAAATCGGATCCGCCCAGGCGCGCGTCTGCGGATTGAACAGTTGCGAGGTGGTGGCAAACGTAAACTCCGACACCTGGCGGCCGGTGAGCATGAAGTTGACGAGATCGGGAATGAACAGCAGCCGGGCGGCGATGTCCAGCAGCGGCGAGGCCGAGTCGACCAGGGCGTAGAGTTGATACAGGGTGTTGATCGGCGAGAATTGGATGCCGGTGTGCCGGTAAATTTCCGCGGCCGGCATTTTGGCCAAAACTTTTTCGATCATGCCATCGGTGCGATGGTCGCGGTAGGTGAGGGGATTGGCGAGCAGATGCCCGTCGCGGTCGAGCAGACCGAAATCGACGCCCCAGGTGTCGACGCCGAGGCCGGCGAGTTGGATTTTTTCGCGGCCGGCGAGGTGCAGCGCGTGCTGGATTTCGGCAAAGAGATGCAGCAGGTCCCAATACAAATGCCCGTGCAGCGGCACCATGCGATTGGGGAAGCGATGCAATTCGCGCAGCGAGAGGCGGCCATTTTCAATTTGCCCGAGCATGGCGCGGCCGCTTTCGGCGCCGAGGTCGAAGGCGAGGTAGGTCATGGCTGGATGCTGGATGCTCGGTACTCGATCCGAGCTGGTGCGATGCTTTGAAATCCTAGTCTCTTATGAGTCAAATTTGTGCAAAAAAAGCAAACATTTTTTTCTCAAATAGCATTTCACCCTTTATTTATGCGGGTTTTGAGTAATTTTACCGCAGCTCCAACTTTTCAAATTTTTTAGTTA
>Ga0247727_10013655_pt1 | contig 13644 bp, 10 predicted proteins | sample WisWelCaveWW1625_FD_202498 | JGI IMG/M metagenome (GOLD analysis project Ga0247727, IMG submission 202498) | Biofilm microbial communities from Wishing Well Cave, Virginia, United States - WW16-25 | ecosystem: Environmental > Aquatic > Deep subsurface > Groundwater > Cave microbial mat | place... | reverse complement strand
GGCTCGCCTTCATTGACCACCAGCAGCCAGCGGCCATTGGGGCTGAAGGCGAGCATGTCGGGCACCGCGCCGACTTCCACCGAGTTGAGCGGCAGGCCGTCCGTGTTGAAGAACTGGACGCGTCCGGGCTGCTGGCGGGGCGTGTTCTCGACCGCCACCGCAACCACCCCGTCGCGCACCGCCACCCCGTTCGGGAGCCCGCTCAGGGGGATCGTGAAGGCCAGCGCCGGCGCCGCAGGATCGCTGATATCGAGCGCGTCGACGCGCAGCAGGGCTCCATTCAAGGCGAAGATTCGCCGCGTATCCGGATCGTAGGCGGCGATGTCGGCCCGCGCCAGTCCGCCGGCGTCGTATCTGCCCACCGGCGTCAGGGTGATCTGAGCGGAAACAACGATGCTGCAAGCAAAGAATAAGTGAGTTTTCATGGCACTCCTCCGGGGCAAGATAGTAGCAGGACGGCGAGGAATAGGCAAGCGCAAATACGTTTCGACTATGGCAGCGGCCGTTTGACACGGAAGCTGTAAGAGGCGTACCACTTTCGAAGCGTGCAACATGAGCTGACGACCGTCCCGGAGCCGTCGGCCTTATTCCTCCTGAGCACAGCGCTCGTCCTGGTGGCGGGAAAAGTCCCCCGCGGGAGCGAGGCGCTGTTGGTCGGGCGACTCCGCGCCGACCCGAGCTGGCCCCAACCCACCATGCACGAAGTCGGCGTCTTCGCCTCTCAAATCAGTGACCTCTAGCCGGGCGCCGGCGTCCAGCGGGCTGCCAGAATCGTATAGTCCAGTGGTCCGATGGCGGCGGTGCCGGCGGCAACTGGTCGGTCGGTTTGGCCACCGGTGTGGTCGTAGCAATCAGGCCGCATCTCGAACTTCAACCCAGATGTGCTTGTTCAGCGCGGCAAACGCCGCTTCCAGTTGATCGAACCGCGACCGGTGCTGCAGATCGAAGAGCCGGTCGAGGTTTGATTTCGGGATGCCGATGCGGCGGGCGAGTTCGGCCTTCCGCAGGCCCGACGCCCGGAACGCTACGTACAGTTCAACTTTTGCCGACTGAAGAGCCGGGAGTGAAACCAGGCGGTAGCGCCGGCCGCGGCGCCTGCCCGGCTTCGGAACCTCCTCGCCTTGGCCGATCAAGTCGGAAAGCAGACCTTCCAGGAGATCCTGCGCCATCTCGACCGCTTCTTCCAGCGCCTCTCCCTGGGTGACCCCGTAGCGGAAATCGGGGAAGGTGACCACGAAGCCGCCCGCCTCGAGGTCCGGTTCGAACAGAGCGGGATAGGTAACCATGGAATTGGCCTCACATCTCCAGACCAAGGTCTTTCAGAATCGTGTGCAAAGTCTTGGTCTTGAGTTCTTGTGACGGGTGGCGAGGCATCCGTGTGATCTTGTTTCCCAAGTTTACCTTCGTGTGCTTTGTGCCTTCTGTAAAGGTGCATCCTTGCTTCTTGAGCCACCGCTTCAGCTCGCTCACTGTCACGTGTTAAGAGTAATCAAATGTGATAACTCTCGTCAAGCACTTCCCCTGGATGGTCTTGGGTACGCGCTTGACGCCGTTCGGCGGGAGCAGCTCATCCCAGTGCCCATGCTGTCGCCGCTGCTGCGAGTGACCGTCAGGCGCCCCAGGTTCGCGGGCATTTTGAGTGTGCCGGCCTCCCGGGAGTTGTGGGACACGGTGATGTACTCCGGCTCGAGGTCCTGGGCGCGCGACGCCCCGGGCCGTAGATCCGGAGGCGCGTCCGGACCGGATTCTCCACCGCCACCGCGACCACCCCGTCGCGCGCGGCTACGCCGTTTGGCAGCGCGATCAGGGGGACGGTGAACGCGAGCGCCGGCGCGGTGGGATCGCTGATATCCAGCACGTCGACGCGCAACATCGCACCGTTAATGCCGAAGGTGCGCCGCGTGCCCGGATCGTAGGCCGAGATTTCGGCGCCGGCCGCGAAGGCCAAGGCCGGTATAATGGTGACCGCACCAAGGAGTCATCCATGAAACGACTCGCCCCGCTTCTCCTGCTGGCGGCCGCCGCCCTGCCCGCCCAAGTCTTCACCCTCTCGCGCGAGCAGATGCTCCACTACACCCCCCAGAACCCCTTCGACCGCTTCCCCGACGGCCGCCCCAAGGTCCCTGGCGCGCTGCTGGAGAAAGTCAAGGCCATGTCGGTCGAGGAAGCCTGGGGCCTCATGCGCAACAAGGGCTACCACTACCAGTTTGCCGGCGATTTCCAGATTCTCCACCCCGGCCAGAAGCTCGTCGGCCGGGCCTTCACCGCGCAGTACCTGCCGCTGCGTCCGGATCTGCATGAAGTGATAGAGGCCGACGCCCAGGCCCGCGGCATGGCCCGCGGCGCGAACCAGAAGGTCATCGACCAGCTCCAGCTCAACGACGTCCCGGTGATCGACCTGATGGGCGGGGCGCCCGGCCAGAACTTCGGCGGCGACAATCTGCACGCCGCCATCTACGGCGCGACGCGCACCGGCGCGGTTGTCCACGGAACCATCCGCGACCTGGAGGGCATTCACGAGCTGCCCACCCAGGTTTACTTCCGCAAGCCGCATCCCTCGGCGGTCAGCGGAGTGTCGGTGGCCGGCATCAACATCCCGATCCAGGTCGGCGGGGCCGTGGTGATGCCCGGCGACGTCGTGCTCGGCGACCGCACCGGCGTCGTCTTCATCCCGCCGCATCTGGTCCAGGAGATCGTCGACGCCGCCGAGCTCACCCACATTCACGACGAGTGGACCAAAAACAAGTTTCTGGCCGGCAAATACAAGGCGAGCGAGCTCTACGGCGGGCCGCTCTCACCGGAGCTGAAGAAAGAGTACGACGAGTACGTCGGCAAGAAGCTCGCCGAGAAGAAAAGATAACGATAGACTGGAGCGCCAGGCAGATGTGGCTGGGGTGGTGAAGCCCGCGGTTGTGCTAGCGTTTAGTTTCAGCCGAAACAGGGAGGGAATATGCTTCGTGTGCTGTGCGCGCTCCTAATGGCGCTCTTGCTGATGGCCCCGTTGACTGCGCAGTTCAAGGCCGGCATTCAGGGGAGTGTCCTCGATCCTACCGGGTCCTCTGTTCCGAAGGGGAGTATCAAGCTGAGGAATCTGGAAACCGGCCAAGAACGGTCTGCTTTGACCAGCGAAGATGGTTTCTACCTTTTCTCTGGGCTGGCGCCCGGAAAGTACTCGATCTCGGTGGAAGCGCCTGGTTTTAAGCGCCAGGTCATCGAGAACATCACTGTCGCGGCTGAGCAGGTCCTGGGAGTGAACATCCAGCTCGAACTCGGCGCCACGGCAGAGAGCGTGACGGTCTCGGCGGAAAGTGCGCCGCGCTTGCAGACAGAGGATGCGAGCGTCGCCGGGGTGATCACCAACAGAGAAATCCGGGCCCTTCCGCAGGTCGGCCGCGATCCCTTCGAGCTGATTCGCCTGGAACCCGGCGTTTTCGGATTGGGGGCCAGAAACGGCGCGGGAAACGCCGTTGCCTTGCCCAATTCTTCCGGTCCCGGCGGTTCGAACAGTTCGATCTTCCAGACGGAAAACCAGGTCCCCATCAGCGCCAACGGACAGCGTCTGACTGCCAACAGTTACAGTATCGACGGCGTGAGCGTCAACAGCCAAGCCTGGGGCGGCGCCTCGGTGGTCACGCCGAATCAGGAATCCGTCAAAGAGATTCGGGTCGTCTCCAGCTCCTACTCAGCCGAGAACGGGCGGAACACCGGAGCGCTGATCGAAGTCGTATCGAAGAACGGCACCAACCAGTTCCACGGCAGTGCTTTCACCAAGTGGAATCGTCCCTATTTCAATGCCTTCCAAAGGTGGACGGGGCCGAACAACGAAGCGCGGCAGCGGGTAACCCGCCGGCTGAACCAGTTTGGCGGAAGCCTTGGCGGTCCGATCGTCAAGAACAAGGTGTTTTTCTTCTTCTCCTCGGAGACGTATCGGAGCTCAAACTTCACCTACACGAATCAGTGGGGGGAGACGCCGGAGTTTGTTTCGCTGGTCTCCAGGGTTCGGCCCAACACCATCGCGACCAAGATCATGACGTTTCCCGGCATGCCGCTCGACGTGATCAGCGTCACTCCGCGTGACTGCGCTTCGGTGGGCCTCACTGGCGCGCAGTGCCGAACGGTCGCCGGGGGTCTCGATTTAGGCTCGCCGGCCGGAACGGTCGGCCAACTGGTCACCGATCCGTTGGGCGGAGGATTTGATGGAATTCCGGATCGCCGCTATGTGCAGACGCTGAACCCATCGCGGAACAATCCGGTCCAGTGGAACGCGCGCACCGATTACCAGGCAACCGCAAAGGATTCGATCGCCTTCAGCACCTACCTGGTCCCCAGCAAGACCCACTCCCGGATTGGCGGCAACCGGCCGGCTCTCGCCTTTGTGTCGGCGCGAGTCAATTCCGCCGCCACGCTGTTGTGGACCCGTGCGCTTTCGGCGAGCCTCGTCAATGAAGCCCGTTTCAACGTGTCGCGTTGGCGGTTCAACGAAATCGAATCGAACCCCGACTATCCATGGGGGATTCCGCGCATCAACATATCCGCCGTGCCCACACCGGACTTTGGGTTGACTTTCGTGAACAGTGGGCCGGGGGTGTTCTACCAGACGACCTACCACTTCCGCGACTCAGCCACGAAGATCATCAACCGGCACGTGATCAAATTCGGCGGTGAGACGGCGCGCGATCAGAATAATGACACCAGCGCCGGGAGTACACGGCCGCAGTACACCTTCAACAACGTGTGGAGTTTCGTCAACGACGCGCCTTCCACCGAATCCGGCAACTTCGATCCAAGAAGCGGCTTCCCCACGGATCTGAAAAAGTACGTGAGAGCCGGCTACTATGCGTGGTTTGTGCAGGACGACTGGAAGGCGAGGCCGAACCTGACAGTCAACCTGGGCCTGCGATGGGAGTACTTTACGCCGTTGCGGGAGAAGTTTGGAAATCTGAGCAATGTGCTGCTGGGCGAGGGGGCTACCCGGCTGGCTACCGCGAGAGTACGGATTGGCGGAGATCTCTGGAACAAGGACCGGAACAACTTCGGACCGCAGTTCGGCTTCGCCTGGACTCCCAAGACCGTCGCTGGTCTTGACCTCGGGAGCCGGGTCGTCTTGCGCGGTGGAATCGGTATCGGCTACAACCGGGTTCCCCAGTCTCTCACGCTGAACGCGCGCCGCAATCCTCCGTTCATCGGCAGCTTTACCTTAACCGGAGCCAATATCCTGTACACCGTTGGCAACGATCCGGCTCTGAAGCAGTTCTATGGCTGGCCCTCCAACCCGGCCACGATTCTCAGGATCGATCCGAACACCAACATTCCCATCGGCGGGGCGCCCCTGAGCGTGCAAGGGATTGCCGACGAGTTGGCCACGCCCTACACCTATCGGTATTCGCTCGAAACCCAGGTTGATGTCGGGCACGACTGGCTCGTATCGGCCGGCTATCAAGGCAGCACGTCGCACAAGTTTCTGCGGAACGTGAACTATCAGTTATTCTTCACGCCGGTGAATCCGGCCTTCAACACGGTGAATTTCGTCCTCGGTGATGTGAACTCGAACTTCAACGCGCTGCTGCTCCGGGCCAATCGCCGCTTCTCGAAAGGGGTGACGTTCACCGCTCAGTACCGTTGGAGCAAGAGCTTGGACACCTGTTCGAACGACGATAGTTGCAGACAGAGCTATCCGTTCGATCAACGCACGGAGCGTGGCCCCTCCGATTTCGATGTGACCCATGCCTTCGTCGCCTCCGGCGTCTGGGAACTGCCTTTGTTCAGAACCCAAACGAACTGGGTGCGCAATGCGTTCGGAGGATGGCAAGTCAGCGGCATCCTCACGGCCAGCTCGGGATTCCCCTGGACAGCGGTCTACCAGGCCGCTGATTGCGCAGTCACCCTCGCCGGGGGTGGGCTCTGCCCGCTGAGGCCGGTCGCATATTCGGGCGGCGCCGGGAGCGACCACAGCAGCTCAACATTCCTGAAAGCGGGCGGCAACTTCCCAGGGGGTGGTTTACGGTACTTCGTGCGTCCGCCGGGCGGGTCGTATGCGATTCCTCCCACACCAGGCATCGGCCGTAACACCTTTCGAGGGCCGCGCTACTTTGACGTCGATGCGGCACTCGCCAAGCAGATCCGGCTGACGAAAGTGCCGGGGCTCGGCGAAACTCCACAATTAGAGCTCGGCGCGAACTTCTTCAACGTCTTCAACAAACTCAATCTGAGTTCGTTCGGTTTCAACAGCGCCAGCACGCAGATCAACAACGTGAACTTTGGGCGCGCGACCAGCGCTCTCGGCGCTCGTGTGATCGAGTTCCAGGCGCGGCTCAGCTTCTAGCATGAGCGAATGACTTCCCGGCGCAGCTTTCTACGGTTTTTCTCCAGTGCGCTGCTCCGGAAGCCCGATTGGCGAGCGTCTCCGGGGGACCACGCCTTCCTCGAGGATCTCTCGCGCCGCGCGTTCCGTTACTTCTGGGAACAGGCGAGTCCCTCCACCGGAAGCGTGCTGGACCGCGCGCTCTCCGGCGCAGCCGGCCAGACGCGCCGCGTTTCTTCCATCGCCGCCACAGGCTTTGGGCTGACGGCTCTGGCCATCGCGGCGCACCGCGGCTGGCACGACGCCGCCAAACTCCGCGAGCGCGCCCGAAACACGCTCGACTTCTTCGCCAACCGCGCCGAGAACGTCCACGGCTGGTTTTATCACTTCGTGGATTTCGAAACCGGCGAGCGCCAGTGGAGGTGCGAAGTCTCATCGATCGACACCGCCTTGCTTTTGGCCGGAGTCCTCACCGTCGGCCAGTATTACTCGGACGACCCGGAGATCGCCGCCCTCGCCACGCAGATCTACAAGCGCGTCGACTTCCGATGGATGCTCAATGGCCATCGTTATCTGCTCTCCCACGGCTGGAAGCCCGAGACCGGCTTTCTCCTGCATCGCTGGGATCGTTACTGTGAGCTGATGATTCTCTATCTGCTAGCCATCGGATCGCCCGCCTTCCGCATTCCGGCCGAGAGCTGGTACGCCTGGAAGCGGCCCGCGAACAGGTATGGCCAGTATAGCTACGTGAGCGGGGCCCCGCCGCTCTTCACTCACCAATACTCCCACGCCTGGGTTGATTTTCGCCGCCTACGTGAGAATGGCCCCACGCGAATCGACTGGTTCCTTAATTCGGTCACCGCCACCCGCGCTCACCGCGCGTTTTGCCTCGACCTGGCGCGCCGGTTCCCCGGCTACACGTCACACATCTGGGGCGTCACCGCTTCCGACAGCCGGCGCGGATACATCGCCTGGGGCGGGCCGCCCGCCGACCCCAGGATCGACGGGTCCGTCGTTCCGTGCGCTGCCGGCGGTTCGTTGATGTTCGCCCCGGATATCTGCGTTCCAGCGCTGCGCGCCATGAAGGATCAGTTCGGCGACCGAATCTATGGCCGCTACGGCTTCGCGGACGCGTTTCACCCCAGGGACGCCTGGACGAACCCCGACGTCCTTGGCATCGATCAGGGCATCATTCTGCTGAGCGCCGAAAACCTGCGGTCCGGCAAGGTCTGGCACTGGTTCCGGCAGAACGAATCCATTCGCCAGGCCCTTTCCGCGGCTGGTCTCCTCGAATCTGCCGCTCGCAGCTCGCACGGCTGATTGCGATCCGCTATGGCTTTCGCGTCCGCAGCCGGTGGTTGTCATGGAAGTGGAAGGCCGAGCCGTGCAGATCGTTGGTGCCCGAGCGGGTGGCCACGGTGACAGCCGCCCCTCCCGCCATGCCTTGCTCGGCGTCGAAGGAGCCCGTGGAGATGCTCACCGTACTGATCGCTTCTACCGGCGGTACATAGGCCATGTGGTGCGGCAGCCAGATGTACACATTGGTCGCGCCATCTACCCTGGCGTTATTGCTGTTGCGCGCCGTACCGTTGATGTTTGTTGTCAGCGATCGAGCGGGCGTGGAGCCGACGCTGTTCTGAAAGTTGGCCGGCGTCGCGCCAGGGACCAGGTTTACCAGGTTCTGGAAGTTGCGATAAGCTGACAGCGGCAGGAAATCTCGACGTTCGTTTGAGTGAACGCGCGGAAACCGGTAGCGGTGACCTTTAGTTCGTACCGGCCCGGCAACAGGTTGGGGAATGTGTAGCGGCCCTCCGAGTCGAACGGCTTCTCGAACGGTTCCGGTGGATTTGTTCGTCAAGTTGACGGACGGCCAGGCCACCACCCCGCCAGATGCATCCTGCAGCGTGCCGACCGCAGATCCATACAACACCTGCGCCGGCGCGACCCGGAGTGCCACTGTGAAAAGCAAAAACAGGCCTAACCACGCGCCTGAGATCCTCGGCATTGGTCCTCCTCACACAGAAGCCGCTAACCAAAGCAGCCTCACAGCGCGTCCCGTACGAAGCGGGCGGACCGCGCCCTCTTCGTTGCAGGCCGTCTCGCCGGAGTATATCTCGAGCGCCCACTGCCTGACAAGGCAACTGCGCTCCCATGCGGATACGTCGCCTGGGGTGGGTGCGCCGCCGGCGGTTCGTCGCTACGGCTTCGCGGACGCGTTTCACCCCAGGGACGCCTGGACGAACCCCGTTCTGCTGAGCCCCGAAACCTGCGTTCCGGCAAAGTCTGGCACTGGTTCCAGTAGAACGAATCCATTTTCATAGCCTCCAGGACCAGTGACTCGATCCATGCAGATGTGGCTGGGGCGGTGAAGCCCGCGGTCGTGATACCATTTACACATGGACCAGCAGCCGGTTACCAAGCAAGACCTGGCAGCCCTCGAGACGCGGATGGATGCCAAGTTCGTTGCCCTGGAGGAGCGGATCGACGCCAAGTTCGTTGCCCTGGAGGAGCGGATCGACGCCAAGCTGAAATCCTTCACGCAGGACCTGATGGAGTTTTCAAGGGGGCTGCAGACCGAGCTTCTACGCGGGTTCGAAACCTACGCGCGCGGCAATGACATCCGGCTCCGCAATCTCGAGGTGAACACCTCAAACGACAGTCTGGCCCTGAAACAACGCGTGGCCGAACTGGAGGGGAGAGTTCTGCAAGTCGAGAAGAGGCTGATATTGGAACCTCCGCCAGCCTGACGCGCTGTTGCCAACTCCGCCAACTCAGCCCAGCCGCCGAAGCGCCGCGTCCGCCGCCTTCACCCCGCGATACTGCGCCTCCTCGAACAGCGACAGCCCGCTCAGGTCCGAGTTCGCGAAAAACACGCTGCCCGCCGGGCCCGCGCCTGGCTGCTCCGCCAGCCGCCGCCGTTCCTCGCTGAACAGGAACCCCACGGCCGGACGCACCATAGCGTGGCCGAGGCGCAAGATGTCGATCCGCGATACGCACTGGCGGATGTCCGGATGCGCCCGGGCGAGGTCGTTGAGAATCGCCTCCTTCCAATAGCCCCAGTCCTTTTCTAGAAGGAGACGGCGGTTATCGGCCGGGGCGCCCGCGGCCAGGGCCCAGTAGTAGGTGCAGACGGTTCTATCCACGCGCGTGCGCAGCGTCTGGTGCGTGGCCACGACGTAACCGAGCGCCGGGGAATCGTAGATCACGTTGTCCCACGCCGGCTCCGATCCCCGCTCGGCCGGAAGCCGGTCCAGGGTCAGATTCGCCGTCAGCCAGGGGGAGTACTGGAAGCGCCCAACCGGCGGCGCGCCGTCCATCAGATGCGGCGCCAGGAAGGTCGGCGCGGCGAATATCACGGCCTGCGCCAGGTACTCGGCCCGCTCGGTCAGCACGCGCAGCCGGCGGCCGTCAGGGACGATGCGGTGAGCCATCGAGCCCGGCCGAACATACCGGCCCAGCCTCCCCAGCAGCTTCTTGACGATCCAGCCGTTGCCTTCGGGCCAGGTCAGCGGTCCAGCTTCCTCGTGCTCGCGCGAAGCGTAATAGTGAATGCCCGCCCAGGCCGATACCTCCGCCGCCAAGGCGCCGTAGTCGTCCCGGCAGGCGTAGTCGACGTACCAGCGCAGGTAAGGCGAAAGGAAACCTTCCCGGCGCAGCCACTCCCCCATCGAGACTTGATCCAGGGGCGATGGCCTGGCTCCGGCCTCCATGGGAATCGTGAACTGGCCACTCTGGCGGAACTCCCGCATCCGGCGATCGAACCGCTGGAACTGCTGCTCGTCTCCGGCGGTCCGGGCCAGGGCGGGCTCGATCCCCTCCTGCCAGCGCCCGTGAACAAACAAGCGCTCCTGCGGCGAAAAGCAGAGGTAGCGCTCCTCCCACTGGCCGTTCTGGAGAACTCGCAGCTCCTGAAACAGCTCGCGGACCAGGGTGGCGCCCCGATTCGGCGCCGGGACATAGTGCGCCGCCCACGGATAGGCGCTGACCTCGTTCTCGCCCCAGCGCGAGTTCCCGCCCGGCTGGTCCTCCATTTCGAGCAGAAGGAAATCGCGGAAGCCGCGCTTGTCGAGTCTCCAGGCCGCGGAGAGGCCGGCGATCCCGCCGCCGATGATGACCAGCGGAATCTTCGTCTTTTCGGCCGGCGAGGAGAAGGAACCGCGATCCTGCAGCCGGTGACCCCGCAGGTGGGAGTTATCGATGAAGCGGCCCGCGACCGAACGGTCGGTTTTCGGCAGCACCCCCACCACCGCCGCGCCAACGAATCTCCGCCGCGTCAGGCGATTTGTCGATTTGTTGACTGGTCGATTTGTCGATTGCCTCATCAACCCGCCAATCGACAAATCGCCTTCACCGGCTGATCTGGCTCCATTCCCGCTCGTAATACCGCACCAGCACCTGGTTGTTCAGGCGATTCGGCTCGGCCTCCACCGGCAGCATGTCATTGGGAAACTCGAACAACTGCGGGAGATTGTGCGTCGAGAGAAACTTCAACCCCTCGGGCAGCCGCTCCGGCGGCTCGTACGGCCCCTGTCCGGCCAGCACGAAACCCCACTCTCCGAAGGAGGGTACATAGACGTGATAGGGATAAGTCCGCAGGCCCGCCTGCTTCAGCGTCTCGACAATGCACCAGTAGGACTGGCGCGCGAACAATGGCGAGGTTCCCTGCACCGCGGCCATCCCTCGCCGGCTGAGATGCTTCCCCAACAGCCTATAGAACGCGGTCGTGTAAAGCTTGGCCAGCGAGTAGCTGGTTGGATCGGGAAAATCGACTACCGCAAAGTCGAACACCTCCTGGCTGGCCTCCAGCCAGGGGAAGGCATCCTGGTTGACGATCCGGACCCGCGGCGAGCGCAGCGCTCCGGCGTTCAGTTGCCTGAGGAGCGGATGCTCGGAGAAAAGCTTGGTCATCTCGGGGTCCAGATCCACCAGCGTGACCTGCTCGACCCGCGGATACTTGAGGATCTCCCGAACCGCCAGTCCGTCGCCGCCCCCCAGGACCAGCACGCGCCGCGCGCCGGGAATGGCGGCCAGCCCGGGATGCACCAACGCTTCGTGATAGCGGTACTCGTCCCGCGAGCTGAACTGCAGGTGGGAGCTGAGGTAGAGGCGGATGTCGTCCTTCCAGCGGGTCAGCACGATCCGCTGGTAGCGGGTGCCGCGGGCGAAAATCACATCGTCGGCGTAGAGCTCGTCGTCGGCCGCCTCGGTGATCCGCTCCGCGCCGGCCATCCCCGCCCCCAGTCCCACCAGGACCAGCAGACAGGCGGCCCGCAACGCCCCGCGCGCCCCGAGTTGATCCCGAAACAGATACGTCGACCACAGGGCCACCGCCGCGTTCAGCATCCCGAACAGCAGCGCCGACCGCACCAGCCCCAGCTTGGGGACCAGGACGAGCGGAAACAACAGCGACGCCCCCAGCGCCCCCAGATAGTCGAAGGTCAGAACGTGCGCCACCAGGTCGCGAAACTGGAAGCGGTCCTTCAGGATCCGCATGAGCAGCGGGATCTCCAGACCCACCAGCACCCCGATCCCGAACACCAGCCCGTAGAGCAGGACCCGGAAGCCCTGCGTGTAGGCGAAGGCCAGAAGCAGCAGCGCGGCCGAATAGCCCCCCAGCGCGCCGACCAGCAATTCAATGGAGACGAAGCGCGCCACTAGTCCCCGTCCCAGATACCGCGACAGGTAGCTCCCCACCCCCATGGCGAACAGATAGCAGCCGATGACGGTCGAAAACTGGAAGACGCTGTCCCCCAGGACGTAGCTGGCCAGCGCCGCCGCGATCAGCTCGTAGATCAGCCCGCAGGCGGCGATGAGAAAGACCGAAAAGAAAAGAACCGCGCCCTTTGCGCCCAACACTTGGCCTCTTCCGCGACGTGCTGCGCTCTAGTTGCCGGCAAACGGATTCGGCATGAACGACAGCGCGAAGATCCCCAGCGCCAGCAGTCCCAGCCGCCGCCGCGCCGTCCCCAGCGGCGTGTCGTCGTAGATCACCGGATGCCGCGCCGCAAAGAAGAACAGCACCGCCGCCCAGAACAGCCATCCCCACCAGTACAGCATCCCGATCGGGATCAGCAGCAGAACGAAGACCCGCGACAGCCGCCGGTGCTTTTCCCCCACGAAAGCATACAGGATGTGCCCGCCGTCCAGTTGCCCGATCGGCAACAGATTCAGGGCCGTGGCGAACACGCCGATCCAGGCCGCCCGCGCCACCGGATGCAAGTAAATCTGATCCGCGTCCACGCCGGGAAAAACCAGCTTCTCGAGCGCCCACAAAAGCGCCGGCCGGCCGAACAACACGTTGCCCTCCAGCGGCACCTCGGCAATGATCTTCGAGAAGGCCAGCCCGATCGACAAGGCCGGCAGAAGGAACACGAAGCCGGCGATCGGCCCCGCTACTCCGATGTCAAACAGCGCCCGCCGCGAGTAGATCGGCGCCCGAATCCGGATGAACGCCCCCAGCGTCCCGATCAACGTCGGCGCCGGAAGGAAATACGGCAGCGTGGCGTTGACCCGGTAAAAGACGCAGGTGAAGTAGTGTCCGAACTCGTGCGCCAGCAGGATCGCCAGCAAGGTCAGGGAAAACGGCAGTCCGGGCGCCAGTTGCCGGGGACTCTTCCACATCTGCGTGTACGCCACCAGATCGGTTTCCAGATTGAAGGCCGGCAGGTTGTGCTCGAAGTTGTAGGTCAACCGCGAGCCGACCAGAGTGGTCGAGTACAGGGTCAGCAGAAACAGCAACAGGTGAAGCCAGTAACGCTGGGGATGTTGGACCGCTGGGGGCGAGGTCGCCCACCCATAGCCACCGCCCGGATAGTAATAGCTCGGCTCGGCCATAACCGCTGGCCTACAGGGTTTGCAGCTCCTTGCCAGGCTTGAAGCGCACCGCCTTGCCCGGCGGAATCGTCACCTCGGCGCCGGTCCGCGGGTTCCGCCCGATCCCGGTCTTGCGCGGCCGCACGTTGAAGACGCCAAAGCCCCGCAGCTCAATCCGATCGCCGCGCTCCAGAGCCCGCTTCATGGACTCGAAAACGGTCTCCACCGCCATCTCCGCTTTCGTCTTGGTGATGCCCGTCCTGTTGACCACCTGGTTGATAATATCCAGCTTGATCATGACGCCTCTCTGTACCCCGTTTTTCTGGGCCGGGACCGCAAGGGAGCAGTTTCCTAGAAGTTCATGGTAGACAATGGTTTAGCGGGTGTCAAGCGGCGACAGCCGCGGGGGTGCTTAAACGTTTTCTGGGAGATCCGGTTCTCGTGACCGCTCCCTCCGGTCGCGGCTCGGTAACCGTCTGCAAACACTGGCGCCCGTTTCTGAGCCGCGACCGCAGGGAGCGGTTTTCTGC
>Ga0247727_10013654_pt1 | contig 13645 bp, 8 predicted proteins | sample WisWelCaveWW1625_FD_202498 | JGI IMG/M metagenome (GOLD analysis project Ga0247727, IMG submission 202498) | Biofilm microbial communities from Wishing Well Cave, Virginia, United States - WW16-25 | ecosystem: Environmental > Aquatic > Deep subsurface > Groundwater > Cave microbial mat | place... | reverse complement strand
CGGTTTTTCAACCTTTCTTCAACAATGACTGCCTTCTCTTTCCTGATGGATTTTTTTTTCCCGCCTTTCGCTGCATAAAATGCAAGAAGCGCCCGCAGCGGATCGGAGTCGGGTGTTCTTTCATCAAAGATCAGTTTGCGGCAAATCTCCCGCTCTTCTTCGGGAATCTTGAAAAGAGGAAGTATTTTCGAGGCATGCACGATCGCCATATCGAGTCCGTACTCGATAGCATAGTGGAGAAAAACGCTGTTGAGAACGTGCCGGATGTGCGGCGCCAATCCGAACGAAATGTTGCTGATACCGAGCGAGGTGGCCACCTTCGGGAATTCCTTTTTGATGAGACGAATGGCTTCAATCGTCTCAACACCGGCTTTCCGGAATTCCTCGTCGCCCGATCCAAGCGTGAAGGTCAGAGTGTCGATGATAAGATCGTGTTCCTGTATGAGGTATTTTTCTGTCGCAAGTTTGTGTATCCGCCTGGCAACGGCGAGCTTCGATTCCGCTGTCTTCGCCATTCCCTGTTCGTCGATCGTCAGTGCAACTACGGCGGCGCCGTACTTCTTGCACAGCGGAAGCACCCTTGCAATTCGCTCCTCGCCATCTTCGAGGTTGATTGAGTTCACGACGGCCTTTGCCCCAATCCTCTGCAGCGCTGCTTCAATGGCCGGCGCTTCCGTCGAATCAATCATCAAGGGAATCGTGATTTGCGTATTGAAGCGAGAAATGATCTCGCGCATGTCACGCATCTCGTCGCGGCCGACGTATGCCGCGCAGACGTCGAGGATATGTGCACCCTCCTTTGCCTGTTCGCGGCCCATTGCCACCATGCCTTCCCAATCTTCCTTCCCCAATAACTCACGGAATTGTTTGCTGCCGTTGGCGTTTGTCCGTTCACCGATCATGACGGGAGGCGGCTCAATATGAAAGGGGACGCTTTGATAGATGCTCGAGCAACCCGGAGTGTACTCCCATTTTCGTTCGCCGGGCGCGGCTCCACCCACCGCCTCCACGAGCTTCTGGAGATGTTCTTTGGTCGTTCCACAGCACCCGCCCACAACGCTCACTCCGAGGTCTTTCACAAAATGCGATTGATAGTAGACAAACTCCTCGGGGCTCAGCTTATAGTGAGCGCGTCCGCCGAGGTTCTCCGGCAAGCCTGCGTTCGGCATCACGAACACCGGCTTCGGGCTATTTGAGCAAAGATAGCGGACGTTTTCGGACATTTCCTTCGGTCCGGTTGCACAGTTGAGTCCGATGAGGTCAATATCGTATGGTTGCAGCGAGGTGAGAGCGGCGGCAATTTCTGTTCCTAACAGCATCGTCCCCATGGTTTCTATGGTCACGGAAGCAATCACGGGCACTCTCTTTTTCGCATCGACAAAACATGAAAAGATTCCGGCGAGAGCCGCCTTGGCCTGGAGAATGTCCTGGCAGGTTTCGATGACGAGAAGATCTGCGCCTCCTTCAACAAGTCCCCTTGCTTGAATAGAGTAAGCGGCCTCCATCTCTTTGAAACCGATGTGGCCGAGGGAAGGGAGTTTGGTTGTGGGGCCCATCGAGCCGGCGACAAAGCGCGGATGATCCGTAGTGGAAAACCCTTGAGCGACTTTTCTTGCCAGCGCTGCAGCTTCGAAATTCAACTCGTAGGCTTTGTCGGCGAGACCGTATTCAGCGAGCACGATGGGCGTCGACCCGAAGGTATCTGTTTCTACGACATCGCAACCAACGCCCAGGAAATCTTCGTGGATTTTCCAAATCGCAGAAGGCTTCGTGATGACCAGGTATTCGTTGCATCCGCTGTACTGCTCACCTCCGAAGTCGTCGGCGGTGAGATTCTGCGTCTGGACGGTTGTTCCCATCCCCCCGTCGAAAACAACGACCTTTTCTTTGAGTATGTCGAGGAAAGACTTCGCCACGGTTACAATAGTAGAGCGCTCTGCGGAAAGCATCAACCGTGAAGATTCAAAACAGCAACGGCGATTCCCACACGGGCTCGGGATCGCCGTTTCAAATTACACTTTCTGGAACTGAATATCAATTATCTGAAACCAGCTCCGGGATGACGCATGATACGAACGAAAGGGAATAGATTGCGAAGCCGTTCGAGCGACTCGAAAGTTTCAGCTTATGCTCCCCAAATTCCCTGTTCTTTACAACGCTGTATAATTTGGGCTCCGTGATCAACAAAAAGCTTCTTCCCTCTGCGTCAACGGAAACGTCGTCCCCTTTGTTTTCCGGCGTGAGGAATGCATCATCTTGAGTGACGAAAACCTGAAAATTCCTTTCCCCCTCCGGCTTCACGACGGCGTTAACCTCGCGAGCGTGATACGTAAGCGCGAGGTACCCTTCCGTTCCTTCCGGCTCCTGGAGCTTCAAATAGTGTCGATCAGCCATCCACTTCCCGTGGAGGTAGATCCTGCCATCCAAATAATACTCTGGGTCCCGATATTCCATTACCGATTCCGGGAAATGACCTTCGACGTTGCCGACGGTTCCTCGCTGGTAACCCGTGAGAATCTCCGGTGTAACACGGTAACACAGGGCGCCTTGCGCATCGCTCTCACGTATCGGATCCATGACCAGAGGAAAATCCCCTCCATATCCCGCCTCAGCAAGGAGCGACTGAATTGCATGCTCAAAATTCTGATAGAACCCCTCGCCTTCTTGACGGTAACGAACGAATCCATGTTTATCGATGAGAAACTTCGTGGGCCACACCCGCGTGCCAAAAGCGCTCCACGACAAGAACCCATTATCCATTGCCACCGGGTGCCGGAGACCGAGTTTCTCTATTGCCCTGGACACATTTCTCGGATCAGTTGCAAAAGGAAACTCGGGTGAGTGTATGCCGACTACCACAAGTCCGAGATTGGCATAACGGCGATGCCATTCCTGCGTGTATGGCAGCACCCGCAAGCAGCTCTGACAGCTGTAATCCCAGAAGTCGACGAGGATGATATAGCCGCGCAGCGCGCCGATGGAGATCGGATCGGAGTTGAACCAGAAATCGCCGTATACTTCAGGCGCACGCCGGGGATTGGGAAAATTTTCCATGTTTCCGATGCATGAAAATGGTCAGAAGCATCACCGGATGAATATAGGAAATCGAAAACGGAGATGCAAGAATTGCAAAGTCCTAGTTTACAAAAGATCTCGCCGGAACAGGCATTTACCGAAGGCATCTCTCGAAGGTTGCGAAGCGATGCCTCTGGCAGATCACTTCGGGACCTGCCTGCAGGTGTGAACTACCGACTAAAGACAACACTGATTTTCTTTGGTGCTTGATTCTCCTGGACTTTCTCGCTATATTCTAGAGAATATTATTCCATGGAGTAGATTTATTGGTCATCTTCACAGAAAATCGTCTCAACGATCTCTTTCGTGATTTCGAACGTAAAAGCATTGCGGTCGTTGGCGACGTGATGCTCGATAGATATTTTTGGGGTAGCGTAAAGAGAATTTCTCCCGAAGCTCCGGTCCCCGTTGTGGAGGTTGAATCCGAGTCCGCTCGCCTTGGCGGTGCGGCAAATGTTGCGCATAATATTCATTCACTCGGAGGTAAAGTACTCCTGGTTGGAGTGGTGGGCAGCGATTCGAGCGGCGGACTGCTTCTCGAACTTATGAACGAGCAGGGGTTTTCGACAGACGGGATTTTCAAAGACGCAACGCGACCAACGACGGTGAAAACCCGCATCATCGCCCATCATCAACACGTTGTACGGATCGACAGAGAACTGCGGGACGATATTTCGTACACACTGCAGCAACAAATTCTCTCCTACCTGCAGAGTAAGATCGATCGCATAGACGGGATTATCCTTGAAGATTACAACAAAGGCGTCACTGCAAAAAACCTTATCAAAGAGATCATCGATCTCGCAAACGTTCATCATAAGACTATTTCCGCCGATCCAAAATTCAACAACTTCTTCGAATACCAGAACGTAACGCTTTTTAAGCCCAATGGACGAGAAGTCGAAAAAGCCCTCAACCGAACGCTGGAGAGTCGAGAAGATGTCGACAAAGCTGGGAAAGAACTTCTCAAACGATTGAATGCCCGGTACGTGCTGATCACTCAAGGAGAAAGGGGCATGACGCTTTGTGAACGAGAGGGTACATATATGCACGTCCCCGCGAAGGCCCGCAAGGTCGCCGACGTTTCCGGAGCAGGGGATGCCGTGATCTCAACGTTATCGCTCGCGCTTGCAGCAGGAGCAAACGTGAGGGAAGCATCGACTCTCGCCAATTACGCAGGAGGAATTGTTTGCGGAGAGGTGGGAGTCGTTCCGATCGAGCGTAACGCACTGAAAGAGGCCGTACTCAGAGAGACGGATCATCTGGCTTCCGCAAGTGGAGTCACTTGATGGGGCGCGTTTTGCCGGTTGAGGACCTGGTTCAGCTCAGAGAACAATTCCGGCGTGAAAAGAAAAAGGTTGTGTTCACGAACGGTTGCTTCGATATCATTCATCGCGGACATATCGAATATCTCGCAAAAGCAAAGGCGCTTGGCGACGTTCTCGTCGTCGGATTGAACACCGACCCGTCCGTCAGGAAAATCAAAGGCGAAAATCGCCCCATCATCTCTCAGGATGACCGTGCTTTCATCGTTTCGAACCTCGCCGCAGTCGATTATGTTTGCCTGTTCGAGGAAGAGACTCCTTTGAACTTGATCCGAACACTGGTTCCGGATGTTCTGATCAAAGGTTCAGATTGGAAAAAGGATACCATCGTGGGTAAAGACATTGTGGAACAAGCTGGCGGCTACGTGGCAACCATTGATTTTGTTCCTCATAGATCGACAACGGATATCATTCAGCGGATTGTTGACCGGTTCAAGTAAATTTGCCCCCGGGCATGGACGTTTTCGCAAATCATGAAAAAAAAATTCAAAATCCTCGGCTACACGTTCGCTTTCCTCATCTATCTTCTTGTTCTTCTCGCCGGTTTCACACAGACAAAATTATTTAAAGATAAGCTCCGCTACACCATTGCTTCGGTGATCGCGTCGAATACCGGCGCGTCCCTCTCTCTAGGTAAGATCAAGGGAAATTTCATCACCGGTTGTACGATCGACTCACTGAATATGCAGGTTGGCGAAGATGAGTGGATATCAAGCGGAACAATATCTGTTTCCTACGATCTGCTCGCCTTCCTCAGAAAGCATATCGTCGTACATAGACTCACGATCCAAAACCCGCATATTGTTCTGAAGCGGGGGGAAGACAGCGTCTGGAATATCGACAAACTGACCAAAACCGCCGCTCAACAAATTTCTCCCGCCGTCCCGGCCCAACCTGGACCGGCGTTTGACTGGAGCATTCGTATCGATACCTTGAAGCTCGTCAACGGTTCGATTGAGATACGAGACCCGATCACGCTCGCTTCACCCGAGCATAAAGCAGGCTCACATGATCAAGTAGAGTACCATGACATCGCAGTCTCTGATGTTCAACTGGAGTGTGGAGGAGAGTACAGGAATCAAAACGCTCGCCTCGCGATCAGGCGCCTGAAGTTCGAGTCGACACAACCCCGGTTTGAGCTGCGGCAACTCAGGGGAGAAATATCTGTCACTCCAAAAAGTGCCGCAATACATTCACTGGACTTCGAGACCTCTCGCTCTCGCCTGAAACTGAGCGCATCACTTGAAAACATCAACATGTTTGACGGATTCGCCTTGAAGGATTTACGGCAGAAGCCCGTTCGGGTGAACCTTCTCGCGGACGATATCGATTTGAGTGAATTCAAGAGTTTCCTCGCCCCTGTCGGCTTCCTGAGCGGCTCGGCCCATGTCGATCTTGATGCTCGGGGGGAGTTTGGCGATCTTTCCATCGAGCGTCTCGATGTAGAGACGTACAACACATCAATAAAGCTCCGCGGCAGTCTGCAGAATCTTCATAAACCGGAGAACCTCGTCATCAATGTGGCGATTCGAGACAGCCACGTCGATCCCGCGGATGCCAGCAGATTGCTTCCTCCTTTTCAGATTCCACGTTTTGAAAATGCAGGAACGTTTGCATTCGATGGTCAATTCGTGGGTCGACCTTTGAATTTCGAGGCAAGAATCTCAGGCTCTGGCGAACTCGGCTCATTCCAATCGGAAACCCATCTCGACCTCGAAAAAAATCAGTTGAAGTATGAATGCTCATTCTCTACTCGAAACCTTCAGATTGGAAAAATGTTGAACACCCCCCTTTTGCAAGGTTTGTTCACGTCGAACGGAACCATAGAAGGCTCGGGAACCTCTCCGCAGAATCTCAATGCCTTTGCAAGAATCTCCATTGACTCCTCCGTGCTCAGAGGGAATCGGCTCGTGGCCTCGGGAATTTCAATCGATGCTCGAAACAAGCATCTGGAGACTGTCGTTAAGCTGAATTCTGACGACATGAAAGCAACTTTCACCGGCGCCGCCGATTTCCATGATGACAAGAATCCATCCTTCAGAACTGAAGTCGATCTTATGAACATAGACCTCGCCAGGGTTCTGGACGATATTGAGTTTAAGAGTAACATTACCCTTCATGCGAGCGCGGCGGGATCATTATCGACTTTAGATGATCTCAGCGGCAGCTCCAGAATCACTTTTTCTTCATCGTCATTCCAACAGCGTCAATTTGGAGGCGAGGAGATCGTTCTGAAGATCGATCAAAATAACCCGAAAGCCAGAGAAATTACTCTCACCTCGCCCGTCGCCGATGCGAGAATCGCGGGGGAGTTTTCACCCGTGGAGGTAGTTCAGCGCGTCATAGATGAAGGCGACCGAGTTGCCAGGGCGCTTCACGCGCGGGCTGCCGCACTCGATTCCGTACATCAGCCTACCAAAGCTTTAAAGAATCTGTTCTATCGCATCGTTCCAAACCAAACTCCATCCAAAGTGCAGTACTCGAGCATACTGAAGAATCTCGAGCCTATCTATCTCGTCTTTGGAGGAACGCCTTTTAATGCTCGGGGCTCCCTCGAAGGATCCCTGGTTTCGAAGGATAACAAATTCTCCCTCAGTTTTTCTACAGCATTACGGGAGCTCTTCATGGGAGCGCCGGAGAGGGGTCTACTTCTCGAGGGGGTAAACTTGACGTTCAAGGGAGAATCGAATTCCGTCGGGGATTACCTGAAGAACCTTTCCCTGGACGTGACGGCTTCAGCGAACTCCGGTCACGTGAACAAACACGCTTTGAACACAACTGCTCTTGATATTTCGTACAATGGCTCAGCAGGAAAATATTCACTTCAGACCACAATAGATTCGCTGGTATCCGTCGCAACCGAAGGACAGATAGAAATTTTCGAGCGCGCTTATGATCTGACGCTCAAGAATGTGGGGATAACATTCGGATCAGTTTCCTGGAAAAATGACGGTGATCAGAAAATCTCCATCGACCCTGCCGGCATTCACATCAAGAGGTTTGAACTCGCTCGAGAGAACCAACGCCTTTCCTGGGCCGGCACGCTCAATCGCCAGGGCGCCCTCAACGCACAACTGACCCTTCGCCAGTTTGATCTTGCCGGACTCGGCCACTTTTTTCGCGTTCGAGAACTCATCCCCGAAAACCGCGGCTTTTCCGGAAGTCTGGATCTTATGATTGACCTGCAGGGGACGTCCTCCTCCCCGATCATTCATCTTGCCACGTCCAGCAGCGAATTGGGATACCGCGGCAAACGCATCGGGACGCTTGAAGGCTCGTTCGCTTACCTCAATCAAACGCTGAGTGGTGAAATCAAGATTACCGGCAAGAACGGGAACATGGCCGAACCGCCAAGATTGAAAGTGAGCGGTAGTCTGCCTATCGATCTTGCGTTTACTCCTGTCGAGAAACGTTTTCCCGATCAATTGATAAATCTCAGCGTCATGTTGAACAGTTTCGAGGTGAATGGTCTGGATCCGTTCCTGGCGAGCTTCGACGAGCTCCAGGGCCAGGCGGCAGGCGATCTGAACATCGGGGGCACTCCGAATCATCCGAAGTATAACGGTTCCATTAGCCTTGCCGAGGTAAGGTTCCTCTTCGTGCCGAACAATATATTTTACAACCTTTCTGGAACCCTGGAAGCGCAAGAAGATAAAATCAATCTCGTCCAGGTTCAGATCTCGAACGACCCTCAAGATCGAAAAGATGGAAACGCAACCGTCGCGGGCTCACTGGCCATTCGAGATTTTACCATTAGTTCTTTCGATCTCTCCGCCCAGGGCCAATTGCTGCTTATCAGCAAGTCAACCCGACAAACGCTTCGATCGATGTACGGGACGCTTGTTGCGGCCATTGCCCCCGAAGGTTTGAGGTACCGTGGATCATTTGCGGAATCGTACTTGAACGGCAAGGTCTTCATCAAAGAAGCAAATATTATCTTTCCGGCGACAAAGGAAAATCTCTATTCAGGCGGCGACTACCTTAATTATGTCGTTGTCGATGATACGTCGAAAGACCGCTCGCAGAAGTTGTCGCAGCAGTACTTTGGGAACGGATCTCCCAGCCGGCCCGTCCCTACAAACGGGGAGGGACCGCTTAAATCCAGGCGTACGATCTGGGATGGACTTGTCTACGACGTCAACATAGAAACTCAGGGGACCACCGAGATCCGGATGATCTTCGACCAGGCGACGAACGAAGAATTATACGCTCAACTTGATGGGAAGGTCATTCTTCAAAAGGGAGAAACGGGAGCGAACCTCACCGGCGAGATCGCAGTGTCCGAGCGGTCCTATTATAACTTCTTCAAACGCTTCAACGCGAGCGGCAAATTGAAATTTGTGGGACTTCCCGATAATCCAGAACTCGACGTCAAAGCAGTGTACCAGGCAACCCACCGCCCTGCCGCGGCGACAACCGACACGGGCAAGAACGCTCAGCAACCACTGACCGAAGAAAAAGTTGTTGTAACCTTAAATATCACAGGGACACGATACGAACCGAAGATTTCAATGGCGATGACCGTGGACGACACGACCAAAACCGGAGACGTCCAATCCGATGCTATAGCCTTCATTCTCACCGGAAAATTTCGGCACGAGCTGACCTCCCGCGAGAAATCAGATCTCGTGACAAGTCTAGGCTCATCAGCCGGGAATTCCCTCATCTATGGTTTGCCCTCACAAATGCTTTCCAGCGTGCTCAGCGAATTTCTCCGCGAGGAATTCGGCTTCATCCACAGTGCGGAGGTCACGTATCAGGGAGGTGGGCTGCAGGAGTCCGCGGACCTCCGCCTCAGTGGTGAGGTGTTCCGAGCCTACTGGCGATTCGGGGGGCGCATTTTCAACGACATAGGAAACGCCAATGTAAGCTTTCAACTCTCCATGGGTGAAATTCTATCGACACCCCAACTGCGGGATTTGTTCATCGAGCTTGAGAGAAAAGTCGAGGGCACAGAGTATTTCGACCAGAAAAAACTGACCAACTCAGCTCGTCTCTACTACAGGTTTTCCTTCTGATGATGAAAGCCGCCCCCCCTCTTTCCCTCAAGGACCGCCTCCTTGAGTTCTTTTCTCGCCATCCCCGCGAAACATTCAAGATGAGTGAAATTGTACGCCGACTCACTATCCCGAAGGAACGTCATCCCGAGCTGCGGCAGACTCTTCGTGAATTAGAACGAAAGAATCTCATCCGACGTGAAGAACGTAAACACTATGGCCATGTAAAACCCCCGGAGAGCCATCACGTCATAGGAACGCTGAGAATCCTAAAACAAGGTGGTGGCATCGTGCAACTGCATGCACCGCACGAAGGCGAAGTGAGAATATCACAGCGGCTCATGAAAACCGGTCTTAACAGCGACATTGTCAGGGTGGCAATCTTTGCTCATCCTTCCTCGATTCATCAGAAGAACATGAACCGTGACAAATCCCTGCCCGAAGGCGAGATCGTGGAAGTGATCAAAAGAAGCGGAGAGCCAATCGTGGGCCAATTGGAAAAAAGCAAACATTTCACCTTTGTTGCCCCGGATGATTCAAGAATCCATCGAGACGTTTTTATCCCGGCGGGGAAAACCCATGGCGCCCGGCCGGGCGATAAAGTCGTTGCCGTCGTTGAAGAATGGCAATCTGCCCATCTCAACCCGGAAGGTGCGATCATTGAAGTCCTCGGAAAGAAAGGCGAGGTCCGTGCCGAGATGCTGTCGGTGGCACGCATGTTTAACTTGCCGACGCATTTTCCCAGAGAAGTGATTGAGGAATCTCAAGAAATTCCCGGGACTATTCCCGAAGAAGAGTATCGCGGACGACTCGACCTCCGGAAAGAACTTTGCTTCACCATAGATCCCGAAGATGCAAAAGACTTCGACGACGCGGTATCGCTAGAAATATTACCCCATGGCGATTACAAACTCGGAGTTCACATCGCCGACGTGAGCCACTACGTCAAAGAAGGAAGTGCCCTCGATCGGGAAGCCCTGAAGCGTGGAACGAGCGTCTACCTCGCCGATGAAGTTATCCCGATGCTGCCCGAAAAACTCTCAAACGAGGTGTGCAGTCTTCGCCCCTATGAGGACCGGCTCACCTTCTCAGCGATGATGATTCTCGACGATAAAGGTGTTCTAAAGGATTACACGCTGGAAAAGAGTATTATCAACAGCAGGCGACGATTCACGTACGAGGAAGTTCAGAAGATCCTCGACACGGGCCGGGGCGACCACGCACAATCGCTGCGGCAAATGCATGATCTTGCCCAGATACTTCTGAAGAAACGGATGAAGGAAGGCAGTATCGATTTCGAAACGGCGGAGGTGAAATTCCGGTTTGACGACGAGGGAAAGCCGGTGGAGATCGTGAAAAAAAAACGGCTCGACGCCCACCGACTCATCGAAGATTTCATGCTGCTGGCGAACAAGACTGTTGCAGGTCATATTGTGCACGCCAAAAATGAAAAAGGCTCAGCCGAAGCACACCTTCGACCTTTCGTGTACCGTGTTCACGACTCACCGGACGCGGAAAAAATCCAGGAGCTCGCCGCATTCGTCGGCCAATTTGGTTACGCGCTCAATGCGAGCGGCGGCATAACTTCGACGGCGCTGCAGAAATTGCTCAACGACATTCGGGGGAAAGAAGAAGAAGCAGTCATAAACGAAGTGGCGATACGCTCGATGGCAAAGGCCGTGTATTCTCCGAAGAACATCGGGCATTTCGGTCTTGGGTTTAAGCACTACACACATTTTACTTCTCCGATCCGCCGCTATCCAGATCTTGTTGTTCACAGGTTGCTGATGGAATACCAGCCACTGCCGGTCCGCCAGGCAGGCGACAGCGGCCTGCCTGAACGACCCGTCCGAGCGAGTCGTCCGGGCGAACGCAGTCGGGAAGCGGGTCTGGCGGGCAAGCACGGCATGACCGTGAAAAGGCGTCAGGAATTGCTGAAGCGATTGCCCGAGATCAGTAGCCAGGCTTCACTCATGGAGCTTCGAGCGATGGAAGCAGAGCGCGAATCCGTCAAGGTGATGCAGGTTGAGTACATGAAACGTCACCTGGGGGACGAATTTCGTGCCGTCGTCTCCGGCGTTGCCCACTTCGGCTTGTTTGTCGAGATTGCGGACTTGCTCGTAGAGGGACTGATACGCGTTCGGGATTTAGAGGATGATTACTATATCTACGACGAAAAGAACTACGCCCTCGTCGGACGAAGAACGAAAAAGCGATACCGACTTGGCGACAAGGTTACGGTGCAGGTCGTAAGAGTAGACCCGGAAGAACGGGAAATCGATTTCGTGCTGGTCGATTGAATTTCCCCTCTCCTCTTAGGAGAGGGTTAGGGTGAGGTCTTGAAGCATGGAACCGGAGTCTAAAATGTATCATCATTTATCTCAATACTCAAAACCTCTTATCCCTTATGCAAGAAGATTGCGTAGGCAAATGACCGAAGCTGAGGCAAAGCTGTGGCGCCATTTACGAAACAACAATATCGGAGTAAAATTCCGAAGCCAAACGCCGATTGGAAGGTACATTTTAGACTTCTATTGCATGAAGAAACGACTAAACATTGAAGTGGATGGAAGTCAACACTTCACTGAAGAAGGCACGAGAAAGGATGCACGCCGAGACCAATGGTTACGAAAACAAGGCATCGAGGTGATGCGATTCAACGATGGAGACGTGCTTCTGAATACAACGGGAGTGGTTCAGGTAATTCATGAACGAATCACAGAAATGGAGACCCCATCCTAACCTTCCCCTGATCCCGTTGGAAATCACGGGACGCCAAAAGCGCGGAGGGGAAGGGATGAACTTCGGGAAGCACAATGCCAATCCCTAATACAGTCTTAGAGCTCATCGAGCGATTCGAACAGAATCTCGATTCGTATCGCTCGGGGCGGTACAACGAGACTCAGCTTCGGAGGGAGTTTCTCGATCCATTTTTCACGGCGCTTGGCTGGGATGTCGAGAATAAGCAGGGGCTGGCCGAAGCGTATAAAGACGTTATCCATGAAGATGCGATAAAAGTCGGCGGCGCCACGAAAGCTCCGGATTATTGCTTCCGCGTCGGGCAGACAAGAAAGTTTTTTGTCGAGGCGAAAAACCCCTCGGTTAGCCTGAAAGATGACATCACCCCCTCCTATCAACTCCGGCGCTATGGATGGTCTGCAAGACTTCAGTTTCGCACCGTGTATTCCGGGCGCCCAAATCGCGCACGCGAGATAATGAGGAAGCAAGAATGGGTCTTTGCGTAAAGATACCTGAGGTGGAATTCGCGTTGCCTGTGCTGAACTCAGGAATCCGAAGACTGTTCAGAAGCAGATGCTCGATCGCACCCGTTGGATCAGCGGGCAACGTATCCGTCATATCATCTAAGTCACATATTGTTGGGGGGTTAGACACTCGTGCTCCCATTGACTTGACATTATGAATAGATTTACTTATGCTTTCGCAGCGGGTTGGAATTGTGAAGGTTTGGCTGGTACTGAGTTCTGGAGGCTTCACGAGTCCAGACCTGAGGGCGCGAAAATCGTTCGCTCTGGTGATACTTCTTCGTGACTTCTACCCCCATTCTGCGCGCTCGCATCTCTGCCCTCGCGAGGTCGCCGTGTCAATTGAAAGGACTGAATCCAAAAGCCAAACAAACGCCATCCCGACATTCGTCGGGACAAGTTATGGCGTATAACATACCCCAGTTGGATAATAAACGCCGTAGTTCGTTAACACGGTAGTTCTGTGCAATGCACCGTGGCAGAGAAAGGAGAATGAGGCTATGAGAACCTTGATTCGTTTGATGATATCATCGCTTCTGTTGATTCTATTCACTCAAAGTCTTCAATCGCAGTGGTATCAGCAGCCGTTCCCATCAAGCGAATACCTCTGGCGTGTTCAATTTGTTGACCCCTTGGTAGGCTGGATTTTCGGACACAACTACATCTACCATACAACCGATGGTGGAGCAACATGGGTAACACAGGATTCGGGTTGGGGTGGCGGAGAAATGTTTTGCGCGAACAATAGAGATACCGCCTTTTATGCAAACTGGTGGGGAAACGCAAGAGGATTGCGGCGAACCACGGATGGAGGAACAACCTGGGCAACCGTCGACACCACTCCATTCTTTTATCTCGATATGGAATTTGTCACTGACCAGACCGGGTTCGCGGGAGGCGGAATTCTACCAGGTTATTGGCCGGCAATCAGAAAAACGACCGATGGCGGCGCGACGTGGGCGACGACCTGGTTCGATTCGACCCA
>Ga0247727_10013653_pt1 | contig 13647 bp, 12 predicted proteins | sample WisWelCaveWW1625_FD_202498 | JGI IMG/M metagenome (GOLD analysis project Ga0247727, IMG submission 202498) | Biofilm microbial communities from Wishing Well Cave, Virginia, United States - WW16-25 | ecosystem: Environmental > Aquatic > Deep subsurface > Groundwater > Cave microbial mat | place... | reverse complement strand
CTCTTTGGGTATGGCCTCGTCATTGCTTTGACAGCCGAGGCAAAAGGCAAAGAGCAAAAGGCAAAAAGCAAAAAGCAAAAAGCGAAACATGATTTTTCCTCGCTTTAAAAGTTGATAATTGAAGTGGCTGCAGCTTTCTCCAGCTCGAAGATGCTGAGTTGATATTTCAACAAAAGATCATGTTGGGTTTGAAAGGCCTCGCTGTAAGCACGGGCGCCGTCGAGCAGCTCGATGAGCGACATTTCGCCTTCGGCATACGAGAATTGTGCGATCTGCAACACCCCGCCGGGTCGGGGTTGTTCATCGGTGTACGCTTCTAACAATTCACTGTAGAGACGATAGCGGTCGTAAGCTTGTCGCACTTCCAGCGCCGCTTGTTTTTCCAACAAGTCTGTTGCGGTGACCTGTTGCTCATGAGCGGCTCGGGCGCTGCGCACTTCGCCTTGATTGCGATCGAAGAGCGGGAAGCCGAGATTGACCTGTATCACCGCGCCTTTGAAATCATCGACCTGTTTTTTGTAGCCGGCAGAAATGCCGGCTGCCGGCAAACGTTGCCATTTGGCCGCGCTCAAAGCCGCTTGCTTGCTGCGCGATATGGCGCGCGCCGCTTGCAGATCGGGACGATTTTGCAGCGCGTGTGCGAGCAGCTTTTCCAAGTTTATTTCGAGCATCGGCGAAGTCGGACTTTCTCGCTCGTTGCGAAAGTCCGACTTCACGCTGATTGGCTCAAACTGCATCTCGCTCTGCGCCGGGTCGAGAAAAAAAGCCAGTCGCCGCCGGCTGTTGATAAATTCCACCTGCGCTTCGCCGGCGGCCTTTTGATAGCGTTGCTGTTCCAACGCGATGCGCTGCTGCTCGTAACCGGAGATGTCGCCGTCGGTCAAACGAATCTTGCCTGTAGTCGCGGCTTGCCTGAAGACGGCGGCTGCTTTCTGCCAAGCTTCGTAACTTTGGGCGGCGTAGTAGCATTCGACAAACGCTTTCTGCACTTCGAATGTGACCAAGCGCTGCACGTTGGCAAGCGCAAGGTTTGAGGCTTCAACTTGCGCGCCGGCTGCGTTGACTTGTGACCAACGGTGCCAAAGAAAATTCAGCGGCAAGCCGGCGGAGAATATTTCTTCGCCGCCTTTCTGTCCGCCGAGATGGAGATTTTCTTTATAATAAGAAAGCACGGGATTGGGCAACAGGCCGGCGGTGGTTTTCTGTCCCAACGCCTGCTCAATCGCATAACGCTGAATTTGCAGCGCCGGATAATTTGCCAGCGCGCGCTCAATGGCCTGCTGCAAGGTTAAGGCTTGTATCGGCCTGCCAATCTCTTGAGAAATTCCGGAAACAGAAAATCCGGTGACGAAAAGAAAACAGGCGGTGTGCTGAATTAGCTTCAAGGCAAATTCCTCCGCTGGTTTACGTTTTTAAAAAATAGCGCTGCGATCAGCACTTGAAAAAATCATTCAAGGGAAAATCGGGAAAAGATAAAAAAAACAGAAAAGAGGAAGATTAGGCCGGCGCGGGCGGAGAAAGCCCTGCCGCGATGAGAACAAAATAACTTTGGGTGGGTGGAACGGGTGGAAGCTTGAGGAAAGTTTTGGCGGCAAATGCGGGCCGAGAAATTGAAGGGGTGGGCAAACCGAAAAGATCGATTTTCGGCGCATATTTGCCGAAAAAGATAATTTGTCCGAAATGAGCTTCACTCGTGCCTTTCAGCTCGTCAAAAAGCTGGGAGCCTTCAAGATGATGCAAGGCCGCCGGCAAATCGTAATGGTTTTGCTCAGATTGCGGAGGATGCGAAGTAAACGCCGAAGCGTGCGAATGATAGAATTCGCCTTTCACCCCGGCATGATCTTGTTCGGGATGCTGATGAAACCACGGCGCGAGAAAGCAAACAGCAAAATGCGCGATGATCAACGCACCGGCAGCCAGGCTGCTGCGTTTTTTGGAAGAAGTGAAGATCACGATGTGTAAAAATACGGAAAGCGAATCAGAATAGCAAGCTTTTTCATTTTCTTGTCACCGCACGATGCGTCTCTGCTCTGCTTAATTTGCCGCATTAGTTGCGCCGCAAGGCGGTGATGAGTTCTTGCATGTCGTTCGGCAGCTCGCTGTCAAAGTGCAATTTCTGTTTCGTCACCGGATGAATGAAACCGAGCATGCGCGCGTGCAAAGCTTGGCGTTTAAAATTTTCCAGCAACTCCACGAGCCAGCGCGTGTCCTCCGCATTCATGCCGGTGATCTTGCTTTTCCGGCCCGCGTAAACCGGATCGCCGAACACCGGATGCCCGCGATGCGACAGGTGCACGCGAATCTGATGCGTGCGGCCGGTTTCCAGATTTAAGCGCAACAGACTGAGATGGCGAAATTTTTCCGTGACTTCATAATGCGTCACCGCCCACTTCCCCGGCGTGGGCGAGACGACGATCTTGCGGCGATCGCTGCTGCTGCGCGCGAGAAAGCTCGAGATCGTGCCGCGGTCCGGATGCGGATGCCCCCAGACGACGGCGACATATTCGCGCTCGGTGGATTTTTCTTTAAATTGCGCCGACAGCGCCGCATGTGTTTGATCATCGCGCGCGGCCACGAGCAAGCCCGAAGTTTCTTTGTCCAGCCGATGCACGATGCCGGGGCGACCCGGCCCGCTCATTTGCGACAGCGTTTCGTAATGATAGAGCAGCGCATTCGCCAGCGTGCCGGAGGGATGGCCGCAGGCCGGATGCACGACCATGCCGGCGGGTTTGTCGACGACGATCAAGTATCGATCTTCGTAAACGACACACAGCGGAATAGCTTCGGGAATTAACTCGCTGGGAGGCGGCGGGGCCAGGCGAACTGCGATCGCTTCGCCGGGAGAAACTTGATGGCTCGGTTTGATCGTTTTGCCATCGACGGTGATGAAGCCGTCGTTGATGAGTTGTTGTATGCGCGTGCGCGTGAGTTCAGGCAAAAATTGCGTCAGGTATTTGTCGAGGCGGTCTTTTTGCTGCTGCGCGGGCACAAGCACAACGCGCGCCGTCTCCGGCAAATTCTCAGAGAATGTTTGAGAAGCCACTGACCGGTCACTTTGCAACATAGAATTCCTGCATTCAACCACTTGAAATGGCCGGTCAGTTTCAGTTTGAGCATTTGACATCGCGCCAGTTATCGTGCTCATCGCTCGGGGGCGGCGGCTGCACCGGAAATTTGGCCGGCGCCGGCGTTTCTTCTTTGCGCCCCTCGAACAAAACCAATGAAATGAGAATGATCATGCCGATGGTGACGGCGCTGTCAGCCACGTTGAACACCGGCCAGCGCGTATCTTTGATGCCGATGTCGATGAAATCGATCACCGCGCCGTAAGCAAAACGGTCGATGAGATTGCCGATCGCGCCGCCGAGAATCAGCGCCAGCGACAGGCGGGAAGGAAAACTCTCGCGCCGCATGCGATACAAATAAATCAAAATAATGAAACTGGCGATCGAGGCGAAAACCGTGAAGAAAAGCGGCCCGCCCAACCGTATGCCGAACGCCATGCCGGGATTCTGAATGTAGGTGAACCGCAGAACGTCGCCGAAAATTTCGATGGACTCGCCGAGATAAAAGCGATCTTTGACCGCTAATTTGGTGATTTGATCCAACACCACGACCAACGCCGTGAAACCGAGAACCCACATGCCTTGCAACGCCGATAATAGCTGCATAAAAAGAAAACTCACCAGGTTAATTCATCCTCAACACAAAATATGATCGTTAGCTCACCACTATTCGACCGTGTGAATCAAATCACCACTATCGTGTTTGCCGCCATCATTTCAAACCAATTCACCGTAAGGCTCTTTTTCTTCGTTGGCCTTGCAGGTGATGCACAACACGGCGTGCGGCACCGCCTCCAGACGATCGCGGCTGATGGGTTGGCCGCAATTCAAGCAGTCGCCGTAACCGCCGTTTTCCACCCGTTCCAGCGCTTGGTTGATGCTGGCCAGCAGCTTGTTTTCGCGGGCGGCAAAATAATAGGCCTTCTCGCGATCCATCGTATCGGTGCCGAGATCGGCCATGTGAAACGCATAGGCTGAATTTTCGCCGGCGGCTTCCTTGATGGTGTGGGCCGCATCGCCGTTTTTGAACTCTTCCAATTCCTTCAACAATTCAACGCGCCGCTCGATGAGCAGCGTTTTGAAGTTCCGGAGATCCTCCGGAGCAAATCCTGGGTTTGGGTTAGGCATTGAACCCTCCTTTCGGTTCGATTCCCCAAATGTGAACGACAGTGATTTGGAAATCGTTTTTCATCCTCAAGCTCGCTCAATGCTGATGATCGTTTTGTCGCCGTAAATTTCCCACTCTTCATGATGGGTATTCGGCCTGACTGCGCCGTCGCGCTTCAGCGCTTCAGCCAGCGTTTCATTTTTCACATACGCCGACTCCTGTTGCAGCGCGCGATGCAAAACTTCCGAGGCTTCGTAATAAATCCGAATCCGGTCGATGACATCGAAACCGGCGTCCTTCCGCATATTTTGCACGCGATTGACGAACTCGCGCGCCAGCCCTTCCTGAATCAACGCTTCGTCCAAAACCGTGTCGATCGCCGCCGTCCACTCGCCTTCGGTCGAGACGGCCAAACCGGGAGCTTGCTCGGCTTTGACGCGGACGTCATCCGTGCTGAGCGTCGCCGTTTCGCCCGATAGCGTTAGCGCCAGCGAGCCGTCGGCATCAAGCTGGCGAATCTGTTCCGGGGTTAATCGGCGAATCGTTTCCGCAACGGCGTTGGCTTTTGGGCCAAACTTCGGGCCGAGCGATTTAAAAAAAGGTTCGGCGCGCGGAACCGTGAGCGCCTCGGTGCTCGCGACCAGTTCCACGGCTTTGACATTCAGTTCTTCTTTGATCAAATTTTCCACCGCCAGCAGCGCCTTTCTTTTTTGCGCGTCATTGACGACGACGAAAAGCCGGCGCAAGGGCTGCCGCACTTTGATCGCTTTGGCACTCCGCAGCGCGCGGCCGGCGGCCACGATGTCGCGCACCAGGCTCATTTTTTCTTCGAGAGCAGCCTCGCGAAATTGAAATGCTGCGTGGCTCGCGCTGGGAAAATCTTCGAGATGGACGCTTTCGCAATTTGCAACCGCATTCACATTTGCGTCAGCCAGGCGGCGATACAGCGCCTCGGCGGTGAACGGCGCCAGCGGCGCCAGCAACTTGCTCACGGTCAGCAAAACGTGATACAACGTTTCATACGCTGATTGTTTGTCCGCGCCCATTTCCGATTTCCAGAAGCGGCGGCGGCAACGGCGCACGTACCAGTTCGAAAGATCGTCGAGAACAAAATCGCCGATCGCGCGGCCGCCGCGCGTCACGTCGTAGCGATTGTAGGTTTCTTCGACGCGCGCAACGAGACGATTCAGTGTTGACAGCAGCCAGCGATCGATTTCCGGCCGCTGCTCAAACGGAATCGTATGCCCGCGAAACCGGAATTTGTCGATATTGGCATACAGCGCGAAAAACGCGTAGGTATTGATCAGCGTGCTGAAAAATTTATTGATCACTTCCTGCACACCGTCGGCGTCGAAACGTGTCGGCGTCGACATTTGGCTGTTGGTCAACAAATACCAGCGCAGCGGATCGGCGCCATACTGCTCGACGATCTTAAAGGGATCAACTGAGTTGCCGAGCGATTTGGACATTTTCCGGCCGTCTTTGTCGAGCACATGCTCGTAGACGACGCAGGTGCGGTAACAGGGTTTATCGTAAAGCAGTCCGGCAATCGCCAGCAGCGAATAAAACCAGCCGCGGGTCTGGTCGATGGCTTCGGAAATAAAATCGCCGGGAAAATTGCTCGTGAAAACATCCTGATTTTCAAACGGGTAATGCCATTGCGCCACTGGCATCGCGCCGGAGTCGAACCAGACGTCGATCACTTCCGGCGTGCGGCGCATCACGCCGGCGCATTTCGCGCAGCGCCAGGAGACTTCGTCAATGAACGGCTTGTGCAAATCGTCAAGACGCTTGCCGGAACGTTGCGCCAACTCCGCCTGGCTGCCGACGCATTCTTTCGCCTCGCATTTGTCGCACATCCAAATCGGCAGCGGCGTGCCCCAAAAACGCTCGCGCGAGAGCGCCCAATCGACATTGTTGGCCAGCCATTCGCCGAATCGTCCTTCGCCGACTTCAGCGGGATACCACTTGATCATGCGGTTGATTTCGACCAGGCGGTCTTTATGCGCGCTGGTGCGAATATACCACGATTTCCGGGCGTAGTACAACAGCGGCGATTTGCAGCGCCAGCACAGCGGATAGGTATGGCGATAGCGCTCGGCTTTATAAAGCCGGCTTTTGCTTTTGAGATGTTCGATAATTTTGGGGTCGGCGTCTTTGACAAACTCGCCTTTCCACAAGGAGACTTCGCCGGTGAATTGGCCGCTTTTATCGATCGGCTGCAAGAACGGCAAATCGTAGCGCCGCGCCATTTGATAATCGTCTTCGCCAAACGCTGGCGCGATATGCACGATGCCGGAGCCGTCTTCCGTCGTCACAAAATCACCGGTGAGGGTATAAAACGCGCGGCGATCGACTTTGCAGAAATCGAACAGCGGTTGATATTCGATGCCGGCCAGCTCGCGGCCTTTTTTTCTTTCGAGAATTTCATAATCGCCGTTGAGCGCGCTCAGCCGCGCTTCGGCGAGAATAAATTTTTCGCCGCGATGCGAAACCTTGACGTACTCGATCTCGGCGTGCAGCGCCAACGCGACGTTGGAAATCAGCGTCCACGGCGTTGTCGTCCAAACGAGGAACGAGGTCTCCGGCTCATTTTTGAGCGGCATTTTCACATAAACCGACGGATCTTCAACCTCTTCATAACCCAACGACAACTCGTGGCTCGACAGCGCGGTTTCGCAGCGCGGGCAATACGGCACGATCTTGTGGCCGAGATACAGCAGATCTTTTTTCCAAAATTCGCTGAGAATCCACCAGACGCTTTCGATATAATTATTTTCGTAGGTGATATAAGGATGTTCGAGATCGATCCAAAAGGCGATGCGCTCGGTCAGCTCATCCCACTGCTTTTTGTACGTCCAGACGCTTTCGCGGCACAGCGCGTTGAATTTGTCAACGCCGTATTCGACGATTTGATCTTTGCGCGTGAAGCCGAGCTTTTTTTCCACTTCGATCTCGACCGGCAGGCCGTGCGTATCCCAGCCGGCTTTGCGCTCGACGCGATAGCCTTGCATGGTTTTGAGACGGCAGGCGAAATCTTTCATCGTGCGTCCGATGACGTGATGAATGCCGGGGCGGCCATTCGCCGTGGGCGGGCCTTCAAAAAAAACGAAGGGGCGCTTCGCGTCGCGGGAAGCGACGCTCTTTTTGAAAATATCCTGCGCTTTCCAGAAGTCTAAAACTTCTTTTTCAATAGCCGGAAGGTTGAGGTGCTGTGAAAATGGTTTAAACATCCTGAGGTGCCTTAGACTGGTTCCTTGATGCTCGTTGCTGGTCTTTTTTCATTGGCAGCGGGCATCATTTCGAGCATCAATCGTATTGGAGCAATCGCAATTTCAATTCTTTCAAACAATAAAACTTTTTGGCTGCTGCATTATAAAACTATCACAACCGCGAAGATTTTTATTATAAATTTTAAATTGAAAATTTTCAATTTAAAATTTATAATGCTTTTGGTTGCGGTCAAAGGCCGCGCTATGTTGTTATGATCCCGATCTCCTTCACCATTTTATAAGTGTCGAACGACGAATCTTGCCAGAACCATTCAATTTTCACCCAAAATCCTGATAAGACACGAGAATAGATTTTACCATCTTGGGGTGCAATCGGCTGATAGCGCCGATCATCGCCAAGATAATAAACTGTGGCGCGTTGCTGCGGCTGGTCGATAATCCAATATTCGCGAACACCGGCGGCTTCGTATTCAATATATTTCTCGTGCCAATCGCGTATCATGCTTTCAGGCGAAACGAATTCGACGACCAAGTCGGGAGCGCCGTCAATGTAAGTTTCGCGAACGATGTTCCTTCGAGAGATTTCGACAAAAACGACGTCCGGCACGCGGCGCAAACCCATCCGCAAGCGTACTTGCATATTTCCGGTTGACGAAACCCATCCCAGAGCGTTTTTTTTCACGAACATGTCAATTAAATTTCCGAGAGTGGTTTCTCCGGAATTATGCACAGCAGATGCAGGCGTCATAACGATAACCTCCCCGTCGACGTATTCGGCCTTGGTGTCTTCATCGCACCACGCTTCGAACTCGTCTTCAGTGGCAAAGCGCGGCGGCGACGCCGTTTTAATTTCATCAAATAAGATGATGCTCATGACGATCCGTTAAACTCAAGTTAAATCTTTTCTATCACTCGCTTCATCAGTCGCGTCAACTTCGGCTCGGCTTCGCCGGCGATTTTGAGAATTTTGGCGATGTCCACCGGCTCGAGCGCATCGGGCAAACACAAGTCGGTGACAACAGAAATGCCGAGCACGCGCATGCTCGCATGCACCGCGACAATCACTTCCGGCGCTGTGCTCATGCCCACGACGTCGGCGCCGATGGTGCGCAGGAAGCGATACTCGGCGCGCGTTTCCAAGCAGGGGCCGGAGAGCGCGACGTACACGCCTTTTTGCACGCGCATCTTTTCTTCCAACGCCACCCGCTCCGCGAGCGCAATCAAAAATTTCGTGTATGGCTCGGACATGTCCGGGAAACGCGGGCCGAGCGTGTCGTCGTTCGGCCCGATCAACGGATTGTCGCCGAGCAGGTTGATGTGGTCGGTGATGATCATCAAATCGCCGGGGGAGAAAAGCGGATTGAGTCCGCCGCAGGCGTTCGAGACGACGAGCGTGTGGCAGCCGAGGGCTTTCATGACGCGCACCGGAAAGGTGATCTGCTTCATGCCGTAGCCTTCGTAAAAATGAAACCGGCCTTGCATCGCCATCACGCGCTTGCCGCCGAGATTGCCGAAGATCAAACGGCCGGCATGGCTTTCAACCGTTGAAACCGGGAAGTGAGGGATTTCGGTGTAGGCAATGACGGATTCTTTCTCGATCTCGTCCGCCAAGCCGCCGAGGCCGGTGCCGAGAATGACGCCGATCTCCGGTTCGAGACGAGTTTTCTGGCGAAGGAGGCTGGTGGCTTCCTGAATCTGCTGGCGCAACTCGCTCATGCGTGGAATTCTCCCTTTCCTGTAAGACAGCCCCGCGAAACATGCAAAAACGCTCGAGGCGTTTCGCATGTTTCGCGGGGTAAAGTTGCAATATGGCCGGCGCAGCTTACGGCTTCTTTTGCGCCTGCTTTTTGCGAATTTCTTCCATCAACTTTTCGCGTTCGGCCTCCTGCTTTTTGCGCTCATCCTCGAGCTTCTGCTTTTCTTCGGCGATTTGTTTTTGTTTCTCTTGCTCCTGGGTGATATCGTCGTTAGCCGATTCTTTGCGCGAATCTTTCACGGCTTCAATCGCCATGTTGAAATCGCGAACGCGGCCGTTGTGCGCGAACAATACCGTGCCGATAAGGGTTCCGGCGCCGGTGATGGCCCAGAGCTTGGTATGATCGCTATTGGCGTCGCGATCGATCAGCGCGCCGGCAAAAAAACTCGCGCCAAAACTCAAGGCGCCGCCGCCCACGGTAAACAGCCAAAAATTTTTGTTCGAACGTTTTTGGTCGACTTCGGCTTTGATCAACGGCTTGCCGACTTCGTCCATCATAGGCAGACGCGACGCGCAACCCGTTGTCAAAAGAGCAAAGACGCAAAAACCGATGAAGAATGACTTCGCCATGATGCAGCCCTCGTGTTGTTGAAGTTCTCCTTCGGCAGCTTGCAAGCAGTCAAAGGAATCCTGAATTTCATGCACGCTCGAACAGGCTGAGCTGTCTCGGCGTGCCGTCCTATTAAAAATCAAATCATGCTTACGTAATAAAATGATCGGAAATTTTTGGCTCTTTTTTCCCGTCAGGAAAATTGCCGGTTCTCTCTTTAACGGCGTCGCGATTGGCCGCACCAACCGGCGCCGCGACTTCGGTGCGTTTGATCGTGGTCATGGTGCGAGGCGGCGCCGCGTTGTTATTCACATGCCGGCCCACCTCGTGAACCGGAGGGCGCGCCGGCTGAGCCGGCTTGACGGGTTGTTCTTTCGCCGGCGAGGCATTATCCCGATGATCGCCGTCGCCAAATCCTAAATCATCCAGTTCCAAAACGCCGATCAGCTCGAGCTGGCTCTCCAAAAGATGGCGCAGCCGCCGCGCGAACGAATCTTTTTGCGCGCGCACGATCAACAAATCGTTTTTAAGCTCGCCCAGCTTCTTTCTCGCCTCGCTGATGATCCGCTCCGCTTGCAGCTCCGCCTCGCGCAGAGTCAAATCTGCCTCGCGCTTCGAGTTGTCGCGGGAAAGCTGCATCGATTCCTGCGCATTCATCAGTGTCTGCTTGAGCGTGCGCTCCACTTCCTGATAATCGTGAAGTTGGGTGCGCAGCTTGAGCGTCTCGTCTTCGAGGCGATTTTTTTCGCGGTGCAGGGTTTCAAACTCCTCGGCGGCCATTTCGAGAAAGGCGTTGACTTCCTCCGGATCGTAGCCGCGCATCGTGCGCTTGAATTCCTGCTTTTTAATATCGAGCGGTGTAAGTCGCAAAACCGGCCTCCGTAAAATATAACGCCAGCCGCCGCCCTTTGCCGACGCCTGACCACAAATTTTTCAGCACCAGCCGGCGCCGTCCCCGATTATTTTAATCAATCGCGCGGTCCGAAGATCGCGCGTCCCACGCGAACCATCGTCGAGCCTTCTTCAATCGCCAGCTCGAAATCATCCGTCATGCCCATCGACAGATGCCGCAGATGAACGCCGGGCAAATTCGCTGACGTCATCTCGGCGCGCAATTCCCGCAGCCGCCGAAAACAATTTCTGATGATCTCATGATTCTCCGTCAACGCGCCAATCGTCATCAAACCGGTAAGCTGCAGGTTCGGCAGCCGGGCCATTTGCCGGGCCAGCGGCAGGGCTTGAGCCGGCGTGACGCCGAATTTTGACGCTTCGCCGGAGGTGTTGACCTCGATGAAAACCTCAGCCGTGTTTTGCAAGGCAGCGGCGTGGCGTTGCATCGTTTCGGCGAGGCGCAGACTATCGACGGATTGAATAACGTGAAAAAGCTCGAGGGCTTTTTTGACTTTGTTCGTTTGCAGATGGCCGACGAGATGCCATTGCGGCGCCGCTTCGGATTCTCGAAACAAATCGGGAGAAATTTTCACAGCGGCTTCCTGCACACGATTCTCGCCGAAGCAGCGAATACCGGCGGCAAAAGCCGCTTGGATCGCTTCGGGCGGCACCGTTTTGGTCACCGCCACCAAGGTCACCTCCATTGGATGGCGGCCAGCCCGTTCACAGGCGGCGGCAATGCATTGGCGAACCGCTCCAAGGCGCGTTCGGATATCCGCTTCACGAGGGATCATTTCACATGCTGTCCATCAATTTCATCCCAGTCAAAAAATATACGCGGATATGAATTAAAATGCAATGAAAATCTGTATTTGCATCGGTGTTTTTGCGGCAAGTACGCGCTGGCGCAATGATTTTAATCAAGTTTTCTCGCCAGAACCAGCGTCGTCCGCGCTTCGACTAAAACCCCGCCGGTGGCTTGTATCGCCTGCAAGTAAACAATGTAAATTCCCATCGGCGCCGGCTGATTGTTTTCGTCGCGCCCGTTCCAAATGGCTTCGGATGAAGCGCCGACCGGCGCGTTGTTCAAAAGCTGATGCACCAGCCGTCCGCGCAGGTCATAAATTTTCACGTGCACGGTTGCCGTCGCCGCCGGAACTTGAAATTGAATGATTGCAAAATCGTCGCGGCCGTCGCCGTCCGGCGAGAACGGCTGCGGTGAAACCGTTATCGCGGCCTGCTTCGGCACCAGCTCGGTAAAAATGCTGTTGCGCTTGCCGGGCGTGCTGCCGGGCGCCTCAACGCAACTGCTCCAATTGCTGCTGTCGGTGCTCGCCAAGTTAGGATTAATCCGCTCCAAAGAAATGCCGTTGTCGCCGCCCCATTGTTGCGAGAAGGACAAGCTATCCTGCATGCCGCCGTTAAAATCGGCCAACACCAGTGTTTCGCGATCATTGTTGAGCGTGAGCCAGCTTTTGGGAACGATAACCCGCGCGCGTGGATCGGCGTGAGCGATGTTGCGTCCGGCAGCGAGCAAAGCAAATTCGCCGGGAGGCAAAACCAAATTCGAGTCCGGCAGCACAACCGGGAAATCCGCCCCCGCATCGCGCCAACGCCAGGCCGAAAGATCGACCGGTTGATTGCTGCGATTATAAAATTCCACCCATTCGACTTCGCCCGAGCGCGGCGCATAATAAATTTCATTGATGCGCACGATTTCACGCGGGTAGCCGGCGGCGATATTCGCGCGCAGCGTGTCGTTGCTGCGATTTTCGTCATCCGGCGCCATCAAATTGGCTAAAATTTCGTGACGCCCGGCGACGGCTTGTTTCCACTCAATATTGAGACGAACCGAGTCGGCAAATTTTAAAGGAAAGGGCAATTCAACCGAACCCAAGCGCAGCGGCAAATTCAAATCGGCGCTCGAGCTGATCATCGAAAATTCAACAACAGCAGCGGAAAGAGCTTGCAAACCATTGTTGCGCACAGTGACCGCGAGTTTTGCCGTTTGGCCGGCGCGCAAAGGCGCGGGAGAAACGGAAAAACTTCCCGCCACCAATTCGCCGTCGATGCGATTGGGCGTGACCGAGTTGCGCTGTCCGGGCGTGCCGTCGAGGCGCCGGCTGTTGGCCCAATTGCCGGGCGAATCATCGGCGTTCAAAAATATTTTTTCGTCGGAGATGCCGTCGGGATTATCGAGAGAATAGGTGTAGCGCGCCATCGTGTTGCCCGCCGCATCGAGCAAAACGACGGTCTCCGCCGTGCTGTTTGACAGGCCGCCGCTGCCGAAAGAATTGTCATCGATGGTGAGAATTAAAGCCTGCGCCGGAATCAGCGAGTCGTAAAGCGCCGTGGTTTGAAAATAACCGGGATCGAGCACGACGGCAAATTGGCCGGGGGCGAGTTTGAACAACGCGTCGGGTGAAACCAGCAAATCGGTTTCGGTTTGGTCGCCGATTTTCCAGCCCGCCAGCGAAATCGAATCCGTGGCGCCGGCATTGTAAATCTCGATGAACTCGTAGGCGTTCTCGTTGCCGCGCGGATTGAACATCACTTCGGTGAGAATGACCTGCGCCGAGGCGAGGCGGCCAAGACCGAGAAACATCAGGAGCAGAAGGCGGTGCATTAAATTCTCCCCAGGTTAATTTTGTTATCGGGGATTCGTCGCGCTGAAAGGGGTTAATTATTTCAGAACAAAAAAAATCGCTATGCTCAAGATTCAATTGACCCCTTGTCTTCGTCACCGGTTGTCAGCAGCCATTGCTCGAAGGCGTGAATTTGCTCGACGATACGCCGATAGGCTTCCGGCATTCGGTCTACCAAATCCTTCACCAATTGCCAGCGCAACTGAAAGCCATATTGATGGCGAAAAACGTGGCGGAAGCGCATGTACTCATCCAACTCTTCGCCTAAATCAGCATTAATAATTTGCGGGCGAATACCGGATATTGGGGCAAGCATGCGTTGCAGCAGTTGCAAATGCCAATCATACCCGCGCGGTACGCCGCCATCAATTTCACTGGCAATGCGCTCAAAAATTTTTT
>Ga0247727_10013652_pt1 | contig 13648 bp, 15 predicted proteins | sample WisWelCaveWW1625_FD_202498 | JGI IMG/M metagenome (GOLD analysis project Ga0247727, IMG submission 202498) | Biofilm microbial communities from Wishing Well Cave, Virginia, United States - WW16-25 | ecosystem: Environmental > Aquatic > Deep subsurface > Groundwater > Cave microbial mat | place... | reverse complement strand
CGTTTAATCGCCCAGCCTGCCTGGTCGAACCGTATGCGTCATTTTGACGGCGGCGTCCTGCATTATGAAAGAAATGGATTTTTTTCGGATGTTCTTTATCTGCAAGATGTGAAATACGATGATAATAATTTTGACCGTTCGCTGGACGAAGAGCTTCTCACCGGAATTTACGGTGGATACCAGGAACATAAAATGGCCATCCTTTACGAAGGATATTTTTTGCCACAAATAGTTACTTCCGGGTCGACAACGGTTGAGCGGTATACCGTTGGCGCGCGGCTGAAAGGTTCTTTACCTCACCAGATTTTATGGGAAATCGAGTTTCCCTATCAGTTTGGAACGACCGGAGTAAAGGACATCAAGGCCCACGCGCTTAATGTTAGTTTGTCCAAAGGCTGGGAGACTGTAACGTGGAAACCAAAAATTTCCTTCGAATACAATGAGGCGTCGGGAGATAAAGATCCTAATGACAGCGTTTCGAATACCTTTAACCCTTTGTACCAGTCGACCCACGAGCCCTACGGACTTTTAGATTTCTTCCGCTGGCAGAATATGAGAGAGGCGGCGCTTAACTTGAACGTTTCTCCAACAGAAAAGTTGAAGTTGTCACCGCAAATTAATTTTTTTTGGCTGGAAAGTAAATTCGATGCCTGGGTTAATTCTTCGGGGACGACCTTGCGTAGTAAAACTACCGGGGACCGCGGCTATTACGTTGGCAATGAAATTTCATTGCGCGCGTTTTATGAGTTCAATAAGAACCTCAAATGGGAAGCAGGTTACGCGCATTTTTTTGCCGGCGGCTATGTCAAAGACAGTGGAGCCAATGATGACACGGACTGGATTTATTCCCAGATGATTTTTAAATATTGAAATGCTTCGCAAAGGAGAAAGTTCCTGAAAAAGCTTTTAGTAATACTGACTTTAGTTTTTTTTCTCCCTGTTTTATCATTTGCCGAGGACCTGACGGTCGCCGTTGCCGCCAACGTCCAATACACGTTTCAGGAATTGAAGTCGGCTTTTGAACAAGAAACCGGCATCACGATTAGAGAGATTATCGGCTCTTCGGGTAAGTTTGTTTCGCAAATTGAGAATGGCGCGCCGTTTGATTTGTTTCTTTCGGCGGACATGGATTATCCCGATGCGCTTTATAGGGGAGGCCTGACCCACACCGCTCCCAAAATTTACGTTTACGGGACGTTGGTATTATGGACATTTTCAGATTTGGATTTGTCCAAAGGCGTTGATGTCCTCAACCAGCCGTCGGTCAAAAAGGTCGCGATTGCCAATCCCAAAACGGCACCCTACGGACGCCAAGCCGTCAATGTCTTAAAATATTTTAAGTTGTACGGAGCGGTGAGTAAGAAATTGGTTTATGGCGAAAGCATCGCGCAGGTCAATCAATTTATCACGACCGGGTCCGGCGATGTCGGCTTTACGGCCAAGTCCGTCGTGCTGGCGCCCAATATGAAAGAGAAAGGGAAATGGGTGGAAGTTGACAAGGACGCCTATGAACCAATCGCCCAAGGCGTTATCATTCTTAAATATGCGGAACAGCATAATCTTTCGGCGGCTCAAAAGTTTTATGAATTTTTATTTTCAGAACAAGCCAAAGAAATTTATCAGAAGTATGGTTACATTTTACCGTAGGGAGGTTACATGAATATTTTAAAAGGAAAGATCGTTGATATCCAATCGTCCGATATGATTTCTTTGATCAGCGTTGATGTGGGCGGCGATGTCTTAAGCTCCATTATTCTTGAGGGAAAAAAAGGACCGCTCAGCTACAAAAAAGGCGAACAGGTTAATCTAATTTTTAAGGAAACGGAAGTCGGTATTGCCAAGAATTTGTCTGGTCTTATCAGTTTTCGTAATCGTTTTGCCGCCAGAATTGAAAAAATCGAAAAAGGTTCTGTCTTGGCTAAAATCCGCCTGGATTATAAGGGCCATCGCCTGGAAGCGATTATTTCCACAAGGTCCGCGAACGATATGAAACTCAAAGAGAGCGAAAGTATCGAGTGGCTGGTAAAAACCAATGAAGTATCTTTGATGCAAATTCCTAAATGACATTTGATTTTAATCCGTTATTTTTGACATTTCAGCTGGCGGCCGTGACGACCGTTATTCTTCTGGTCATCGGCATCCCGTTGGCTTATTGGCTGGCATTCAGTCCGCGTAAATGGAGATCCATCATTGAGCCTTTGGTGAGTATGCCGTTGGTCTTGCCGCCGACTGTTCTGGGATTTTATCTCCTGCTTTTATTCAGTCCGAAATATCCATTGGGAAATTTCCTGGAAACATATTTTAACGTCAGAGTTGTTTTTACGTTCTGGGGACTGATCATCGGTTCGATCATTTTCAGCCTGCCGTTTATGGTCAACCCTATTAAGTCCGGTTTTCAGAATTTACCAAAGTCCTTGTCCGAGGCCGCGTATGCGCTCGGCAAGTCCCCGGGGGAAACGTTATTGAAAGTCTTATTACCGAATATCAAACCCGCAGTATTAACCGGAATTGTCATGAGTTTCGCGCACACGGTCGGAGAATTCGGGGTCGTTTTGATGATCGGCGGGAACATCCCTGGTGAGACCAGGGTGGCTTCCATCGCGATATTCTCGGAGGTTGAGGCCCTGAATTATCCGGCGGCAAATTTTTATTCATTGGTTCTGGTTACGACGGCCTTTGTGATTCTTTTTTTGCTTTATCATTGGAACCGAAAATCCGTAAAAATTTTTTAAAATATGATCGAAGTATCTTTAACGAAGAAATTGGTGACGGCTTCCGGCATTGTCGTGCTGACAGCCGATTTTACGATTCGCGAAAATGAATTTATAACGTTTTTCGGAGAATCGGGGGCTGGCAAAACGACCATCTTGCGCATGCTCGCGGGGTTGACAAAACCCGATGCGGGTTTCATTCGCGCCGGTGACGAGGTTTGGTTTGATAGTTCAAAGGGCATTGATTGGCCGGTCCAAAAAAGAAACATCGGCTTTGTTTTTCAGGATTACAGCTTATTCCCGAATATGACAATTGAGCAGAATCTTGAATTTGCGCTTGGCGGCAAAAGTGGGAAAGAGAGGATCAAGGAATTATTAGCAACGGTGAATATGCTCGGCCTTAAGGACAGAAGGCCGCATCAACTTTCCGGCGGGCAGAATCAGCGGGTGGCCATTTTACGCGCTATCCTGCGGCAGCCTAAACTATTGTTCCTGGATGAACCGTTTTCCGCTTTGGACCTGGATATGCGCTTGCGTCTTCAGGAGGAAGTTTTTCAAATCCACCGGAAATTCGCCATGACCACTGTTTTTGTCAGCCACCATATTACCGAGGTTTTTAAACTGTCCGATCGGGTGATGGTCATTGAGGGCGGCAGAATTTCTCGAGCCGGTTCCCCGGGTGAGGTGTTCGGGGAGAATCGGCTGAGCAGTAAATTTTCCTTTATTGGTGAAGTAGCTGAGATCATAAGAGATGATGTCGTCAATATCTTGACGATTTTGATCGGGAGCAATCTTGTTCGAACAGTCGCGTCCGATGAAGAAATCCACGACATTCAACCCGGCGATAAAGTGTTCGTTTCTTCAAAGGCTTTTAATCCAATCGTCATGAAATACAATTCCGCAAAGTAGAAAAAAATCTATTGCCCTGCCCTGGTTAATGGTAGAATCGCACTATGATTTACCCCCAAGAAGCCCAAAAAATTATCCTAAAGAACGCGCCGATTCTTTCCTTTGAAAAAATTAATTTTCTTGATTCCTTCGGACGGACGTTAGCGGAAGATGTTAAAGCTACGACGGATTTGCCGCCTTTTGACCGCAGTTCGATGGATGGGGCGGCCCTGCGAAGTGCGGATACGCTCGGTGCTGATGACAATAATTCCGTGACTTTAAAACTTGTCGGGACGATTGCCGCTGGCGGTATTCCCCGAAGAGCGTTAAAAAAAGGCGAGGCCATGAAAATAATGACCGGGGCCATGATCCCAAAAGGCGCGGACAGTATTTTACCAAAAGAGGAATTCTTGCCCGCGGGCGAGAATTTGAATATTCATAAAAGCACACGTCCCGGAAATTTTATCCGTTGTAGAGGGGAAGATGTTAAAAAGGGTCAGCCGATTGTAGGTAAAGGAATTGAGATCACCTCGGGAGTGGTTTCGCTGTTGGCGACATTGGGGATTTTTAAAGTCGCGGTGCACCGACGGCCGCGCGTGGCGATTTTGGTGACCGGTGATGAATTGGTGGATTTGAAAGGAAAACTCTTCCCCGGCAAGGTGCGCAGTTCCAATCAATACAGTCTGTTCACTCAAATAAGAGAAGCCGGTGGCGAGCCGGTGCTTTTAGGTATTGCCAAAGATGTTCGATCTCAGATCGAAAAGAAAATTCGGGAAGGTTTAAAGTACGATGTGCTTTTGATCTCGGGGGGTGTTTCGGTCGGCGATTTTGATCTGGTCCCGGAGGTTTTAAAGAAATTCAAATTTAAATTTTTTGTCGAAAAGGTTTCGATTCAACCCGGCAAGCCTTTGATCTTCGCGAAAAAAGACAAGACATTTGTCTTTGGTCTCCCGGGCAATCCGGTCTCCACGATGGTTTCCTTTTACAAATTCGTCCGGCCGTTTCTGTTGAAGATGTCGGGACGAAAGGAAATATTTTTAAAGAAGGCGACGGCCATATTAGAGGAAGAAATTAAGATCAACGGCCAGCGCATGAAGGTCATGCGCGGCATCGTCGGTGAGGTTGAAGGGAAGTTACGGGTGCGCCTTACGAGCCATCAAGGTTCGGGCAATGTCATTTCCATGGCCAAGGCGAATTGTCTTTTTGAGATTCCTGAAGGTGTCATTAAATTGAAAAAAGGGCAACTTATCGAAATTCAATATCTGCCGTAACCGTTGAACACACCCCCGAGGTGAACCGGTCGTTGACGACCATAACACCTCGGGGGTGTGGAAATGGTTCTTTTAGGGTGTTATGAATAAAAAAAGGCTGAACAAGCAATCTGCCGGAATGATTGATGTGAGTCACAAGGATATCACCAAACGCGTCGCCATCGCGACCGCCACTATCACGATGAACGCCTCGACGTTTAAAGCCTTGATGGGGAAAGGCTCCCCCAAAGGCGATGTCTTTGAGACCGCCAAGGTCGCCGGCATCATGGCCGCCAAATCAACGCCGCAAATTATTCCTCTGTGCCATCCGCTGCAATTAAGCAAGGTGAGTGTGACCTTTGATATTGATAAAAAGAAACGGTCGATAAAAATTCAAAGCGAGGTCGTTTATTTGGGCAAAACCGGTGTGGAGATGGAGGCCTTAACGGCTGTTTGCGCGGCGGCGCTCACTATTTACGACATGATGAAATGGACGGACAAGGGCATGGTGATTTCTAATGTGAAACTGCTTTTTAAAGCCGGGGGAAAAAGCGGCGAATACAAGCGCAAGGGGGTTTGATATGTTAGCGACGTCTTTATTTTTAGCGAAACTGCTTGGGCTTTACGGGGTGATCGTCACGGCGGGGGTTTTGTTAAATCAGAAATCATATCAAAAGGTCATCGAGGATTTATTGAAAAATGCCGCGCTTGTTTATCTCGGTGGGATTTTCGCGCTTTTTTTCGGGCTGTTGCTGGTTTTGTTCCATAATGTGTGGGTTTTGGGTTGGCCGGTGATCATAACGATCATGGGCTGGCTTGGACTCCTCAAAGGTGTTTGGATCATTGTCTTTCCGGAATCTTTTGCCAAGGCCGTCACGTATCATATCAATAATCCTCAGGTCATGAAGCTGCGTTTATACGTATTTTTATTTTTAAGTGTGGTTCTGCTCGTGTTCGGGTTTTGGGTGAGGTGATTGTGGCCGCCTGGCCAGAATTGGATGGGGGAGTAAATTGTTACTGGAATTATAGATGTAGTTGTTAGGAAGAGGAAAAAGTTGACAACAAAATTTAGCAAGACACAGATTGACCGGTTGGGTGATCGTTTGAGAAAAGGTAACTTAAGCGATGCTGATCTCAGATTGCTTGATGATTACAGGCGGTCGTTTGGCGAAGCATATGAAATTGTTGTTCGATCCATCCGTGAGCAACTTAAGTTGGAGCCAACAGGAAGACCAGCTAAATCCACCAGCTCGATAATAGAGAAATTGCAACGGGAGAGTATTCGGTTAAGTCAGGTTCAGGATATCGCGGGTTGTAGGATCGTTGTTTCTGATGTAAAAGAGCAAGATCGTATTGTTGGTTTGTTGTTAAACGTTTTTCCACGCGCATCCATAGTAGATAGACGAGTTCATACTAGTTTTGGTTATCGGGCAGTTCATGTTATTCCGAAGATTTCAGGGAAAATGATTGAGATTCAGGTGCGGAGCTCACTCCAGCATTTATGGGCTGAGCTTTCGGAGAGAATTTCGGATGTTTTGGATCCGGCTATTAAATATGGAGGCGGTGATGACGAGATTCAAAAAATTCTCATGGCCGATTCTGAGTTGGTGAGTGCCATTGAAAGAATAGAGATGGAAATTCCATCTTTCCCAGAAAATCTTTCCAAAATACCTGAATTACAACAACAAATGACTGACATGAGAAAGAAAATGATCAATTGTCTCCACGGAATGATTTCAGGGGTGGAGAGACTAAAGGAGAAAAAGTCATGATCTTTTTAATTGAATACAACCGTAGTAAGGGCCATGTTGTCACCTTTAAAAAGTTTAAAAATTCGGATCGTTTAAAGGCTCAAAATAAGCGACTCGAGATTGAATTAGATTTAAACCACAAAGGGGTAAATCATGAAGTGGTTTTGCTGGAAGCAGAGAAAGAGGCCATGATACGTCGGACCCATCGGCGTTATTTCGAAACTCCTCGTCAAATCGCTAAATCAGTTAAGGAAAATAAATAATATGTACTCCAATAAATCCATCGCCGTGGTGATACCGGCCTACAACGCCGAAAAGCTGATCGGGAAGGTCATTGGGACCATGCCGGAGTATGTGGACAAGATCGTCGTGGTCGATGACAAGAGTCAGGACAAAATGATTGAAGTGGTCGAAGGCTGTCAAAGGAAACAGCCACAGCGGATTGTGCTTTTAAAAAATGAAACCAATGAGGGCTGCGGCGGGGCGCTGGCGAAGGGTTACAAATGGGTGAGGGACAATTCTTTTGATGTCGCCGTGCGCATGGATGCCGATGGACAGATGTCGCCCAAAGATATGCCGGCGCTGCTTGATCCAATCGTTCACAATCAGGCGGACTACTCCAAAGGCAACCGGCTTTTTACCGGGGAGGCGTATCGAAAGATCCCCAAGGTACGTTATTACGGCAACGCCATTTTATCACTGTTAACCAAAATGGCCTCGGGTTACTGGCATGTGGCGGACTCACAATCCGGCTACACGGCTATGAACCGTAAAGTTTTAGAGACCATTGACTGGGACAAGATGTACAAACGCTACGGCCAGCCTAATGACCTTTTGGTGCTTTTAAATATTTATAATTTTCACGTCAAAGACGTGCCCGTGACGCCGGTTTACAATATTGGCGAGAAATCGGGGATCAAAATCCATGTCGTCGTCTTTACCATCAGCTGGCTATTGTGGAAGCGTTTCTGGTGGCGTTTGAAAGAAAAATACGTCATCCGCGATTTTCATCCGCTGGTGTTTTTTTATCTGTTGGGAATGTTCCTTTTGTTGGCCAGTGTGGCGCTATTCGCGCGGTTAGTTATTTTTTGGGTGACCAAAGATCATATTCCGCCGATAAACGCCCTGGCCTGGATGTTTTCGGTCGCCATCGGATTTCAATCTCTGTTTTTCGCGATGTTGTTCGATATGCAGTATAACAAAGAGCGCCGGTAAAGATTTATGCCTCCATATAAAATTCCTTTCAATCAGCCCGCCATGGTCGGCGGTGAATTGCGTTATATCACTGAGGCCGTTAAAAGCGGTTGGATCGGCGGCGATGGATTTTTTACTCGCAAATGCAATGAATGGCTTGAGAAAAATTTAAAGGCCAAAAAGGTTTTGCTGACCAATTCCTGTACGGCTGCGTTAGAGATGGCGGCGATGCTTTGTGACTTAAAGTTCGGCGATGAAGTGATTTTGCCGTCTTTTACCTTTGTCTCAACCGCCAATGCCTTTGTCTTACGTGGAGCCAAACTCATTTTTGTTGATATCCGAGGAGATACTTTAAATCTTGATGAAAAGAAAATCGAAGCCGCCGTTACCAAGCGAACAAAGGTTATTGTTCCGGTCCATTACGCGGGAGTGGCTTGCGCGATGAAGGAAATCAAAAACATTGCCGCGAAGCATAAGCTTTTTGTGATCGAAGACGCCGCGCAGGGGGTCTTGTCAACGTATCAAGGACAAGCGCTCGGCACTTTGGGCGATTTCGGCGCCTACAGTTTTCATGAAACCAAGAATTATACCTGCGGCGAAGGCGGGGCCCTGGCCATCAACAATCCGAAATATATCAAGCGCGCTGAAATCATCATTGAAAAAGGGACCAACCGTAAAGAATTTTATCGAGGGAATGTGGATAAATACACCTGGGTGGACTTAGGCAGCAGTTATTTGCCGTCGGATATTGTGGCGGCGTTTCTTTTCGGACAGCTCGAAAAAGCCCGTGCCATCACGAATAAACGTTTAACGATCTGGAAGAAATATTACGCGGGACTTTTACCTTTGATGACAACGGGGAGAGTCAAATTGCCAACCATTCCCAAGGATTGCCGGCACAACGGGCATATGTTTTATTTTTTAGTTGAATCTGCGCGCGATTGCCGGCGACTGTCGCAATATCTTAAAAGTAAAGGTGTCGCGAGTGTTTTTCATTATGTGCCTTTGCATCAATCGCCGATGGCCAGGAAATTGGGAATCCATCGAACGAAACTACCCGTGACTGAATCGGCGGCGAATCATTTGCTTCGCTTGCCCGTGTATTATGAATTAAAGGCATCCGATCAGGACAGGGTTGTGGATTTGGTTCATGAATATTTTAATCGTCAGTAATTCTTTTCCATCATCAACACAAGATTGGGTCCCACAATTCGGATATTACTTTGCCCGCTGTTTAAAAGAGAAAGGACACAACGTTACGGTGGTCGCTCCTGAAAGATTTACCGGCTGGGTTGACGAAGGCGCAGTTGAAGTGAAACGCATTCCCGCGCAGGGAGTTTTCTTAAAGGATGAAGGGTTAAATTTGTCGCCACCGACAAAAATTCCCGCTTTGTTGCGAATGCATAATCAAGCCAACCGGATCCTTGATGAGCTTATCACGCAAAACTCATTTGACAGCGCTCTTGCGTTTTGGGCGCTTCCCAGCGGTCTTTGGTTAAGGACATCGAAACGGAAACACAAGATTCCCTTTATCACCTGGGCTTTGGGTTCGGATATCTGGCAAGCCGGACGAATGCCTTTCATAAAAAATATTGTGCGCGATGTTTTAAAAAATTCCGATCATCTTTACACCGACGGTTATGAGCTGGGCCGTGAAGTTACACGGCTGTGCGGCAGGCCTTGTGATTTTCTTCCTACTACTCGAATCCTGCCTGCTCCTCAGAAAATCGATGATTCTCAAATCATGGGTAAAAAAGTTTTTTTCTTTGTCGGCCGATGGGAAAAGGTTAAAGGTGTTGATTTTCTTATCAAGGCTTTTGCCCAAGCGCGGCCAAAGGACGCTATTTTGTTGATTTATGGGATTGGCTCTCAAAGCGAAACTTACCACCGACTGATTGACGATCATCATGCGCAGGATTTTATTTTTCTTCGGGGAAAAGCGGACGCCCAAACCGTTTCGAATTATTTAGCTATGGCCCATTGTTGTGTGATTCCATCAAGAAATGAATCTATTCCAATTGTTTTGTCCGATGCTTTGCAGTGTCGGTGTCCGTTGATTGCAAGCAAAGTGGGGGATATGGGAGAACTGGTAGAGAAATATAAAATCGGAATGGCGGTGCCGGTGGAAGATGTGCAGGGGCTGGCCGCGGCAATCAGGGCGATGTCCGATAAAGACAAGGTCAGCTTTCAGCCCGGCATAGAAGAGGCTTTAAAGATTTTTGACGTTGACCGCACGGTCGAAAAGTTTTTAGCGAAGGCTCGGGAGATTATAAAAAAGTAGAAAGGTAATCGGTATGACCAGTACAAAGACATTAGAAAAATTCGGGTTTCCCGCGACATTGATCAAAGAATATAAGAATTGGTGTCTGCTGCTACGGCCCAAGCAGGTGACCTTAGGGTCTTTGGTTTTAATCTGCAAGGATGATGCGACAAAGTTTTCTGCTATTTCTTCGGAGAGCTTTCAGGAGTATTCGTTTATCATTCCGGAAATTGAAAAAAACCTTTCGCAAACATTTCATTATGACAAGATCAATTATTTGATGCTGATGATGGTCGACCCGGATGTGCATCAGCATATCATCCCGCGATATAGCCAGCCGGCAGAATTTAACGGCCGGCAATACCAGGATTTCGACTGGCCCAACATGCCGACATTAAGTAAGGTCAATGAGATGGAAGCGGAAGAGTTTTTAAAGTTGAAGGTTTTGTTAACTGAGAAATTTAATTCCCCTCCCCTAACCCCTGCCTGTCCGGCAGGCAGGCCTCCTACAAGGGGAGGGGGATTTTTGAGAAAAGATTCTTTAAACTCCTCCCCCCATGTGGGGGAGGCTGGATGGGGGGGAGGGAAGAAACGTTTTAAGCGCGTTTACACGACGGGCTGTTTTGATTTGTTCCACGCGGGACATTTGAATATTTTAAAGAAGTCGAAAGAGATCGGTGATTTTCTTTTAGTCGGAGTTTCCACCGATGAATTGATGGAAAAGGAAAAAGGCAAACGCCCCGTCATCCCATTTGAAGAGCGCGCGGACATTGTCCGTTCCCTTAAATTTGTCGATGAAGTCATCCCCCAGGTGGATAAAAACAAACAAAGAATCGTCGACCAATACCACATCGACGCGATTACGGTTGGCGATGACTGGAAGGGGAAGTATCCCCAGGTTTCCTGCGAGGTGGTGTATTTCCCGTACACCAAGAAGGTCAGCTCAGGGGGACTGAAGGCCAAAATTGAAGAAATGACCGCGGAGTAACTTGAAGATGTCGGAAAATTATGTTCTGATTTTATTCGGTACCAATGAAGTCGCCTACAGCGCCGCCGCCGCGCTGGAAGGGTCAGGATACAAAATCGTTTGTTTTTTTCCGGAGACATCGAATAATATTGTTAAATTCAGCGATAAAATTCAGGTCAAGGAATTTTCTGCGTTTCCCTGGGATTCGGATAAATACAGGCAAGGGTTAACGGCGTTTTTAAGACGTTTGAACTCTTCCAAGAAAATGCTGACATTGTTGTGCAGCGATGAAGCTGTTTTGTTTTGGATTAAACATCAGGCAACTTTGTCGCAATATTGCACGGTGCTGACGGAAAAAATTGAGAATTTTTACAACAAAGTTTCCTTGTATAACCTCCTTGGGCAAATATCCGTGGCTTATCCATTGTCATGGCTCATCCCTGAGGCCGGTGAAGACAAACTGCCGTTTTTAATTAAACCAGCCTTTAAGGATTTTGACGGTGTTCAAAAAAAAACAGACGCTTCCAAAATAAAAATTGTTCGCAATGCCGGCGATCTAAAAAAGTTAAAAGAAATGGGCCTGCCCAATTGGTTTTGCCAGGAAATCCTTGAGTTTAACATGGGCGATGAGTATAGCTGGTGGGGGTATCAAAGCCCAAAAGGCGAGATTGCTTCAACGGTCGCCCGACACAAAAGAAAATTTCCGAACAAAAGCGGCCGGATTACGAATCTGGAGGTCCTGGTTCAACCGGCCATCAAATTGGTGGGCGATTCCATCGTTAAACAGCTAAATTACCGGGGCATCGCCGAGATCCAATTTATCTTCGACCGCAACACCAACATTTTTAAAGTGACGGATTTTAACCCGCGGCTGTGGTGCGGGCATTCAGCGCTGTTGATGAACAACATGAATCTTATCAAAAACTGCGCCGATGATTACTATCAAAATCGGCAAGAAAATCCCGCGGGTGCGAGCTTATATGAGCTTGAAACTTTTGACCGCAAAGAGTGGTTTAGTATTTTGGACAATTTTTATGATCTTGATGTGTTTAAGATCAGATGTTCTGAATTCTGTGGACGCAAAACGGACAATTTAAAAACCAGGGTTTTGTTGAGTATTTTTCTTTTTGTTAAGTTTGTTTATTATTTTTTGACGCAGGGGTTGATTCGAAAATAAAAGGGGGCAAGATGTTCACTCGAAACGTGGCGGATGAGAATTCCAAAATGACAAAGAAAGACCGGAACGGAATTTTGTATGCCCTGTTCTGGCAAATGAGTTTGGTTTTTGTGGAAATATTTAAAAAGCTCAAGGTCACGCCCAACCAAGTAACGATTTTAGGATTTCTTTTTTACCTGTCGGCGGGATTGTGTTTTTGGCAAGGCAGCTACGGTGTCAATATCCTCGGGGCGATTTTTTTTAACTTAGGGTTGGTGATGGATTGCACGGACGGCAAATTGGCCCGGGCTACCGGGAAGACCTCCAGCGTCGGGATATGGCTGGACTATAACTTTGACTATATCAAATATCTTTTTATTTATCTGCCCATGGCCATGGCGATTTTCCGCGACACGCAAGACCCGAAAGTTTTTATTTTCGGGTTTATTATCATCACCACAATTCTTACGTATATCATCATCACCCAGCGTTTTGGTGAATTTCCTTTTGCTAAAGAGGAGACAGAAGGGATAAGCCGCTCGCTGATTCACATCTTGGCCAAACAATTCTACGCTTATGAAATGGTGGAGGCGGTTTTGCTTTTGGTTTTTGCTTTCTTAAATGATTTATCTTTGTTTATGGTGGTGTGGGCGGTGTACTTTGCCTTGTTTTATTTGGCGACGGCCGTTTTTCTCGGCAGCAAAGTTGCTCGGAATGATGGTAGAAATTGATCGTGAGTCGGCTTTGGGGACCTTTCCGTGCTCAAACAGTGACTCGCCCCGACAAAATGTCGGGGCTCCGTCAAACTGCGCGCGGAAAGCCCCCCAAAGCCTATTAGAAAAATAAATTTCCGGTAATAAGGAGTGAGTAAGTATTTCGGGCGAGTTTGCTTCGTCCAGCTCTAAATCAATTTAAGGCTGGGCGAAGCACTGTCTGAGCCAGAAATACTTACTCACTCCTTAATAAATAAGCCTGGTCGAATTTCAATTCAATAAAATTTCCCAATTTTATGTTTAAAATTCTTAATGTAAACATTGATTTACCACAACCACTGAGGTAGAATCTTTTTGGTTATGATCCAAGTCGAAACAAAACTCCCCAAAGTTTTAGTCCCTGTCGATACCGACTATTTAGGTATTTATCTGACCAACCGCTGTTTTCTTTCCTGCGCGTATTGCATCACCAATTACAATGAACAATTTATTAATGTTAAGGAATTTCGGGAATTAGAGGCCGAAGAATGGATTGAGGCCTTAAACCGTTTGGAACTTCCTGCTGGCATACCATTGACCTTTCAGGGTGGGGAACCGTTCATTCATACAGGGATTTGGGATATTTTAAATAATGTCCATCACAAAGTCGACATTTTAACGGCCCTGCCGCCCAATGTCACGCCCGATCAGTTTCGAAAATTAAAAACTTTGGATTGGAACAAACGCGACGCCCCTTACCCGAGAATCCGGGTCAGCTT
>Ga0247727_10013651_pt1 | contig 13648 bp, 11 predicted proteins | sample WisWelCaveWW1625_FD_202498 | JGI IMG/M metagenome (GOLD analysis project Ga0247727, IMG submission 202498) | Biofilm microbial communities from Wishing Well Cave, Virginia, United States - WW16-25 | ecosystem: Environmental > Aquatic > Deep subsurface > Groundwater > Cave microbial mat | place... | reverse complement strand
GAATCTTGGCCGGGTTCTCTCGATTACTGAGGTGGGACTGACACCGCCAGTTCCCATTGTTCAGGATATGGTCCGTACTGAGGCATCGGTCGCCGCACCGGTGATGGTTGGCGAGATTACCATTAGCGCAAAGGCAGATGTCGTGTTTGAATTGAAGGAGCCAAATCTAAAAACAAAAGACTAATGTTCAAGGAGCTGACCGAAAAACTGTCGTACCCGGCTGTCGAGAAGGAGATTCTGAGGTTCTGGAAGGAGCATCAGATTTTCGAAAAGAGTGTTACGGCACGTGAAGGAAGTCCACACTTCACCTTCTATGAAGGACCACCAACGGCGAACGGCCGTCCTGGTATTCACCACGTGATGAGCCGAACCCTCAAAGACCTCGTCTGCCGTTACAAGACCATGCGTGGCTACAGAGTGCATCGCAAGGCAGGGTGGGACACGCACGGCTTGCCGGTCGAAATCGAAGTGGAAAAGCAACTCGGCTTCAAACACAAGGACGAGATCGTCCAATACGGGATCGCAGCGTTCAACCAGAAATGCCGTGAATCGGTCTGGAAGTACAAAACCGAATGGGAGCAGTTGACTGAGCTGATGGGATATTGGGTTGATCTTTCAAAACCATACGTGACGTTCGAGAATGAGTACATCGAGTCTGTCTGGTGGGCACTTCGCCGGTTCTATGACGAGGGGATGATGTATAAGGGGTACAAGATTCAACCGTACTGCCCTCGGTGTGAAACCCCGCTTTCTTCACATGAAGTGTCGCTCGGTTACGAAGATGTGAAAGACCCGAGCGTGTATGTTCGAATGCGGTTGAAATCGAGACCCGATACGTCACTGCTTGTTTGGACCACGACTCCATGGACTCTGATCTCAAATGTTGCTCTTGCGGTGGGTCCGCAGATCGACTATGTTCAAGTTTCCCAGAAGAAAGAGAACCTCATCCTTGCAAGGGCGCGACTTTCAATCCTGGATGGAGAATATACGATCGTTGAAGAACTCAAGGGAAAGGACTTGGTGGGCCTCGAGTACGAACGGTTATACAGCTACCACCAAGTCGATAAGCGAGCATTTTATGTTGTAGAGGCAGACTTCGTATCAACAGAAGATGGCACCGGCATCGTCCACATGGCCCCGGCATACGGTGAGGATGATTATGAGACTGCGAAGCGGCATGACCTGCCGACGATTCATCCGGTGAACGAGAGCGGTGAATTTGAACGCGAGGTGAAGGAGTTTGCCGGAAAGTTCGTCAAGGAGGCCGATCCTCTTATTATCCAGAATCTCAAAGCACGCGGCCTCTTGTACAAGAAAGAAACCATCACACACAGCTATCCACACTGCTGGAGATGCAAAACCCCGTTGCTCTATTACGCGCGTGAATCGTGGTATATCAGCACGACGAAGTATGCGCAGAAGATGATTGAGCTCAACAAGCAGATCAACTGGGTGCCGCCGGAGGTTGGCGTCGGGCGCTTTGGAAACTGGCTTGAGGAGAACAAAGATTGGGCGCTCTCACGCGATCGCTTCTGGGGGACTCCGTTGCCCATTTGGATCTGCGATGCGTGTAAGGCGCAGAAGTGCATTGGAAGCATTGCCGAGCTGCGTCAGGGAGAGAATATCCGAGAGCCACTGGACCTGCACAGGCCATTCGTCGATGAAGTGACGTTTCGCTGTACCTGTGGCGCAACCATGAGTCGGACACCGGAGTTGATCGATGTCTGGTTCGATTCTGGCGCTATGCCGTTTGCCCAGTGGCACTATCCGTTTGAAAACCGCCGTCTGGTTGATTCAGGCGAACAGTACCCGGCGGATTTCATCTGCGAGGGGATCGATCAGACGCGGGGGTGGTTCTATTCGCTGCATGCGATCGGGACGTTCTTATTCGGCAAACCCGCTTACAAGAATCTGATCGTAAACGAGCTCGTCCTTGACAAAGAAGGGCAGAAGATGTCGAAGTCGAGAGGCAACACTGTTGATCCTTTCGATATCCTCACTCGCTACGGAGCCGACACGACGCGATGGTTTCTCGTCACCACCAGCCCCCCGTGGCGGCCGACAATGTTCGATGAAGAGGGGCTGAGCGACGTTCAGCGGAAATTCTTCGGGACGTTGGTCAATACCTATGCTTTTTTCGCCCTGTATGCCAACATCGATGGGTTTGAGTATTCCGAGCCTACGATCCCGGCGGCGGAACGCCAGGAATTCGACCGGTGGGTTCTCTCGGAGCTGAATTCGCTACTCCGGAGATACTATGAATACATGGACTCCTACGATGTAACCAAGGCTGCAAAAAGTGTGAGCGACTTCACAATCGACCAACTCTCGAATTGGTATGTTCGCAGGAACAGACGCCGGTTTTGGTCGTCACGGACTTCCTCGGGACAGAGCAATGCTGAGAAGGATAAGCTCGCCGCGTATCAGACCCTGTATGAGTGTCTGGTATCCGTGACAAAGTTGATGGCTCCCTTTGCCCCATTTCTTGCTGAAGAGCTGTTCCGCAACCTGAACACGGTAACCGGGCGCGAGGATTCAGAATCTGTGCACCTTGCACCATTGCCGACGGTTGACGACTCGGTTATCGACAGGCCGCTTGAGCAGAGAATGGAGCAGGCGGAACGCATTGTCATGCTTGTCCGCTCCATGCGAATGCGAGCAAATCTGAAGGTTCGTCAGCCTCTCAAAAGGATCATCCTTCCTGTTGCTTCCGAGAACGAGCGAGAGACGCTCCAGAATATCAAGGATGTGGTTCTTGATGAAGTGAACGTCAAGGCCATGGAATATGTGACAGATGAATCGGGGCTCGTCAAAAAGCGTGCAAAAGCGAATTTCAAATCGATCGGTCCGAGGTTCGGGAAGGAGGTCCAAAGCATCGCACGCCGAATCAAGGAAATGAGTGGGGAAGAAATCGACCGGCTTGAACGGATGGGGACGCTTTCACTGCCGGTAAACGGCAACGCATTTTCGATCAGTAGGGATGATGTCGAGATCGTCCGCGAAGACATTCAGGGTTGGCTTGTCGAATCCGACGGAACGATCACTGTTGCCCTTGACACCGAGCTGAATGATGAGCTGATTGCGGAGGGGTCAGCGCGCGAGTTCGTCAGTAGAGTCCAAAACATGCGGAAGGAAGCCGGACTTGAAGTAACCGATCGGATCGTCATTGGCTTCCGGGCTACTGAGCGATTGCACGGCAGACTGAAGACAATGGCTGATTACATCAGGAACGAAACTTTAGCGGTTGAACTTTCGGATTCCATTTTCCCGATGGCGTATAGATCGACGGCGAACATCAACGGGGAAGCTGTCGAGATAGGAATTGAAAAGAAAACTATCCAGAAAGATTCATAGAAGGGAATGAACGAATGGTCAAGAAAGGATCCAATACAACAGTGAAGTCCACAGTGGAGATCATGAAGGAGCGTGCGTCAGCGCGGAGCAAGCAGATCAAGAAGGCGAAGGCGAATCTCAAGAAAGCCGCGGTCGCAAGAGCAGCGGCCATCAAGAAACAGAACGCGGAAAAACTCAGGATACAGGCTAAGCTCGGACCCAAGAACTTTACACCTGCAGAGATGAAACGGTTCCGGGAGCTCATCATCGAAAAACGCCATGAGATGCTCGAAGAACTCGATACGCTCAAGGAAAGCATGATGGATGTCACCACGGGGGAATACGTGGCTGAGAGTTCCACATATTCGCTCCACATGGAGCAGGGGACCGATGCCATGGAGCGGGAAAAGACCTTTCTCTTTGCAGCCCGGGGAAGCAAATTTGTCGTCCAGCTTGACGAGGCGCTGGGGAGAATTGACAACGGCACCTTCGGAGCGTGCAGGGTTTGCGGACTCCTGATTCCAAAAGAACGGCTCGAAGCTGTGCCCACAGCCCAAACCTGCGCGGAGTACAAGAATACGAATGTCCCATGTGAACGCGGAAAGATCGCTCTGGGGACAAAGAAAACAGTGGCCGAGTGAGGGTATCTGTGCGGATCATGATGGTCTCAATTGTCATTGTGCTGATCGACCAGATCACCAAGTTGATGGTCAAGGGAATCTCTCTCCCTCTGCTGGGAATTTCGCATGAGGGAATGCGCTACGGAGCAAGCCAACCCGTGTTAGGCGATTTCTTTCGCTTGACCTATATCGAAAATCCCGGAATGGCATTTGGGATCAACGTAGGAGGGAAACCCTTTTTTGCTGTTGTCTCACTGGTGGCGAGTGTTGCCATCTGCTGGTATCTCTATCGCTCGCGAACCGAGCCTCTCCCCTATCGATTCTCCCTGGCAATGATTCTCGGTGGCGCCGTCGGAAATCTGATTGACCGCGTCTTTTACGGCGTGATCTTCGGCGAATCACCATTGTTCCAGGGGAAAGTTGTGGATTTTTTTGATGTGGATTTCTTTAATATAGACATCCTGGGATATCAGCTTTCACGATGGCCTGTGTTTAACATTGCGGATGCCTCGGTGACGGTCGGAGTGATCCTTCTGCTTGTTCTCTATCGCGGTGGCTCACCGGAAGTTAAACCGACGACAGCGTCGGCCGATTCCGCTCTTGCCGCACCAGATCAGGGCAAGCAGACCTGAAAAGGCTGTCCGACCGGATGGCTTTTGAGTATGAAATAGTTGTTCCGCCTGGAAAGAAAAGAGAGCGACTCGATCTCTTCCTTGTCAACCACGTCGAAAATGCGACACGAAGCAAGGTTCAAAAAGCAATAAAGGAGGGACTCGTTCATGTCAACGGGCAACCGGCGCGCTCGAGCCATCTCGTCTCGCCTGGTGAAGTCATTCATCTGATCCTTCCCAAACCTCCTCCCCACAAAGCACTCCCTGAACAAATCCCTCTCGAGATTCTCTACGAGGACGAACATCTCCTGATTGTGAATAAACCTGCCGGATTGGTGACGCATCCAGCCCATGGAAATTACACCGGCACACTGGTGAACGCACTGCTGTATCATTGTCGCACACTCTCGAGCCTGAATGAAGCGATGCGTCCGGGGATTGTCCATCGACTCGACAAGGACACCTCCGGTCTCATGGTCATCGCAAAGAACGACGCGGTACACACCGGACTTGCGAAGCAGTTTGCCGCGAGGACGATCGAGCGGGAGTACTGGGCCATCGTGTGGGGCGTCTTCAAAAAGCACAAGGGAACCATCGAAGCGGATCTCGGCCGGAGCAAATCAGACCGAAAAAAGATGGCGGTTATTGAGGGGGGACGGCACGCAGCAACGACCTTTGAGGTGCTCAAACAGTTTCCATACCTGGCCCTCACACGGATCCATCTTCTAACAGGACGAACTCATCAAATCCGAGTTCATCTCGCACACATCAATCATCCTGTATTTGGAGATCCCACCTATGGGGGTCGAAGAATCGTGTGCGGACCGAGAACGCCGCGCCAGAAGAACGAAGTGCAGCAATTCTTTGAGCTGATGCCCCGGCAAGCCCTTCACGCGAAGACCCTTGGGTTTGTCCATCCAGCAACAAAGCGGAAGGTCTTCTTCGATTCAGACTTGCCTGAGGATATGAAGGCGGTGCTTGACGTTTTGGAGCAGTGAGGCCGCGGTAATATTCTTGATCTGAAAGGAAGGTGAGAATGGCTTCAGGTTTTTTGATAGTCCTCGGACTTGTTCTTCTCTTTGCAATAGTGGGAACAATCATAGTCTCTCGCTCAAGCAGAGGAAAGAAACTGTAGCCCCGTTCTCAATCCGTCCCAACGGTTCCCCAAAAAATCTCCACAGATTTCGTTACTTGACGACAACGAGCTTCTTCACATCGGTAAAGCCGCCAGTCGTCAGCCTGTAGAAGTACACACCACTTGCAAAGCTGCTGGCATCCAGAGAGACCTGATGAATGCCAGGGTTTTCGAATCCATCCACAAGAGTGTGAACTTCATTCCCCAGAACATCAAACACTTTCAACGTGACGCTCGCGGCGACGGGCAGGTCATACTTGATGATCGTCACGGGGTTGAACGGATTCGGATAGTTCTGCCAGAGTGCGAATTTCTCCGGGAATGAGCTCTTGTCATCACGCACATCAACGACAAACGACTCGTAAACCCTGAAGACACCGTCCTGAGCAACTACAATAAGCGTATCAGAGGTGGGTATTTGGAGTATCCCGATAATTGGCTCCAAGGTGAAGGTATTATTGTAAATGCGCCAGCTGGCCCCGGCATCTGTTGTGTAATAGATCGTTTCATAACTGCCGGCGTAGACCGTGTCGGGGTGGTTTTTGTGGACTTCGACGGAATAGAAATAATAATAGCCGTCTGCGATCAGCACGGATATCCAAGAACTTCCACCATTGGTGGTCTTTCCGACGAGCCCGTACGAGGGATCATAACCTGTTACGTTTGTAGAATAAATGACAGCTGAATCTGTTGGATGAAAGTCCATTGTTACTACATCTCCATCGGAAAGTGACCAAGTCATCCCAACGTCGGTGCTGACATACAGAACATTTGCTAATCGTATGTCATCAAAATCCTCTGCAAAAACTTTGTTGACTTCAAAAGGGCTAGTGTATATCCCCAGGCCACCCCCGTTTGGTATCGGATCAGGGCGGGACATGAAGGTCTCCCCACCGTCTGTTGATACGTATAAGGTGTCTACGGGACTCCACCTTAGGAAAACCAGATCACTATCGGCTGCTGATACGACCATGGATGCATATCCATAAGGATTGTTAAAGGGGTAGGAGGAAAGAAGCCGTTGACGTGATGTTGCTCCAGTTGTATCTACATAAAGTTCAACGACGGAACCAGTGACACATCCAGTCCTTCGATAGAGTGAGTATGTTCGATTCCGGCTCAGAGCGCTCTTTCCGACATCAAGAAGCTCATGCTCGGCATATTCCATGGTGACAGAATCACACAGCACAGAGTCATAGACTGAGATCGTATTCCATGCTCCGCTCTCATCGAGCTTGAAGCCCGCTCTTGGTTCAAAGGCACTGAACCACATGAAAAGCTCGTAGCCGCCATTCTGATACTCAAAGCCGCGAAAGTTTACAACGCCTGTAAATCCCGCGGGGGTGATCTCCTCCCAGCCCTGTCCTAACAAGCCTGAAGGTAAAACTAGGACTAAACTCGCTAGGCAGAACCGTCTCCTCATTGTCGTCTCCTGTCACTATTCTCCATACTTGAAACCCCTTCGACTTTGGTCACCGTGTCCCTCATGCCTATTCTATGGAAATTCGAGTTTGAAATCCACCATCAAACTCCAAGTTCTCTTTTCTCCTCCAATTGCATGTCAGCGTCGGAATGGATACCTTTTTCCGTGAAAAACGTTCCGATTACTCTCACTTCACCCTCTATGTTCCTGATGGATTTTCCCTCGATGGGTCCTTTTATCTCACAATTAAGGACTCGATATGATCGAAGGCGATCGAGTACATGCCCGGGGATCCATGCGGGGTATTTGATCTCAACCCTTCGCATACGGTGAGATGCCCCGGATTGAGCTGGCGCTTTCCACGGCAAGTGCGGTAGCAGTTCTGCTTCTTTTTTCCTGTGTAGCTGTCGCCTACCTGTATTACCGGCACACGATACCTCCAGTACCCATTCGAACGAGACTGTTTCTGACCGGCCTTCGAGGACTCGGGCTGTTTTTCGTGGTCCTTCTCATCTTTGAGCCGTTGTTCCGTATCAGCCACACAACATTTGAGCCTCCAGTTGCAGCCATTTTGGTTGACAACACAGAAAGCATGCAACTACGAGACAACATTGGAGATCGTTCACTCGCACTTCGTAGCTCAATCCAATCCCTGCAAGACATGACTCTGCCTGGAAAGGGGCAACAGCGATACTTCCTCTTTGGAAATGTTCTGAAAGAACATCAATCGCTTGAAGAAGACTCCTTGATACTGAGCGACGATGGAACGGACATCTCCTCCGCACTTCGTGAACTCTCCAGAATCAAGGAGCAGCAAAACCTGCGGGCTGTCGTTATGCTCACCGACGGCGCATTCAACAACGGGGAGAACCCGCTTTATGCAGCCGGGGAGCTCGATCTTCCCATCTACACCGTGGGTATCGGTGATTCTTCTCAACCCAAAGACATTGTCGTGACCAAAGTTCTTACCAACGCGCTTGTGTATGAGAATACGTCTGTTCCGGTCGATGTCACCGTCAAAAGCTCCGGGTTCTCAGGAGAAACCATTGACGTTTCACTCGAACATGCTGGAAGAATACTCGATCGCCAGCGAGTCCGAATCGAACAGGGGACACGAGATTACCGCGTGCACCTTTCCTACACTCCCGAAAGCGAAGGGACAAAGAAATTCATCGTCCGCGCCAGTGCACTTGAAGGAGATCTCACCACGGAGAACAACAGAATGTCGTTCTTCTCAAGAGTGCTGAAAGGAAAGCTCCGAATCCTGATCGTGGCAGGAAGCCCTTCATCGGACCTTTCCATGGTCAGACAAACACTGGCCGAGCAGAAACATTTCTCAGTCCTCACGCGAACACAGAAACGTCCATCAGGTTTCTATGAGGGGACCCTGACTTCGTCCACGGTCGACTCCGCTGATTGTCTCCTCCTCATCGGATTCCCAACTGAGGCGACCTCGGGAAATGATCTTGAGTTGATACGAAGTGCAACGGAACATCTCAAGAAGCCGGTGTTCTTCGTCGGCGGCAAGTTTGTGGACCCGGTTAAACTTCAATCGTTGAACCCATCACTGCCGTTCCAGATCCTTAAGTCCATGCGAACGGAGGAGTTTGTATCTCTCGAACCCGTTGAGTCGCAAAAGGGGCATCCCCTCCTCAGCGGTGGAAACGGAGTTGAGTCATGGGGCAGGCTACCACCAATCTTTAGAACTCATTCATCGCTCAAAGCGAAGCCTGAGGCAGTCGTCCTCGGTGTCGCTCGTTCTCAGGGTGTCGTCCTCAACGAGCCTCTCTTCGTTCTCCGTAACGTAAGCAAGCAAAAATCAATTGCGCTGCTGGGCTACGGGATCTGGAGATGGAGACTGATGGCGCAGGGAGATCCTACGACCGACGATCTTCTTGCCTCTTTCCTTTCTGACTGCATCAGGTGGCTGACAACTCGTGATGAGGATCGACCCGTAAAGGTCGTCACCACCAAAGAGTTCTACGCCGAGGGGGAGCCTGTGGAATTCACAGGTCAGGTCTATGATGCGACGGCTCGGCCTGTTGACAACGCAGAACTGCGCGTGAGGGCTGCAAGGGGTGAAACCGTGTTCGACGCAATTCTCATCCCGATTGGAAACGGGCGGTACGAGAGTACTCTGCATGGACTACCCAAGGGTGAATATTCGTTTGTAGCCTCCGCATCGTCCGGTGGACAGCAATTGGGTGAGGACCGGGGGCGTTTCTCCATTGGAGAGCTGAACCTGGAATTCCAGGATACTCGGATGAACTCCGGTCTCCTCAGGCAGCTCGCTACTCGGACAGGCGGGCAGTTTTTCACTCCGGGTGATATCGAACATCTCAACAACGCAATTGTTTTGCTTGAGTCATTTTCGAGTCGGGAAGTGGAACACAAGACAGTCATCGATCTTTGGAATTGGGCATATTCGCTGGCCCTCATTCTTTCCTTTTTTAGCGTTGAGTGGTTCATACGGAAGAGGAGTGGAATGATTTGATGCAGGGTTGTTTTTGCTTTCCAGTCCATTTTTTCAAATCTTTGATAGGTCTTTGAAGGGTTGCCACTCCCTGCTGCAACTGATTGTGTTGTTCACTCGCAGGCGTGCTCTGGTTGCTTTCGGTTTGGATTCCCTCGACTCCTGTTAGTGCCGTTTCCATTAAGTCATAATGTGTTTGTGAAAATGCAACTGCAAATGGAAATGAGCACCCGCCCGATCGTCGGGCGGGCTACTGCCTTTTTGGATAGCTTGTAGACAAAAACACAAGATTCTTTTTAGAAGTGGCACTAGCTCATTGTTTCCCAAGACCTTACTTGGCTGCACAATATTGTTGTTCCTACACTAATGGAGGCACTATGAAACTCGTTTTCCCGATTCTTCCTTTGAGTTGTTTCGCTCTTACCCTGGCGTCCTGCACTGGAGGAGACTCAGAAGGTTTCAAAGTTCCGGTTGAGTACTTCAAACTGAAGAACGGGCTCAAGGTCGTTCTGTCCCCGGATCATACAGCTCCGATTGTCTCTGTCGCCGTGTATTACAATATCGGCTTTCGGATAGAGCCTCGCGGCCGTACCGGCTTTGCTCACCTCTTCGAACATATGATGTTTCAGGGTTCACAGAACCTCGGGAAGATGGAGTTCATCAAGCTCGTCCAAAAGAACGGCGGAGTCCTCAATGGCTCAACCCGCTTCGATTTCACAAACTATTTCCAAATTGTTCCGGCACACAAACTGGAAACGATCCTCTGGGCAGAAGCAGACAGGATGCGTGGACTCGACATTACTCAAGATAACCTGACCAACCAGCAGGCTGTTGTGAAGAATGAGGTTAAGGTGAACGTGCTGAATCAGCCTTACGGAGGATTCCCATGGCTCGACATGCCTCAATATGCCAACACGAACTGGTACAATGCTCATAATTTCTACGGCGATCTCGCAGAGCTGGACGCTGCAACGCTTGACGATGTGACTGCTTTTTTTAAGACATACTACGCCCCCAACAACGCTGCTCTTGTGGTCGTTGGGGATTTCGATCCAGCGGAGGCAAGAGAGATTGTTAGCAGATATTTTGAAGATCTGCCACCCTCGGATCTGCCCAGCACACCTGACATCAGTGAAGCACGACAGGAGACATCAAAGCGATTCAGCAAGGATGATTCGCTGGCCAACAAGCCTGCCTTTGCGATCGCATATCATATGCCCCCGCGAAATTCGCCGGAGTATTACGCGATGGGGCTGATTGATCAGTTCCTTCTCCAGGGAGACGACAGTATGCTTCGCCAGACCCTCGTTCAGGAACGAGGATACACGAGCGCGGTCGACGGGGGCATCAACCTCCTTGGTAACATGTTCAACTACAACGGACCTATGCTCTGGATCGCCTACCTCTTCCATGATCAGGCCACACCAGCGGATACCCTCAAGGAGGCAATCGAATCGGACATCGAGAAGCTCAGAACGGACCTCGTGGATGATGAGACGATCGATCGGGCGCGAGTGAAGTTTCGCTCCACATTCTATGACCAACTCAACTCGTTCTTCGGGTTCGGACGGGCAGATTTGCTCGCATCGTTGGCTCTGTTTGACGACGACCCTGAAAAGATCAATCAGATCGACGATATGATCAGGCGGGTAACGCCGGAACTGATCAAGAGCACGGCGCAGGAATACCTCCGACCCACAAATCAAACGGTCCTTGTGCTGAATCCCACAAAGGTCATGAGCAAGGAGGAACCGAAATATGCAAACTAAGAATTCTCTACTTCTCATCGGAATAGTCATGATTATGACAACAGAAAGTTTCACCCAGAAACAATCTCCGCCTGAGGGATCCAAGCCCAAGGACTTTGTCCTTCCGCCGAAGACGACACTCACACTTGAGAATGGTCTCCACGCCACTCTTGTTCCCTATGGTTCGCTTCCCAAGGTCACCCTCCGTGCAGTCATCCGCATGGGAAACATCAATGAGGCCGCAGATGAGGTATGGCTCTCTGACCTTGTTGGAGACTTCCTTGAAGAGGGGACGTTAACACGTACCTCGAAACAGCTTGCCGAGGAAGCAGCTCGAATGGGTGGGGAAATCGGTGTGAGCGTGGGAGACGATCAGATGTCCGTCACCGGCAGTGTTCTTTCTGAATTTGGGCCCGCTATGGTTACGCTCATTGCCGACGTCATTCGAAACCCGGCGTTTCCAGAGTCGGAGCTCGACCGACTCAAGAATGACAGGATCCGCGACCTTAGCATCCAAAAAGCGGATCCCAATGCGATCACCAATGAGCGATTCCGGTCGTTGCTTTATCCTGATCATCCGTACGGCCGGGTTTTTCCTCCAGAAGAGCTGCTCCGTGGCTACACCATCCAGCAGGTCAGGAACTTTTATGCTGGGAACGCTGGGGGGGCACGGACGCACATGTATGTCGCAGGAAAGTTCGATGCTCCTCGCATTGAAGAAGCAATCAGAACATCGTTTGGTGGATGGGAGCGCGGCGTCGAGCCGCTTGTCAACATCCCGAAGCCGCGTTCGACGCGGGAAATTCATATCATTGACCGTCCCGGTGCTCCGCAGTCAACCGTATACATCGGACTCCCTACAATCAATCCCGGTGATAATGATTACCGAAGGCTTCTCGTCATGAACGCGTTACTGGGGGGATCGTTCATGTCGCGTATCACATCGAATATTCGTGAGGACAAAGGCTACACGTATTCTCCGGGGAGTTCTGTTTCAGCACGATATCGCGATGCGTACTGGGTGCAATTCGCAAGCATTACGACAGACGTGACGGGCCCTGCCCTAAAAGAAATCTTCTTTGAAATCGACCGGCTTCAGTCTGAGCCTCCGACCACAGAAGAACTCCAAGGGATCCAGAACTACATTGCAGGGATTTTCGTGCTGCAGAATTCATCACCTTCCGGAATCATCAACCTCCTTTCATTCAATAACCTTCACGGTCTTCCAGAGACTTACCTGACCGAGTACGTGAAGACCATCTATGCGGTCACGCCCGAGGAGGTTCGTCAACTCGCCGCAAGACACATTAGGGAAGAGGAAATGCAGATTGTGATTGCAGGGGATAAGAAGAAGATCGAGAAACAGGTGGCGCAGTTTGGTAGGGTGCTGCCCTAGAGGTACCTCTACAGTGATGCTGCACCACCGAGGGACTGGATCTTCCGGCTACGCGTCTTGCGTGACGCGAAATGTGTACTATCACTATCCGGCGTGCACACGACTGATCCAAAGACGCAGAAACCTGTCGAGGATGATAAAGGAGCCGTTCTCCTGATCAACAATATCCCGGTCAATGAGTGCCCGGATGACACGCTGAGCACTGGATGCAGACCCGAGCCGATGCCGATTCAGGAACTCCGCTGAAAACGCTTTCGCTCTCTCTTCTGCAGACAGGGCCTTGAGGAACCTCTGCTGGTTCATTGTGAGAGATTCCCAGAGAACTGCATACGCATAGTGCTCGCGTTCGAGCACCGCCTCAAGAGCCTGGCGTATGAGGGCTCGACCCACTGCCGAGCCGGGCTTGCTGAGTTCCTACAGGACATGGCAGAGGTACTGGGCATAGAAGGGGTGGACCTGTGTCCTATCGGCAGCGGTGTCTCTCGAGAAGCAAATGTTTCCGCTCAAACCATCAGTGCTGATCAGTTCCATCAGTGTCTTCTGTGTTCTTCACTTCCGTAAGTGAACATAGCTAGGGTTTCTTGCTTTTCCCCAGCCCATTGAGTACAATATCTCCGCTTTCTTACCCACCTTCCCTCCCCTGAAGTGTATCGGAGAAGGCCGAACTGTTGTCTTCATTCATGGAGATCCTATGAGCATTCGAATTCTCGTTCTCTGTCCCTCCCTCCTTTTCCTTGCATGCGGCAAAACAGCAAGGGACGAGGCTGATGAGTTCCTTAAGAGCTATACTCATCAACTCCAGGGACTCTACGCGGCAACGAGTGAAGCGCAGTGGCTGGCAAACACCGACATTACTCCTGAGCATGACAGTCTGAGTGCGGCGGCGGAAAAGACCTTTTCAAAGTTTAT
>Ga0247727_10013650_pt1 | contig 13648 bp, 13 predicted proteins | sample WisWelCaveWW1625_FD_202498 | JGI IMG/M metagenome (GOLD analysis project Ga0247727, IMG submission 202498) | Biofilm microbial communities from Wishing Well Cave, Virginia, United States - WW16-25 | ecosystem: Environmental > Aquatic > Deep subsurface > Groundwater > Cave microbial mat | place... | reverse complement strand
CAAGGTTTTTGACGCCCGGGGTCGCGAGGCGAGGCGCCCGGTAAAGACCGTACAGACCAGCGGCGTGGCGGCGGAACTTGGACCGTACCGCCATTTCATGCAGAAGGAAATCTTCGAGCAGCCGCGCGCCGTCGGCGACACGCTGGCGGGAATCGAAGGAATTACCCCGGCGCTGTTTCAGGATCGCCGGGGCAGGGTTCTGGGCGGCATCAAGTCGGTGCTGATCCTCGCCTGCGGCACCAGTTACTACTCGGGACTTATCGCGAAGTACTGGATCGAGTCGCTGGCGCGGCTTGCGGTCCAGGTCGAGGTCGCGAGCGAGTACCGCTACCGCGACAGCGTGCCCGATCCGAAGACACTGGTGGTGCTTGTCTCGCAGTCGGGCGAAACCGCGGACACGCTCGCCGCGCTCAAACACGCGCGCTCGCTCGGGCAAAACAGCACGCTTGCGATCTGCAACGTGGCCTCGAGCGCGATGGTGCGAGAAACGCGGCTCAAATTCCTCACGCACGCCGGCGTCGAAATTGGCGTTGCCTCGACCAAGGCCTTCCCCACCCAGCTGGTCGCACTTTTCCTGCTGGCGCTGACCTTGGCGAAGCTCGGGAAAAAGCTCTCCGCCAAGGAAGAACACAAGCACCTGCGCAGTCTCAGGCACCTGCCGAAGGCGATCGCCGCCGTGCTCGCGCTCGAACCTCAGGTGATCGGCTGGTCGGAACGGTTCGCGAAGAAAGAGCACGCGCTGTTTCTCGGCCGAGGGCTGCACTACCCGATCGCGCTCGAAGGCGCGCTGAAGCTGAAGGAGGTTTCCTACATCCACGCCGAGGCCTGCCCGGCGGGGGAGTTGAAGCACGGCCCGCTTGCACTCGTTACCGCCGAAATGCCGGTGGTCACGGTGGCGCCGAACGACGCACTGCTGGAAAAGCTCAAATCCAACATGCAGGCAGTGCGCGCGCGCGGTGGCGAGCTCTACGTGCTGGCCGACGCCGACACCCGCATCGCTTCCTCGGAAGGCGTGAACGTGATCCGTCTGCCGGAAAACTACGGTTTGCTCTCGCCGGTCCTGCACGTGGTACCGCTGCAGTTGCTGGCCTACCACACCGCGCTCGCGCGCGGCACGGACGTCGACAAGCCGCGTAACCTCGCCAAGTCCGTCACTGTAGAGTGAGCGCCGGCGTCACTGCTGACGTCATCATCATTGGCGCAGGCCACAACGGCCTGGTCTGCGCCTGCTACCTGGCCAGGGCGGGACTGAAGGTGAAGATGCTGGAGCGCCGCGGCGTCGTCGGCGGCGCGGCCGTCACCGAGGAATTTCATCCCGGCTTCCGCAACTCGGTCGCCGCCTATACCGTGAGCCTGCTGCAGGCGAAGGTGATCCGCGAGTTGCGCCTCGCCGAGCACGGCCTGCGCATCGTCGAGCGGCCGCTCGCCAATTTCCTGCCGCTGGAGAACGGCTACCTCAAGGTCGGAGGCGGGTTGGAGGCGACGCAGCGCGAGTTCGCCAGGTTTTCCCGGCGCGATGCCGAGCGCTTGCCGGATTACTGGACCAAGCTTGCGCGCGTCGCAGACGTGCTGCGGGCATTCGCGCTCGAAACGCCGCCGAATGCCGGGGGCGGGCTCCTCGACCTGCTTCGAGCCTTGAGATTCGGCAACCATCTCAGAAAAACCGAAATCGAGGCGCAGCGCGACCTGCTGGGATTGTTCACGCGCAGCGCGGCCGACTGGCTGGAGGACTGGTTCGAATCCGATCCCGTGAAGGCGGTTTTCGGCTTCGACGCCGTGGTAGGGAGCTACGCGAGCCCCTACCACCCCGGCACCGCGTACGTGCTGCTGCATCACTGTTTCGGCGAGGTGAACGGCACGCGCGGTGCCTGGGGCCATGCGATCGGCGGCATGGGGGCGATCAGCGAAGCGCTGGCCGCCGAAGCGCGGCGGCTGGGCGTCGAGATTGAGTGCGACGCGCCGGTGGCGCAGGTGCGGCCCGGCGCCGTGGTGCTCGCCGATGGCCGCGAGCTCGCGGCGCGCGCGATTGCCGCCAATGTCAACCCGAAACTCCTGTTCCTCAAGATGGTCGATGCGGTGCTCATCACACGTGAATTCCGCGAGCGCATGCAGCGCTACAAATGCGGTTCGGCCAGCTTCCGCATGAACGTGGCGCTTGCCGGGCTGCCCCGGTTCTCCTGCCTGCCGGAGGCGGGCCCGCACCATGCCTCGGGGATCATCATGGCGCCCAGCCTCGGTTACATGGACCGCGCTTACCTGGATGCGCGTGCCGAGGGGATCGCCCGTCAGCCCATCGTGGAGATGGTGATCGCGAGCGCGCTGGACCCGACTCTCATCGATCCTGCGCTTGCGCCCAAGGGCGCGCATGTGGCGAGCCTGTTCTGCCAGCACTTCGCGCCGGATGCCGACTGGGTCAGCCGCAAGCAGGAAGCGATCGACCGCATCTTCGACGTGGTCGAGTCACATGCGCCGGGCTTCCGAACGAGCGTGATCGCGCACAGCGCGCTCTCGCCGGCCGACCTGGAACGCGAATTCGGCCTCACCGGCGGCGACATCTTTCACGGCCAGCTTTCGCTCGACCAGCTCTGGTCGGCGCGCCCGGTGCTTGGACACGCCGATTACCGCACGCCCGTGAAAGGCCTGTACCTCTGCGGTTCGGGCGCGCACCCGGGCGGCGGTGTCACCGGCGCGCCGGGGCACAACTGCGCGCGCGAGGTGCTGCGCGATTTCGGCCGGCGCATGCCGGCCTGAAACCGCCGGCTTGACCTTCCCATGATGGGAGAGTCCAATCTCCGCGCCATGAAGCAATTGACAGTAGACCCGGTTTGCGGGATGCAGGTCGACCCGGCGACCTCCAAGCATGTGCTTGAGCACGAGGGCGCACGCTATGCCTTTTGCTGCGGCGGCTGCCTGAACAAGTTCAAGGCCGATCCGAAGCAGTACACCGCCAAGCTGGCTGCGCGTTGTGGCGGGCATGCGCCGGTGTCTGATCCGGCGACGATTGCCGGAGCGCGCTACACCTGTCCGATGCATCCGGAGGTGTCGCAGGATGGGTCGGGAGATTGCCCGAAATGCGGCATGGCGCTGGTGCCGGTTGCCGGCACCGGCGCAACCGACGATACCGAACTGCACGACCTGAAGTGGCGCTTGTGGAGCGGGGCCGCGCTTGCCGCGCCGCTGTTTCTGCTCGCGATGGCGCCGATGATCGGCATCCACGAACTGTTCGGCCTGCAGCCGCGACCACGCGGCTGGATCGAGTTCGTGCTGGGCACGCCGGTGGTGCTGTGGGTCGGCTGGCCGATCCTGCGCAAATTCTGGCTTTCGCTCACGCACTGGTCGCTCAATATGTACACGCTGATCGGGCTGGGCGTGGGGCTCGCCTATCTGTTCAGCCTCGCGGCGGTGTTTTTTCCGAACCTGTTCCCGCCGGAGTTCCGTGAGCACGATGGCGCGGTCGGGACTTACTTCGAGGCGGCGGCGGTGATCGTGACCCTGGTGATCCTCGGTGATTATCTGCAGTTGCGGGCGATGGGCCAGACCAGCCAGGCGATCCAGCAATTGCTCAAGCTTGCGCCCAACCTCGCCTGGCGCCTGCGCGACGACGGCATCGAGGAACGGGTGCCGCTGGAGGCCGTCGCTGTCGGCGACCGGCTGCGCGTGAAGCCGGGCGAGAAGCTGCCGGTGGATGGCACGGTGCTCGAGGGCGCGAGCCGGGTGGACGAATCCATGATGACCGGCGAGCCCGTGCCGGTCGCCAAGGCCGCGGGCGGAAAAGTCGTGTGCGCGACCGTGAACGGCAATGGCTCGCTGGTGATCCGCGCCGAGCGCGTGGGCGCGGACACATTGCTGGCACGTATCGTTCATATGGTGGGCGAGGCGCAGCGCACGCGCGCGCCGATCCAGCGCCTCGCCGACATCATCGCGGCGTACTTCGTGCAGATCGTCGTGGTCATCGCCATCGTGACTGCGCTCGTCTGGTGGTTCTTCGGGCCCGAGCCGAGATTCGCATACGCGTTCCTGAATGCCGTCGCCGTGCTGATCATTGCCTGCCCCTGCGCGGTTGGGCTCGCCACGCCCATCTCGATGACCGTCGCGATGGGGCAGGGCGCGCGCGCCGGGATCTTGTTCCGCAATGCGGAGGCGATCGAGCGCATGCGTGACATCGACACGGTGGTAGTGGACAAGACCGGCACACTGACACTCGGGCATCCTGCGCTGACCGATTTTGTCGTCGAGGGAATTCCAGAGGACGAAGCGCTCGCGCTCGTCGCAGGCGTAGAGCAACTCTCCGAGCATCCGATCGGGCTTGCGATCGTCGAGGGCGCGAAGACCCGCGGCCTCACGCCCCTAAACGCCGGAGCATTCGATGCAATCAACGGCCTCGGCGTGCGGGCCGATATTGGCGGCAAGCGTGTCCTGGTGGGCAGCCGGACTTTCCTCGTTCAGCGTGGCGTCGATGCGAAGCACTGGGAAGAGCGTGCGGAGGCCTGGCGCGCACAAGCCAAGACGGTGGTGTTCTTCGCGGTGGACAGTGTGGCCATCGGGATCGCCGCGGTGGCCGACCCGATCAAGGACAGCACCCGTGACGCGATTGCGGCGCTCAAACTATCGCGCGTGCGTATTGTGATGCTTACCGGCGATTCGCACAGCACGGCCCAAGCTGTCGCCCGGCAACTCGGCATCGACGAAGCGCTCGCCGAAGTGCTGCCCGCGGACAAGGCGGGTCACGTGAAGCGCTTGCAGGCGGAAGGGCGCAAGGTGGCGATGGCGGGCGACGGCATCAACGATGCGCCGGCGCTGGCGCAGGCCGATGTCGGCATCGCGATGGGCACCGGCGCCGACGTGGCCATGGAAAGCGCCGGCGTGACGCTGATCAAGGGCGATCTGCGCGGCATCGTACGTGCGGCGGTACTGTCGCGCGCAACGATGCGCAACATCCGCCAGAATCTCGCTTTCGCGTTCGGCTACAACGCGCTCGGTATCCCGGTTGCCGCGGGCGTGCTGTACCCGGCGTTCGGCCTGCTGCTGTCGCCGGTCCTCGCCGGCGCCGCCATGGCGCTGAGTTCGGTGTCCGTGGTGACCAACGCGTTGCGGCTCAATCGAGTCAAAATGTGAACATGGGAAAGCGCGAACCATCGCTTGAGCATGCGGCTGCCCTGGACCAGGGACTGCTCGACATCGGGCGGGCATCGAAAGCGAGCGGCGTCTCGGTGAAGATGATCCGGCACTACGAGGCGATCGGATTGCTGGGGAAAGTCGCCCGCACCTACGCCAACTACCGCGTCTACGGCGCAAGCGACGTGCATACGCTGCGCTTCATCAGGCGGGCGCGCACGCTCGGATTCGCCATGCAGGACGTCCGCCAGCTGCTGGCGCTTTGGCAGAACAAGTCGCGTTCGAGCGCCTCTGTGAAGAAGATCGCCGGCGGCCATATGGAGGACCTGAAACACCGGATCCTCGCGATGCAGTCGATGGTGGCGACCCTGGAGCACCTGACGCGGCACTGCCACGGCGACCAGCGCCCCGACTGCCCGATCCTGGAAGATCTCGCCGGGCCGGGAACGCGGGGCGTTTGACCCTCCCACCGTGGCAGCACTGAACGCCCTGCGCTAGAATGGAACTCGTGATCCCGGACGCCGTCTCAGCATGATGCGGTTCGCCAGAAAACTGGTGCTTGTCTTCATGGCGCTGTGGCTGCCGGTGTCGGTGTCGGCGGCGAGCGCGATGAGCCTCGCCATGTCCGGCAAGGCGGGCATGGTGACGGAGCAAATGGCCGAAGGCTGCGAGCAGCACCAGCAGGAGGCAGGCTCGACAATCCCATCCGGCGATTGCCACAACTGCCCGCTTTGCCATTTCGCCTGCACCGCCCTGATGACTTCCTCCACGGGTGCCGGAGCGATCCATCAGATATGGATCGCCGCGGAGTTTTTCGCACCCACCGTTCTACTGTACGTCCCCGACCGACTGCAACGCCCCCCTCTCGCTTCCTGAACGCTGACCGGTCCACGGTGCGCTGAACGCGCGTCGTTTCGGCACGCAAATGCGTGCGGCTGCTGTTGTGTTGGGAGAACGATCTTGAGTATCGCCAGATTTGCGCTTGCGGCGCTCGTCGCCGGCAGCGCTGCCGCGCAGGCACCCGCGCGGCCCGATCCCGCCGATCCGAAGGCGGGCGCGCGCGCCTACGAATCCGCGTTCAAGGGTTATCGTCCCTACAACGATCCGGAACTCGTCCGCTGGCGCGAAGCCAACGAAGAGATGGGGCGGCTGAACGGCCACATCGGGCATGTGCCCGGTTCCGTGCCGCCGCACGGCGGCACGGCTGCCGCCAAACCTCCCGCGCCCTCCGCGCCCGGAGAGCGCAAATGAGATCGGCGGCGTGCACGGCATTGGTCGCGCTGCTCGCCGGCGGTTGCGCGAGTTTCAGCCCCGACGGCGGCTTCGACGCGGTCGGAAGCGCCGTACGCTCGCGCACGGGCCAGGACGCCCGTTGGGTGAGGTCCGAGCAGGACGCCAACACCGTCCGGGCGCGCGTGCGCGAACTGCTCGCGCAGCCGTTGAGCGCCGAGAGCGCGGTACAGATCGCGCTGCTCAACAATCCGGGCCTGCAGGCAAGCTACGCGGAACTGGGCGTTGCCGAGGCGGATCTGGTACAGGCGAGCCGCTGGAGCGGGCCGAAGCTCTCGTTCGCGCGGCTGCGCCGCGGCGAGGAGACCGAGTACGAGCGCAGCGTTTTCTTCGATCTGCTCGGCCTCGTCACCATTCCGCTCTCGACCAAAGGGGAGGAGAAGCGATTCGAGTCCGCCAAGGCGCGGGCGGCGGGCGAAGCGCTCAAGCTTGCGCTCGAAACTCGGAAGGCATTCTTTTCAGCAGTTGCGGCGCAAGAGGGTGTGCGCTACATGGAACAGGTCAAGGAGGCCGCAGAGGCAAGCGCGGAGCTTGCGCGCCGCATGGCGGCGGTCGGCAACTGGCCGAGGCTCAATCAGGCTCGCGAACAGGTGTTCTATGCCGAGACCACTGCCCAACTCGCCCGTGCGATGCAGGCGCGTTCGAACGCGCGCGAGAAGCTCGTGCGCCTGCTTGGTCTGTGGGGCGACGATCTGCGGTTCGCGTTGCCCGGACGCCTGCCCGAGCTGCCGAAAGCCGCCCGCGAGCCGGACGACCTGGAAGCGCAGGCGCTCACGCAGCGGCTCGACGTGCAGGGCGCGCGGCGCGAGGCCGAGGCGCTCGCCGACTCGATGGGCCTGACGAAGGTCTCGCGTTTCGCCAAACTGCTCGAACTCGGCCTGCACCACAACACCGAGGCACCGAGGCCGGCGCAGAAGGGATGGGAGATCGAGCTGCGCATCCCGATCTTTGATTTCGGCGCTGCGCGCGTCGCGCGCGCGGAGCACCTCTACATGCAGGCGGTAAACCGCGCCGCCGACACGGCGATCCGCGCCCGGTCGGAAGTACGCGAAAGCTACGCCGCGTACCGCACCGCGTTCGACCTGGCCAGGCATTACCGCGACGAGATCGTGCCGCTCAGGAAACGCATCTCCGAGGAAATGCTTCTGCGCTACAACGGCATGCTCGCGAGCGTGTTCGAGCTGCTTGCCGGTTCCCGAGATTCGGTGATGAGCGTGAACGCCTATATCGAAGCGTTGCGCGATTTCTGGCTCGCTGAATCGGACATGCAAGCTGCGCTTACCGCTGGTTCGCCCGGCGCAATGGGAGGTCCCGCCAGAGCGATGACCATGCCCGCCGGCGCCGGCCCGTCGCATTGAACGGGGAAACGGACATGACCACTCGCAGACATTTCTTGCAAACCTCCGCGGCCGGGTTCTTCGGCGCGGCCCTAGTTTCTGGCGCCCGCGCGGCGACCCTTCCCGAAGCGCCAATGCAGGACAAGCCCGACATGCAGCCGCCGCTCGCCCCGCCGAGCGGCCGGCCTTACAACCCGGTGGTGACGCTGAACGGCTGGACGCTGCCCTGGCGCATGAAGGATGGCTGGAAGGAGTTCCATCTCGTCGCCGAGCCCGTGCGACGGCAGATCGCCCCCGGCATGACCGCGCACCTCTGGGGCTACAACGGCCAGTCGCCCGGGCCGACGATCGAATGCGTCGAGGGCGACAAGCTGAGGATCTTCGTCACCAACAAACTGCCCGAGCACACCACGATCCACTGGCACGGCGTCCTGCTGCCTTCGGGCATGGATGGCGTCGGCGGTCTGACGCAGCCGCAGATCCCGGTCGGCAAGACCTTCGTCTACGAGTTCGAGATGAAGAAATCGGGCACCTTCATGTACCACCCGCACGCCGACGAAATGGTGCAGATGGCGATGGGCATGATGGGCTTCATCGTCGTGCACCCGAAGAACCCGGCCTTCATGAAAGTGGACCGCGACTTCGTCTTCATCATCAACGCCTACGACATCGACCCGGGCAGCTACACGCCAAAGATAAACACGATGCTCGATTTCAACTTGTGGTCCTGGAACAGCCGGGTTTTTCCCGGCATCGATCACCTGGCCGTGCGCAAAGGCGACCGGGTGAGGATCCGCATGGGCAATCTGACGATGACGAACCATCCGATCCACCTGCACGGTTACGATTTCGAGGTCACCTGCACCGACGGCGGCTGGGTGCCAAAGGCGGCGCGCTGGCCCGAGGTGACGACCGATATCGCCGTCGGGCAGATGCGCGCGATCGAGTTCACCGCCAACGAACCGGGCGACTGGGCGTTCCACTGCCACAAGTCGCACCACACCATGAACCCGATGGGCCACCACGTGCCGTCCATGATCGGCGTCGACCATCGCGGCGTGGCCGAGAAGATCATCCGGCTCATTCCCGAGTACATGGTGATGGGCGAGCGCGGCATGGCAGACATGGGCGAGATGGAGATGCCGCTGCCCGACAATACCCTGCCGATGATGACTGGCACGGGACCCTTCGGGCCGCTGGAAATGGGCGGCATGTTCACGGTGCTCAAGGTGCGGGAGGGTCTGGCGCGCAATGATTACAAGGACCCGGGCTGGTACAAACATCCGCAGGGAACGCAGGCCTACGCCTGGGCCGGCGAGGCGCCCAGGCATTTGCGCGCGCCGGGTGCGGCAACGCCTGGCAAGGCGAACTTCTCGATACGCAAACCGACGAGCCACAAAGGACACTGACATGTTGAAGACCGCTCTGTTTTCTATGACACCGCTATACCTTCCCGCCTCCTGTTGGACAGCGGGCTGCGAATGCGCGTCGCTTTGCTCCGTACTGAACGCAGCCGCCTACGTCACGGTTGCGGGTCTGGCCGCCGCTGGAATCTTTGCCGCGCTTTCCTTTTTCAACGCTTTCCGGGGACTGAATGCCATTCGCGATTGAACCGGGAAGCCGGGTTGCGGGCGCCTCAAGGTCCGCATTTCATCGACAGACTAACCATCACCAAGGAGAGAAACATGATTCGTACGCTTGCAACCGCCGTACTAGCTTTCGCTTGCGGGCTCGCCTACGCGCAAGCCCCCGAAATGACCGCCGGAGAGATACGTAAGGTGGACAAGGACGCGAAGAAAATCACCATCAAGCACGAACCGATGCCGAAGCTCGACATGCCGGCGATGACCATGGTGTTCCAGGTCAAGGACCCGGCGATGCTGGAACAGGTGAAGGCGGGCGACAAGGTGAAGTTCGAAGCACAAAAGCTGGGCGGCGCGTTCACGGTCACGAGGATCGAGGCCGCGAAGTAGCGACATGACGCCGATCCTCGGCAATCTGCGCGACACCCCTGACCGCGACGCGGCGCTTGCCAGCTACGCCCGGTTAGCGCCGGGTTACGACGCGAGCTGCGGCTGGCTTGAGCGATTGCGTTTCGAGGCGCAGGAACTGCTTGGGGCGCGCGAGGGCGAGACGGTGATCGATGTCGCCTGCGGTACCGGGGCGATGCTGCCAGCGCTCGCTCGCGCGGTTGGCCAGCGCGGCCGCGTCATCGGCATCGAGCAATGCCCCGAGATGGCGGCGTTGGCGAGGGAGCGGGCGGGCCGGGAGGGATTCGACAACATTCGCATCCTGGTTGCGCCTGTGGAGGAGGTCGAGGTCGAGGCGACAGCGGACGCATTGCTCTTTTTCTACACGCATGACGTATTGCAGTCCACGAGGGCGGTGGAACGGGTGCTCGCTTGCGCCCGGCCGAGAGCGAGGGTCGTTGCCGCGGGCGCCCGACTGCTAAGTTGGTGGGCGGCGCCGGTCAATCTCTGGAAGCTCTGGCGCACGCGTCATTTTCTATCCACCTATCGGGGCCTGCGCGACCCGGCGGCGCACCTCGCGCTGCACTGCGAGGGCTGGCGGATCGTCGCCACGCACGCGCTCGGTACGAGCTATCTCGCTTGCGGCACATTGTTGCCGCCGGATTCATGACCGATTTCGCCCGGGTTGCGGTCCAATTCTGGGTCTGCTTGGCCCTTACCGTGCTGGTGATCGGTCTCGCCCTGGTCGTGCCTGCGCTCGGCGGGCATGTCTACGCGCCCGCGACGCAGCGCTGGGGCGCAATCGCGCAGCTCGTGCTCGCCACGCCGGTGGTGCTCTGGGGCGGCTGGCCGCATCTGGTGCGCGATTGGGCGGGGGCGAAGAGCGGCAGCCCGGACAGGAACACCCTGATCAGCTTCGCGGCCGTGACAGCTTATGTCTACAGCATCGTGGCCGTTTTCTGGCCGGAATTATTTCCCGTTGCATTACGCGGCACGCATGGGCTGGTGACGCCGTACTTCACGGCGGCAACGGTGATCGTCACGCTCGCGCTGCTTGCCGAACTGCTCGGATCGCGCCGGAGACGGCGCGCCGGAACCTGAGGCGACACTTTTCTCGATCATGAATTTTCGATGCCGTGTCTTGGCTCTCTGCGTCGCGCTGATGCTTGCGGCTGTGCCCGGTATGATCGCCGCCGCCCCGCCGCTTGAGGGCGGCGTCGATCGCGCCGACATTCATTTCCGGCGCGTGCTGGAGAATGTGCGGCAAGGACGCCTCGGCGAAGCACTGGAGCAAACCGACCGCCTCATCGCCCGCTATCCGAATTTCAGGCTCGCGCATCTCGTGCGCGGCGACTTGCTGCTTGCTCGCGCGCGGCCCATCGCAGGGTTCGGCAACACCGGGCACGCGGCCAACGGGCGGCTCGACGAGCTGCGCACCGAAGCTTCGGTCCGGCTGCGCGCCTACAGCGACCGTCCATCCTCGCATCTTGTGCCTCGTTACTTGCTCCAGTTCGATCCGGCGCAGCGGCATGCGATCGTGGTAGACAGCAGCCGCGCGCGCATCTACGTCTACGAGAACGCGAGCGGAATGCCGCGCCTGGTGGAGGACTTCTACACCACGCTCGGCAAGCTGGGCATCGACAAGCAGCGCGAAGGCGACAAGAAAACGCCGATTGGGGTCTACAACGTCGTGGCACGGATCCCGGGCAGCAAGCTGCCCGACCTGTACGGCTGGGGCGCGTTTCCGATCGACTACCCGAACGAATGGGACCGGATGCGCGGCAAGACCGGCTACGGGATCTGGCTGCACGGCGTCCCTTCCGACACCTACTCACGCGCGCCACAGGCGAGCGACGGCTGCATCGCACTCGCGAACCCGGACATTGCGGAGCTCGCGAACCGGGTACAGATCGGCGCGACGCCGGTGATCATCGCCGAGCGCGTCGAATGGGTCACACCGAAGGCGCTTCGGGCCGAGCGCGATTCGTTCATGAGGCAGCTGGAGGCGTGGATGGCGGACTGGCAGAGCCTCGACAGCGAACGCTATCTCCAGCACTACTCCAGCGGGTTCCGGTCCGGCGGCATGGACCTCGCCGCCTGGCGGGAGCACAAGAAGCGCGTGAATGCCGCGAAGTCCTGGATAAAGCTGTCGTTGGCGAATGTGAGCGCGTTCCGCGACCCGGGCACGCCGGAGGGACTTGTCAGCGTCACCTTCGACCAGGATTACCGCTCGAGCAATCTGGCTCAACAAACACGCAAGCGGCAGTACTGGGTCCGGGAAGACGGGCGCTGGAAGATCGCCTACGAGGCGCCGGTCGGCGCCGCGAAGCTGGCGTTGCCCGAATCGTTCCCCTCCGGCGGGCGCGCGGCTCGCTGAGCCATGGGGACGAGGCACAAGGTAACGATCGCGGCGTTCGCGCTGGCGCTCGCGGCCTGCGCCGACGCGCCCGCGCCCGGCGACGACCCGCGCGCCAATGCGGGCGATGCGGCAAGAGTCGCGGTCGGGGCCAAAATGTATGCTCGAGTTTGCGCCACCTGCCACGGCGCAAAGCTCGAAGGTCAGCCAAACTGGCGCGCGCCGCTGCCGAACGGGCGTTTGCCCGCGCCGCCGCACGACGACAGCGGCCACACCTGGCATCACCCGGATCGCTTGCTGTTTGCGATCACCAAGAACGGAGTCGTCCCGCCTCATGCGCCTGCGGATTACGAAAGCGACATGCCTGCCTTCGGACGCATGCTGTCCGACGATGAAATCTGGGCGGTGCTCGCCTACATCAAAAAGCAGTGGTCCAGGGAGGTGCTCTCCGCGCGCTCCGAGATGCTGCGGAACACGGTGCCGCGATGAACCCTTGCCGCCGATGCCCGCTGGCCGCGATCGCGACCGCAGTGCCCGCCGCCGCGAGAACGGGCGAAATGCAAGCACCTTCGCGCAGGCGCCCGGGATATACACGGGCTCTGGCGGGGAATAGGTCAGGCTGCAACTACGAAGTAGAATCTCGCGCCGCGATCACCCATTCCTGCTCATGCTAGCCGCTGCGCATCGCTGGATCGAACTAAACTTCCTCGCCCTCGGCCGCGAGCTGCGGCTCTCGTATCTTGCGCCGCTCATGGTGTACCTGGCGGCGGGCATTTCGGGGCTCACCGGTATCGTCGGCGTTTTCTTCGTCAAGGACTACCTCGGCCTTTCCGCCGAGTTTCTCGCCGCCCTCGGCTTCTGGGCCGGCATTCCCTGGGCGCTCAAGATGCCGCTCGGGCATCTGGTGGATCTCATCTGGCGCTGGAAGGGCGCGCTCGTCTATCTCGGCGCGGTGCTCATTGCCGCGAGCCTGCTCATCATGGCCACGCTCATCGGCAGCCGCGAGGCAATGATCGCCGTGATGCCCGCCGCAGCGTGGTACGTGCTGAGCACGCTGCTCGCGCCGCTCGGCTACGTGATCCAGGACGTCGTGGCGGACGCCATGACCGTGGAAGCGGTACCGCGCGTGGACGGGGAAGGACTGCCGATCGCGCCCGCCGCGCGCAAGCTCATGAACACCACCATGCAGACGCTGGGGCGGGTGGCGATCATCGGCGGCACGGTGCTGGTCGCGCTCATCAACATTTATCTCTTCTCCGGCGCGCAGGCGCTGCCGGAAGCGGAGAAGGCGGGCATCTACCGCGACGTGTACCTGATGGCGCTCGCCATTCCGGCGATTTCGGTGCTGGGCGTGGCGGTCCACGCTTTCCTCAGGGCGCAGCGCGTGCGGGAGCTGCGGCGGCGGGGCTTCAGCCGCGAGGAAGCTGAACGGCTCGTCGTGGAACACGCCGGACGCACGGCGCCGAACTGGTGGATCCTCGGCGCAAGCCTCGCCTTCGTCGTCTTCGCGCTGGGCATGGGCCTGAGCCGGGTGCCGTACGGCCAGGAGATCGTCTTTGCCGGATCGTTCGCGATCGTCA
>Ga0247727_10013649_pt1 | contig 13648 bp, 12 predicted proteins | sample WisWelCaveWW1625_FD_202498 | JGI IMG/M metagenome (GOLD analysis project Ga0247727, IMG submission 202498) | Biofilm microbial communities from Wishing Well Cave, Virginia, United States - WW16-25 | ecosystem: Environmental > Aquatic > Deep subsurface > Groundwater > Cave microbial mat | place... | reverse complement strand
CCTCTACGTGCGTAACCCTGTGCGCTTTCAGGCGCAGTTGTTTTCTGATAAAAGTCTCTATGAGCACCTCGGTCTTTCTCCTTCGTTGTGTTTTGGCGAACAACTTCGAAGGATAGAAAACCCCCGGGGTGCTTCTCAACAGCCCGTGGACCGCCAACTCCGTGCAGTCAAAGGGCTTCAAACGCAATTACACTTTTCGGATAGGAGCCCAAATTTCCCGGACGAGGCTTCTTTCTGGCGTTGCTGGCGGCCATGGCGGCACCTTCCATTCCCAGCTCACCACGGACTACTTCCCCCCGAGAATCTCCCCGTGCGGCTTGCCCTCGGAGATCTCCTCGAAGGCGTCCTTGACCTGATTGGGAAAGCTGGGGCCGACCCAGTTCTTTACCGTCTCTGGCAGCTGGATGGTCGTGGAGGCCTTCTGGCCCCCTTTCGTCACGAGGTCCTCGATCTTGCTGCCGCCGTCGACGGCTGCTTTCACCGCCCGGTGCAGCTCGACGAAGAACTGCTGCTGGCCGGTCAAAATCTCAGTGCCGCCGGCGCCGCCGTGGCCGGGCAGCACCCGCGTGGCCCCCAGTTTGGCGGCCGCCCGCACCACGTTGGCCCAGTTGCCGATGTAGCCGTCCGCCGTGTAGTTATAAGGCCCGTTCACCACGGCGTCGCCGGTCGAGAGGACTCTCTCGTTCGGCAGATAGACAAAGCCGTCGCCCCGGGTGTGGGCCCAGCCGAAGAAGTGAAATTCGACCCGCCGCTTGCCGTCGCTCAGCACGAAGGGGCTCTGATCGAAGGTCTGCTGGGGCGGCTCAGCGGTGGGCAGACCGAGCTCCCCGACATCGGCCCGCTGCTTGGCGGTGTCGAGCCACCGCTTCGGCTCGTAACGCTTCATTTCCTCTGCGACGCCTTTGTGCGCCAGGGTGATGGCGCCCTCCCGGGTCCACACCGGGTTGCCGTAAGCGTGATCGCCATGATGATGGGTGTCGAAGACGTACTTCACCGGCTTGGAGGAGACCTGACGGGCCTCGGCCAGGGCCGCCCGGGCGCCGCTCGGGAAGTTGGCGTCGACCACGATCAGGTAGTCGGCCATCTCGATGATCACGTTGTTGCAGTGGCCCTGCTTCAGCAGGTCGCCCTCGCGGAACCACACCCCGGAGACAATCTCCTTCACCGTCCCGGGCTGGGCTTCCGAGCCGGTGGTGAACAAGGCCAGTGAGGCCAGCGCGGCAAAGGTGGTCGCCGCCCAAAGCCGGTCGCGCATGGTCGCCTCCCGTAACACAGGCATTCCTGCAAGTCTTCCCAGCGCCCCCCAGTGTACACTGGCAAGATGGCCTGCCGCATGGTCGCCTGGGTCGCTGCTCTGTTGTGGGCCGCCCTGGTCGCCGCCCAGAACGGCCCGCCGGCCATCGAGCATCTTGTCGACGAGGTCTCCCAGTCCTCCACGCTCGACAAGAACCTGCGAGTGCTGTGCGACCAGATCGGCGGCCGCATCACCGGGTCCCCGGCCATGAAGCGCGCCGTCGCCTGGGCCAGGGAGGCTTTCCGGCAGGCCGGCGTTTCCGCGGTTCACACCGAGAGCTTCACGGTGCCCAACTCCTGGTCGGAGGGCGCCAGCCGCGCCGAGGTCCTTGACCCGGCGCGCTTCCCGGTGCGGGTGGCTTCGGCCGGCTGGTCACCGGCCACTAACGGGACGCTGGAGACCGAGGTTATTTCCGGCGGCCGGGGCGAGGATGGCGATGTCGCTCGGCTAGGCGCCGCCGCCCGCGGTAAGATCGTGCTGGTCCGCTCCGACACCCTCAACAGCTTCCACGACATGGCCATCGAGCAGCGCCGGGGGACGGTGGCCACCCGAGAGGCCGAGAAGGCCGGGGCCGCGGCAGTATTGCTGATGTCCACGCGGCCTCGCGGGCTGCTCTACCGTCACATCAACGTCATCGACGGCCGGCTCGACAAGCTGCCGGTGGCGGTGGCGGCCCGCGAGGAGGCCCAGCGGATTCTCCGCCTCCTGGAGGCCGGCCAAAGGGTCCGGATGCGCCTTTCCTTGCCCAACCAGACCGGGGGGCCGGTGGAGACCGAGAACGTGGTGGCCGAGATTCCGGGCCGCGAAATCCCCGGAGAGGTCGTCATCCTGGGAGCCCATCTGGACTCCTGGGACCTGGGCACCGGGTGTCTCGATAATGCCTGCAACGCCGCCATGGTCATCGACGTGGCCCGCGCCCTGGCCGCCACCCGGCCCCGGCCGCGCCGCACCGTCCGTTTTGTCCTGTTCGGCGCCGAGGAGCAGGGCCTGCTCGGCTCCAAGGCCTACGTCGAGCGCCACCGCCAGGAGCTGGAGAGAGTGGTGGCGGTGCTGGTGCACGACATCGGTGTTGGCCGCATCTCCGGCTACTCCCTCGGCGGGCGGCGCGAGCTGGAGTCGCCGGTGGCCGAGGCCCTGGCCCCGGTCGCCTCCCGCGGCCCCACCTCCCATACCACGGACGCCTTCTTCGGCACCGACCACTTCGATTTCCTGCTCCAGGGCATCCCCACCCTGGTCGCCAACCAGGACACCTCCGACTACATCCCCAACTACCACGCCGCCTCCGACACCTTCGACAAGGTCGACCTCGCCGAGCTGCGCAACCAGGCCGCCATCGCCGCGGTTCTGGCCTACAACCTCGCCGACCGTCCCGAGCGCCTGGCCAGGCGCCAGACCCGCGCCGAGGTCGAGCAACTGCTCCGCGACACCCGGCTGGACGACCAGATGAAGTTCCTCGGCATGTGGGAGGAATTCGCCGCCCGCCGGCGCGGGAGGCAGTAGAGGAGCGGCCTGCCGCCGGCTCAGTGGCGGCTCAGTGGCTCATCGCGTAAACCAGGTAGTTGACGAAGGTTCGCACCCCTTGGGCGGAATACTTCTCCGGGTATTCCGGGGTGTCGGCGTGCTCGACCGAATCGCCCAGGTCCATGTTGTGGCAGATCGACACCATGATCCGGCCTTTGTCGTCGTAGATCCCGCGCCAATGAGGCTCGATGCCGTCCCGCTCGTAGACGCTGCCGCTGAAAAGGAATTGGGCGCCCGGTACCTGGAAGCGGTCTCGCATGTCCCAGAGGGTGTGAAAGATCTGGTCATCGCCGTCGATCTCAACGATGGGGCGGTCCGGAAACACTCGCCGCATGCTTTCGACGAAGACGGCCCATTCCTGGGTGCCGTGAAAATCGTCGACCATCAGGAAACCGCCGCGCAGCAGGTATTCCCGGAGCTTTTGGGCTTGCGCGTCGGTCAGATCCCAGGTTCCGACTTCAACGGCGTAGAGCCACGGCCAGTTGAAGACGTCGTCGCCGTCGTCCAGGTTGACCGGCTGCTCGACGGATCGGGCATGAATCTGCGTCAGCCGCCGGACGGCTGCGGCCACGTGCCGGTCGTTGCGCGGGTAGTCGATGGTCCAGGTGGAACCGCCCCGAGTCCAGTCTCCCAATCGGTAGCGGCCCCGATAGAAAAAGCCGGCCGGGGGATACATCAGGCGGGCAAAGGCCCACTCGCCGGGTTCCAGGTAATCGTCTGGCAATGGGAACCCGTAATACTCGACGCCCGGGTACTCCCGGAATGGAAGCTGCAGCGCCCACACGGCCCCCGCCACCAAGAAACCTGACAGAACCATCGCCAGACGCCGGCAGCGCACCAGCCGTCTCATGCTACTTATTTTACTCCCGCGGCCGGCTCCTCCGCCACCCGCATCGCCACCAGGGCCGGCGGTAACCGTGTGATACAATGCCGGGCATGGACATCGAGCGGATTCTGGAGTTTGTCGTACAAACACAGGCCCAGTTTGCAACGGATCTACAGGAGTTGCGGTCGCTGGTCGTGGAGGTGGCGCGTGGCGGCGCCGAGACCAGCCGGCTGCAAACAGAACAAGCCGGCATCGTGCGGAACGTCGTGGAACTCGTTCACCTCATGGAGGAGGACCGCCGCCGAGCGGAGGCGGACCGCCGCCGAGCGGAGGAGGACCGCCGCCGAGCGGAGGCGGAGAACCGGGAGGCTCACCGGCGGTACGAGATTGCCCATCAGGAAGCCGATGAGCGGTTCAGCGCCATCATCAAGATGATGGACGAATGGATCCGCGAGAGCCGCGAAAAGCGCAACGGCCAGCAGTCGTCGTAGGGGCTGCCCCAAGGCGTCAGGCAAGCATTAGTAGTAATCGGAGCAGCTCAGGTAGTAGCCGCACCTCTCGCACAGCAGCTTGCACTTCTGCTGGGTCAGCCGGGTGGAACAAACCGGGCAGTACAGCATGGCCTCCTCGCGAGGCCGCGCCGGCGGTTGGGGATTGGCCTCCATGCTAACCGGTTCGGGCCGGGGCCCGGCGGGCCGGCGGCGCCGGGGTCCCCTTGCCCATCTTTTCGATCTCGCTGAACAGGATCTTGCGCTCCTGGTCCATGGCGAGGTTCGCCAGGATGACGGCGATGGAGTCGTTCAGACCGACCTCCATATCGGCTTTGGGCTTCTTGCCGTCGCGGACGCAGAGCAGGAAGTCCTCCAGCTCGACGGCCACCGGGTCCCGCAGCTCCTCCGGAACCAGGATCCCCTTGCCGTAAAGCCAGCGCCGCGCGAACTTCAGCTCGCGGTTGATGAAACTGTCGCTCGAGGAGACCTCGAACTCCCGGCCGGGCAGGATCGGGAAACCCTTGCTGACGGCGCCTTCCAGCACCGTGGCGCCGGCGGTCCAGTTTTCCTTGGCCTGGCCGGTGGCGGCGGCCCGCTGCGGGGCGTTAGCCTCGCGGAACCACATGCCGTGGCCGGTGCCGCGGTCGAGCGAAATGTGAATGGTCCCGCCGTCGCCCATGATCACCTCGCCGACCTCGCGCACCTCCGGCAGCCCCCGGAAGGGCATGTGGGCGTTGGTCATGATGGAGTGGTAGATCAGCTTCTGCCCCTGGGGATAGGTGAAGAGGAGCTGGATGTTGTCGTAGATGTCGCGCCCGTCCTTCCAGTGGTCGATGCCGCCCACGCCCATGACGGACACCGGCGTGGCGCCGAACATCCAATCGGCGATGTCGATCTGGTGGGAGGCCAGCTCGGCGGCCAGACCTCCTGAGTACTTTCGATACAATCGCCAGTTGAACTGCTCCTCGAGGGTCTTGTCCTTCACCGGCCGGCGCCAGTCGCCGTTGCGGTGCCACTGGGCCTGGATGTGGGTGACCTTGCCCAGCATGCCTTTCTCGATCATCTGGCGGGCCACTTGGTAGACCTGGCTGTAGCGCCGCTGGAGCCCCGTTTGGATGAGCTGGTTGGGGTACTTCTTGTGCAGCTCCCGCAACTGGTGCACTTCCTCGGGGGTGAAGACCAGCGATTTCTCGCAGAAGACGTGCTTGCCGGCTTCCAGGGCCGCCTTGGTCACCTCAAAGTGCTTGAACAACGGGACCGCGATGTAGACGGCGTTGATATCCTTGCGCGAGAGCAGCTCGCGGTAATCATGGAACGGTTCCGGACTGCCGCCCACGGTCTTGATCCCCTTCTTCAGGTTCTCCGGGTAGATGTCGCACATGGCGCCGCAGCGGCCGGCCTCGACCTTGCTGAGGTGCTGGAGCAGCTGCTGGCCGCGGCTGCCGGACCCGATGAAGCCGTAATTCACGGTGCTGTTGGGCGAACGGGTTTGGGCGCGCGCGGTCCGCACCCGGGGCAGCACCGCGGCCGCCGCCGTCGCCACTCCGACAAACTCTCTGCGGTTCACTCTGGGCATAATCCCAACCTCGAGGAACAGTCTAGCACAGCCCGAGGCAAGCCGCAGCCGGTGTCATCCCGAGCGCAGCCGGTGTTATCCCGAGCGCAGCCGGTGTCATCCCGAGCGCAGCGAGGGATCTGCTTTCGCCCCGGCGCAACAGCAGATCCCTCGCTACGCTCGGGATGACAATGGACTGTGTTACCGGACCACATACTGCAACACGTACAGCAGCCCAAAAGCGTAGACCAGCGCCGGGCACTGGCGCCAGCGGCCGGTCAGCAGCTTCACGGCGGCGTAGATCACAAAGCCCGCCGCCACCCCGGCCGCGATGCTGAAGGAAAACGGGATCAGGATCATGGTCAGGAAAGCCGGGGCGGCTTCGGTGGCGTCGTCCCAGTCCAGATCCCGGACGCTGCGCATGATCATGGCGCCCACCAGGATCAAGGCCGGGGCCAAAGTCGGGTAGGCCACGCCCCCCTCGACCGGCACGCCGCCGCCGATCATGCGAGCCAGGGGTGCAAACCAGGCGCTCATCAGCAGCAACGCGCCGGTGACCAGGTTGGCGAGGCCGGTCCGGGCGCCGTCGGCCACTCCGGCGGCAGACTCGATGTAACAGGTGACCGTGGAGGTGCCCAAGGCGGCGCCGGCCACCGTTCCGGTGGCGTCGGCAAACAACGCTCTTTCGGCCCGCGGCAGCTGGCCGTTCTGGAGCAGTCCCGCCTGCCGGCCCACGCCTACCAGTGTCCCCACGGTGTCGAACAGGGCCAGAAACAGCAGCAGGAATACAGCCACGCCGGCGGTGGCGGGATTGACGCTCAGCAGCCCGGAGAAATCCATCTTCCAGAAGGTCAGCTCCAGCCCGGCCGGCGCCGCCCAGACGCCGGTGTAGCGCACCAGGCCGAGCGCGGCAGCCACGGCCGTCGAACCCAGGATGCCCAGCAGGATGGCCCCGCGCACTTTCAGCGCCGTCAGGACCAGGGTCAGCAGCAGGCCCGCCAGGGTCGTCAGGGCCACCGGGCTTCGCAGGTCGCCCAGTTGCACCAGCGTCGCCGGGTGAGCCACCACCAGGCGGCCGTACTGCATCCCGATCAGGGTAATGAACAGGCCGATGCCGGCGGCGATGCCGGTCTTTAGCGACGCCGGGATGGCGTTGACGATCCTGCTGCGCAGGCCGAATCGCGCCAGAATCATGAAGGCCACGCCGGCCAGAAACGTCGCCGCCAGGGCCTGCTGCCAGGTGAGCTTATAAACCCCACAGAGGGTGTAGACGAAAAAGAAGTTCTCGCCCATGCCGGGAGCGAGCGCGATGGGGTAGTTGGCGGCCAGGCCCATCAGAATGGTGGCGGCCGCCGACGCCAGACAGGTGGCGACCATCACGGCCTGGAAGTTCATCCCGGCCTGCTCCAGCACCCCGGGCTGGACAAAGAGGATGTAGGAGAGGGTGAGGAAGGTCGTTACCCCGCCCAGCAACTCCCGCCCGACGGTGGTATGGTGCTGCCGCAGTTGAAACCGGCGTTCGAGCTGCGCTACAACAGTTTGCATGAGCGAACCGCAACGGGCCCTGGTCGATCGTCTGCTGGCCGCCTGTGGATGCAGCTATGATCCCGAGGTGCGGCGCCGGTATTTTATCAGCGGGCCGCAATGGGCGGCCGCCTACCAGGGCCAGGCCCTCCGATTCGGGGCCCGGTGGCACTTCCCGCGTTGGGAGGCGTGAGTAGAGGAGTCGCCTTATTGACTAGAAAACGTTCCCGACGGGAGCATTTTGGCAAAGGCCGGCTCTCCACAGACCCGACGAGGTCCGTCTTCATCAATTGCCCGTTCGACCGGGACTTCGCCGACCGTTTCGACGCTTTGGTCTTCGCTACGGTGTGTTGCGGTTTTCTGCCGCGCAGCGCGCTGGAATCGGGAAATGTGGCGGAGTCACGCATGGGCCGCATAACGCGGGCAATATTCTCTTCCAAGTATTCCATCCATGAGCTCTCCCGATGTCGAGGGGAGGGAGAAGAAAACCTGGCTCGTTTCAATATGCCGCTGGAGCTTGGAATCGCGATGGCGCAGAGGTTCTTGTCCAAGCAACTCGGCGATCTCAGCCACGAAGCGATATGGCTTCCCTTTTGATTTCTCGAAGGCGGCTGCGCCACTGGGCGCGTTCCCGCTCCAGGCTTGCCTGGTCGGTGTCCGATTGATCCGCCCGCAAGGCGTGCACAATCTCTTTGGCGACGCGTTCTACTCTCCTTGGCCGCCTGGCGAGGCGGAGTGCCAGACGGTCTCGCAGGAAGGCTGGCGGCTTCACGTCCCCGATCAACACCGGAATCAACCGCTTCCTGGAATCGTTCCAGGCGGCTTCCAAGGCGTAACTCCATTCGTCTCGCAAGTTCCGGTTTTCTGTGTAGCCAGCGTCGAGCAGGAAGACGATCGCGCCCGCCTTGCGGAGCTCTGCCTCGCGTCCGTTCGAACCATCTCTCGTCGAAGCGGGATCTCGCCATCAAGGGTGAAAAGGTTGAAATGTGCTGCTGCCCGAGAGCCCGGGCCAGCTCTTCGGCTAATGCCATGCTGGCATTCGAGTGGGAGAGGAATACCTTCACGCTGCGTCTCCGGCCTCCATTCTACATCAGCCGGTCCCTATCGGTAGATTCCTCTTTCCTTTGGCCCCTGAGCTGCGCTACAACAGTTTGCATGAGCGAACCGCAACGGGCCCTGGTCGATCGTCTGCTGGCCGCCTGTGGAGGCAGCTATGATCCCGAGGTGCGGCGCCGATATTTTATCAGCGGGCCGCAATGGGCGGCCGCCTACCAGGGCCAGGCCCTGTTCCATGCCCCCACGCGCCAGCCGGTCGGCTACCGGGAGGTAATCCGCCAGTACGCCGGCATCGGGATTGGCTGGTGGACCACCCACGACACCGACGTCATGGCCACGGAGGACCTGCTCACCGACCGGCAGTGGGAGATCGCCGCCGATATCAAAGAAGCGCTCCAAGAGCACGGCCTGGGCTGCTCGATGGTCACCACCGAGACCTTCCACCACCCGGTCTGGGCGGCCAGCGCCGCCGCCGAGGCGCCGGAGGTGCGCCGGTACGCCGCCCAGCGGCTGGCCAACACCGCCGAGCTCGGCCACTACCTGGGCGCGCAGTTCGTGGTCTACTGGCCGGGATCGCTGGGGTACCTGGTGCAGGGGGCGGTCGAGGAAACCCAGACGCTGCGCTGGTTCGCCGAGGGCCTCAACGCCGCCTGCGAGCGCGATCTCGAAGTGGCCAGCAAGAACCACCGCCCGGCTTTGAAGCACTGCCTGGAGGCCAAGCCCTTCGAGCCGCAGGCCGAGATCCTTCTACCTACCACAGATGCCATGTTGGCGTTCATCGCCAGCGGCCTCTTGACCCATCCCGAGATGGTGGGGGTCAACCCCGAGTACCTCCACGAGCTGATGTGGGGAGCGGCGCCGCGCGCGGCCCTGGCGCGGGCCCTGCTGGCCGGCAAGCTCTGGCACTTCGACATCAACGATGGCTACCGGCTCAAGCACGACGTCGACGTGGCCATCGGCCTCATCAACCCGCTCGACTGGCTGAACGTGCTGGTGCTGCTGCGGGCTCACGGCTACAACGGACCGTTCAACCTGGACTTCAAGCCGCCGCGCACGACTTCCAACTACGGGGTGTTCCAGGTCAGCTTCCCCACCGCCGTGGACCGCTTCATCACCTTGTGGGAGATGGCCGGCGAGGCCCAGGCCGATCCGGTGATCCGCGAGGCCACCGAGGCGCTGAAGGCCGGGGGCGGCGGCTCTGGCCCGGTCGGAGACATCGTGGCCGCCAACCGCGAGCTGCTGACCCTGCACGAGTTGATCGCCCACCGGCTGTTCCAGGTCCTGGTGGGGCAGCACCGCGGGCGGGTCTTTTTTGCCACAGAGGCACAGAGGACACAGAGAGGACCGTAGAACCTCTGGGGTTCATCCGGCTTCCCGAGGAGAATTGAATGTCCGGTTACTACCATCCAAACGACCTGCCGCGTTTCGCCCACATCGGCGACCACGCCCCGGAGCTTTGGGAGAAGTTCTCGGCCTGGTATGGGGCGGTGTTCGCCGAGGGGGCGCTGAGCGAGCGCGAGAAATGCCTGATCGCCCTGGCGGTGGCCCACGCCGTCCAGTGTCCCTACTGCATCGATGCCTACACCCAGGCCTCCCTGGAGAAGGGGTCGAACCTCGACCAGATGACCGAGGCGGTGCACGTGGCCTCGGCGATCCGCGGGGGCGCCTCGCTGGTGCATGGCTTGCAGATGCGCAACGCCGCCGCTAAGCTGAGTATGTGAGTCTGGTTGCTCTGAATCACCCGCTGGCCTCCACGGCCGAGCAGTTGCGGGTGCTGAACAATCCGGGGCGGCCCCAGAGGCCCTTCGCCCGGGCCCTGGAGGACTCCGGCCTGTGGCCCCTGGCCGCCACCGGCATCACCGTCTTTCAGATCAACGTCGGCAAGCTGTGCAACCAGACCTGCCGCCACTGTCACGTCGATGCCGGGCCGGACCGGCGCGAGATCATGACGCGCGAAACCGCCGAGCTGTGCCTGGCGGCCTTGGCCCAAACCGATATCCCGACCGTCGACATCACCGGCGGGGCGCCGGAGCTGAACCCCAATTTCCGATACCTGGCCACGGAGTCGAAACGGCTCGGCCGGCACGTGATGGACCGGTGCAACCTCAGCGTCCTGCTGCTGCCGTCGCAGGCCGACCTGGCGGAGTTCCTGGCCGCTCACCAGGTCGAGGTGGTGGCCAGCCTGCCCTACTACCAGCAGCAGCAGACCGACGCCCAGCGCGGCGACGGGGTGTTTGCCCGCTCCATCGAGGCGCTTCGGAAACTCAACGCCCTCGGCTACGGCCAGCCCAGCTCGCCGTTGAGGCTCAACCTGGTCTACAACCCCGTCGGCGCATTCCTGCCGCCCGCCCAGCATGCCATCGAGGCCGACTTCAAGCGCGAGCTGGGGCGGCGCTACGGCGTCGTCTTCCACTCTCTCTACACCATCACCAACATGCCGATCAGCCGGTTCCTGGAGTTTCTGCTGCGCACCGGCAACTATGACCGCTACATGGAGCGGCTCGCCAGCGCCTACAACCCGGCGGCTGCCGCCGGCCTGATGTGCCGCTACACCCTCTCGGTGGGCTGGGACGGCGCCCTCTACGACTGCGACTTCAACCAGATGCTGGATCTGCCGGTCGGCTCCGGCGCCCCGGCCCACCTCCGCGACTTCGACCCCCAGCGCCTCCACCGCCGCCCGATCACCACCGGCCAGCACTGCTACGGCTGCACGGCGGGGGCGGGATCCAGCTGCGGCGGGGTGACGGCGTAGAAGGGTCCCCATCGGCCGCGGCATTTCGCTATACTAACCCGCTTGGAGACACCCTCTATGGCCTCTTCCCCGGTCGGGAGCCCGGATCCGCCGGCCGCCGCGGCGATCCCGGGCGCGCCGACCTTTCTGGCGGTGGCGGCGCCCTATGCCACCGCCTTCTTCTCGAGCATGTGTATCATGACGGTGGAGCTGGTGGCCGGCCGCTTGATCGCCCGCCACGTGGGCAGCTCCATCTACACCTGGACCTCGGTGATCGGCGTGGTGCTGGCCGGCATCGCCATTGGCAACTGGATCGGGGGCCGGCTGGCGGACCGCCACAAGGCCACCAACGCCCTGGGGGCCCTGTTCATGCTGGCCTCCATCGCCTGCCTGGCCACGCCCGGGATCAACAAGCTGGTCGGCAACTGGGCCTACCTGTGGAAGCAGGAGTGGCCGGTGCGGATCTTCGCGCATGTCTTCCTGGTATTCTTCGTCCCCTCCACCATCCTGGGCTGCATCGGTCCGCTGGCGGCCAAGATGGCCCTGGATCTGGGGCGCCAGGTGGGACGCACCGTGGGAACCGTCTACGCCTGGGGCGCGGTGGGCAGCATTGTCGGCACCTTTCTGACCGGTTTCCTGCTCATCTCCAGGCTGGGGACCATGGCGGTGCTGGTCAGCGTGGCCCTGGCGCTGGCGGTAGTGGCCTTGCTGTTCGGGGTGCGGTCGCTGTTCCCGTACCTCTGGGCAGGGGCGGTGTTCGGGCTGGTGGCCTCCACCATGGGACCGTGGGCCTGGGCCAAGGCCTTCGGGAACCGGCTGGGGATCGTCAACCAGGCCTCCTCCAGTGTCCTGATGATCGAGGAGAGCCAGTATTCCTACATCCAGGTCGAGGAGGAGGAAGACCCTCCTTCCACGCGCGCCATGTCGCTCGATCACCTGGTCCACGCCTACGTGGTGATGGACAACCCCGACGACTTGCAGTATGACTACGAGGATCTGTACGCCGCCATCACCAAAACCGCCAGCCGGGACCGCAAGCAAATCAGCTCCTTGTTCCTGGGGGGCGGGGGCTTTGTATTTCCACGTTATATATTGTCTAAGTACCCGGGTAGCCACGTGGAGGTGGCCGAAATCGACCCGGCCGTCACGCGGGCGGCCAAGAGGGCCTTCGGCCTGGCGGCCGACAGCTCCATGAAGATTTACGACCTCGACGCCCGCAACCACATCGACGACCTGATCGCCCGCAAGCGCCGGGGCGAGGCCACGCCCGCCTTCGACTTCGTCTACGGGGACGCCTTCAACCACTACGCGGTGCCGTTCCACCTGACCACCCTGGAGTTCGTCCAGAAGCTCGACGAGCTGATGTCGCCCACCGGCGCCTACATGCAGAACATCCTGGACATTTACGAGCACGGCCGCTTTCTGGGCGCGGTGGTGAACACCGTCAAGAAGGTCTTCCCTTACGTCTATTGCTACTCGACGGTGGACGGCAAGCCCTCTGTAGGCAACAACCGGCGCGACACCTTCGTGGTGGTGGGATCCAAGGTTCCCCTCACCACCACCGACCTCGGGGAGAGCGTCTCGGGGTTCTCGTTCCGGCCGGAGCATTTCGAGGAGCTGCGCCAGCGGTCGCGCAATATTGTGCTGACCGATGACTTCGCCCCCGTCGAGCAGCTGCTGGAGCCGGTGATCCGGCTGGCGGACAAGGAAGGGTAACAGAGCGCGGCCCCGCCGCAACCGAAACCGACTGCCCGCCGTCGCGGGCTGCCGGGGCGATGGGGCGAAGCCGGCGGATGAGGGGATGAGGGGATGAGGTGGGTGATGGCCCCTATTGGATGGTGCTGGCGCCTTCCACCCCCAGGTCGGTGGGCTGGATGTTGCGGTTCACGTACCGGTCCAGGTCGATGACGAAGGTCTCGCGGGCTTCCTTCAACACCGGCGAGTGAGTGGCGGTAATGACGCGGAAGTTCTTCTGGTCGACCAGCTCCATCATCATCTTGAGAATGCGGCGCTGGTTGGACTGCGAAAGCGCCATTTCCGGTTCGTCCAGCAGCAGGATGGTGCCGTCGGGCAGCCCGGGGAAGGTCTGGGTGAACATCGACAGCATCACCTGGCCGTGGCTGGCCATCTGGAGAAATTCCAGCGCCTCGGGCTGGTCTTTGAAGTAGTCGAGCTGGGTGCGGGGGTTGTGCTGCTCGGCGTCGAAGAGAAACACGTTGCCGACCTGGACGCCGCCCGGGTCCAGCCGGTAGACGTACTGGTCGATGGTCTCGCCGCGCAGGGCGTGATGGATGGAATGCAGCAGAGTGGATTTGCCCGACCCGTTCTCCCCGCCGATCATGATGAGCGGGTGCGAGAGGTCCACGACCATGGGCATGTAAAAGTTCAGGTTGACGAAGACGGGGTGCGCGAGGATCTGGAGATACACAGGCCAGTATACACCCAAGCCCGATTTTCTCGCGCCGACCGACCGTACTGCACCGGTGTCATCCCGAGCGCAGCGAGGGATCTGCTTTCGCCCCAGCGCAACAGCAGATCCCTTATAGTTGCTCCGTGAGGATTTTTCCCGGTTCTGGTTTTTCCACAGTCGTCGCCGCCGGGCGGCTGTGGAAATCCAAACTCGCTTCGAGTGCGGTTGCCTGCGGTACTG
>Ga0247727_10013648_pt1 | contig 13649 bp, 11 predicted proteins | sample WisWelCaveWW1625_FD_202498 | JGI IMG/M metagenome (GOLD analysis project Ga0247727, IMG submission 202498) | Biofilm microbial communities from Wishing Well Cave, Virginia, United States - WW16-25 | ecosystem: Environmental > Aquatic > Deep subsurface > Groundwater > Cave microbial mat | place... | reverse complement strand
TTCACTGCCAGCCTGTCGTAGAGTGCCTCCCACGCCGCCACGCTCTGTCCTATATCATAATGTCTCCGGACCCACGACTGCGCAGATCGTCCCAACCGAGTGGCCAGTTCGGGATCCTCCATTAGTCGCAGCAGACCCGCCGCAACATCCTCAGGCGATCGCAAATTGGCCAGCAGAGCGAACTCTCCGTCCCCAGAAATCTCGGTGAGCGACGGGATGCGGCTCACCACGGACGGCTTCCCAGCCGCCATCGCTTCCAGCAAAGAGTTTGCGGCGCCTTCGTACAACGAGGGAAAGACAAACACATCTGCAAGGTGCAGCAGGGTGCCAACGTCTCGGCGCTCACCGAGCAGGGTGACGTGCCGATCTAGCCCATGAGATTGGATGAGTGTCTCTAACTTGTGTCGAAGCCACCCCTCTCCAGCTATTCCCAGGCGAGCAGTCGGGAACTTCTGCGTAACATACGGCATGGCCCGAATCGCATACTGCTGCCCTTTTTGTGGCACGAGTCGGCCCACATTCAGGATGATCGGAAACGAATCGGCCCACCCGAGTGCTGCCTTAAGTTCCGCCACTGCCGCGGCATCGACCTTTTGATGTTCATCCCGCTCGTTGAGGATGAGCCCGCGCGGGATGACGCAAACCCTGTCGCTCCGGAGCCGCAGTTGGCGTACGGCGGATGCTCTGACACTGTTGGTCACCGCAACGAACTCCGCACCTCTCAGCCGCGCTGTCAGCCGGTCCACAGCCCGAGTGAGCCATACACCATACCGCGACAAGTGGGGATTGTCGAGCCACCATTCCGGCTCGTAGGTGGTGTTGACAAGAGTAGTGACCACCGGCTTCGCGTACAGTCTTCCCACGACTCGACCAACCACCGCTGGTCGATAGAGTGTGGTGTGAATGATGTGCGGGTCGACTTTCCGAACCAGCCGCATCAGTCTCGATAGTGTTCTCGCAATATCCCCATCAGCCATGACACCGAGGGGATGAACTGGGATACCGGCTTCCTCCAAAATGCCGGCAAACCGACCGACCTGAGCCAGCGTGCAGACCTCATGACGAAACCGTGCCTGGTTGGAATGCAGGAGGAACTCCGTCAGTTGCTGTTCTGAACCGCCTGTCCCCAGACCCTCGACAACATGCAGGACCGTGATCGGACGCCCCACGCCAGACCTTTCAATCTTACGAGCGATGCCGGACTGCAAGGCCGCGGAAGTACTCCTCCCCATCGAGGTACGATCTCACCTTGAGTGTGAACAACCAGAAGCCATCGCTCTGTTGCACTGGCTGCCGCCACAACGCGAGCGGCTGGAGCGACGGAAGCAGATTCTTCCCGCACCCGCCTCGAACTGCTGTTTGAAAACATTCGCCCACAACCCGCTGAACTGCGGGGGTTAGAACGCCCCAGGGGTACGCGAAGTGACGCGGGGCGGATCCAAGCCTATCCGCGATGACCCTGCGGCATTGGGCCACTTCCTCACGGACGGCTTCCACGGACAGCCGGGTCAGATCCGCGTGGCTGTGGGCGTGCGCGCCCACTGTGACAAGTCCGGAGGTCATCATGTCGCGCGTCTGCTCCCAGGTGAGTGGAGCCGGCCGAACCTCCTGGCGCGCATATCTGCCAAAGTCGAAGTGTTGCTGCGCATCAATGTACCGCGTGGCCAAATACACCGTCGCAGGTATGCCGTAGCGAAGGAGCACCGGGAACGCATGCTCGTAGATCTCACGGTAGCCGTCGTCGAAGGTCACAGCGACCAAGTCGGATTGACCGTCAATACCATTGTGGATCGACCCGTCCAGGAGCGCCTCCATCGAGACAATGGTGTAGTGGTCTCGCAGGTACGCCATTTGACGCGTGAACGCGTCGGTCGGCAGATCAATCTCACTGTCCGTGCCTCCGCCGATCCTGTGGTATCCGAGAATGACCAACCCGCGACGACGCTCGCGGAATACCGCTCCATAAGGAATGACTGCCAGCTTGACGAGACGAAGAAGGATGCCCACGATCCTACTCTGCCTCCGTGAGTAGCTGTCCGCCTCGTGTGTGGAGGGTGTCGCGAAGGACACGTACCAGTCCCTGCACCGCCTGGCGCCGGATGACCCAAAGGGAAGCCACATACACGGCGACTCCCACCACCACAAGAACGACAAGCATCGCTACCGTTGGGAACTCTTGCAGATCCAGCACCCACTTCACCAACCCCACACTGGCCGCCATCACGGCAGAGCCAAACACACCCGGCGAGATTGCCTCCCACCACTCGGCGAGCCCCACTCCGGTCGCCTGCGCGACCATTCGAAACCCAATCGGCGCTAGCAAAGCGGTCGCCACCAGGTAGCCCGTGGCCACGCCGACGATGCCCCACCTAATGCCAACGGCAAACGCCGGAAGGTACAAGAGCGTGGAGAGAAGGGAACGTCGCAAGTACAAATCAGGACGGCCACTCGCCTGAAGCCCGGTTGGTCCCAACGCGGTCGTCAGCCCGAAACACCCGGCAACAGCGAGAATGCTGATGACCGGCGCTGCCGGCACCCACTTGGATCCGAACATCACTCCTACCAGCAGTGGGCCCACCAGGGCCAGGCCGGTCATCATCGGCATCATGATCATAGACACATAGCAGCTAGCCATGAGGAACCCGCGCTTGAATCGATCTTCATCCCCATGCAGCCTGGAGAGCGTGGAAAACATCACCCGTTGAACAATCGCTCCAATGTCGTTGAGGGGAGCAGCAAAGACCGTGAAACCAAACGCATAGAACCCCAGCGCCGCCGCACCAAGGTACCGACCAACCAGAAGGTTATCGGTGTTCCGCACAAGATAGCCCAGAAACCTGGTGATGAGCAAGGGGCCGCCAAAGGACCAAAGGTCCAGGAACTTGGGCCAGGAGAAAACCCGTTTCGGCCTCCAACCTGTCGCCCGGTAGAGCAGGATCGTGCCCGCGATGCTTCTCCCTAGCTCCTGTCCTACAAGACTCCAGACACCCAGCCCTCGATAAGCCAATGCGATCCCGAAGAGTCCCCCGACCGTGGTGGCTAGTATCGAACGTAGCGACAGCGCACGGAAGTCCATCCGGCGAGAGATCATAGCCATTTGGGTGGCGGAACCCGCAGCGATGACGAACCGCAAGGAAAGGACCAGCACGAGTGCCCCGACTCGCGGCTCCTTTAAGAACGTCCCAAGAAGCTCGCCCAATCCCGCAATGGCGATGAAGAGGAGGATCCCTGCGGCCAGATTCGCCCAATATGCTGTCGAAAGGTATTCATCATCCACATCCCGCCTCTGAATGATCGCGGCTCCGAGGCCAAGGTTGGCAAACACACGGAAGAACGCCGTAGAGGCGGCTGCCATAGCCATGAGCCCGAAATCGGTAGGAAACAGCAGTCGAGCCAGCACGAGAGTGGACACCAGGTGCACAACCCGGCTGCCAAACTGGTCACTCGCAAGCCAGAAGGCTCCGCGCACGGCAGCGGTGTCAAGCCGGCGCACCGCGGGTCTTTCCGGCCCCCGCACGCTGGTCACCTACGCGCTTCTCCCTGTGTCGTCGGGACGGCCAAGAAATGCGATCCACATGAACACGAACGGGAAAACCTGTGCACGCTGCCTGGCAATAATGCCAAAATTCGCAATGGCGGAAAAGAAAAAGATAAACAGCAACACAAACACACCCACGAGGAGCAGCTGGCTGTTTCGCGACGTTGCGCGGAACGCGGCGCCAACGCTCCGTCGCCGATAGACAAGGAGGGCCAGCAGGCCGAGTCCCTCCATGGAGGCGATTTGCGCGTTGGTGTTGTGCGCCTCCCATGGAAAGGGCCCAAAGAGCACCGTGGGAATGGCCAAGGCGAATCCCACAGGCGTTCGCGGGTCCGTCTGCTCGAAGGCAGCACCGCCCCGCTCTGACCGTTCCTGCCTCTCCTCGATGAATCCAAATATCTCTTCCGGCCCTAAGCCCTCAAGCCCCACATAGCCGCTCGCTGTTCGCACAACAAAGATGCAGAGCGCAGCCACTGTGCTCAGTGCGACGATTCGGACGACTGGGCTCAGGTAGCCAGCACGTACGGGTCGGATAATTGCGGATGCTCCGAACGCCACCGCAAAAACGGCGGCCAGATGCGGACGAATCATCAGCATCCCGACGGTACCAAGGGCGAGCCACAACAGTCCTGCCGCGCTCAGCCGGCGCTGAACTCTGACTGCACCGTACACGGCCATCCCGAGGCAGAAGATCATGAGCGCGTCTTTACCAAGGCTGCTGGTCCAAAGCAGCATCGACGGATAAAGGAACACGAGAGCCATATACAGACGGCGGTTGCCATCGGGAAATGCGGTCCGGAACGCCAGATAGAAGAACAGCATCCCGAGCAAGCCGAGCCATGTCCAGAGAATTGAAATGCCATAGAACGTGACACCCGTGGAATAGTACACCAAGCCTGTCACCAGGCGAACAAACTCGGTTCCAAAGTAGCGAATACCCTCGGGCCACTCTCCCCGCACCAGCTGTTCTGCGATTCGCCGCCCCGCCGCATTGTAGGCATAGGCATCCGCCAAGAGGCCGCCGTAAAACCGGAAAGCCATCGCGAGCAATTTCAGCCCAAAACTCAACCAAAGAATGATCAGGAGGCTCGAGCTCCGTGGGTCAGCGCGTGAGACCAGCCAGAACAGCAGCAGGGTGACAAGCACGAGCACGCTCAGCATGACGCTCGCGCGCATCGTCTCGGGGTCTTTGGCACCAATGAGCGTTCCCACGCCCCACGCCATGAGTAACCCGAGCGCCGCCACAAACAACGCCCGCGACAGCCTCGGATACCTCCAGACTGCTGTATTCACCGCATCCACCCCATTCACAACTTCTGGTTGCACATGGACGTGCAGAAGGTCAGAAGACCTCAAGATCTCCCAACGACAAGTGCCACCGTGCCAAGCAGTCGGCGGAAACGCGCTCGGCAAGTGGGCTGAGGACGCGCACCGTGAGATTCGGGCCCAGACGCGGGATTGGTCTGAAACCAGCCAGCCGCAATGCTCGCGCGTGAACCGAGCCTCGGGGCGCGGTTGCGACCATGTAATCTGGCTCCAGCGCGTCGCCCATTTCCCGTACTAGCGCACCCGCGTCGGCCGCAGCGTCTCTCCGCAGTAGCAGCTCGCTCAGTATGATCTCTTTGAGGCCGCGCCGACGGTTGGGGCGAAAAATTGCCACGGCCGTGGACGGCTCACTTCCCCGCCAATAGCTATAGTAGGGCAGTGTCGGAGCACTGCAGTAACGCCACTTGAGAAAAGAAACCGATCGATTCGTGCGAATCGAGTTTCCGCAGAGGCAGTCGTTATCTGCAAGCAGGTGTTCTAGATTCGGCGACCTTGACAGCAGCATCTCGGAAGGTGCGATGGGTGCCATGTCGTTGGTACCGTTGACCTCCGCATGCACACGCGGAAACAGTAGTACTCGGGCAACCCGCGTCGGCTTGAGCACTTTGACCCATAGCCGTGGTTTGCCAACATTGACCCAGCCGAGCTTGAGATAGCCGGGGAGGCTCGCCCGGTTTGGCGTATTGAAAACGAGGTCAATCCCTTCCCTTTTGGCCTGATCAACGGTTATGGCCGTAAGAGTAGAGAAGATTCCGTGCCGTCGATAGTCGGGGTGCGTGGCAGTATCTACAGCGCGCACCGCCGAGAGGCGATGGGGGCCAACCAGAAACTGCCAGCGCAGGAACGCCCGAAGCCCCAGGATTCCTCCGTTCGCCGCCACCGTCATCAGTGAGTGCCCAAAGGGATTCTGAAAGTGCTTCCATTGCCAGAAAGCGCTGTTCCTATCGAATGCCCGCCCCCCGCCTAGCGCCCCGTGGAGCAAGGCAAGGACCGCGGCCTCATCGTCTGCCTGGTAGGCCCGTGCGGAAAACCTGGGACTCACCGCTCTTCGACCTGTCGGTAAACGTCCTCGATCGCTGTGACCATTTGCGCCACCCCGTACCGCCGGCTCACGTGCCGTCGAGCCTTCTCCCCCATCTGTGATCGACGCCCGGGGGACCGCAGCAAGCTCACGATCTCGCCTGCGAGACCGGCCGCATCCTTGGGGTCAACAAGGACAGCGGTCTCGCCAGGCACGACGACCTCGGGAATGCCACCGACTCTTGTCAGAACCGCTGGTCGGCCTAGGGCCATCGCCTCAAGTAGAGAGACGGGGAGCCCTTCGTACAGAGACGAGAGCACGAAGAGGTCAGCCGCACCAACGAGGGACGCGGCATCGGGCCGGAACCCCGCGAACACGACGCGGTTGCCGAGACCCAACCGATTCGCTTCTTCCGCAAGTCGCACGGCCAGTGGGCCCGTTCCCACTACGAGAAACCGTGCGCGCGGTTCCTGGGCTATCGCGAGTTTGGCCGCGGCCAACAGATACTTGTGTCCCTTCACGGATTTCAAATTCCCGACACTAATGACGATATGTGCATCGGCTGGAAACCCAAATTCCTTGCACACCGCATCGCGGTCTGCGGCCCTGAACATCTCAACATCTATCGCGTTTGGAATGGTCTTCAGGAGCGTGGCCCCACCGCCAACATACGGCTTGACCTGCTCGGCCACCGCATCCGAGACTGCAATGACAACGTCATTGATAAGATAGGTGGCACGGTTCAGCACCCGTGTGATCACTCGGTATCGAGACGGCAGGTTGTGCTCGGTGTAGACGACATGTCGGACCGCCGAACATCGCTTGGCAATGCGCGCCATGACCCCCGGCATAGGCAGATGCGCGTGAATGAGGTGGAACTGCGCCCGCTTGAGCAACGCCATGAGGCGGGACATGGCTCCCGGATCTATTACCGCCCCCAGATTGAGGCAATGGACCGGGATCCCCGCGGCACGAAACGGCGCAACCAGGGCGTCTTTCTGAGGCATGAGATACGCTACCTGGTAGTCGAACTGCTCGTGATCGAGATAGGGAATCGCTCGCTCGAGCAGCCGCTCGGCGCCTCCCACGCCTAGCCCCTTGATAAACATGAGGACTCGCTTCCGTTCAGCGCGGCTCATCGCTGTGGACCAGAGAGCAGCGCACCGTATGCCCTGTTGTACGAGCCGGCCACCGTTGCAATCTCGAACTGCCGATACCGCACCCGTGCGGCGTCGCCCATCCTCCTGCGGCGGGTGCCATCTCTGAGGAGCACAGCAACGGCTTGGATCAAAGCGGCCTGATCGTTGACTTGAAGAAGCATTCCGGTGACGCCATGCTCAATCACCTCGGGCACTCCGCCCACCGAGTAGGCCACGGCGGGAACCCCGGCCAGCCCTGCCTCGATTAGCAGAGCCGGCATCCCCTCGCTGATGCTCGGCAACACACACAGGTCAGCTGCTACAAGGAAGTGGCCAATCCCGGCGCGAGGCGGATGAAGGTGAATGGCATCCGAAAGTCGATGCCGTTCCACTTCTTCGAGGAGTGTTCCACGACAGGGGCCATCGCCGACCAGAACTGCCTTCACTGGCAGCCCCTGCTGCCGACAACTGGCCACGACAGCGATGAGCGCGGACAGGTTCTTCTCTGGCGCAAGGCTACCCACGTACACGAGCAAGTGCTCTGACGGCGCCACTTGCAGCGCACGCCGCGCACTCTCGCGATCTTCGGGTCCTCGAACGCGCGAGGGTTCGACCCCGTTGGGGACAACGATGATCTTTCCAGGGTCAACCTTGGCGCTGAAGGCGAGATCCTCGGCCACAGCATTCGACACAGCGACTACCAAGTCGGGCCGGCTCAACAACCAGCGATACACCAACTTCCTCTTGGCGCCCCGCCGCCAAAACGACCCCAGACCAATCGCGCGGTAGACCAACCTCCACGGCCGCCGCGAGAACCGTCGAGCTACCGCCAGGTACTTGAGCGTCGCGGCGCCATTGGCTTGCACGATTCGGTACCCACCGGCATCGATCATCGACCAGAGTCTCTGAACCAATCGAATGCTAAAACCCTCCGCATACATCCCAGGCTTCAGCGAAACGACTTCGACCCCCACGCCCGCTGCTGCGGAGGCGTAGGACCGATCAACCCCAAACAGACTCAGCAGCGACACCTCCCATGACCTGTCGCGCGCCAACGCGCCCGCGAGGTCGAGCGCAAACACCTCGGCCCCTCTCAGCTGACCTTGTTGAATAACCTGGAGGAGTCTCGGCAATGCGACACCAACGCGGCGATGACCTGCGGTTGGCTCGGCCCCGCTGCTGTAGCCGGGGCTCTAGAGTCTGACGATCTTCTCCCGGCCTGCCTTGACGGCCCGTGTGGCATTGCGCGTGTCCACGACGAGCTTCGAGTGCCGGACCACGGCCTCGTAGTCGATGGCGGAGTGATCCGCCACGATGAGCACGCAGTCCGCGGCTCGTAGGGTGGCGGGCGTCAGCGGCCGGTTCGAGAAGACGCGCCCCTCGATCGGGAGTGTAGGCACGTAGGGATCATGGTACGATACACGCGCGCCGTGCTGTATCAAGAGCTCCATGATCTTGAGCGCGGGCGACCCCCGGTAGTCATCGATGTCTCGCTTGAAGGTCACGCCCAAGACCATGATCCGCACGCCCGGCTGGCGATTCCGCTGGCCGTTGAGAGCCAGCAGCGTCTTGGTGACCACGTGGTAGGGCATTTCCTCGTTCACGCGCGCGGCCAATTCAATGAAGTCCATGTGATAGTCGTACTCGCGCGCCTTCCACGCCAGATAGTACGGGTCCACGGGGATGCAGTGACCGCCGACACCAGGGCCAGGAAGAAACGGCAGGAAGCCGTATGGTTTGGTCGCCGCTGCCTCAATGATCTCCCAGGTGTCCAGCCTCATGCGATCGCACAGCATCGCCAGCTGGTTGACCAGCGCGATGTTGACGTTGCGAAACACGTTCTCAAGCAACTTGGCCATCTCGGCGGCAGCCGGAGAGGAGACCGCCATCACCTTGGGGCCGAGCTGTTCGAACAGCAGCACTGCGCGGCGCGTGCTCTCCGCCTCGATGCCACCGACGATCATGGGTGTGTTGTGCACGGTGTAGTCCCGGCGGCCGGGGTCGACGCGCTCCGGGACGAACGCCAGGTAGACGTCCCGCCCGACGACCAGGCCGCTCGACTCCAGGATCGGCAGGACGAGCTCTTGCGTCGTGCCCGGATAGCTCGTGCTGCGCAGGATGATCAACTGCCCTGGTCGCAGCTGACGCGCGATCCCGCGGGCGGCGGCTTCGATGCTCGATGTGTCGGGCTGCTTGTTGCGCGTACACGGCGTCGGGACGCAGATCATGATGGCGTCTGCTTCCGCCAGCCCGTCGTAGGACGAGTCGACTTTGAACAGCCCGGCTGCGCGCACTGCCGCGATGTCAACCCACGGCACATCCGAGATGTGTGAGCGCTGCGCGATGATCGCCTCGATGCGGGCCTCATCGATGTCGATCCCAGCCACACGAAATCCCGCCTGCGCGTACGCGACCGCGAGCGGGAGACCAATATAGCCCAACCCGATGACGGCAACCCGCGCCTGCCGGGTCCTGATGAGTTCATCGAACTCCGGCGCGACTGTGGCCCTGGCCTGATCTAGCTGTGTCGTGGGAGGCATACGTATGGCTCCGCCATCCGGGTGCATTCAGTCCACCCGGCGAAGGCTACTGATCTTGGGTTCAGACGCGACGTGCGACGTGCCGGACGCCCCTGACTCTGGGGCGGCCCCAGGCGACTACGCTACCGCTTCGATATCCGTGACGTCCATCTCGACCGGCGTCGTGCCGCCCAATAGGCTCAGCAGCACGCGCACCCGGTCCCCACGACTGCATGGGCGCTCCAGGATGCCTTCGAGCCCGGCGAGGGGTCCGTGCACAATCCGCACCGACTCGCCCGCGTGAAACGCCGGACACCACTGCAGCACGTCGCTCTCGCCGTAGCGCCCCCGCAGGAGCTCCATGGCCTCCGGCGGAACAGCGGTCGGAACCTCTCCTGTACACACGATCTGCCTGACGCCCGGCGTCCACTTCACGGTGTGCCAAGGATCAGGCTCCAGTGTCATCTGCACGAACAGGTAAGACGGAAACAACGGCTCCACGACCGTCACACGTCGTGAGCGACGCTTCCGGAGGTGCTCGACCTTCGGCAGGAAGACCGGGAGGCTGCAGCGCTGGTGCAGCCAGTAGAGCACCCGATCCTCCTGTCGCGGTTTTGTCTGAACCGCGTACCAGTGAGGCTCCGCAGGCGCGGCCGCCTCCCAGGCCCGCATCACCGTGTAGCAGCGCGCGGGTCCCTGGCCCGCGACGGAACCCGGTTGAGCACCGTCCCCAGGACCTGTGCGCCAACCCTCTCGAGCAGCTGACGGGTCTCCTGCTGGTCGCGGCGCGATGCTCCCTGCGACGACACCAGCTGCAGGACCCCATCCACGCTCTTCCCGATGTGTAGGGTATCCGGGTACAGCAGGATGGGCGGGGTGTCCACGACGACCAGATCGAATCGCGTCCGCATAAGGTCGAAGATCTCCTTCAACCCCGTCTGGCTGAGCAGGGCCGGGGCCGGGACGCTTGCCTGACCCGCCGGGATCAAGAAGAGGTTGGGGATGTTGGTCGGCGCTGTCGCACTCTTTAGCTCGATCTTGCCGGTGAGCACCTCAGAGAGGCCGGGGCTCTGCGGCAGTCCAAACGCCGCATGCAGTCCAGGCTCGCGCATGTTCGCGTCCACCAGGGCGGTAGGCCGTCCGGTTCGAGCCATCGTCATGCCCAGGTTCACCACCGTCGTGGAGACACCGTCGCCCGCCCGCGCGGCCGCCACCGCCACAATGGCCGGGGGCTTGCCGTTGCTGCCCAGCAAGATGCTCGCAAGCAGGAGGCCGTACGACTCGACGAACGGCGTCCCCTGACTTGATGAGGAGATCGTCACGAATCCGTTTGAGGCCATATCCACCACCTCTTCGCTCCTCTTTGCGTCCGCCATTACCGTTCGTCTCCAGCGAGCCCAATCGCACCCATGGAGGGCTGCGGATTGCCCAGCCAGGAAACGATCGTCGAGGCCACAGTCCGGACAGCTGTCGTGGCGCCGGAGAACCGCGTCACCGCCGCGGCCAGCGCCAGCATCATGGCAATCACTATGGCGATGATGAACACGGCCGGGGCGGGCGACGGTCTCAGGCTGCCCTGCACCGGGATCTGCGCCAGGACCGGCACGCCCAGCGCACGCTCCGCATCCTGCGGCGTGCGAATGCGATCGTCCAGGGACTCGAGGAAGAGCGCGGCCGCGATGCCGAGGACCAGACCGGCCAACCCTGCGGCCGCCGCCGTCTTGGGCAGTGGCGATGGCGCAGGTCGGGAGGGCGCGGTGGCGGCCTCGATCACCTGGAGCGCCGCCGGGAAGTGCCCGGCGATGTTCTCGCGCAACAGCATCTCCTGGTAGCGGTTTGACAGCATCGTGTAGTTACTCTCGAGCACCCGGGTCTCGCGAGTGAGCCGGTTGAACTCCGTCTCAGCGGCTGGGATCGACATGGCCGCTGCCTGCCGCCGGCGGAGAGTGGTCTGCAGCGCCACGACGCGCGCCGACACCGCAGCGCGGTCGACCTCATAGCCCACGATTTGATCCAGCAGCCGAGCATGCAGGGGGTTATTCATCGTGACCTCTTCGGCGATCGCAGTCCGCACTTCCGCTGTGAGGCGGCCGCGCAGATCAGCGATCTCGCGGACGATCTGCTCCATGCGCGGGTGCTGCGGCGTGTACTGCTGCGCGAGCGACGCGCGCTGAATCTCGAGCTCGACCAGGCGATCCTGATACCGGCGGAACACCGGGTTGTCCGAGGTCGAGCGCGAAGCCACGATGATCGGCTGCTCGCGCTGCAGGCGGGCCCGCACGGTCGCAAGGCGGACCTCGTTCTCTCGATGGGCCAGCATGGCCGCGTCGAGATCGGACTGGCTCGTAGACAGGGCGCTCTGGATCTGGGCCGTTGCCGCCGCGATCGAGGGCAACTGCCGGTTCTCCTTGAACGCCTGAATCGCGTACTCGGACGCCTCGAGCCGGCTGCGGGCCGCGCGTAGCTGTTCCTCCACGAAGCGCCGGGTTTCGGAAATGCTGGCGCGGTTGGTCTCGCGGAAGAAGGCCACAAATTCCTCGGCGGTCAGGTTCGCCATGTTGGCTGCCAGGTCGGGGTTCCGAGTGCTGGCGGAGATCCGCACCAGGGACGTGCCGCGCACGGTGGTAGCCGACAACGCCCCCTGCACCTCAGATGGACTCGACAGCTCCAACCGTCGGGCAACACGTTCCGCGATGGGGCGGCTGGGGATCAGCTGAAGGATGTCGGCCGTCACCATGCTCGTTGTCGGGCGGAAACTATCATCAGCCCCAGTGATGGGAGGCGCTGGGGTCACCACCGGCGCAGTCACCAGCATGGTGGCCGTCGCGGTGTAATTGGCCGGCGCCCGGCCGGCGCGCCAGTAGGCACCGCCGATCGCGACGGCGACCACAATCGCCACGATCCACAACCGGCTGCGAATGGCCTGAAGGTACAGTCGAAGCTCACTGGCCTGTGCACTCATCGGTTTCGCTCCCTCCCGTCTTTCCCAGACAAGCGCGTGGTTGAATCCTGCACCCGCGCTAGAACCCAAAGACCGTTCTGACGAGGCTGTACCCGGACAACCACGACAGGATGTCTCCCCACCGGACCAGTGGTCCCTGTGGCACATAGACGATGTCCTGGTGCTGCAGCACCACGTTCTGCGTCATATCGCCTCTCAGAATCTTGTTCATGTCGACGGGCGTGACCGTCGCCTTGCCCTCGGGGAGGTTGCGAATGATGCCGATGCTGTTGGTCCCGGCCCGATCCGCCGGGCCACCCGCCAGCGCAATAGCGTCAATGAACCGCGCTCCGTCGTCAACATCGTATGGCCCGGGTGCCCTGACGGCACCGAGCACCAAAATCCGATTCTGAAGTGCGGGAACCGTGATGATGTCCCCCGCCTCGACGACAAGATCTGCGCTCCGGTCACCCTTCACGAGGAGCTTGTCCAGATCTAGCGTGACGGTCTGCCCCGTTGCGCGCCGGGTCAGCGTGGCTCTGCGCAGAGCGGCGCGCGGCGTGACCCCTCCGGCGACCGCGAAGACCTCGAAGACCGTCCAGCCCTTCTGGATCTCGACCGGGCCGGGCCGGAGGACGGCGCCCACCAGGAACACGCGAGCCGGCTGAACGCTGGCGACTGTCACCGATACCTGCGGGCTTTTGAGGTATGCTTTGAGCGCGGTCGCGATCCGGTCGGCGAGCTGCGACGGTGTTACACCGGCAGCGTCGATATCGCCAACCAGCGGGAGCGTGATCTTCCCATCCGGCCGGATCGTTACGGTCCGGCTGAGACTGGGTTCCCCGAAGACTGCAACCTCAAGAGAATCCCCAGCCGTAAGAACATAGTTCTGAGGGGTCTGTGCCGCCACACGCGCTACCGGCGCGGGCGCCAGGCCAAACACGACGGCCAGGACTGCCACCCACACCCGAGCCGCGACGGCCCACGACCGATTCTGACGCGACTGCCTAAACGACCCTCCCACGTTCGTGCCCCCTCTCCTCCAATACGCGTCCTTCCAGCACAAGGTACTCTTCCACCTCACTCGTAATTGGGTCGCCGCCCATGAACAGCCCAACGATGACCCACTCCTGCCCTCGGTAGGTCAACTGGTCGCCTATGTAGT
>Ga0247727_10013647_pt1 | contig 13651 bp, 12 predicted proteins | sample WisWelCaveWW1625_FD_202498 | JGI IMG/M metagenome (GOLD analysis project Ga0247727, IMG submission 202498) | Biofilm microbial communities from Wishing Well Cave, Virginia, United States - WW16-25 | ecosystem: Environmental > Aquatic > Deep subsurface > Groundwater > Cave microbial mat | place... | reverse complement strand
TCCATCCGGCAAAACGATCCCCAGCCTGCCGCCCGGCGCAAGGAATTCCAGACAGCGGTTGACGAACACTACCTCTTGCGGCAGGCTCTTCGCCACCTTGCCGTTCAATTTGGCGACTCCTTCACGTCCCGCCAAATCATTCAGCACCCGGCTATCCGTCACTTTGGAGCCAAAGGGCGGGTTGGTGAGGATCATCGTCAAACCGCCGGGATAAAAGCCGGGGCGCTCCGGCAAGCCTTGTGTAATTCCGCCCGTAATGCTGGCCAGCGGCGAGAGGCTGTCCATCACTTTCAAGTCGGCGTACTGCGCGCCGTTCATTAACGTGTTCACCCGCGCCACGTGCATCACGTTGCGCGAGGTCTCCGCGCCGAACAGTTGGTTATCGCGGAATTGGATAAAAGCCTCAGTTGGTTCTTCGGGGTTGAGGCCGTTCGGGTCCCCGCCGTTGGCGGCAATCGCCTTCTCGTATTCCTGCTTTCGCACATAGTCCAGCGCGTGGGTCAGCATCCGCGCCGAGCCACAGGCGGGATCGCCGATAAAATCGTTCGCCGTCGGCTGCAGGATGCCGACCATCAAATTGATCACCGGGGTGGGGGTGAAATACTGGCCGAGATCATCGCGGAAGGTCTTGCCGAGGAAGTCTTCAAACACGCCGCCTTTCACGTCGGCGGTGGACTTGCGCAAACCCCAGGGTTGCAGGCGTTTGACGATCTCGACCGTGGTGTGAGGTTTGAACATGAGGGCATCGGCGTCGTTGAAAGCCAGCCGCGCGCCCAAGTCCTGGCCGAACTTTTTCTGCAGGGTCTCGCGCTCCCATTGCTTGGCCTTCTCAAAGGTATCGCGGACTTGCACCACCAAACGTTCCGGGTCGGTCTCGGCGCTCACGCTGAAGGCGTAAGCCCGCGCCTCGCCAGACATTTTCACCAGGTCAATCGTCGCTTGTTCGTCATACCATTTGGCGAACAGAAACTTGACCATTGCATCCACCGCCTCTTGCGGCTGCAGGCCCTCGTTGTCGCGCAAGATGGCGTGGCAACCGGCGCGGGTGTCGCCCAACACCTCGCGGAACTTGTCGCGAGTGAGGGGAATCAGACCTGTGTCAAACTTATCTGGCTCAGCAGGATTGAGCACGACTTTGTAGGGGCTGTGTTCGGCGGCGGCGCGGGCGCTCTCGTATTTCGGCAAGTCGCCAATCTCTTCCAACTTGCGCGGATAGTCGAGATCACGGCGATAGATCACGGTGTGCGCGCCGCTGGTGAGAATGGCGTAGCGGGCGGAGGGCGAGGCGGCCATATAAGCACTCAATCGTGTTTCATGCCCCTTCCAAGACTGCTCATCACCTTCGCCGAGATACCTTATGCCCGGTTCCATCGCTTCAAACATGATGAAAGCTACATCCAGATTGCCAACCGCATCTGCATATCGGTCATCATAAATAATTACATCCACTCGACCTAAATACCGCCGCCCGCTTTGGTATGCGCCCTCCGAGAAATCGGCGTAGAATTCCAGCCCCATCGCCTCCAACGGTACGCCATACTCTCGATGCAGAACATCAATTGCCCAAATCGTTACCGGGTCTTCCGCCGGGCGCACGTAAGCGCCATCGGCCTTGAACAGCTTTTGCAGGGCGGAGTGCGTGCGATAAAGTTCCGGCACAGCCGCCGGATTTTGGTAGGGGTTGGTGAAATTGCTAAACGGCATGATGTTCCTCGACGATTGACGAATTACACGGTAGCGCGATTCTATCATGTAATTATAATGAAATGTATTGGCCAAGAAGCCAGAGGTCTTCGACAACACACAGTATGACTTCGGATTGGATACGATGCCTGGCGTAGCGGCGCGTGCGGGACGGGCCAGGTTCATCGCCGATCAAGTTTTCAATCTGGCCGAGGAGATGATGAACAGCGTGCCAGAGATTGTGGTCTGAGATTCAAAGCCTGAATCACTGTGCGACGAACTGCTGGTAGAGCTGTCGCAAGTGTCCCTCCGGGTCGCGGTAGTAGTCATCCGCTGAGATCGGCAGGGACACTTTTTTAGCCGCCGGTTTGACCGTCGGCTTCGTGGCGGCGAACTTCTGCAGAACCTTCGCCTGCGGCTTCAGCGAACCATCGGAGCGCACCAGCCCGAAGAATCGTTCGTGCCGCGACTCACTGCATGGCGGCCTGTCCCACAGCTCAGGCACGTAATCGGCAAAGCACCAGACCAGCGCTCCCGTCCACTCCCACACGAATGACGGTTGGCCCGGCGGGGCGGTGCAGCCGCCGAACTCTTGCATCAGAGTCGGCTTGCCGCACAGAGCCGAGGTCAGGGCGCAGGTGAAAGGCACGTAGTCCGGGTCGAGCGGATGCCGCGCTACTGATGAGTACATCGGGTAGGCGTGCATGACGGCCGCCTCGGTCTCGGCAAAAACGTGATCAACGCGCAAGCCGTTCTCTTGAAGCAGGCTGTCGGTGTGCAGGCCGCAGGTGATGGGGCGGGGCGAGCCGGACTCACGAATGACGGACACCATCTTGCGCACCCAAGCTCGCCCGGCCTCGGCGTTCGGTGGCCGGGCGAACAAATCCGGCTCGTTGCCCAGATTCCACATCCCAATTGCCGGATGATCTTTGAGCGCGCCGACGACAGTTCGCAATAACAACCGTTCCGCGTTCAGTGCAATGGGGTCAGTGTAGGGATTGCGATAGCCACTCCACACAATTTGGCCGCCGCTGATTAATTAACTGACCCAGGGATGAGACGATCCTTCCAGCAACCAGCGCGGCGACCAGTTGGGGCCGCTCATGTGGCCGGTGAAGAAGGTAACGTCGAATGAGAGGTTATGCGCCGAGGCAATGTCACAGACAGTAATGAGATGGCTGAGGCAATCCGCCGAAACGGAGTCGGGCCTGGGCTGAAAATCATCCCACAGCAAAAAGAGTCTCACCATATTCAGCCCCAACTCGCGAATGAGGGCGAACTCCTTGCGCACCTCGCCCGCGTCAAAGTCTGACCACCAATACATGGCCTTGCGGCGCGGCCAGTAGTTGACGCCGAGGATGAAGGGTTGGCTTGTCATAGTTTCTCCTTTGGCAGTTATGCACTTCAAACATTCGTTGACCACGAATTATACGAATTTCTCGAATTACCTTACAACCCGGCCCACAACGCCGGCATCCCCCCGGTATGCAAGAACAGCACATGCTCCTCGGCCCCCCAGCGCCCCTGCCTGATCAGATCGATCAGCCCCGCCATTGCCTTTGCGCTATAAACCGGATCGAGAATCAAGCCCTCGGTTTGGGCCGTCAACCGCAGGGCGGCTTGAGAGTCTGGGGTAGGGCGGGCGTAGGCAGCGCCCACGTAGGTTCGCTCGATCAGCGGCACGTCCGCCGGGTTAAAATGATGAGGCTCGCCGAGCAGTCTGCAAATCTCCGAAGCCAGCATCGCAATCGAAGCCGGGAAGGCGCGCCATAGTTTTCCAACATCAATGGCCAGCAACCTGTGTTGACTGTCCAGCAATCGCAGCCCGGCGGACAACCCGGCCAGCGTGCCGCCCGTGCCAGCGGCCGTGACGAGTGTGGCCCGTTCAACGCCGCGCGCCCGCAACTGCGCCTCAATCTCCATCGCCGCCGCCACATAGCCCAAACAGCCCACTGCCGTGTGCCCGCCAACGGGCATGAAGTAAAGCCGTTTCCCCCAGCCCGACGGCATCAGTCTTGCAATCACTCTCACCAGCCGCGTCGCCTGCTCCAGCGTCATCGTCGGCTCGGTGCTCTGCCCGAACGGGATGAAGTGCAGCCGCGCACCCATTAACTCGGCCAGCAAAAGATTGCCTTCCAGTTTTGGCGGGCGGGGGACGAAATAAAAGCAATGGGCATCCAGGCCCAGCGCCCGCGCTCCGGCGCACATTTGCCGGGCAAAGTTGGATTGCAGGCCGCCAAAGGTCACCACCGCTTGCGCCCCTTTGGCCCGCGCCTCGCCAAATAGAAACTCCAGCTTGCGAGTCTTGTTGCCGCCCATCGCCGGGCCGACGGCGTCATCGCGCTTGACCCACAGGGTGGGGCCATTCAGTACTCCGGTCAGGCGTGGCAACGGCTCAAGCGGAGTCGGGAATGCGCCGAGCCGGAGGCGGGGGAAGGCGGAGAGACGGTCGTCAAGAAGGGGCGGCGCCATCGTTGATCCTTGTGTCATTATCTCAATTTTCGACGAAGTTGAAATGCGATTTCTATGGAGCGGCGTCCCGACTCGCGATAGAGTCCTCTCAATCATTTCAAAAGGGGGAACATCGGCCACAATGACACCAACTCGATATCGCACCCTGACTCTGGCTCTGCTATTGAACCTGCTTCTCGTCGATCTGGCTATCCTGCCAGTGGCGGCGGACTCCCGCCGTCCCCCGTCCGAACCGGCGGCGTCGGAGGCGAGCACCCTCGACCAATTTGTGGCCTCGGTGAGCGATGGGCAGGCCGGAGTCGTGCGCGGGGTTTACGTGCCGGGCGTGCTGGCCTTGAAAGTTCTCCAACAACCTGAGGATCAGCCGATCGCCGTGTCGCGGTTGAAGGGCGCCGTCACCCAATATCGTTACGCTCAGGCCGGCGGTGTCACCGGCCTGCTGGCGCACAACACCTCTTCCGGCTGGTTGTTTTTCAATTTGCAATATGAGCAGGAAGTATGGATCGTTTTTGGTGATGGCGCGAAACGCGGCTATTGGGTGACGGACGTTTTTCACTATCAAACACTAACGCCCAACGATCCCTACAGCGACTTTGCGGATTTGAATACTGGCGCGGTGTTGTCGTCGGGCGATCTCTTTGAGAAGATGTATTGGGGCGGTGACCGGGTGACGTTCCAGACCTGCATTGCCAAGAATGGAAACAAGATGTGGGGAATGCTGTTCGTCGTCGCTCAGCCCATGGAGTCGGCCCCGTTGACGCCGTTGAATGAGAGATTAGGGATTGAGTGACTCTACGCCTGTTCCCGCCGCTGCAACGCGGTGAACGTCCAATAACAGGCAAACAATAACGCCGAGAAGATGAAGGTAAAGCCGAAGGTGCGGAGTTGATTGTTGAGCATTTGCTCGGCCACGTCCAACAACACACTCCAGGGTTGGAAAAACAAGTCCCAACTGTTCCAGCGCAGGATGCGGCCCATGTAAACGCCGAGGCCGCTCAAGCCCAACATGGCAATGGCAAACAACCAGCCCGTGATGCGCCCTAAATAATTTTGCACCAGCCTCTGCATCGTATTCAGCGAAACAATCGCCAGCAAGCAGCCCGTCCAGGCGAACGTTGCCAGCATGCCCAGGTCGTACCAAAACGAGATCAGCGCGCGCTCTTTGAGATGCACAAAGTCAGTGATGATATAGGGCGCGTTGGGAAAGAAGATCGCCCAGACGATGGCTGGCGTGATCAGCATCCACCACCGCCCCGGCTGTCCGCGGTGAAAGTACGCCGCCCATAAGCCACAGGCATACGGTATCCAGGCCAGAAACAAATTCCAAATCAAAAAGGCATAGCTTCGGCTATGGCTCAAATAGACACGCCCGGCGAATAGCCCGCAGGCTACGATACTGGACAACAGCAGGGGGTAAAGCAATTGGTGCGAGAAAAAGCGGTGAGTGTGATACAGGCGTTTCAAAACTTCAATCATGTCGTTTCTCCAAAAGAGTTAGCCCGCAAGGATACACGCAACCTTTCAGCCATTCCTTAACGATTGGACGCCGATTATCCGACTCTTTGATGAAGGTTTCCTTAATCTGGGCTTACCAATTTCTCAACTACCCTCAGCGCCACCCGCCCGGCCTGTTCAAAGCCCCGAACGTGCAATTTGTCCGCGGTGTCGCCCGCCGTATGCACAGCGAGCGTGGCTTTGCCAATTGTGATCAACGAAATGGCGTCGAAGCCGCGTTGAGCGAAGGGGAGGTGATCGAATAACGCCCCGACAAGGGAAAGCTTTTTGAGCGGTAAATTTAGTTCAGCACAAGCCTCTTGAACGAGATCGAGCAAGGCGCCGGGGAATTGGACGTGTGAGTCGCTGTAATATAAATCGCCGTCCACACCCACGCCATCGAAATTCAGCAGGCACAATTTGCCAGTGTCAGCTTGCCAACGCAGGTCACTCTCATGTTTTCTCACATAAGCCGCCGCGCCCAGCGCCGCCCATTCTTCGGCGCTGGTGATCAAAATCGTCAGCCGGATGTCGTCGCGTCGGGCCAAACACTGGGCTAGATGGAGCACCAGCCCCATGCCCGAGGCGTTGTCAATCGCCCCTGCCGACTCGTTCCCGGCCTCGATGGTGAACAACAGTAGTGGAAACCCGGCGAAGAGGGCGATGAGGCCGCTAAGGGTGAGCGGCCATTGCGGGATCGGCATGAAAATGGATACCAGCGCCCAAACGACAAACGACAGACTGAAGGTGATGAAAATGACAAACAGCAGAACACGGACGACGATGGGCAGGCGCTGGCTTTTGGAGTCGTAGTGGGCGACGAGGTAGAGGCGGGGCAGATCGGCGGAAAGGTTGGGGCGATGAGCGACGATGTTGGCAGTTCTATATCGCCGCCAGACTTCTGATGTCTTGAAAAAGACATCGGAAGTCTTTATAGAGGCCGCTTCTGCAAGGCGATTGAGGCGCGAGAACAAAACGAAAGTTGTCAACAGAATGAGAGCGGCCCAGGATGCGAATCGATCAATCCGCAGGCCGAGGGCGATCAGACTTAGGCTGAGGCCGAGTTCAAGCGTAATTGCAATGTTGACGAAATTGGAGAACGTAAAGGGTTGGCGTTCAACGCGGTAGCCAAACCCTTCCAGCATGGCGCTGATCTCGTCGGCGACCCGTTCGTCTTCGCCGCTCCCAACGCGGCGAGGGCGCGAGAGGGCGCGGGCGTAACGCAAAGCGATTTCGGGGTTGAAGTCCATAAGACGATGTATCATACACGACAAGGAGTCCTGCCATGTTCCCTTCCCTCAACATCACCCCTGCCGAATTTGACGCCCGCGCCGCCAAATTGCTTGAGTATGTTCAATCGCAAAAGTTGAGCGGTGTGGTGCTGTTCGACAGCCACTACATTTTGTATTTCACCGGCTTTGCCTTCATCCCCACCGAGCGGCCCATTGCCTTCGTGATGAATGCCAAAGGCGAGAAGGCGCTGTTCGTGCCGCGCATGGAACTCGAACACGCCAGAGCCAAGACGGGCTTTGAGCGCGTGGACATTTACACCGAGTACCCCGACACCCCGCATCCGGCAGAAGTGCTGAAGAAGACTCTGAAGGATATGGGCATTGCCGGAAGGATCGGGGCTGACCATGACGGCTACCCCTGGATTTTTGGCTATCAGGGGCCGGGGTTGGCCGAGTCCACCGGGGGAACCGTCGTGCGCGTGACGGCTTTCGTCGAAGACCTGATGATGATCAAGAGCGAGGCCGAAATCGCGTTGATCGGTGAGAGCGTCAAGTGGGGACATCTGGCGCACCGGTTGTTGCAACGATATACGAAGGTGGGGGCGACAGAGACGGAGGTGAGTTTGCGGGCCAGCCACGAGGCGACACTGGCGATGATGGATGCGCTGGGGCCCCTGTATCGCTCGCAGAGCCTGTATGGCGACGGGCCCTCGGCGGGCTATCGCGGACAGATTGGGCGCAATGCCGCCATTCCTCACGCGCTGGCGAACAATATCACGTTTCAATCGGGCGACGTGCTGGTGACGGGGGCGGGCGCGCCGATGTGGGGCTACAACTCCGAACTTGAACGGACGATGATCGTCGGCCAGCCGAGTGATGACCAACGGCGGATGTTTGGCTATATGAAGCGAGCGCAAGAGATTGCGCTGGAGGCGATGCGGCCCGGGGTGAAATGCTCTGAGGTGGACCGGGCGGTGCGGGCGTTTTACGAGGCCAACGACTTGATGAAATATTGGAAGCACCATTCCGGCCATGCCATTGGCCTGCGCTATCACGAAGGCCCGTTTTTGGACGTAGGCGACGAGGCCGAGTTGAAACCGGGGATGGTGTTCACGGTAGAGCCGGGGTTATATGCGCCCGACCTCGGCGGCTTCCGCCACTCGGATACGGCAGTGATCACCGTGGATAGGTTGGAGATGTTAACGTATTATCCACGTGATCTGGAAAGTTTGATCATCTAAGCGAGTGTGATAGTATTCGCCCGTATGGCACGCGCGGCAAAATCTGCTTCCACTGCCCGGTCTGTTGACGGCGATGAGCGCGAGTTGGTTCGCCGGTGCAAAGGCGGCGACCCCGTTGCCTTTGAAGCCCTGTTCAATCGGCACATGGCGATGGTCTATCGTCAGGCGATCCGGATGTTAGGTAATCCCGTTGAAGCCGAAGAAGTGGTGCAGGAGGTGTTTGTAACGGTTTATAAGAAGATCAACATGTTCCGGGGGGAGGCCGCCTTTTCGACGTGGCTCTACCGGCTCACCGCCAACGCCGCCATCACCAAACTGCGAAAACGCAAGCGAAGCCGCGAGGTTTCGATTGAAGATTACTTGCCGACCTTTGAAGAGAACGGCCATTACCAGGCGAGGCCGGTGGTGGACTGGTCGAATGATTTGGAGAAAACGATGGCGACCAGGGAAACGCAAGCGATAATTCGAGAGGCGTTGGAGATGTTGCCGCCGGTGGATAAAGCAGTGGTGGTATTGAGCGATCTGGAAGAGTTATCGAACCGCGACATTGCAAAGGCGCTGGGATTGACCGTGCCAGCGGTCAAAGCGCGTCTGCACCGCGCCCGGTTGTTTTTGCGCGGCAAGTTGGCGGCTCATTTTGGAAACGCGCCGTAGTAATCGCGGGGCGAATTGGTATGGCTAAACTTTCTGCGGCGGGCTCCCGTCGCCGGCCCCATACACTGACCTGCCGTTACGCAGCCGGGCTGGTGATGGAATATCTCAACGGCGAACTGGACTCGAACGTGCGGATGGCGCTCGACTCGCACCTTGGTGGTTGCGAAGATTGTCGGGCGTTCTTAGCCACCTACAAGCAGACTATGGATGCGACCCACGTTCTGCAATACGACCAGATGCCGCCCGGCTTGCAGGAACGGGCGCTGGCGACGATACGGGCGAAGATCAAAAAACAGCCGCGCCAACGATAGGGGATGTCCTATTGGGCGTCTCTATTTTCATTCCTGAATCCTTTTCCCCTCCCTTTGCGTCCAACTTCATAGAAACCCGAACTGCGGACATTCACAACCGGGCCAATAAAGCCTGTAACGCAATGAGTGTGATGAGTGACTAAACGAAAGCAACGCGAGCGTTTGAAACTGAGCAAGCGTGAAGAGGCGCTTTGCCGGTTGGCCGTCTCCGTCATCGCCGACTATTTGAACGGTGACCTGAACGAAAAAGACCACCAGCACTTTGAGGCGCATCTGGCCGGTTGTGATGACTGCACGGCGTTCTTCAATACTTATAAACAATCCATACGGGCGGCGAAAAGTTTGAAATACGAGAAGTTGCCGCCCGCGCTGCAAACCCGCGCTCTGAAATTCGCCCGCCAAAAAATCAAACCATAAATTTCCCAACGGAGGCTCCTCTCATGTCCCATACTAACCTCACTGTCTACGGCGCTGTCTGGTGCGAAGATTGCAAGCGCGCCAAAAAGTTTCTCGGCGAACAGCGCGTCCACTACAACTGGGTGGACATTGAACAAAACGCGCAGGGTCTGGCGCTGGTCGAGCGCGTCAACAAAGGCAAGCGCATCATCCCCACCATTATGTTTGAAGATGGCTCAAATCTGGTCGAGCCGAGCAACGCCGACCTGGCGGCCAAACTCGGTTTGCAGACTCGGGCCAACATGACCTACTACGACTTGATTTGTGTGGGCGGCGGCCCGGCCAGCCTGACGGCGGCGCTCTACGCCGCGCGCGAAGGCCTCGACGTGTTGGTGATCGAGAAGAGCGGCCTCGGGGGTCAGGCCGGAGTCACCGAACGGCTCGACAACTTCCCCGGCTTCCCCGACGGCGTCGGCGGCGCGGACTTCGCCGACCGGCTGACGGCGCAGGCTCGCCGCTTCAACGTCGAACTCCTGCAAGCTCAGGAAGTCACCAACATTCGCCGCGAAGAAGAATCGATTTACATCACCACCGCCGATGGCAACGAATACGGGGCCAGAGCCGCTTTGGTGGCGACCGGCTCCACCTATCGCCGCCTCGGCGTGCCGGGCGAAGAGGAGTTGATCGGCGCGGGTATTCACTTTTGCGCTACCTGCGACGGGCCGTTCTACAAAGGCAAGCACGTGGCCGTGATCGGCGGCGGCAACAGCGCCGGTGAGGAGAGTCTGTTCCTGGCCCGCTTCGTGGACAAAGCCACCATTCTCGTGCGCGGCCCGGAAATGACGGCCAGCAAGATCGTCATTGACAAGGTGATGGAGAATCCGAAGATCGAAGTGCGCTACAACACCGAGGTAGCCCAACTGCACGGCGAGGCCAAGTTGAGCGGTATCACGATCAAAGACCGGGTCACCGGAAAGACCGAGATGATCAATCCGGCCGGGGCCTTCGTCTTCATCGGCCTGTCGCCCAACACCGGCTGGCTGCCGTCGGACATCAAGCGCGATATGTACGGCTTCGTCGAGACCAACGCCATGTTGGAGACCTCGCTGAAGGGTGTGTTCGCCGCAGGCGATTCGCGCAAGGGCAGCACCAAACAGGCAGCCAGCGCGGTGGGTGAGGGCGCAACGGCGGCGCTGATGGTGCGCGAGTATCTCAAGGGCGTTTAGCCGCAATGGTTCAGTGTGAGTTCGGAACAAACAATCCGTTCATCCGTTTCACATCGGTTGAGGCAAAGGCGCTCCTCCCAGCGCGCTCGATTTGCGATACACTGAACACTGCCGCGCGCTAAATTCCCTCATGGAGAAAAAGAACCTATGCCTCTTCTCACCTCTACCGCCGAATACAAACGATTAAACGACAGCGAGGCCAGCGCCGTCAACTGGCGCAAGTGGGGGCCGTATTTGAGCGAGCGCGCCTGGGGGACGGTGCGCGAAGACTACAGCCCCTACGGCAACGCCTGGGAATACTTCCCGCACGATCAGGCCCGCTCGCGAGTTTATCGTTGGAATGAGGATGGGCTGGCCGGTATTTCCGATCATCGCAGTCGTTTGTGTTTTGCGCTCGCGCTGTGGAATGGCAGAGACCCGATCCTCAAAGAGCGCCTCTTCGGCCTGACCAACTCCGAAGGCAATCACGGCGAGGATGTCAAAGAGTATTACTACTATTTGGATAGCACGCCAACGCACAGCTACATGAAGATGCTGTACAAGTATCCGCAGGCGGCGTTTCCTTATGGCTGGCTGGGCGAGGAGAACCGGCAGCGGGATAAGTTTGCGGGCGAGTTTGAATTGATTGATACCGGCATCTTCAACGACGATCGCTACTTCGATATCTTCATCGAATACGCCAAAGCCGGTCCGACAGACATTCTGATCAAAATCACCGCCCACAATCGCGGCCCGGTTGAGGCCGAATTGCATCTGCTCCCCACGTTATGGTTCCGCAACACCTGGGGCTGGGGGCGCGACGACCGGCGGCCCTCGCTGTCAGCGATGACGGACAAAACGGTTCAAGCCGACCATTGGCACATGGGGAAGTATCACCTCAATGGTGACCGCGCCCACTTTGAATGTTTGGAGATGGCCTGCCCGGCGCCGGTCTCGCCAACTCTGTTGTTCACCGAAAACGAATCGAACACCGAACGCTTGTGGGGCGCGCCGAACAAGACTCCCTACGTCAAAGACGGCCTCAACAATTACGTCGTCAATGGTCAGAGGAATGCGGTTAATCCTCAGGAGGCCGGGACCAAAGCGGCGGCTCATTATTCCGTGACGCTGGCCCCGAGGATGTCAGCGACGATCAAACTTCGGCTCACTCTAATCTCCAATCTCCAATCTCCAATTTCTGATCCATTTTCTGATTTCGATTCGATCTTCGCTCAACGTCAAATAGAGGCCGATGACTTTTACGCCGCCGTCCAACCCTCGGATGCCACGGATGAGTTGAAAAACATTCAACGGCAGGCGCTGGCCGGAATGCTGTGGAGTAAGCAGTATTATCACTACGTGATCGATCAGTGGCTCAACGGCGACCCGGCTCAGCCTGCACCGCCCGCCGAGCGCAAGAATGGCCGCAACAAAGAATGGGGCCATCTTTACAACGAGCGCGTGATGTCTATGCCTGACAAGTGGGAGTATCCATGGTATGCGGCGTGGGATTTAGCTTTCCATTGCATCCCTCTGGCGATGGTGGATCCCGACTTTGCCAAAGGCCAACTCGACATGCTGTTGCGCGAGTGGTACATGCACCCTAATGGCCAAATCCCGGCTTACGAATGGGCCTTCGGCGACGTGAATCCGCCGGTGATGGCCTGGGCGGCGTGGCGGGTATACAAAATGGAGAAGAAGCATCACGGCAAAGCCGATGTCAAATTTTTGGAGCGCGCCTTTCACAAGTTGATGCTTAACTTCACCTGGTGGGTCAACCGCAAAGACTCCGAAGGCAAGAACGTTTTTCAGGGCGGCTTCCTCGGCCTCGACAACATCGGCGTGTTTGATCGCAGCGCCCCTCTGCCCACCGGCGGCCACATTGAACAGAGCGATGGCACAAGCTGGATGGGAATGTTCAGCCTCAACATGATGGCCATTGCGCTGGAGTTGGCGCAATCCGATTCAGTTTACGAAGACATCGCCACCAAATTCTTCGAGCATTTCCTCTACATTGCCGCCGCTATGAACAACCTCGGCGGCGACGGCATCCCCTTGTGGAACGAAGAGGACGAATTTTTCTACGATGTTCTGCATTTGTCGGGCGGCCACCACTATCCGCTCAAAGTGCGGTCGTTCGTCGGCCTCATCCCCTTGTTCGCCGTCGAAACGCTAGAGTCAAAAGTGCTCGACTCGCTCCCCGGCTTCAAGCGCCGCCTGGAGTGGATGCTGGTCAATCGCCCCGACCTGGCGCGCCTCGTCTCGCGCTGGCACGAGCCGGGGCAGGGAGAGCGCCGCCTTTTAGCCCTGGTGCGCGGCCATCGCATGAAGCGCCTGCTCCGGCGCGCCCTCGACCCGAACGAGTTTCTCGGCGATTACGGCGTGCGCGCCCTGAGCAAATATCACGAACAGAATCCCTACACCCTTAGCATGGATGGCGCGACGTACGCCGTGCAGTACGACCCTGCCGAGTCGCGCAGTGGACTCTTCGGCGGCAACTCCAATTGGCGCGGCCCAATCTGGTTCCCCGTCAATTTCCTCCTCATCGAGTCGATTCAAAAACTCCATCATTACTATGGCGATGACTTCGTCGTCGAATGTCCGACCGGCGCCGGGCAATTCCTCAACCTCGGCCAAATTGCCGACTTCCTCTCCCGCCGCCTCATCCGCCTCTTCGTCCGTGACGACGAGGGCCGCCGCCCGGTCTTCGGCGGCCAGCAAAAACTCCAGACCGACCCGCACTGGCGCGACTACCTCCCCTTCTACGAATACTTTCACGGCGACAACGGCGCGGGCATTGGCGCGAGCCATCAAACGGGTTGGACGGGCCTGGTGGCGAAGTTGATACAGCAACAGGGTGGAAGATACGATGAATGAAACGACAAACGACAAACGTCAAGGCTGAAGGTCATCGATACTCCCCGTCGAACGACATTCGGCCTTGACGTTTGTCGGTTGTCGTT
>Ga0247727_10013646_pt1 | contig 13651 bp, 8 predicted proteins | sample WisWelCaveWW1625_FD_202498 | JGI IMG/M metagenome (GOLD analysis project Ga0247727, IMG submission 202498) | Biofilm microbial communities from Wishing Well Cave, Virginia, United States - WW16-25 | ecosystem: Environmental > Aquatic > Deep subsurface > Groundwater > Cave microbial mat | place... | reverse complement strand
TCCTGGACGAGCCGTTCGGCGCCCTGGACCCCTTGACCCGCGACCGGCTGCAGCAGTCGTTCCTGGCGCTCAGGCGGAAGCTGCACCTGACCGTCGTCTTCGTCACCCACGACATGGCGGAGGCCCTTGTGGTCGCCGACCGCATCGGCGTGATGCGCGCGGGCCGGCTCGTGCAGATCGGAACGCCAGCCGAGCTGATGCGCGCGCCCGCCGACGAGCACGTGGTCCAGCTCCTGGAGACGCCACGCCGGCAGGCGCGGGTCGTGGAGGCTCTGCTGCGGGGGACGGAGTGAGAGAGCAGATCGCACAGCTGCCCGCCCTGCTGACGGCGCACCTCCAGCTGACGCTGGCCGCCCTCCTCACGGGAACCGCGCTCGCGGTTCCCGCCGGAATCCTGGCGAGGCGCGTCGCCTGGCTCGAGGGGCCGGTGCTCGGCCTGGCGGGCGTGATCCAGACGATCCCTGCCCTGGCGCTCCTGGCCATGATGGTCCCGCTGCTCTCGGGGCTGGGGCTGCCGGGGATCGGCTGGCTGCCTGCCTTCCTGGGCCTCGTGCTGTACAGCCTGCTGCCGATCCTGCGCAACACGGTGACCGGCCTCGCAACCGTCGATCGCGCGGCGATCGAGGCCGCCGACGGCGTGGGAATGACGCCCGCGCAGCGGCTGCGTCGGGTCGAGCTGCCGCTCGCGCTGCCGGTGATCATCGCGGGCGTGCGCACGGCGACCGTGTGGACGGTGGGGATGGCGACCCTCTCGACCCCCGTGGGAGCGCCGAGCCTCGGCAACTACATCTTCAGCGGCCTGCAGACGCGCAACTTCGACGCGATCCTGGTCGGCTGCCTCTCGGCCGCCGCGCTCGCGCTCGTCCTCGACGGCCTGGTGCGCGCCGTCGCGCGCGGCCACGGGGAGCGTCGCCGGGGCTCGCTCGCGGCGGGGGGGCTGGGGCTTCTGGCGCTCGCACTGGTTGCGCTGGCGGCTCCGCTCGTCGGCCCGGGCGGCGAGGAGGAGGCGCCGGTCAGGATCGGATCCAAGACGTTCACCGAGCAGTACGTCCTCGCCGAGATCCTCTCCGGCCAGGTGCGGCGCGCCACGGGGGTGAGAGTCGAGGTGATCCCCTCGCTGGGCTCGATGGTGGTGTTCGACGCCCTCGCCCGCGGAGAGATCGACGCGTACGTGGACTACACGGGCACGATCTGGGCGACTCTCATGAAGAGAGCCGGGGCTCCGCCCGGCCGCGCCGACGTGCTCTCCGAGGTCCGCCAGTGGCTCGAGACAGAGCACCGCGTCCGGCTGGTCGCGAGCCTCGGCTTCGAGAACGCCTATGCGTTCGCCATGCGCCGCGTGCAGGCCGAAGCACTCGGCGTGCGCCGCCTGAGCGACCTCATGCCGCACGCGCGCCGCCTCAAGGCGGGCGGCGACTACGAGTTCTGGACCCGCTCGGAGTGGGCGTCGGTGCGCGAGGCCTACGGCATCGACTTCGCCGAGCGGCTGAGCATGGACCCGTCGCTGATGTACGTCGCCGCCGCGAAGGGCCACGTGGATGTGATCACCGCCTTCTCCACGGACGGGAGGATCGCGGCCCACGACCTGGTCACGCTCCTGGACGACCGCGGCGCGATCCCGCCCTACGACGCGGTGGTGCTCGTCGGGCGGGCGCTTTCGGAGCGCCGTCCGCAGGTCGTGGCCGCCCTCGCGGCGCTCGAGGGCAGGATCGACGTCGCGCGGATGCGTGCGATGAACGGGGCGGTGGACGAGGCGGGCCGCACTCCCTCCGCGGTCGCCGAGGCGTTTCTGGCGGAGCTTGACTGACCCTCTCCGTTTGAACCCCGGAAGAACCTGTGCTAAATACCTTCCCTCGAACCTACGACGGAGGAGAAAGCGGATGGCTCATTCCAGGGCGTGGTTTCTCATCCCTGGCGGCGCGGCGCTCCTGGCCGTGCTCGCTGTTTCGGTCGCCGCCGACCGACCCGTGGAGCGGGCCTTCGATTTCACGTACACGGCGGCGCTCAACAACATTCCCGACGGTGCGAAGAAGGTCGCGGTCTGGATTCCCTACCCGAGGAGCGACGCCCACCAGGAGATCGCGAACGTCAAGGTGATCTGCCCGTACCCGACGCGGGTGACGAGCGATCCGGAGTACGGCAACAGCGCCCTCTACGTCGAGGTGAAGAATCCCACGGAGCCCTCGTTCAAGGTCGAGATCTCGTTCGACGTGAGGCGCCAGGAGTACGTGCGCCGCGATTTCCCGAAAGCCGGAGCGCTCGCTCGAGAGGCGAAGACCGTCCCCGCCCGCGATCTGCAGGGCGACCAGCTCGTGCCGCTGAGCGAGCGGATCCGGAGGCTCGCGGAGGAGGTGACCGCGCAGCAGACCACCGACCTCGAGAAGGCGCGCGCCATCTACGGGTACGTCGTCGCCAACATGAAGTACGACAAGTCGGGGACCGGCTGGGGCAACGGCGACATCCTCTGGGCGTGCGATACCAAGCGCGGCAACTGCACCGACTTCCACGCCCTCTTCATCGGGCTCTGCCGGTCGGTGGGGATCCCCGCGCGCTTCTCCATCGGTTTCCCTCTTCCCGAGCGGCGCGGCGAGGGGGAGATCCCCGGCTACCATTGCTGGGCCGAGTTCTTCCTGCAGGGATACGGCTGGGTCCCGGTGGATACCTCGGAGGCCGCCAAGAATCCCCAGAAGAAGGAGTACTTCTTCGGCGCCCACGACGAGAACCGGGTGCAGCTGAGCACCGGGCGCGACATCGTCCTGAACCCGCGGCAGGCAGGCTCGGAGCTGAACTACTTCATCTACCCGTACGTCGAGGTGGATGGCGCCCCGTTCAAGGACTTCTCCAAGAAGTTCACGTTCCGGGATCACCCCGCGGGGCTCTCGAGCGCGGGCACGTAGACTTCTGACATTCGCTCAAACCCACTGACGCATCCATTCGAAAAGGAGGCTTCTAGATGAAAGCGCGAAATCCGTATGGGCTCGTCCTCGTCCTGGCATGTTGCCTGGCCATCCCGGCGAGTCTTCTCGCCCAGGAGCACCCCAAGGAGCATCCCAGCGAGCATCCCAAGGAGCACCCCGCCGAGCACCCGAAGGGGAACGCCGCGGGCGTCACCAAGGAAGACCTGGGCTCCGCCGTCGAGACCTACATCAAGGGCGAGATGGCCAAGGGTGGCGGCGCGTGGAAGATCGAGGACAAGGACGAGGCGGCCACGCTGCGGCTCACCCTCGACAAGGTCCACAAGGACAAGCTGGCGGCAACCGCCAAGGACACCTACTTCGCCTGCGCCGACCTCAAGGGCGCGGACGGCCACATGTACGACCTGGACGTCTTCATGAAGGGCCCAGACAAGGACCATCTCACGGTCACCGAGGTGTCCGTCCACAAGAAGGACGGCAAGGAGCGGTACGGCTGGGCGCTCGCGGGCGGGGTCTGGAAGAAGGAGCCTGTCGGGAAGTGAAGAACTAGAAGATACCGCTCCGTCCGGGGTTTCGGTTCCTGTCACCGAAACTCGGGAGCGAGCTCTCCGGGGCGGGGGAGACGGGGCGCCTCGCGGTACGGCCGCCGAGATCGGTACATCTCCATCCTCGACTCGATGCTCGCGGCGAGTCGCGCCAACCCTCTGGAGCGGGCCGATCGAGCGGCGTTTCGCGCTGCCGTCACGGCTTCCTCGAACCGTCCGGTCTCCGCGTACGCCGCGGCGAGCGCGTCGAGCGCGAGCGGGTCGTCCGGCCCCGCAAGCAGGAGCGCCTGCTTGGCGAGATGGACCGCCTCCGGGCCGTTCCTCGCTCTCGGGTCCTCCTGGGTCGCGAGAGAGAAGGCCTTCAAGCGGAGCCCCTCCACGCGATGCGTCCGGGATCGCGCGGCGTCTCCTTCAAGCTCGAGCACGCGGGCCAGGTTGATGTGGGAGCCCGCGTGGTCCGGCCGGGCGCGCAACGCCTCCCGGAAATGCGCCGCGGCCTCGTCGAGCCGCCCCAGGCTCATGAGCGCCGTCCCCAGGTTGTACTCCGCCTCGACGAACCCGGGTCCCAAGGACACGGCCTCCTGGAGATGGGCGACCGACTCGACGTACCTCCCGCGCTTGCCCAGGGCGGTCCCGAGGTTGTATCGCGCCATGGGGTTGTCGGGCCGGAGGCGGACCGCCTCCTCGATGATCGGGATCGCCTCGTCGACCTGTCCTTGCCGCTGGAGGACCTCGCCGAGATTGAGACGCGGCTCGACGAGAGTCGGCTCGAGCCGGATCGATGTGCGGTAGTGGGCGATCCCCTCGTCGATTCTTCCCTGACGGACCAGGATCATCCCGAGGTTCGTGTGCGCCATCCACGCTCCCGGATTCTTCGCGAGGGTGTCGCGCCAGAGGGTCTCGAGGTCGCGATAGACCAGGGCCTGCCGCGCGGTCAGGCCCGCGAGCAACGCCAGGACGAGCGCGGCCACGACCCCTCCCGCGAGAGCTCTCTTCCGGAAGAGGCGCGCCGCCGTCGCCGACAGGATCGCGATCACCCCGACGCTCGCCAGGTACTGGAAGTGGTCGGCGACGAACGAGTACCTCATCGGGAAAACGTTGAAGAATCCCAGGGCGGGCACGAGCGTGCCCGCGAAGAAGAGCACGCCCACGACCGGTCCCCTGCCGATCCGGTCCCTCTGGAGCCAGACGGTCGCGACGACCGCCGCGGCGGAGGCCGGGTAGAGATAGAGGAGCGCGTCCCCCGCGTCGATCGCCCACCGCGGGTAGATGAAGGCGAGGTTCAAGGGCCAGACGAGCTTCGCCGCGTAGAACCAGAGCGCGCGTCCCGCGATCAGGCACCGCTCGAGGGGCGTGAGATCCCAGGCATCGCCCCGAGCTCCCACGTGGTGCGCCTCGATCCACGCCGTGGCGAGGCCGAAGCTCACGCCCAGGACGACCAGAGGGACGAGGGCGAGGGCGTCCCGGGCGCGAACCCGATCCTTCTTCCACCACAGGACGAGCAGCAGCGCCGCAGGCAGGGACGCGGTCACCGTCTTGCTCCAGAGCGCGCCGAGGAAGAGGACGCTCCCCAGGACGTACCTCCCCCAGGAACTCCGTGGGCGCTCGCCGGGCCCGCCGATGCGGAAGAACGAGAGAAAGCACGACGCCGCACCCAGATACAGCAGCGCCGACAGGACGTTCTTTCGCTCGGTGATCCAGGCCACCGACTCGACATGCACGGGATGGACCGCGAAAACGGCGGCGGCGATCCAGGCGCCGGGGACCGCCAGACGACGCAGGATCCAGAGCAGGAGGACCGCGCTCCCCGCGTGGAGGAAGAGGTTGACCAGGTGGTACCCGAGAGGGTCGAGCCCCCAGAGGCGGTACTCCACCCAGAACGTCGTGTGAACCAGCGGGTAATACTGCGGCAGCGAGAGGGGATCGAGCCAGATGTTGCGAAGGCCGTCGAGGGTGCGCAGGGCCGCGTTGTTGACGACGTACATGTCGTCGTCCCACACGAACCCCGCGTGGGCGAGCGGCCCGAGGTAGGCGACCATCGCGAGGGCGACGACGGACGCGGCCGGGATCAGGTGCCTTTGGAAGACCATCCTTCGATCTCGGCACTATCGTAGTCCCGAACCTCGGGTGCGAGGAGAGCGACGCCGAGCGCGGCGAGCACCGTAATGACGCCGCCCGAGACCACCGAGACGGTCACCCCCACGGTCACCGAGGCGAAGGCCGCCGCCACGAGCCCGGCCTCGACCTCCCCGAGCTGAGGCCCGCCCATGAAGAAGATCATGTTCACCGAGGTCATGCGGCCCCGGAGCTCGTCGGGCGTCAAGAACTGCCGGAGAGTCTGCCGGATCACGGTGGAGACGAGGTCGGCGAGCCCCGTGGCGGCCAGGGCGAGGAACGTCAGGACGTAGCTGCGCGAGAGACCGAACACGACCGTCGCGAGCCCGTAGGCCACCACCGCCCACAGGAGCACGCGCCCCTGTCGCCGGGGAAGAGGCGCGATCGACGCGACCATCGAGCCCACCAGGGCCCCGAGGCCGGGCGCGGACACCAGGAGGCCGTACCCCACCGGCCCCGCCCCGAGAATGCGGTCGGCGAAGATCGGCAGGAGGGACATGGCACCGGCGAAGAACGTGGCGAAGAAGTCCAGGATCATGGTCCAGACCATGAGCGGCGTCCTGAAGACGAACCGCAGCCCCTCGCGGAGCGCGCCGAGCGGCTCGGTGGCCTCCGGCGGCTTCTCCACCCTGCCCGAGACGCGCATGGTGAAGAGGGTGCCGAGGACCGCGACGAACGAGAGGGCGTTTCCCGCGTACACCCAGGCGAGCCCCGTGGCGCTGGCGGCGGACCCCGCCGCGGCGAAGGCCGTCGCCGGGGCAAGGACCGCGCCCGTTCCCGCGATGAGGAGCCCCGCGAGCGCGGGTCCGACGATCATCGCCGCGTGGAACATGGTGAGGTTCAGCGAGAGGGCTCCGGAGAGGTCCTCGCGCGGCACCAGGCGAGGGATGAGCGATTGCCGTGCGGGGTTGTCGAAGGCGACCGCGGCGGCCGAGAGGGCGTTCAGCAGGAAGAGGAGGCCGAGGGCATCCCGGCCCGCGAACGTCATCCAGGAGAGCGCGGCCGCGACGAGCGTCATCCCGGACTGGGTCAGGAACATCACGCGGCGTCGGTCGTGTCGGTCGGCCACGACCCCTCCCCACAGGGAGAAGAGAACGATGGGAACGACGCGGGTGAGGCCGACGAGGCCCAGAGCGAGCGGAGAGCCCGTCAGCAGGTAGACGTGCCAGTGGATGGCCACGACCTGCATCTGCGAGCCGGTGAGGGACACGAGCTGCGAGATCCACAGCCGGCGAAAATCGCGGTGCCTGAGGGCCAGATAGGGACGGCGCCGGGTCGACGCCCCGCGGGGAGGCGTGGGGAGATTGCTCGAGCTCAGAGAGTCTCCGCCGCGGCGTCCACGCCGTTCCGGAAGATGGCGAGCCCTTCTCCTTCCGGCGGGAGGTCGCTCTCCTCTGCCCTCCTCGTCCAGCGCGGGTGATGGAACGGATAGAGGTAGGCATCCGGATGAGGCATGAGCCCGAAGAGCCTTCCCGTGGGATCGCAGATCCCGGCGACCCCGCCCGGCGAGCCGTTGGGATTGAACGGCCACTCCTCCGTCGGAAGGCCGTCGGGGCCCGCGTAGCGCGCCACCACCTGCCGGCCCGCCTCGAGACGCAGCTGTACGCTCGCGTCTTTCGCGAGGAACTTCCCCTCGCCGTGACGCGCGGGCAATTCCATCCGGGAGCATCCCCGGGTCCACACGCACGGCGAGCCGGGATCGAAGACGAGAGAGACCCACGCGTCGCGGTATCCGAGGCGGTCGTTGGGCGCCAGGGTCGCGAGGGGCCTCCGCTCCTCGCCGTCGAAGCCCGGAAGGATCCCGAGGCGCGCCATCGTCTGGAAGCCGTTGCAGATCCCCAGGACGAGTCCGCCGCGATCGATGAGCTCCAGCAGATCGTCGTACAGGCGCCATCGAATCCTGTTGGCGAGCACGAAACCCGCGCCCACGTGGTCGCCGAAGGCGAATCCGCCGACGAACGCCACGATGTGGTAGTCCCGCACGCGCAGGCCGCGCCTCCGGTCGAGGAGATCGGCGAGATGCACCGGCTCGGGAGAGGAGCCCGCCATCCGGAAGGCCGCCTCGGTCTCCGCCTGGCAGTTCAGGCCCAGGCCGGTCGGGATGAGGACGCGCACCGCCGCGCGGAGGCGCGTCCGCTCGGCCGCGGGCAATCCCGGAAACGGAGAGCGCGCCGCGTCAGACATCCGCCAGGGTCTCCTGGTAGGCCGTCTTGAGAAGGGAAACCTGGACGTCGAGGACCCTTCGTCCCGAAAGACGCGCGCGAATCCGCGGCTCGGCCGTCACGGTCCCGATGCGGCGGCACGGAAGATCGCCGAACCGCGCCGCGAACGAATCGGCATCCCTCGGGGACGTCGTCACCACGAACCTTCCGCACGACTCGGAGAAGAGCGCGACGTCGGGCGGAAGGCCGGCGAGGTCGGACGAGACATCGAGATCGAGCCCGAGCTCCCCGGCCATGGCCGAGCGTGCCAGCGCCAGCGCGAGCCCGCCCTTGGAAGGAGTCGCCGCCGAGCGAACGAGCCGTGCCCGGATCGCCTCCTGGAGCGCCCGGTAGAGGGGCACGGTCTCCCCGGGATCCACCCGCGGCACCTTGTTTCCCACGTACGGGGCCGGCGCCGCCTGGATCCGCGGGGCGCCGTCTAGCTCCCCGAGATGGCGGAAGTACTCGCTACCCCCGGTTTCCTCCCGCGTGAGGCCCAGGAGGAACACCGCGTCGCCCGGCGTCTTGAGGTCGAGCGTGACGGCGTGCCGCACGTCGTCGATCCTTCCGAGCGCGGAGACGAGGAGCGTCGGGGGCACGCTGATCTTCACGCCTCCCAGGATCGCGTCGTTCTTCATCGAGTCCTTGCCGGAGATGAGCGGCGTGCCGTACGCGCGCGTGTGATCGTGGAGGCCGCGGCACGCCCGTACGAGCTGCGCGAGCTTGTACGCACCGTCGGGGTTGGTCGGGCCCTCCACCGGATCGGGCCAGCAGAAGTTGTCGAGGATCGCGATCCGGTCCAGCCTCGCTCCCGCCGAGACCTGCCGGCGGATCGCCTCGTCCAGCACCGCTCCGGCCATGGCGTACGGGTCGATGTCGGAATAGAAGGGGTTCACCCCCTCGGAGAGGACGAATCCGTGCGTGGCGCCGTGACGCGCCAGGAACACCGTCGCCTCCGCGGGAACGTCCATCCGGGCGCCGACGTAGGGCTTCACGACCGTGAGCCCCTTGACCTCGTGGTCGTAGTGACGCGCCATGGACTCGCCGGAGCAGAGATTGAGCCGCCCCACCATCCCGGCGAGCACCGCGCTCCAGTCCTCCTCCTCTCGCGGCGGGGGCTCGGGAAAGCGTGGCGGGGCCCAGCGCGCCTCGAGGCTCAGGTCCGGGTCTCCCTCGTGGAGGAACTTCATGGACAGGCGCGCCACGCTCTCCTCGCCGTACGTGACGTGGAAGAAGCCGTCGTCCGTGAACTCTCCCAGGACCGCGGCCTCCACGTCGCGCCTGGCCGCGAGATCGAGAAACTCCGGGAGCGTCGCGGGAGGAACCGCCAGGGTCATCCGCTCCTGCGCTTCCGACAGGAGGATCTCCCAGGGCGCGAGAGAGGCGTACTTGAGCGGGGCCTTCGCCAGGTCGATCCGCGCGCCTCCCGGTCCTCGGGCCATCTCTCCCACGGAGGACGAGAGACCCCCCGCGCCGTTGTCCGTGATCGCGCCATAGAGTCCCTGGTCGCGGGCCTCCAGGAGAAAGTCGAACATCCTCTTCTGCGTGATCGGATCGCCGATCTGGACCGCCTGCACCGGCGCGGATTCGTCGAGCGCGGCCGAGGAGAACGTGGCGCCGTGGATCCCGTCGGCGCCGATCCGGCCCCCGACCATCACGACGAGATCGCCCGGCCGGGCAGCCTTCTCGTGCCCCTTACGCCCGGCGATCGTCGCCGGAAGCGATCCGACGGTTCCGCAGAACACCAGCGGCTTTCCGAGGAAGCGGTGGTCGAAGACCTCCCAGCCGCGGCCGTACGGGATCCCGCTCTGGTTGCCGCCGTCGATCACGCCCCGGTGGACCCCGTCCCGGACCCGGCGAGGGTTCAGGAGCCCTTTCGGGAGAGGTCCGTCATGGAACGGCGAGGCGAAGCAGAACCCCCAGACGTTCACCAGGAGATCCGCGCCGAGCCCCGTGCCGAACGGGTCCCGATTGACGCCCACGATCCCCGTGATGGCGCCGCCGTACGGGTCGAGGGCCGAGGGCGAGTTGTGGGTCTCGACCTTGTAGACGAGATGGCTCCGCTCGTCGAAGGCCACGACCCCCGCGTTGTCGTGGAAGACCGAGACGAGCCACGACGCGCCCTCCCGCTCGCGGACCTCCCGGTCCACCTCTTCGGTCGCCCCCCGGACGTAGGTGCGGAACAGCGATCGAATCGTCTCCCTAGGACGCCCCGGCTCGCGGTAGGTGATCGTGGCGTTGAAGATCTTGTGCTTGCAGTGCTCGCTCCAGGTCTGCGCCACGCACTCGAGCTCGGCGTCGGTGGGAGCGGCTCCGAGCCCCAGGGCCTTCCGCCGCGGATCGTCCGCCGCGGAGCGCACATGGTCCCGGATCGCCTTCATCTCGGCCAGGGACAGGGCCAGAAGCCCCTCACGGCTGATGCGCAGGAGGTCCTGGTCGCTTCCCGACAGATCGACGAAGCGCACCTCGGGCCGGTGCTGGGCCGGGACGTGGGGAACCGACAGGTCCGGAGGCGAGGACTCCCACAGGGATCGCGGGGCGAGAACGACCGTCTGGACGAGGGGGTTCGCGAGGATCTCCCACGCGATCCGCTCCGCCTGCACGCGATCCACGCCGTCGACGAGGTAGAGCGTCGACGTGTACACCGCGGCGGCGTCGCCCAGGCTCCGGCCGAGCGTGTCTTCCACCGCGACACGGGCGCTCTTTCCCACCGGGTCCGTGACGCCCGGCTTGTAGGCGACCGTGATCGCGATGTCGAACGGGCCGTCCTCGAGCCGCTCCAGGGCGCCGCACTGCAGGACCGGATCGGTGAACTCGCGGAGGATGCGCTCCGCCTCGGCCGGCGCCAGGTCCGCCTCGATCCGGTAGACGTCGCGGGTGCGGACCCGGGCGACGGGGATCCCCAGGAAGCGGTGGGCGGCGCGGGCCAGGCTCTCGCCCCGCGGATCCTTGAATCCCGGCTTCGTGGCGATCTCGATGCGGGTGATCATGGACGCTCTCCGGCGCGCCGCGAAAGGTACACCGCCCCATCCCATCGATCCAGATGATTTTGACGATGGGAGGTATCGACACCTTCGATGGCTCGGACGCCAAACCGCCGCGGGGGCGCGCCGCCTCCGGTATCATGGGGCGTGTCCAGGCCGTCCCCTCGTCCCATCGCGCCGATCCCCGATCCCGCGTCGGATGCCAGAACGCTGCGCGCCTTCGTCGCCGTGGCGCGCCTCGGGACCGTGGTCCGCGCCGCCGATGCCCTGGGCCGGACCCAGCCGAGCGTGACCGCTCGCATCGCCGCGCTCGAGCGCGCGTGGAGGACGCGGCTCTTCCGCCGGCAGGCGCGTGGGATGATCCTCACCCCCGAGGGGACGCGTCTTCTCCCGCTGGCGGAGGCGGCGCTTTCGAGCCTCCTGGACCTCGACCGGACGGCGGGGCTTCCGATGGCCGGCGGGCACGAGCTCGCGGTCGGGGCGGGGGACGCCCTGGGCCGGGAGCTTCTTCCGCGGGCGCTCGCCCGCCTCGTCCGGAAAGACCCGGCGCTGTCGGTCCGGGTCCTGGAAGGCTCGGCCCCGAGGCTTCTGGAAGCGCTTCTGGACGGCGAGATCGACCTGGCGCTCCTGGTCCTGCCGGAAGCCCCGCCTTCCCGGGGAGTGCTCCGGTTCGAGGCGCTCTTCGAGAGCGACGTCGATCTCCTCCTCCCCGCGGGGTTCGCGCGCCCCCACGGCCGGGCGTGGACCGTGGAATCTCTGAGGGGCCAGCGCCTCGTCACCCTCCAGCCAGGCTCGGGCTTTCGCCGGCACGTGGAGGCGTCGCTGGCGGCGCGCGGCGTCCCTTTCCGGCCCGCGGTCGAGGTCGGGAACCTCTCCCTGGTGCGACGCTTCGTCGCGGCCGGCCTCGGCGTCGCGCCCGTCCCCGCCATCGCCTTCGCGTCGAGCGGGCCCGGTCCCGCGGTCGAGCGACGACGCCTGCGCGGGATCGCCCCCGTCGGCTACCACGCGGCCGTCCGCTCGGGAGTCCCGCTCTCCGCGGGTGCCGAGCGGCTCCTGGAGCAGGTCCTCGCGGCGGTGGCGGCGCGGGAGGCGAGGAAGGGAGCGCGATGAGGGCGCGAGGTGCCGGTCCTCTCGTCGTCCTGGCGGTGGGCGTCCTGATGGCCGCGTGGACGTGGCGGCAGTGGCCCGATGTCTTGATCGACTTCGGTCGCGAGCTGTACATCCCGTGGCAGCTCGCCGCCGGGAAGGTCCTCTACCGCGACGTCGCGTCGTTCCACGGGCCGCTCTCGGCCTACGTGAACGCCCTCTGGTTTCGCCTGTTCGGCGTCAGTCTCCTGACCCTCGCCCTCGCCAATCTCGTCCTCCTCGCCGCACTGACCGCGCTCCTCTACTCGCTCCTCCGTCGCATGGGAACGCGCCTCGGCGCCACCCTGGCCTCTGTGACCTTTCTCACGCTCTTCGCGTTCGCGCAGTACGTGACCGCGTGCAACTACAACTTCGTCTGCCCGTACTCCCACGAGGTGACCCACGGCGTGCTCCTGTCCGTCCTGGGGCTCTTCCTCCTCGCGCGCCACCAGGAGACCGGACGGCTCCGGTACGTGGCGGGAGCCGGTCTGACCGTGGGGCTGCTCTTTCTCACGAAGGTCGAGGTCTTCGTGGCGGGGGCGCTCTCGGGCGTCGTGGCTCTCGTCCTGATGCTTCGAACCCGTCCGTCCGGCGAGCGCTCCCGCGCGTTCGGGCTCTACGTCGGATCGGCGCTCGTCCCCCCGGTGCTCGCGGGAGCGCTCTTCTGGATGGTGATCCCCCTGGATCGCGTGCTCCGCGAGCCGCTGGGATACTGGACCGCGGCACTGCGTCCGGACCTGCGCTCGCTCGCCTTCTTCCGGCAGGGGATGGGAACGGACGACGTGGCCGGGAGCCTCCGGGCGCTCTTGGCCTGGACCGGGATCTGGGCGCTGGTCCTCGCGCCCTCCCTCCTCGTCGCCTGGCTCGTGCGAAAGCCCGGGTGGCTGCGACACGCCCTGACGGCGGCCGCGTTTTTCGGCACGGCCCTCGTCCTCGTCACGCGATTCTGGTCCGCAGGTTGGTCCGACGCCGCCAGGCCTTTGCCGCTCTTCGTCGCCGCCATCGGGGGCGTGGCGCTTGCCGATCTCACGAGGGGGAAGGGGGGACGCTCCGGAGCGTCGTTCCACGCGCTCCGGATCTCGTTCGCCGTCCTCTCCCTGGTCCTCCTCCTCAAGATGATCCTCCGCACGCGGGTCTTCCATTACGGCTTCGCGCTCGCGATGCCGGCGGCGCTTCTCGTCACGATCGCGCTCGTCGACTGGATTCCGCGGTGGATCGACGGAAGGGGGGGCTCGGGGACGGTCTTCCGCCTGGCGGTGCTCGGCGCGTGGGCGGTCGTGGTCCCGGCCCATCTGGCGGTGATGCGGGAGGCGTTCCATCACAAGACGGTCCTCGTCGGCTCGGGCGCCGACGCGTTCTGGGCGGACGAGCGAGGGGAGGCGTTCGATCTGGCCCTCGAGCACCTGCGCACGCTCCCTCCCGGCCGGACCCTCTCCGCGTTCCCCGAGGGGGCCATGCTCAACTACCTCGGGAGGCTGCCGAGCTCGATCCCGTACACGTTCTTCATTCCGTTCGATGTGCTCCTCTTCGGCGAGGAGCGAATCCTGGCGTCGCTTCGGGCGGCACCCCCGGACTACGTGGCGCTTCTGCACCGCGACACCTCTCCCTACGGCTTCGCGATCTTCGGCCACGACTACGCCCGGGAGATCTGGGCCTGGGTGGGTGCGAACTACGAGGTGGAGCGGTTGTTCGGGGCTCCGCCGTTCCAGAGCTCCCGGTTCGGCATCCTGCTCTTGAGGCGCGCGGGAGTCGACGTCCCGCCCGGA
>Ga0247727_10013645_pt1 | contig 13652 bp, 11 predicted proteins | sample WisWelCaveWW1625_FD_202498 | JGI IMG/M metagenome (GOLD analysis project Ga0247727, IMG submission 202498) | Biofilm microbial communities from Wishing Well Cave, Virginia, United States - WW16-25 | ecosystem: Environmental > Aquatic > Deep subsurface > Groundwater > Cave microbial mat | place... | reverse complement strand
CGGGTGACGCGAAGGGCTCTGACCGAGAGCGCGGACCAGTTCCTGTACTGGGTCAAGAATCGTTCGGAGAAATGGGGTGCGCCGATCGTCGAGGCGCCAGAGGAAGGGCGCCGGGACGACTTCGTCCTGAAGTACATGAAGGACGCGGAGGCCGACCACGTGGCCGTCATTTTGAAGGGGCGGGAGCCGGCGCGAATCCTGGTGGCGATTGGAGGAAAAGACAACGACAGCCCCCATCTGGAATTCAAGCAGCGTTGGGTGAATCAATAAAACTTCTATCTGAACGACAAGCACTGGGGCCCGATGTTCGTTCGCATGTGCCCGTACTTTCCGTTCTCCGCGCGGGTCTGTCTCAATCAGCATTCTTGGCTGCGATTCGGATGCGGCAGGAGAAGTCCGAGATCATTGACAACTATCACGAGGCCCAGCAAGACATCCTGGAAACGTTCGTGGACCGCGGCCAACTGCGCGGACTGGCCGAGCCGACCATACTGGCCAATGGCAAGCGGATCCCTGGCCTCAAGCTCGATCATCCGCGGCAACTGGCGGTCATGCACGCGCTGGTACGGTTTGCCAATATCGCCGCCGGCTCCACTTTCACGACGGCCGAGGTGTACACCCCAGCCCTGGACGCTCTTGGCTTAAAGCCCTCCCAGTATTCGCTGGCCTCGTTTCGCTACGATCTCTCCAAACTGCGCGCCAAGGGACTGGTCGAAAAGCTCCCCCGCTCTCGCCTGGTCGGCAAAGGATACTCGGTGTCCCTGATCTTCCTGAAGTTGTTCGAGCGTATCTACCCCCGCTCACGGCTGGTCTTCTCAAACCCTTTGCCGGCGATCACAAACTCGCCCGCGACAAACGCTGCGAACTCGACCGCCTGTATCCAACGCTTGTCGACGATCTGGGCGATCTTCTGCTCGCCCTTGGCCTGAAGACCGCCGCTTTAGGAAGCGTAACGAGAACGAAATTCTCGTTGCGCCGCGTATAACGGCCTAACCGCGGGTGTGCGACACAAGACTGATGGGTCAGTGGCAGCCGCCCCGCACCTGACCGAGCGTACTGCTACGCTCGGAGGCGGAGTCGGGCGCCGTGTCATCCCGAGCACAGCGAGGGATCTGCTTCTTGCTCCGCACACAACAGCAGATCCCTCGCTGCGCTCGGGATGACAATCGCGGGGCACCCTCCTAGCGCCTGCGGCGGGACGGCCCCGCCGCCGGTTGGCCGGCGGCCTCCGCGGCCGCCTTTAGCTCCTCCATCTCGCGGCGAGCTTGTTCAACTTGGGCCGCCAGCTCCGGAGCCGCCGACGCCATAGCCAGCTGCCCGGTGGCAGCATCCAGCTCCCGCTGCCACTGCTCGACCGGGCGATCTTGGCTCTGGGCCAACCGCACCAGAGCCAGATGCAGGCGCGCCTTGAGGAAGTTAGCCCCCGGTCCCTGGGAGGTGATGGCAAATCGTTCCAGGAAGGCCTCCACACGCCCGACCTGCGCCTGAATCTGGTCTTCGGAAGCACCCTTCCCGGGGTCTTGCAGGCGAAGCAGCTGAAGGGCCGCTTCCGGCTTGTCGCTCGAAAGGCTGCCCACCTCAGCGGCGCGGATGTAGCCGGGGGGGCGGGCCAAGCGACCGCTTACGGCTTGCACGGCAAGCCATTCCTGTTGGGCCGAGCGGGGCAGCTCGAGGAGGTTGACCCGAGTTCCGGCAGGCAAAGTGGCGACCACGCGCCCCTGGTGGTGAGGTGAAGCCAGGACCCGGGCCTGAGTGGCGGCCACCTGCGCGGTAGCCAGGGCCGGACGGAGCCGAGCCACGGGTTGGAGCCCGAAAAAGATCACCGCCGCCAGCAACAGCAGAGCGCCGCCGATGGCGCCCAACACCCATCTCTGCCGCTGTTGCGCCTGCGGCGCCCCAGTGGGCGTGGTCTCAACCACCGCCAACGGTTTCAACAGCGGCGGCAAGCTGGTCCCGTGACCGCTAGCAGGGGCGGGAGCCGGCAGCGGCGCCGGCTCTTGGGCAACCTCCACGGGCAGGGGAGGCACAGGCAGGGCAGGAGCGGGCAGGGGAGGCTCTGGCTCCTCAGCTACGACGGTCGCCGAAGCCTGGGGGGCCGGCCTGGCGGCGGCAACCGCGGGCCGTGCGGGAGGCGCAAAGGGGCTGGGAGGCACGGCAGGCCTCGGCGGTCGGGCCGGTTTGGGATGGGCGGCTTCGGAGCGCTCCTTAAGCCGGGCGATTTCCGGGTCTTCCTGCTGCCGGGCGCCGAGGCTTTTCACGAACGCCAGGCAGGCCTCCGAATCCTGGTCGAAAAGCTGCCGGGCGCGCATCCGCAAAGCGCCCAGGACCGGATCCGCGGGCGCCTGTTCGTCATACTGGGCCGGCGCCGGCGCGGCGGGTCGGCGAAGGTCGTCGAGCACGCCTCGCAGGGCGGCGGCGTAGTCCTGTCCGTTTTGGTGACGACGCGCGGGATCCTTCTCGAGTCCCTTGGCGACCACCTGTTGCAGAGACAGCGGCAGCGACGGATCCACCGCCCGCAGCGACGCCGGCCAATCGTCCCGGATCGATTGCGCGATGTTGGGGCCCTCGAACGGGTGTCGGCCGGTGAAAAACTCAAAGAACACGATAGAGGCCGAAAAAAGGTCCGATGGCGCTTCGCAGACCCGTCCGGCCAGCTGCTCCGGCGCCATGTAGTCGGGCGTCCCCAGCGCCGACCCGATGCGCGTCAGCCGCGAGGACTCCAGGCGGGCGATGCCGAAATCCACGATCTTGGCTCCGCCGGTTTCCTGGATGAAAATGTTGCCAGGCTTGACATCGCGGTGAATGATGCCGCAGGAGTGGGCGTGCGCCAGTCCCTCGGCGACTTGGGCTGCCAACTCCAGGCGGGTTTCGATGGGGATGGGGCGGCGCTCATCGATGACGTGCCGCAGGTCGGCGCCGACCAGCAGCTCCATGACGATGTAGGCGACTTCCTGCTCCTCACCCAGGTCAAAGACCGTAACGATGTGGGGGTGCCGGAGGCGAGCGCAAGCGCGGGCCTCGCGATAGAAGCGCTCCATCAACTCCGGGTCCGCTCCGGTGCCAGTCAGGACGACCTTCAGGGCCACCTCGCGCTCCAGCACCTCATCCCGGGCGCGGTAAACGCTGGCCATGCCACCCGAGCCCAGCGGCGCCAGGATCTCGTACTTGCCCAGCCGGCGAATGCCGCGCATCATCCGGGGGCGGCCTCCTGCCGGTATAGCAGCAAAATACAGGAGAGGTTGTCAGGCGCCTCCTGCTGGCGGGCGAACTCAATCAGCCGCTCGGCGGCATGGGCCAGGGGCCTGCCGGCGCCCAGGTCGTCGACCAGGATCCCCAGCATCCGCTCCTCGCCGACCACGCCATGGAGGCCGTCGCTCGACAGCAGCAGCAAATCACCGTCGCCGAGCTTCTCTTCCAGCAGTTGAACGTCCACGCTTGAGCGCGCGCCGGCGGCCTGCGTCAGGACGTTCTTCATGGGATGATGGGGGGCCTCACTGGCGGCCAGGGTTCCCTGCCGTACCATGGCCCCCACCCAGGTGTCGTCGGTGGTCAGGGCTCGCAACCGGCCGTCACGCAACAGGTACACGCGGCTGTCACCCACGCTGGCCACCGAGGCGGTGTCGTTGCTCACCAGCACCGCCGCGATAGTGGTGCCCATGCCTTCCAGTTCCGAGACCTGCTCGGAGCGTTCCCACACCCGCCGGTTGGCCAGTTGGACCGCGGTTGCCAGCCGGTTATGGTCCACCGAGCGCTGGGGGTCGTAGCCGAAAGGCCAGGTGACCTCGGGGCCTTCGCGGGAGGAGTCGATGAAGGTCCGTACCGCCGCCACCGCCATCTCCGCCGCCACCTCTCCATAATTGTGGCCCCCCATGCCGTCGGCCACCAGGAACAGGGACAGTTCCTTATCGACCAGGATGCGATCCTCGTTGTGAGACCGCGCACAACCCGGATCCGACAAGCCACAGGCTTCGATCAAGGCCAGCCTCCCAGGGCCAACGGCTCAGGCATTCGTGCCTTCCCCGACGGGCAGGAAGACCTGGGCCACGGAAACAATTTTACTCTTTTTCGTTGTAATTCGGAAGAGGGTGCCGCCGTTCCTGCCTGCCCGCCTCCGACCGGGCGCCTGGCTCCGCCTGCTGGACCGGTCAGCGGCCCGGTGAGAAAGCCAGGAATTGGAGGCGAACCCAGCGCTGGAAGGTCGGTAGAATGGGGCCGATTTCATCCCCACTCCCGATCCCGAGTACGGCCACGACCCGCACTGCGTGGGGCTGCACCCGGCCAACCCTGACCGCATCTACCAGCAGAACCATTGCGGGGTCTACCGGATGGACCGGGCCGAAGGGCGCTGGATCCGGATCGGCTGCAACCTGCGGAAGAAGATCGGCGACATCGGCTTCCCAATCGCCTTGCACCCCCGCGATCCCGACACGGTGTGGGTGTTCCCCATGGACGGCACCACGATTTGGCCGCGCACCAGCCCGGGGGGCAAACCGGCCGCCTACATCTCGCGCAACGCTGGCAAGACCTGGCATCGCCAGGACCAGGGCCTGCCGCAGCAGCAGGCCTGGTTCACGGTCAAGCGCGCCGCGCCGCCCACGAACCCGTAGGCCTGGCAGTACTCTTTCCCTTCGCGAACGGTGCGGGCGGTGTTGAGCGCCACGGCGCGCCCATGGGAATGCAGCAGCCCGAGAGCCCGCATGCCGGCGGCGGTTGTGGACGGGTACCCAAAAATCTGCTTGTCCAAGACACCGTCGATATCCAGCACCACCAGCGGGCTGTCCCAGCGAAGCGCCCGGGGACAGATCCAGATTGGCTCCCAGCAGGCAATCGTCCACGATGTCCGAGATCGCACCGGAAAGCAGAAAGACGTTGGTGGCGCACTCGGCCCGGTGCCAACTTTCCTGCAGTGCCTCCAGCCGGTCCAGTTCCCGGCGCAGGTATCCAACGATCTCCTCCAGCGTTGGGACGGCGCTCAGGCACCAGGTATAGTAGCTATAAAAAGTACACTCTGCATCCAGGTGCCGCTCCGGCAGCGGCGCGAGGATGGCCCCTGCGTCGAGGAGATCACTCATCCCAGTCTGAGCCAGAGGAGGCGTATCGGACCCATGCCCCCCGCCCCCTTTTGACCGCGCCCGGACATGCCCCCTACCCCCCGGCCCCTTCCATGGCCAGGGCAACCGCCGGCGTCTCTACCACGTCCGCCCGGAAACCGGGTACGCCGGGGTCCCGGACCCCAATCGCGATGTGGCGGCGCCCGACAACGCCGGGGTTTGGCTGCGACACCACGCCGCGCTTCAGCCCCGACGGCCGCAGAGTGGTCATCGACTCGCCCCACGGCGGCAACGGCCGCCAGATGTATTTGTTCGACATCCGCGGTATCGTCGGGAAGGGGTAGGCCGACGCGGTCTGGCTGGCAGAACCGGGGGCGGCCGCTACCAGTACAGCTTCAAGCCGATGAACCGATCTTGTACCGTCGGGATCCCTAACCTCCGCTTCCCCCCGTTGGGCTTCGGTATCTCTACCCGCCGTACAGGGCTGGGGATGTAGGTCCCGGCCAGCAGCTTGGTTCGGATCTTCTCCCGGTTCTTTTGAAGATGCTCCTCCAGCTCCGTCGTCCGCATTCCGTCGATCCCCGCCGCGCCCTGATTGCGTACTACTGCCTCCAGGACCCGGCGGTGATTTTCCGGGCTGACCACTTGCTCCATCATGTTCTCGGACATCGCTCTCTGTCGGAAGTTCCGCCCAGGTCCCCACTCGGGATCGCCGCGTGCGGCCCGCCACGGCTCCACCGCTTCTGCCGCCCGTTGCTCGCCGGGTCTCTCCCCTGCGATTCCTGATCCCTTCTCGCCGGTCCCTGGAAGTCCTCCTCTAGCTCCCTCCCTTGGTTCTTCAGCCCTTCGCTCCACCCGCGTTACCGGGCTTCTTCGCTACTACGGCCTCTGCTGACTTCTCGCCGGCTCTCACCAGCGAGATCTCCCCGGGTAAGATGCAGAATCTGTCCCCTCGCGCCGCCTGACTCTACCTGGTGCGTCTCGGATGACCTTTGGGCTTCGCTGTTCCCAGCCAGCTCGCCGCCCGCACCCGGCCTCGCTGTCAGTATCGTGTTCCTGCGGTCGAAGGTCTGCCTGCCGCTTCCTTCGGCTTCGCCTCGCGGCTACGCCTTGCGGTTCGGCTTCGGTTGTCGTCATCTACTCCGTCGGGCTCCTTTCATCCCGATAGATTCTGCCCATGCCGGGCACACTGGGGCGGCGCCCCCGCGCCGCGGCTGGCCCCCTGGCCAGCCTTTTCCGGGCTTTTCCGTAACCCGGCCAAGCCGACCAGGGGGTCGGCTGCGGTTCAGGGGGACCGCCCCACGAAGCGGTTTTTGGCACGGGCGTTACGGAACCTTCACCATCCAGATGTTCGACCTGTTATCCGCCAGCCGCATCACCAGGCGGCCGGGCGCCACGTCGATGCGCGTCCCGAACCAGATGAAGCGGCTCGGCACGTGCTGGTGATGGATGGGGATCGCCTCTCCCGCCGGCTGCCGCGTCGCCGGGTGCAGACGCACTGCCCAGATGCAGCGGTGGCCGTCCAGATTGGAGATGAAGTAGAGCAGGCTGCCGTCCGGAGACCAGCGCGGCGAGTAATTCAAGAGGCTGGCATCGGTCACCGCAATCCAGTCTTTCTCCTCGACCAGCGGCCCCTCCGGGCGCACCGGCATCACGAACAGCCGCTGCCGCTCCCCCGGGTCGGCCCGAAAGGCGATCCAGCGGCCGTCGGGCGAGAAGGCGTGGTCGGACAGATTGTACTTCGAGCCCTTTAGCAACTCCGTGGTCCGGCCGGTTCCCAGGTCGAGTAGAGCCATTCCCCGGTTTATCTGCGGCGGGATGCAGGTCAGGATCTTCGTATCGTCGGAGGAAACGTCGAACAGGCAGCAATCCTCGCAGAGCTTGCGCGGCGTGCCGCCCTCGAAGCCCACCCGGTACGCCACGCGCTTCTTGTCCTCGAACGTCGCGTAAATCACGCCCGAACCGTCGGCAGTGACCTTGCGCGGTACCTCGTTTGCCGGTCCGGTCACGACGGCGGCCGCCCGGCGGGTCGCCAGGTCCTGCATCCAGACGTCCATGTTGCCGGACCGCTGCGAGGAGAAGACCACCTTCTTCCCGTCCCGGGAAAGATACGCCTCGACGCCGGGACCGGCGTCACTGGTCAGAGGCTCCATCGGTCCCGACGCCTTTCCCTCGGCGTCGAGCGCTAGTCCCCACAGGTTGATCCGATTGTCGAGTGCCGCGAAAACCAGGTCCCCCGTGGCGCTCACTCGCGGGAAATTCTCGTCGCCGGTGCCCGAGGTCAGACGCTCGGCGGGGCCGGAGGCCTGGAGCGTCCTCGAAGAAAGCGGCACCCGCCATACGTTTCCCGTTTGGGTGGTGCCCCCCCTGAGATAGAGGAAGTCCCCCACCCAGTCGCCGAGCATGGTGGTTCGTGCACCCCGCTCCACGAGGTACTTGTAAGTCCCGGTCTTCACCGGCGCGCCTCCGTCCAGCGGGCACGCCCACCAGTCCCAGGGCGGAACCGTCGGGGGCTGGGTCGGGTGAGAACTGCCGATCAACAGGTGCTTGCCGTCCGGGGACCAGCTTGGAGAGTGGCCAATGCTCTGAAGCTCGGGGACCATCTGCCGCGGCTGGCCGCCGGTGGCAGGCACCACAAAAGCTTTGGCGCCGGGCCCGGTTTCGCCAACCCGATAGGCGATCCACTTGCCGTCGGGCGAAAAGCGCGGACCGTTGCCGTGATCGGCGATCTTTCTCTCGTCGCCGCCCAGGGCCGGGATCACATAGATACCCCCGCTACCTCGCGTGGAGGAAAACACAATGCGCGTGCCGTCCGGTGAGAAATCCGGTTCTCTATCGTCGGCGGAATGTTGCGTGAGCCGCACCGGCTGCCCGCCACCTATTTGCTGGACCCAGATGTCCATGTTGGTCCCGTCGGCGCGGTCGCTCGCGTAAGCCAGCAGCTTGCCGTCTCGCGAGATGGCGGGCATGATCGTGACGCCGGAATCGAAGGTCAGTGCCGTGGGCGCCGGCATCTGGGGAGGCGCCTTGGGACGAAGCACCCACCAGGCGACCGCGGCGGCGAGCGCTACCGCCAACCCCGCGACGGCGCCAATCGCCGCCGCCGGCGCGCGGCGACGTGCCGGAAGCGGAACCGTTGCCCGCCCCGATTCGGACTCCTCCTTGACATCCAGCAGGGCGATGCGCAAGTCCGCCATGCCCTGGAACCGGCGGTCCCGGCTCTTGCGCAGGCAGCGCGCGATGATCTTCTCCAGGTCCGCCGGGATGCCTTCGGCCAACTGGCTCGGCGGCGGCGGCTCCTGGTGCAGGATCAACGTCAGCGTGGAGAGTTTGGATTCGCCGTCGAAAGGCCGGCGCCCCGTCACCATCTCATACAGGACCACCCCAAACGCAAAAATATCCGAGCGTGTATCCAGCGGTCTGCCCTCGGCCTGTTCCGGAGACATGTAGGCCGCCGTGCCTAGCAGCGTCCCTTCCTCGGTGCCGGGACTGGCCGCTGCGGGCAGGCTTTCGGTGGCGCCTTCCGGATCGGATTCTCCTCCGCGTTCCGTCAGTTTCGCCAGGCCGAAATCCAGCACCTTCACCACGCCGTCCTCGTTCACCATTACGTTGCCCGGCTTCAAATCCCGGTGGATGATGCCGGCGGCGTGCGCCTTGCCCAGCGCCTCCGTGATCGGAATGGCGTACTGCAAGGCCTCACTCACCGGCAAGCCCCGGCGGCCGATCAGGGCGCCCAGCGTTTTGCCTTTGACATACTCCATGGCCATGAAATCCACGCCGTCCGCCGAGGAGATGTCGTAGATATGGATAATATTGGGATGATTCAGCGCCGAGGCGGCCTTGGCTTCCTGCACGAACCGGCGCTTGCGGTCCGGGTCGGCCACCGCCTCCGGCGGCAGCACCTTCACGGCCACGAAGCGATCCAGGTGGGTGTCGCGGGCTTTGTACACGACACCCATGCCGCCTTCCCCCAGCTTCTCGAGGATCTCGTAGTGGAGCAGCGTCCGCCCTGCCATGGACTTCATGGTATCATCTAATGGGTGCGCGACACAAAAGGAGGCCGGTCCCGGGCAATTGTCATCCCGAGCGCAGCGAGGGATCTGCTGTTGCGGCGGGGCGAGAACCACGAGACGTTGCTGTGTCGCGCACCCAGGTGAGCCGATTGCGATTCTTGCTCCTGGCGCTTCTGGCAACACCGCTGGTCTCCCAGGTGGCCACCTCCCGCCTGGAGGGCGTCATCGAGGATCCCTCCGGCCAACTCGTCCCCGGCGCGCGCATCACGGCGCGGCACACCCGGACCGGCCTCGACACCCGCGTGAGCAGCATCGACACCGGGTTCTATGTCTTCCTCTCACTCGCCCCGGGCGAATACACCGTCAGCGTGGAAGCGCCCGGATTCCGCAAGGCGGTGCTGGCGGGCGTGGTTTTGAACGCCGCCGCCAATGTCGTACAGAACGCGCGCCTGGAGCTCGGTCCGGTAACCGAGGCGGTGACCGTCGTAGCCAAGCAAACCGCCGTCGAGGGATCGGACTCGCAGATCGGGCGCACCGTCGCCCTGCGCGATATCGACGTGCTGCCACAACTGGATCGTTTTCCGGTCATCCTGGCGGTTTTCCAGCCCGGCGTCCAGATCAACGGCGGCAACCTGGGGGAATCGCGCATCAACGGCACGCGGCGGGGCGCCAACACGGTGAAGCTCGACGGCGTGGACGTAACTTGGCCCAACGCGATGTCACTCGGCTATGCCGGCCTGGCGGCCAACACCGATTCCACGGGCGAATTCCGCATCATCACCCACGGGGGCAAGGCCGAGTACGGGCGCAGCGGCGGGGCACAGATCGAGATGATCACCCGCTCGGGCGCCAACCGCTGGTCGGGCAACGCCTTCAACCACCACCGCAACACGGTTCTCAATGCCAACGACTGGTTCAACAACTCCTCCGGGGTGGAGCGCCCCCGCCTGGTCCACAACGTGTTCGGAGGCTCGCTCGGCGGGCCGCTCCGGCCGGGGCGCACCTTCCTGTTCGGCAATTACCAGGGCAAGCGGGCGCGCGGCGATGTGGTACGCAACCGGACCGTACTGACCCCCTCGGCCCGCGCCGGCCACTTCCGGTGGCGCCCTCCGGGCGGTGGCCCGGTGCAGTCGTTCGACATCGTCGGAAACGATCCGCGGGACCGGGGCATCGACCCCAGCATCGCCGAGTTGATCCGGCTGCTCCCCGAGCCCAACAATTTCGACACCGGCGACGGGCTCAATACCGGTGGCTTCCGGTTCAACAGCCCGGCCGACGAGGACCGCGACCAGTTTACCGTGCGCGCCGATCACCACCTCGGAAGCGCCGTCCGGCTGTTCTTCCGCCTGAATTGGCTCGACGTGGATACCATTGACGCCCTCACCGGCGCGGATGCCCCGTTTCCCGGACAGCGCCATGGGTTGGCGAACCCCGGTGCCTGGGGTTACTCCGCCGGCTCCGACTGGGCCTTCAGCCCGCGCATGGTCAACGAGCCCAAGTTCGTCACGGAACGACCTGAAAAGCGCCTAACCCCTTTAGAATCAGCTCAGGCTATCGCCGAGTCTGCACTACATTTCGAATGAGATTGCAGCCGTTCGGGGAGATGGATGCCGAGCTGGTGAAGCAGGGATTTCTGTTCTGCCGTAGGTTCGGTGATCCGGCGGAGTCGGATCTGGCGCCCATCCGTCGTGGGAAGCACGATGTCGGCGCTCTGCAAGGTCGACAGCAGAGCCAGCGCCTTCAGCGGTGACAACGGCTGAGCCTGCTCCACTCCACTGGCCGATGGTTGGGGAACGATCGCCAGCCGGCGCTGCAGCAGATGCTTCAGGGTCACCCAGAGGGCGTAGCCGAGAAAAGCCACCAGGACATGAGCCCCTTCTGATGGAACAAAGGCCGGATCGAAAGCTCGCTCTTGAGCGCCCGAAACGATGCTTCCGCTTCGGCCAGTTGCATGTATTTCGACCACAGCTCCTCGGCCGAATCCGCCCGGAGATTGGTGCGCAGCATGTAGGCGCCTTCCCGCAAATCCCGCCAGGCCGTTCGCTCTTTTTTCATCCCCCAAACCAGACGTACGCCCTCCGGCGTGTCACGCAGAACGACCTCGAACAGATCGTTTACTTGGGAGTGTCGGGCTTGAATCTTTCCCAGCCGCCGTTCCATTTTGTGGCGATCCTTCAGTCGGCCTGCGGCGATGGTTTTCTCCAGGCGCTTTAAAGCCTCCTCCATCCGAGCGGAAAACCGTTCCCGAATCGCCTTCTCTTTCTCCTTACGGCCGGCCGTGCGGCACAAAATGTACGACTCTTCTCCCTCTGGTACCGCGACCTGCTTCACCTCCACGCCGGGCCGCACCCTGGTCCAATCGTCCTGGAGCAACTCCGCTTCAAACTGCTTCATCTGGCGGCGCGGCGTGCCCACCAGATACTGCCCACCGCGTTTGCGAATCGCCTCCAGATTCCCCTCGCTCACTAGGCCGCGATCCATCACCCAGATGCGCCGCACCTTGCCATATTTGCGCTCCACCATCCGCAGAATCGTTTCCATCGTCGTCACATCCGCGCGATTGCCGTCGAACGTCTCGTAGCTGAACGGGAATCCCTCGCTGTTGACGATCAGCGCAATCACCATCTGCTCGCAGTCGGGTCGGTGATCACGCGAGTAACCGCGGCGCATCATCGGGTTGCTTTCCGCCGCTCCTTCGACGTAGGTGCTGGTCAGGTCATACAGCAGCACGTCGAACTCGGCTCCGAACAATTCGCCGTAGCGCTGCTTGAGATGACGCTCGAGCTTGGTCTTGTGTGGCAGAATCCGGTCCAGACACCGGTACAAGCGCGTGTCGTTGATCTTGCCTTCCTCGATTTCCAACAGATCATCGAGGGCCGTCGAGGGATACCAGCGTTCCTCGATTGCCAACTCGCTCCCCGGCGCGCACAGTCGGTTAATGGCCAGCAGGGCCGCCACCCGTGACCACGGCACTTCCGCCGGATCCTGATCCACTGCCTGCTCGAAGAAGCGATCCAGTTCCAGTCGCTTCCATAACTCCCAGCCCAGAAAACAGGCGCCGAACTGGCGCGTTCTCTCCAGGCGAACTCGATTCATCAGGACGCGCGCCACCTCCGGGTCATCGGCCGGAGGCTCGATATGCGAAGGGAACAGTTTCAGTTGCTGCGCTTCGCCCTGCTCATTGAACACCTCGATGGTTTTCACCCACCGCGCCTGGGCCGAACTGTTCAGCTCCCCCAGGTAACACAGCGTTCTCTGGCGCGGACCGCGGGCCGTCCGCACCGTCTCCACCAGCGACCAGTAGGTGTGATCCTTGCCGTCCTTCTGGCGCTGGTGCGGCCGCAAAAACATTCTGACCCGATCTTGTCATCAATCACGCGTGGTCACAAGAGGGTAGGTCTGCACTACATCGACTTCTGCAAGACTCCTGTTGCAAACACAAGACTTTCCCCGCTCTCAACGGCTAAGATGCCGGAATTCGAGAGTCCCGTGACGAACTTGGGCGAGCTCCGCTTCGGTTATAACCGCAGCCGGCTCGGGGTCCTTCGGCCCGGACGGTTGCCCGGCCCCATGCTCCTGGCCAGCAGTTGGACCAGCCCGATCAACCCTCAGTTCGCTGCGGGCGTGGAGACGCCCGTGTGGGAGTTCACCGAGAACCTGAGCGTGGCCAGAGGCGCACATTTGCTGAAGGCCGGCCTGAACTGGCACTTTCTGTTCCACTCGACCTCCACCGAATCCGGCATCTATCCGAATGTCTCATTCGGCCTCAACTTCGGCAACGTTCCGCCTTCCACCATCGGCCCCGCCCCAGGCTCCATCACCGTTCCCGACCGGACCCGCTTCGAGCTGCTGTACAACGACCTGCTCGGACGCATGGCCCAGGTACAACAGACCTTTTACAGCGACCTCGAGCAGTTCCAGCCGCCCGGCACGCCGCGCCGCCGGCGCTACCGGAACCACGAGGACGGTTACTTCCTGCAGGACGACTGGAAGCTGCGGCGCAACCTGACGCTCAACCTGGGGCTGCGGTATGAATTCCACAGCGTGCCTTCGGAGCGCGACGGGCTGATCGGCACGGTGGACCAGGCCGCCCGGATTCACAGCGGGGCCCGCATTGACGGCTTCACCGTCGCGCGCGGCGGGCAGTGGTATAACAACGACTTCAACAACTTGGCTCCTCGCCTGGGCTTGGCTTGGGACCCCTGGGGCGACGGAAAGACCGCCGTTCGGACTGGCTACGGCATCTTCCACAACCGTCTGGTCACTCCCACGATCGATTTTGTGGACGGCAACACGCCGGGGTTCTCCCAGTTCGTGCCGCGGTTTCCCAACCAGGGGGCCGGCCTGGACCGGCGGGTGAGCGACGGGGTCCCGCTGCCGGAGCGGCCCGGAGCCCCCTTACTCCAACAGCCCCTCACGCGCCAAACGAGTCTTGCCGTCTTCGATCCCAACCTTCGCACCGGCTACGTTCAGCAGTACAGCCTGTCGGTCCAGCGCGAGCTGTTTCGCAACACGGTGATCGAGGTGGGGCTGGTGGGCAATCGCGGCGTGAAGATGTTCCTGCTGGTGAACCCCAATCGGCTGCGGA
>Ga0247727_10013644_pt1 | contig 13654 bp, 12 predicted proteins | sample WisWelCaveWW1625_FD_202498 | JGI IMG/M metagenome (GOLD analysis project Ga0247727, IMG submission 202498) | Biofilm microbial communities from Wishing Well Cave, Virginia, United States - WW16-25 | ecosystem: Environmental > Aquatic > Deep subsurface > Groundwater > Cave microbial mat | place... | reverse complement strand
TGCACATACCCACGCACGATCTTAAATCAGGATACTATTTCTTGAAAATCATACAGCGCGGTGATTCTATAAATCAATACACTCTTCCTATTATTATCAAGCCCTCTTCACCGCCTCCTATTGCAATAATTGCGAGTACGAACACCTGGCAGGCTTATAATACCTATGGCGGTCTTTCAAATTATGAAAACAAAAGAGTTCCATGGTATCTTAAAACAATTTATTGGTATAGTAATTACAATGATTATATAGTTCCGCATTTGCCTTTTGCAAGGCCCTATCACAATAATCAGGACTTTCTTGCCAATTCAAAACCATTTAACGAAACACAATCCTTCATGGCATCGGAGTGGAACATGGTTGCGTTTCTTGAATCAAAAGGATATGGAGGAACATATGGAGTGTATTCTGATTTTGATTTGAATTCTGATTTTTCGCTTCTTTATTCCGATGTATTAATTTTTAATGTTCATAGCGAATATTGGTCAAATACGATGATGGGCATGTATAAAAGGTACCTTGATAAAGGAGGGAAAATAATATGGGCATCGGGGAATAATATGTACAGGGAAATTGACAACTATGAAGGTGGTATTTTTGTTTCCGATCAAAGAATTTCCTCTCACATTCCACTCTCTTTAATCGGTACATTTTCTTTTAAGGCAGAAGCGGGGTGGCATACTTTTGCACCTTACAAAACTGTGAATTCAAAACATTGGATTTTTAACGGAACCAGTATTCAGGACAACACGGTTTTTGGAAAATATAGTTCGTTAAGCACAAGAAAAAATGAATATGGAGCCTCGGGACTGGAAACAGACAGAACGGGATTAGAAAGCGATTCGTTTCAGGTTTTAGCAATTGGAGTGAATAAATTTGGTCCGGCACATATGGTGTTTAAGGATACGCCAAAAGGAGGATGGATATTTAATGCTTCCTCAATGTCCTTCACCGGGGCGCTTACAAAAGATTCGATCGTAGATGGAATCGTAATTAATTTAATAGAAGATGCAGTAAAAAATAAAAAGTAGAATTTTTAATGCAAGTGCATTTCGTAGAATATTTTAATGCCCATGTTCCAAAATTCCCTTCCTTCCTTATTCGTATATTCGTTCCTCATTCTCATGGAGAAACAAACATACATATCGAGTTCTGAAATTTCGGCTGTTGACGAGTTATATAAGAAATATCTTTCCAATGGAAACGATCTGGAAGAAGGCTGGAAAAAATTCTTTGAGGGATTTGAATTCGCGAGAAAGAATTTTCAGGAGCAGGTGGATATGGGTGTTCCTGAAAATGTACGCAAGGAGTTTTGTGCTCTCAACCTCATCAATCTTTACCGTTCTGTTGGGCATCTTTTCACGCATACGAACCCTGTTCGCGAGCGCAGAAAATATTCCCCCTCACTCGATGAAATCGAATTAATTGGTCTTGCTCAAAGCGATATGGATACAGTCTTTCATGCGGGAAGCGAAATTGGTTTGGGAGATGCAAAACTTCGCGACATCATTTCATTTCTCAAGCAAACGTATTGCCAGAGTATTGGCGTTGAATACCGCTACATCCGCAACGCTGAAATCACGAAATGGCTTCAGGAAAGAATGGAGTCAACACGCAACACCCCAAGCTTTTCCAAAGAAGAAAAAATTGAAATCCTGAATGATATTTCTAAAGCAGTCATCTTTGAAAATTTTCTGCATACAAAATTCGTTGGAGAAAAAAGATTTTCACTGGAAGGAGTGGAGGCACTGATTCCCGCATTGGATTCTGTCATAAACAAAGGCGCTTCGCTCGGCATAAAAGAATTTGTTCTTGGAATGGCTCATAGAGGAAGATTGAATGTGCTCGCCAACATCATGAAAAAAACCTACGAAGATATTTTCACTGAGTTTGAGGGAAAAGAATTTGAAGAAGCATTGTTTGACGGAGATGTAAAGTATCACCAGGGGTATTCTTCCAACATTATAACGAAAGACGGCAACAAAGTTCACCTGAGTTTGACTCCCAATCCTTCGCATTTAGAAACTGTTGGCGGAGTAGCAGAAGGAATTTCCCGAGCGAAGATTGACAAAACATATTCAGGCGATAATTCCAAACTATGTCCCATTCTCATTCACGGGGATTCCGCCATTGCAGGGCAGGGAATTTTATATGAAATTGTGCAGATGGTTCGTCTGGATGCGTACAAAACAGGGGGAACAATTCATCTCGTAACGAATAATCAAATTGGTTTCACCACAAATTATTTAGACGCTCGCTCGTCAACTTATTGCACCGACATTGCCAAGGTAACCCTCTCGCCCGTGTTTCATGTGAATGCGGATGACATTGAAGCCGTTGTTTTTGTTGTGCAGTTAGCGATGGAGTTCCGCGAAAAATTTAAGCGCGATGTTTTTATTGATTTGCTCGGCTACAGAAAATACGGACACAACGAAGGCGATGAACCTCGTTTTACGCAGCCGCTTTTATATAAAGCCATTGCTTCTCATCCAAATCCCAGAGAGATTTATATCAAGAAACTCATAGTGGAAAATGTGATTGACGAAGCGCAGGCAAAACAAATTGAAAATGATTTCAGGAATTTATTGAGCGAGCGACTGAGCGAAGCAAAACAAATCAAGAAAACAAAAGTCACTTCGTTTCTTGAAGGCCAATGGAAAGGAGTTCGCCTTTCTACGGATGCTGATTTTGAAAAATCACCAGACACATCAGTTGACAAAAAAACGTTGCTTGAGATAGGACATAAAATTACAGAAGTTCCCGCAGGAAAAAAGTTCTTCAATAAGATGGAGAAACTTTTCAAAGACAGACGAGCAATGCTTGCCGGAGATAAATCAGATTGGGGAATGGGAGAACTTCTTGCGTATGGAACTTTATTGAATGAAGGACATTCCGTTCGCTTCAGCGGACAAGATGTAGAGCGCGGAACTTTTTCTCATCGTCACGCTGTGATTACGCTCGAAGACAGCGAGGGGGAATATGTTCCGCTTTCAACTGTGGAGAACAATTCAAAGTTCATGATTTACAATTCTCATCTTTCCGAATATGCAGTGCTGGGATTTGAATACGGCTACGCGATGGCTTCGCCTGAAACGCTCACAATTTGGGAAGCGCAGTTCGGAGATTTTGCCAATTGTGCACAGGTGGTGATTGACCAGTACCTCAGCGCGGCCGAAGATAAATGGAGAAAGATGAACGGAATCTGTTTGTTCCTCCCTCATGGATATGAAGGACAAGGCGCGGAACATTCCAGCGCGCGGATTGAAAGATTCCTGACTCTTTGCGCTGAAAATAATATGTATGTCATCAACGCAACTACTCCCGCGAATTTTTTTCACGCGCTTCGCAGACAATTGAAAACTCCCTATAGAAAACCGCTCATCGCGTTCACTCCGAAAAGCTTGCTTCGACATCCTAAATGCATTTCATCGCTCGATGAATTTTCAAAAGACGGATTCAAAGAAATATTTGATGATACTTCCGCAGAGCCGAAGTCAGTGAAGAAACTTGTTTTCTCTTTCGGAAAAATATATTATGATTTGCTGGTGAAGAAAGAAGAATTAAAAAACACGGACACTGCTTTGATTCGCATTGAACAAATGTATCCTTTCCCGAAAAAACAATTTGCAGATATTTTAGAAAAATATAAATCAGCAAAAGAATTTTTATGGGTACAGGAAGAACCGAGCAACATGGGCGCATGGGGATATTTGCTCCGCACGGTTTCTCCTCATTTGAAAGGCGGAGAATTAAAATGCATTGCACGCCCTGAAAGCGCGAGCCCTGCAACGGGAAGTAAAAAAGTTCATGAAGCACAGCAAAAAGAAATTATCTCTAAAGTCTTTAGTACATAGTCGTTAGTCATTAGATAAATACAAAATGAATCAGTTCAAGAATTTAAAAGTTTGGCAAAAGGCTCTTGACCTTGTCATGCTGACATATAAACTGACAAATAAATTTCCGGACAAAGAAAAATTCGGATTGACAAATCAAATTAATAGGTGTGCCGTTTCTATCGTATCAAACATAGCTGAAGGAGCCGGAAGAAATTCGCAAAAAGAATTCAATAATTTTTTAGGAATTACGTTGGGATCAACCTGCGAGATTGAAACTCAATTCATCATCGCAAATAAATTAAAGTACATTAACGATTCTGAATTATCTGAAATAATCTCATTGATTGAAGAAGTACAAAAGATGTCCTCAGGATTACAAAAAGCAATAAAACAAACTGCTGCTAACTAAAGACTAACTACTTTTCAATGGCAACAATAGAAATCAAAGTACCAAGCCCTGGCGAATCCATCACCGAAGTCACTATTTCACGATGGCTGAAAAAAGACGATGAATATGTTTTCAAGGATGAAGAAGTCCTGGAAATAGATTCAGACAAAGCAACGCTCACCGTAAGTGCCGAGCAATCAGGCGCGCTGAAAACTTCTGCAAAGGATGGAGATGTAGTGAAGGTTGGTTCGTCAGTAGGAAAGATTGACACAGAAGCAAAAGCACCTGTAGGAAAAAAGGAAGAAGTAAAAGAAGCAGTTGGCAGTAAGCAGTCGGCAGTCGGCAAAGAACAGCCAACAACCAACGTCAAACCTCAAACGACTAACGTTCCCGCAACGCCTTTAGCAAAGAAAATCATAGAAGAAAACAAAGTCACCCAAAAAATTTCAGGAAGCGGAAGCAACGGAAAAATTACCAAAGACGATGTTCTGAAAGCAATGACAAAAGGTTTCGGAGGCGAAAAAGGGTTTGGCGGAGCGCGGGATGAAGAAAAAGTAAAGATGACACTGCTCCGAAAAAAACTTGCACAGCGTTTGGTGGCAGTGAAAAATCAAACCGCCATGCTCACCACTTTTAACGAAGTGGATATGAGCAAAATAATGGAGCTGCGCACAAAATATAATCCTCAGATAGAAAAACAATTTGGCACCAAACTCGGCTTCATGAGTTTCTTATCCAAAGCCGTATGCGAAGCGTTGCAATTATTTCCTTCAGTAAATGCCATGATTGACGGAGAAGAGATCGTCTATCATAGATTCTGCGATGTGGGAATTGCCGTGAGTGCGCCAAAAGGTTTGCTGGTTCCGATAGTGCGAAACGCAGAAATGCTTTCGCTCGCAGGCATCGAACTCAAAATAAAAGAGCTCGCCCTCAAAGCCCGAGACAACAAACTCAGCATGGAAGAAATGACAGGCGGAACTTTTACCATCACTAACGGAGGCGTGTTCGGTTCGCTCATGAGCACGCCCATTATCAATCCACCGCAAGTGGCAATTCTCGGAATGCACAATGTGGTGGAGCGCCCCATCGCTGTAAACGGAAAAGTAGAAATCCGCCCTATGATGTATGTGGCACTTTCGTACGACCACCGCATCATTGACGGGCGCGAGTCTGTAGGATTTTTAGTTAAAGTAAAAGAAATGTGCGAGAACCCATCGCGCATGCTCTTTGGCGGAAAATCTCCTGAAGAAGTTTTGTTGGGATTGTAATTATTATAAGTAGTACAAAACAAGCAAAATAACCCGTTGCTGAATTTTATAGCCTGAGTAGGATTTTCAAAGGATTTTGATTTCCCCTATGAAAACAACAATATTTTTCTCCCGGCAGACAAATTTTCATAGTGAATTTCCATCAGTTTTAAATCTTGAATTTTTTCAGAATTTGGTGTAGCCGGAGCACGAAAATTGTTTGGCTTGTGCAATTTTTTGTGGGCTTTATGAGTTCATTGTTCTTACTAACTTCGCATTCGTTAAATTTTAAAATGAAAAAAACCGTTTCATATTGGTTCTTGATTCTTGGCTTTTGTTGGCTTTTGATTCTAAGTTCCTGCAAAGTCAACTACTCTTTCTCAGGTGCATCCGTTTCTCCCGATGTAAAAACCGTTTCTATACAGACTTTCAGAAACAACGCAACTCTTGCTCCGCCAACGATTAGCCAATCCTTAACAGAGGCGGTAAAAGATATTTTTACTTCGCAAACCAACCTCGGCATCATTTCCCAAAGCGGTGATTTGAATTTTGAAGGAGAGATTGTCAATTACCTCACTTCGCCCGTTGCCATCCAAAGCAATGATCAGGCAGCGCTCAACCGCCTCACCATCACCGTAAGTGTAAAGTTCATCAACGCAAAAGACGAAAAGCAAAACTTTGAAACCACTTTCTCACGCTATGCGGATTATGCCAGCACGCAGAGTTTAAGTGCAGTGCAGGAGTCGCTCATTGAAGAAATTAATAAGCAATTAGTGCAGGATATTTTTAATAAAGCAATGATAAACTGGTAATGACCAAGCAAGATTTCATACAATATCTTTCACATCCGGAAAACCTGAATGGTCATTCCATTTCTGATTTAGAAAAGTTAGTTTCGGAGTATCCGTATTTCCAAACGGGAAGAATGCTATACTTAAAAAACCTCCACAACCAAAACAGCATTGACTACGAAAAAAATCTGCACATCACATCTGCGTATGCCCCGAGCGGGAAGGTGCTTTATAATCTCATAAAGAAGAAGTCTCAAGTCTCAAGTCTCAAGTCTCAAGAAGAACAGCCAGTAATCGGTCATCGGTCATCAGTTATCGATGAGGAAGCAAAAACTGAAAAAGAAGTTCTTCCAAAGTTAGAGCCGATAGCGATTCTTCAGGAAATGCCGATGACTGTTAAAGAAGACGCTTCGGTTCCGCTCAGCGTGACAAAAGACGAATACGATGAACTTCAAGTGCTGGAAAAAGAAATGTTGCGCGAAGCGTACAGAACTTCGATGACCATAGATTTATTGGAAGAGAATCAAGAACCAGGAATCAAGAGTAAAGACAAGGCGGTTCAACTCAAAACTCAAAACTTAAAACTCGGAACTTTCTCTTTTGGCGATTGGATGAAAGTCGTAAGCGGTGAAACTCCAACATCCGCAATTGAAGAAAAGGCAACGCAGAAAAAGCAGGCTAATCAGCTCATTGACAATTTCCTTCTTGATCAAACGGCCAAATCAGCTCCTAAACCCAAGGTCGAATTCTACTCTGCCGAAGCAATGGCGAAAAAGAGCATTAGGGACGATGAAACCTTTGTTTCCGAGACGCTGGCAACCATCTATTTGAAGCAGGGAAATCTGCCAAAAGCCCTCCGCGCCTACGAAATTTTGCTTGTGAAGCATCCCGAAAAGATTCATATATTCGCTCCCCTTTTAGAGAAAATAAAAAAACTAATAAAACAACAAGATTCAAACAGATAAGAACTGATTCAAACAGATAACATCCGTCTGAATCCAAGAATTTAAAACTATGGCAACTTTTCTCTCCATCCTCATCATCATCGTATGCGTGCTGCTCACTTTGATTGTTCTCATTCAGAATCCCAAAGGCGGAGGAATTGCATCCAACTTTATGTCAACCAACACATTTATTGGCGCAAAACAACAAGTTGAACTCATTGAACAAATCACTTGGGGTTTTGTTGGCGGACTTGTGGTGCTTTGTATTGCGTTTTCAGCAATTGTCGGAACAGGAGGCGGTACAGTTGAAACCAAAGAATCCATTGTTGGAAAATCTGAAATGCCAATGCCCGGAACTTCCGCTCCAACTATGCCGACTCAACAACAACCTGCTTCGAATCCTGCGCAGCAGCAGCCGAAGTAAGCCATCCTGTCACCAGAAAACCTGACATTGGTTGCAAATAAAATATTAATCAGGAAAATTTGTCCGATAAGAAAATAAAACCACCCTTTGGCACCATAACTGACAAAGGACAATCGAAAAAGTAAAAATAAAGTTCAATCAAATAAAACAAAACACAACAATGGCAAAAGTAAAATTTCAACCACAGGGCGACCGAGTGCTTGTCGAAGCAGCTCCCGCAGAAGAAAAAACAGCTGGAGGAATTATTATTCCTGACACCGCAAAAGAAAAACCACAGAAAGGAACTATCGTAGCGGTAGGTCCAGGCAAAAAGAAAGATGAACCTATGACCGTGAAAGTAGGTGACACAGTATTCTACGGAAAATATTCCGGAACAGAAATTTCTGTTGACGGAAAAGAATTTTTAATCATGCGACAAGATGATGTCTTTGGAGTAATAGGATAATGCAGTATAATGCTAATATACTAATGAATACAAATGATACCAATAATACGAAGATACAAATGGCCGCTATTTGTATTATTCGTTTCATTAGTATGTATTCGTATATTGGTATCACAATCAAATCATAAACAATAAATCAAAACCCAATAAAAAAATGGCAAAAAAAATAACTTTCGATACCGATGCTCGCGATGCGATGAAGCGCGGTGTGGATGCGTTAGCAAACGCAGTAAAGGTGACTCTCGGTCCTAAAGGACGCAATGTCATCATTGACAAAAAATTCGGTTCACCACAAATCACAAAAGATGGCGTAACTGTTGCAAAAGAAATCGAACTGGCTGATGCAGTAGAGAACATGGGAGCACAGCTTCTAAAAGAAGTTGCTTCTAAAACTGCTGACATGGCAGGTGACGGAACAACAACCGCAACCGTTCTCGCGCAAGCGATCGTAACTGCAGGTTTGAAGAACGTTGCAGCCGGTGCAAATCCAATGGATTTGAAACGCGGTATCGACAAAGCAGTTGAAGCAGTTGTTGCTGAACTGAAAAAATCATCCAAAGCAGTTGGAGATGACAACAAAAAAATTGAGCAGGTTGCTACCATCTCTGCTAACAACGATTCCACTATCGGAAAGTTAATTGCTCAGGCAATGGCGAAAGTGAAAAAAGAAGGAGTTATCACAGTGGAAGAAGCAAAAGGCACTGAAACAACTGTTGAAGTTGTAGAAGGTATGCAGTTCGACCGCGGATATGTTTCTCCTTATTTTGTTACCAACGCTGATAAAATGACAGCTGTGTTGGAGAATCCGTACATCCTCTTATACGACAAGAAATTGTCCACTATGAAAGAATTGCTTCCCATCCTGGAAAAAGCTGTGCAAACAGGAAAACCACTTCTCATTATCTGTGAAGACTTAGATGGAGAAGCACTTGCTACACTTGTTGTAAATAAAATTCGCGGCTCATTAAAAATCTGCGCTGTGAAAGCTCCGGGCTTTGGCGATCGCAGAAAAGAAATGATGCAAGATCTGGCAACATTGACTGGCGGAACTCTCATCTCTGAAGAAAGAGGTTTCAAATTGGAGAATGCTGATCTTTCTTATTTGGGAACAGCTGAGAAAATCACTGTTGACAAAGACAACACAACGCTCGTAGGCGGTGCCGGTAAAAAAGCTGACATCACTGCACGTGTGAACCAGATTAAAGCACAAATTGAATCCACTACTTCTGATTACGACAAAGAAAAATTGCAGGAGCGTTTGGCTAAATTAGCTGGCGGTGTTGCAGTCCTTTATGTAGGAGCTGCTACTGAAGTGGAAATGAAAGAAAAGAAAGACCGTGTGGATGACGCACTTCATGCTACCCGCGCTGCCGTTGAAGAAGGCATTGTTGCAGGAGGTGGAGTTGCCTACATCCGTGCGATCGAAGCCATAGAAAAAATGAAAGGCTCTAACGAAGACGAAGCAACAGGCGTTCAAATTGTAAAACGCGCTTTGGAAGAACCCCTTCGACAGATTGTTGCTAATGCAGGAATCGAAGGCTCAGTAGTGGTACAAAAAGTTCGTGAAGGCAAAAACGATTTTGGTTTCAATGCACGTACGGATATGTATGAGAACCTCATCGCTGCCGGTGTAATAGATCCTACTAAAGTAGTTCGCGTTGCGCTGGAGAATGCCGCTTCTATTGGCGGAATGATTCTCACTACAGAATGCGTTCTTGCTGATATCAAAGAAGAAAAATCTGCGATGCCACAAATGCCGGGCGGCATGGGCGGTGGAATGGATTACTAAAAAATCCATACTGAAAAAGAAAAACCCCCGGCATATGTCGGGGGTTTTTTATTTTTACGATGTGAATAAAATTCTCAAAATCGGGCTCATCGGATTTTCATCCACTATCGCGCTGGCTATTTTATTGAGATTGGTCATCGGAGTTTCTACAATCTATCTTGCTCCACTTGCACTTCCTTGGGGAATGGTGATAATTTTTGGCGCGCTGAAGAAGAAATCCTAAACAATGGTTCGACCCTGAAAGGGTCGTATCTGAATAGGAAATATTGCCTCTATTAATATGCGACCCCTTCGGGGTCGAACGCACAGAAGAATAACAGAAAGGGGGGGGTAAATTAATTACTCCTTCATCAGCTTTCCTGAAGAAATTCTCCCGTCTTTCAAAGTAATTTTATAAAAATACATTCCTTTTTCAAGGGAAGAAATATCCACACTGTTTTCTTTTGCGTTCTTTATTTCAAGCGAAAAAACTTTTTGCCCAAGAGAGTTTAAAAGCTCCACCCTAAATTTATCAGCGGAGGTTCCTTCTATCGCAAATCGTACTTTGTCTTTTGTGGGATTGGGATGAACAGAAACAAAAAAATCTTGTTTGCCATTTTCTGAAACCACTGTTAGACAGGAATGCACATTATTAAAAAGCGTTTGCAAAGAATCTATCGGCTCAAAACCTGCTGGCCCCTGTGGCACGTTGAGTGCGAGATAATAATTGGGAATAATATCATTCGGTTTGGCTACTTGTATAAACGCAGAAAGAGAGGAGTTGCCTGAAGTGGCGCAGCGTGTGTCTGCGCCTACCACTTTTGCGCCCCGCAAAGCTGCCATGAGTTTGCATGCAAGGTCTCCTTGTGTGTTCAGAAAATTCGCTTCCATAGAATCTAAAATCTGCTGCCCTAATAAAATATTTCCTTGTATTGCATAGTTTGGTCCAACGATATGGTTTTTGTAATCAAAACAATTTACTCCTGTGAATCCTGCGCTTCTTGGATTTCCGCTTGAATCAAAATCAACAATTCCATACTGTCGGATGGCAGGATTACTTTGCACATCATTCGCTTGAAGCCATGCAATAATTTGCTGCGGGGATTGCCCAAGGTTCATTTGATTTTTGGCATTGTTTTGATTGGCTGCAAGCCAGTAAGATTGCGTATGAATCACTCCTCTTCCCGGATGTACATCGCTTATGATGAGAACGCCACCTGCTATCTGGCTGGCATCAATGCACGAAGCCCCTGCGCTGCCGACTTCGCCAGTTACCGTATCAACCGCGCAAATTGAAAAGGTGTCCTGCCCTTTGGAAAAGAAAAAAGTAAAAGCGATTGTACAAAGAAGGAGGTAAATTTTTTTCATGTGAATTTATTTTTCTGATTTTAATTCGATATTGAAAGACGTATCTTTAAGCAAATATAGTTCTGTTCCGAAATAAGTGTTAAAAATAATTCTGAAAGAATTAACAGGCGAAATAGAATCGTAAACAGGATTTTTCAGCGTGTCGCCAGGAAAAAGATACGCGTTGAATATTGTTTTTGATTCTTCAAGCTGTTTGTATAATCAATTTTATCAAGATACCTGAACCCGTGGTCTCCCTGAATGATGATGACAGGCTGAATTTTCGAGTTGCCGAGAATTGTTTCCACAGCATCCATCAGCAATTTATTAGTGTACTTTAACTGTTTCAAATACTTTTTTTCTTTATCATCTGAATTCAACGCATATTCATCCGGCATTTTATTGCCGAGCTCGTCAAAAAAAAATAGTTCGTGAGGCATCATCGGATGGGCGTAACAAAATAAAGGATTTATATTTTTTTTGGTTGAAGGAACCTGATCAATAATTTTATAATTTACTTTAGAAAGATTTTTAAAAAGTTTTCTTTCGGAAGAAATACCTAGCTTTTCCGCTGCCAAATGAAAAACGGATCTGTCAAATAAACTTATTTTGTGATAATACGGGTCAGCGTAATAGGCGCGCGTATCCATAAGATCAAATAATGAAAGATTTGCAATGGCATATCCGTTATCAGAAAGTGTTCGGACAACATTGCTTTGCCGAATCATTTCAAACACTTTTGATATATGTACTTTTTGTCCTTCCTCGTAATTATTAATATTCAGATAAGACATGCTAAGAATAGATAAAATGCTGAAGGGAGTCGAGTTGTAATTGCACTTGCTTTTTTCAGCTATGAAAAAACCTTTAGCAATTAGAAAGTCCACCAGTTCTTTATTGTCATAATTCCAGTATTTTTTCAAACTCCCAGAACTGGTATAGGAGTCCATCACTAAATAATATATATCTCGTTTTGGATTATTCTCAGAGAAAATTATCTTTTCATTTTTCTCATTGTCGACAGTCACCAAAAACTCATTGTCCAGAAATATTTTGGATATTTCAAAAATTAAAATAAGAAAAAAAAATAAATTAAGGAATCTGGTTAGTTGTCCGAGTTTACTTTTCGTTCTTTTTAAGAAAATAATAACAGGACCAAGAAAAATAATTCCTAAAAACAACAATACAATATGAAACTTCTGAAAGAGAAACCCATAAATGAAGCCGTAAATAATTTTTATCCCAAACAATCCGTGAAAAAAATCAAAATAGAAAAAAATAAAAACGAGAGAGCAAGAAGAAAAAGCTCCGGCTTTCCTTTCGTCATGATTAAAAAAGAACAACCCTAATTTAAAGAGAATCAATGCTGTCGCTAGGACGCTCAATGCAAAAATAATAATATCAGAAAATTCTGGCGGGAAGAATAAGAATTTTCTGCTTGAAGTTCCGACAATAATAACGAGAGAAAGAAGAAATGGGTGAAAAAAAACAAACCCAAAGTTTTTTGATTTCAATAATTGCATCATGATGCAAATTTATGGAATCATTTTCGGATGCAGAGAATCAAATTTTTATTTCTTCCTCATTCTTATTGTAGAAATGATATTCCAGAATTTGCTGAGAAGCAACGGGTTTCACATTGATTTGCCTTCCGTATTTCAAAAACCATTTATGTTTTCTGCTCGGAATTCCTTTCGTGAAATATGCCTCAATGAACGGATGAACAGCAAGCGTCAGGTTTTTCTGGTTTTGTTCTTTCACCAAGTAGCTCAGATCGCTTTCGATCTGGTCGGTCAGAAGAATGCTTGACTGCACCTCTCCTGTTCCACCGCACGAAGGACATTTCTCCGTGGTTTTTTCCTTCACCTGCGGACGTACGCGCTCGCGAGTAATCTGCACCAGTCCGAATTTGCTCGGAGGCAGAATAGTATGTGTGGCGGGGTCAGACTTCATTGCCGTTGTCAGTTTTTCAAACAAAGTTCTGCGATGGTTAGGATTGCGCATATCTATAAAATCGCAGACAATGATTCCGCCAATATCGCGCAGACGAAGCTGTCGTGCAATTTCTTCTGCTGCCTCTAAATTCATCTCCAAGGCGTTTGCGTCCTGATCTTTATTGCCATGCGAACGGTGTCCGCTGTTCACATCTATAACGTGCAATGCTTCGGTGTGTTCCACAATCAGGTACCCTCCCGATTTTATGTTCACAATCTTTCCAAACGAAGATTTTATCTGCTTATCAATTCCGAAATGTTCAAAGATGGGCTGGCTTCCTTTATAAAGCTTTACAATACCTTCTTTTTCAGGGGCAATCGTGTGGATGTAAGACTTTATGTCGTTGTAAAGGTTTTGGTTGTTCACATAAATTCCCGAGAACGATGCGTTGAGCATATCGCGAAGAATGGTGATTGAACGGTTCATTTCTCCCAGCATAATTTTAGGAGGAGTTGCGCCTTTGAGCGCT
>Ga0247727_10013643_pt1 | contig 13655 bp, 10 predicted proteins | sample WisWelCaveWW1625_FD_202498 | JGI IMG/M metagenome (GOLD analysis project Ga0247727, IMG submission 202498) | Biofilm microbial communities from Wishing Well Cave, Virginia, United States - WW16-25 | ecosystem: Environmental > Aquatic > Deep subsurface > Groundwater > Cave microbial mat | place... | reverse complement strand
TTCAGCAATTCATCACCATCCTGAAAAGTGAGCGTGGCGAGCACCGGCCCGAAAATCTCTTCCTGCGCGATGGTTGAATTCGGCTGAACATTGTCGAAAATCGTTGGCTGATAAAAATAGCCTTTGCCGGGCATCGGCTCCGGCTGGCGGCCGCCGACGAGCAAGCGCGCGCCTTCTTTCTCGCCGATCTCAACATATTTTTTTACGTTCGCAAGCTGCGTGTCGGAAACGAGCGGGCCGAGCCGCGCTTTGGGATCCATTGGATCTGCCGGCTGCATTTTCTTCGCGCGGTCGACGACTTTCTCCATGAAGCCATCATAAATCGATTTTTCAACCAACAGACGCGAACCGGCGGTACAAACTTCTCCTTTATTATAGAAGATTCCCATCAGCGCCATTCGCGCCGCAGCTTCAAGATCGGCGTCCGCAAAAACGATGTTGGGGGATTTGCCGCCAAGCTCGAGATGGAGTTTTTTTACAGTGGCCGCGCCGTCGCGCATGAGCTGTTGTCCTGTCGACGTGCCGCCAGTTAATGCGATGCCATCGACATCGGGATGTTTCACCAGCGCCGCGCCGGCTGTTGAGCCGTGTCCGGGAACGACATTCAAAACGCCGGGTGGTAATCCAGCTTCCATGCCGATTTCTGCTAACATTAAAGCGGTGAGCGGAGTTTGTGCCGCCGGTTTTAAAATCAGCGTATTGCCGGCAGCGAGCGCGGCAGCAACTTTGCGCGAAGCGAGCAGCAGCGGAAAATTCCACGGCACGATGAGGCCGATGACGCCGAGCGGTTCGCGCAGCGTGTAATTGAAATACGGGCCATTCACCGGAATGGTATGACCTTCGAGCTTGGTTGCGGCGCCACCGTAATAAAAATATAAATCTGCCGAATACGGCACGTCGATCTTGCTGGACTCGGTGATGGTTTTGCCGTTATCCATCGTTTCGAGTTTCGCAATTTCATCAGCGCGTTCGAGAATGCGCTCGCCCATTTTCCAAATGATGCGGCCGCGTTCGGAAGCATTCATTTTGCCCCATGGTCCGTCGAGCGCCGCGCGCGCAGCTTTCACCGCGCGATCAATATCTTCCACGCCGCCTTCGGCGATTTGCGCTATGACTTCGGTGGTTGCGGGATTGATGGTCGGGAAAGTTTTGCCGCTGGCGGCATCTTCCCATTTGCCGTTGATAAAAAGTTTTGTCAGCATAGGTTTGCTAAAAAAGTTAATGACGAAATAGAAGTTACTACGGATGAAATATGGCGCGACAAGTTAATAAGCTTCGATGACCAAACCAAGATAGCCTCGCTCACCCCATGCGGCCAGAAACGTATCGCGATTGATTGCAATTTCTTCGCCACGAGCGGGGTCAACAAATGAAACGTCATGGGCGCCAAAGCCGTTAACGACAACCGCATGTATGCCAACTTGCCCGCCATAAGGCAAATGCAGCACGCTTAGAAAAACAATCACTGGGCATCCTTGCTGAAGGTATTGCGTGATATCATCAAATGATGCCTCCTCCAATTTAGCTGCTTTAACTCCAAAGACGGCAACGCCTTTTGCGGCTTCATCCTGATCAGTTCCGCGAGGCGTTGTTTTGCAAGCGCGACTAATCGCTTTTTCCGCCAGATCGATTCCAAAATGTCGAAGCACAATTCGAATACATGCAGGCACGCATGAATACTCCTCTTCCTGCTGCAGGCGTGGCAATTCAATCTTCACGCGACGATGCCTTTCAATTTCGCAGGACTGTCCGACTCGTTTTCAATTAGTTGGCCATCGGCCGAAAACGTCAAGAAGCCAATCGTCTCAGGCCGATAGGATAAAACCACTTCAACACGCCACTTTCCGTCTTGCCAAACCGGCTTTTTCACTGCTGTGGCATCGCCAACATATTCTATCAAAAATATGCAGGCAATATCGGCAATTTCTTTCGCAGTCAATTCTTTTGGACGAATAGCGATTTTGCCATTGTGCTTTTCAAACAAGATTTTTGTACTTTCACTCCAGCCTAATTGTTCGATGGCATCAGACGGCAAAAAAAGCATGTTTCCTTTCAATTCAGCTGTGACTGTGCTCATGGCATTTCTCCATAAAAATAAGGTGCAAGTGAAAAAACTTGCGCGCTTGCCAAATTTTTATCTCCCTGCAAAATTCGGCTTGCGTTTTTCATTATAAGCCGTCAAACCTTCTTTCGCGTCTTCGCTTTGGAAGAGCTGCTGCTGCAGCTCGCGCTCGATGGCGAGAGATTCGCTGAAAGACACTTCGATGCCGGATTGCACGGAGCGTTTGATCAGGCCGACGGCTTTGCTGGCTTTATTCGGCGGCAGGAATTGGCGCGCAAATTCCACCACTTTTTCCCAGAAATTTTCCGCCGGGAGAACGTGATTGACGATGCCCATTTGCTCGGCTTCTTCGAACTCGAACGTGCGGCCGGTGGCCATCAATTCAATTGCGCGTGATTTGCCGACGATGCGTGCGAGACGCTGTGTTCCACCCGTGCCGGGCAATACGCCGAGCGTGACTTCCGGCAAGCCGATTTTGCCCGCGCCTTTTTTGGCGAGGCGAATATCTGCGGCCATCGCGATTTCCAAACCGCCGCCGACGCAGTGACCATTCAACGCGGCGATAACCAATTTCGGTGTTTGCTCAAGACGCGTTAAAGTTTCATTGGCGTGCAAGCAGAAAAAGTATTTGAAACGCGGCGTGACTTCCTGCAACATGCGAATGTTGGCGCCGGCGCAGAAAAATTTCTCGCCCGCCCCGCGAATGACGATCACATGCGCGCTGTCATCCATCCGCGCGTCGAGAATCGCGTTGTCGAGCTGGCGCATCATTTCATGCGTGTACGTATTGGCCGGTGGATCGGTGAGCTCGATGATCGCCAGCCCTTCTTGCGTGGAATAATTAATCAGTTTGTCTGCCATGATTTGCTCCTCAGTTAATGGTTGGAATGTATTTTACTTTATTTTTATTCGCGCTGTTGATGAAAGTGAAACTGACCGGTCGCTGCGGCTTGATTTTAATTGAATAGTGATTTTACTATAGCGACCGGTCAGTAAATTTTTGAAGAAATCCGCATCATTAAAAAATAGTAAAAAAAGCGAGGAATGTCAAATGTTTTAAAAGCTTCAAAATAAAAACGCCGCTTATTCTTATCAACGAACAAACGGCGTTTCGGTTTGGTGCACAGCCGTTTTGCTATGCGCCATGCGCTTTTCCCCTCTGCTATTTCATCAACGTCATCTTCCGCACCTGCACGAAATTACCTGCCTGCAGCCTGTACAGATACACGCCGCTCGGCATGAGTTTCCCATCGCGATCCATTCCATCCCAATGCAACGAATAGCGTCCGGCGTTCATTTGTCCGGAAACAAGCTGGCGCACTTTCTGGCCCTGCAAATTGTAAATCGCCAATTGCACCACGCCCGCTTCCGGCAGCGCGAAACTAATCCGTGTCGAGGGATTGAACGGATTCGGATAATTTTGCGCCAACTCATAATCACTGACCAATGACGAATGACTACTAATGACTTCTTCCGACTCTTTCGGGAACGCGCCCGGCGAGGTGTGATGATAAAACTTCACCAACGCCTCAAGTGTGATCGCTGGCGCGTACACCGCACCTTTTATCGAGCTGTTGTTGGAGAATTGCACTGGCGCATTCGGCAAGACCAGCGTGCCGTACAGAATCGCTTTGCTGCCGACCATTAACGTTGTTGTTTGCAGCGTGACCAACAGGATACGATCCGAAGTGCCGCCGGTAATTTTCACCTGCATGCTGCTGCCGAATTTCAAATCATTCACCACATAAATATTCACCGCGCCGGCAGAAGCGTTGATCGACAAAATCGTGGATGAGGCACCCGCATCGAGCACGTTCATATAATAATCGCCCGCGCTCAGAATCAACGTGCCTTTGCTATTTACCCGGACCGCGCCATATGAACCCGGTGACAAAATTCTAGTGCCGTTGGCTGGCACATTTATATTCGCGCCGCCTGCCGTGAATGTAAAACTCGGCAGCGGCACGGCTGCAACATTCGCATGATCCTGCGTGGTACCGGTGATGATGGCGGTTCCGGAAACGAAGATATCGCCGCCCGCCGTGGCATCGCCTTGAATGAGGTTTTTCGTTTGAATGGTGATGTCATCGGTCGCGGTCAAATTCCCGACATGTCGACCGGGCGCGCCGGCTTGAAATTCGATTTTGTCATTGGCATGAATATCGCCTTTGGAAGTTTTGTTTTGGCTGATTTTCAAATAACCGTCGCTCATCAACACGTAGCTGAGCACCGTAACGGTTACTTGATCCGAGCCGCTGCAGTTGTTGGCATCGGTGACGGTGACGGTATAAATCGTGGTGCTCGTTACGGTGGCTTTGGGATTGGCTGCAACCGGATTATCCAAACCCGTCGTCGGTGTCCAACTGAAAGTATAAGGCGGCGTACCGCCACTTACCGTCGGACTGCCGCCGAGCGTCGTCGTGAGCGCATAGAGCACATTACGATCGGCGCCGGCATCGACGACCAATGCACATCCGCTCGTCACTGTGACATTCTTTGTTGCGGTATTCTTGCAAGCAGTCGCGCCATCCGTCACTTCCACGCTCACGACCATCGTGCCAGCACTGCCAGCGATCACACTTACGGAATTGCCGTTATTGCCGCCGTCAATCGTGCCATTCGTCACGCTCCACAAATAACTCGGAGTGCTCGCATCGGTTGTCGCAGCGTACGTGTGCGTCGTGCCCGCATCTACTGGATCATCGCCGCTGATACTCGCAGTGGGCAACGGATTGACCGTAATCACCGCGCTACCGCTGCCACTGTTGGAGCAATTATTCGCATCGGCAACATTCGTAATGGTGAAAGTGGTTGTCGTTGCCGGACTCACAATGCGCGTCGCCGGACTTGTGGTCACACCGTTTTGCGTGAAACTATCCGACCAAGTGAGATTCCATGGCGAGGCGCCTGTCAAAGCCGCAGAGATCGTCGTTGAGCTGCCGGCGCAAATTGCAGCATCGCCACTGACCGTCGCCGTCGGCAACGCATTCACCGTGACGGTCACTTGCGCCGTCATCTTGCAACCGGTCGCATCCGTCACTTCAACGGTATAAGTCGTGGTCGTTGTTGGTGACGCCGTCGGATTGGCAAGCGTCGCGTCATTCAAACCCGTCGCCGGCATCCAACTAAAAGTGTAAGGCGCCGTGCCGCCGCTCGCAGTTGGACTTCCGCCGATAGCAACAGATTGACCGGCGCAAATGGTTTGATTCGAACCGGCATCGGCCACAACAGTATTGGGCTTTATAAAGAGCACCAACCCATCGTGATCGGAGGTGCGCAACACCGTCGTCCCATCCGCTTCAAAATTTTCCGCCGCGTCGGAATTGGCGCGGGCGTATTCAATGCCGGCCACAGAAGCTTGAAGGGCTTGTGAGTATAGCACATGATCGAGCACTTGCGCGCTGCCTTCAAAAACAAAAGAATATTGTTCGTTCGCCGGCAGCGACAGCACGGCGTTAGTTAAATCCGGATTCACATTATCGGTGCCGGGAATGAGCGCTTCGCTGGCGCTTGCCGGCGTGCCCATAATTTGGCCGAGCACATGCACGTAACCATCGGTGAATTGAAACGCGTTGAAATCGCCGGTCACCACGAGATTGATATTCGGGTTGGCGGTCTGCTGCGTTTGCACCATATTGGAAATCGATACGGCTTGCTCGTGGCGCTTCTGGCGCACGCGCGGTCCGTCGATGGGATCGTCAATGTCATTGAGCGAGCGCGCATGAACGACGAGCACGGAAACGTCGCAGCCATCGGCGAGCTTAGCATCCAACAACAGCGGCGGCCGGTCGTGAAGCAATGAGCCATCAAAAGTGAAAATTTCCGTCGCGCCCAATTGCGTCACCGAATTTACGGTGATGCCGGCGCGCACCAAAAAGCCGACATCGATACCCGAGATGTCATTGCCTTCGATCAAATACGGCGTGTACGTTAACGACGCATCATCACTGTTGATCTTATTCGCCAAATCTTGCAACACTTCGATCTTTTCCGCTTCTTGCACGGCGAGAATATCCGGCGCGCCGATGAGCGTGCGGACGTACATCGAAAGCTTGTTCAGTTTGTCCTCATATTCTTGTGGCGTGAGAACATCGTCGCCGTTCGGGTCATCGATCGTATCATAAAACAGATGCGTGTTGAGCGTCGCAATAGTTGATTCCCCCGCATTGCGCGCCCGCACGGCTCGCGGCAAAGTGGCCGCATTAACGGAATAAGAAGTCGGCCACAATTCATAGCCGCTAAATTCGAAACCCAACACACCGGTCGTGGAAAAAGTCGAGCCTGCCGGAATCGCCAAATTCGGCTGGCCGAGACGATCGGGATCAAATTCAAAAATTTCCGGATTGCCATCCCACACCGGCAAGCCGGCGAGGCCGGGATACTCGATGCCCGATTCGCGGAACGGGCGAGTCGGTCCGGCCACGACATGAACTTCAGCAATCGGATCGGTGCCGAAACTTTGATTGGGCCCGCCGACCACGCCGCTGACAATTTGCACCAACATGCCTTCGAAGCGCTCATATTCAGTCGCGGCTTGCGGCTGATTCGGCGTCGGGGTCATGCCGTCAAATTGAACCGCGAGCGGCAGCGGATTGCCGGAGGAAATCGGCGTCACCGCTGGATTATTGGTAAGTTCGGTGAAATTGAAAAACTCATCTACGTCGCCGGTGACAGTGACTAAATCGCCAACACTCACCGTTGGCGCCGAGCTGGTGAAAACAAAAATGCCGTCCGAAGTTTGCGCATCATTGTCACTTCTCGCCGCCGGGGTTTGGATAAAAAATCCATTCGAGCCCACTGCGGTCACGACATTGTTTTCCGTCTTAATGTTCTGATTGTCAAACGGACTCGCCAGACCGTTGCTTTGAATTTCAAAAATTTCTTTGGTTAAAGTAGTCGACTGACAGCCGGAGAATTGCGTGCCGTCGACTTTTAAGCCGGGCGAGTGCAAACGACCGGCAGCGCCCGTCGCCGTCGTATGTTGCACCAGCGGAGTTGGGCCGGCAATATCCGGATCGCGTGTGAGCGATTGATCGCTGTTACCTTCAGAACCGTACGCGTACGTCGCAATAACGATTGAACCATTTTTCAATTCGATTGTGTCGCCGGTATTGTTCAACCCAAGTTGGCCCGTGCTTGCGATCTGCACCACGACATTGCCGAAGGAGCCGGTGGGCGTGCCGCCGGCAAATAGCACAATGCCGCATTGATTCGTCACTGTCGTTCCCGCTGGAAACGTGTGACGTACGCTAAATCCATCCGATAATGTCCAGCCGGAAATATCGAGCGGCGCGCTGGAGACGTTGATGAACTCGATAAATTCATCCTGCGTCGTGTTGACTGTGCCATCGCCGTTCGCGTCGCCATTGGTGGGATGCGGATCAGCCAAGATTTCGTTGATGATGATCGGCGGTGTTGAAAAATTAAAAATATAATCCGCCGCCATATTATCCGGCGGATCGGAAACATCCTGGTCGGTCACATTCGCCGCGAAAACATTCACCGTAATCATTTCATTGAACGCGAAATCGACATCCGGATTGAGCGTAAAAGTCGTTGGCCCGCCGGTGACCGTCGCCGTGTGCAAACCGCTCGCGCCGCCGGAAATGCTGAACCAATTGCCGATCACATTCACCGACTCGCTGAATGTAATCGTGATATTCGCGGCGGCCTCAACGGCGGTCGCGCCATTACTGGGCGTCGTGCTCGTGACTGTTGGCGCAACATCACTGGCGCTCGTGGTAAAACTAAAATTGAAATCAGCCGCCATGTTATCCGGCGGATCACCCGCATCTTGATCCGTGACATTCGCCGCGAAAACCGTGATGCTGACAGCTTCGTTATTGACAAAATCAACATCCGGATCGAGCGTGAACGTAGTCGGTCCGCCGCTGACTGTGGCTGTGTGCGAGCCGCTGGTGCCGCCGGAAATGCTGAACCAACTGCCGGCGGCATTCACCGCTTCGCTGAAAGTAATGGTGATATTCGCGTTGGTCGCAACGTCGGTGGCGTTATTCGCCGGCGTCGTCGTTGTCACGCTCGGCGCCAAATCGGTGGTAAAACTAAAATTGAAATCCGTCGCCATATTATCCGGCGGATCGTTGGCATCTTGATCCGTGACGTTCGCCGCGAAGACCGTAATCGTAACGCTTTCGTTGCTGGCGAAATCGATATCCGGATCGAGTGTGAACGTCGTTGGCCCGCCACTCACCGTTGCCGTGTGCGGACCGCTGCTGCCGCCGGAAATGCTGAACCAACTGCCGGTGACATCTACAGCTTCGCTGAACGTGATGCTGATATTGGTGTTGATCGCGATGTTCGTCGCATTATTTGTTGGCGTGGTCGCGGTGACGGAAGGAGGAGCATCACCGCTCACAAAAATTTGGCCGGTATTGCAAGCGCCAAACGTGCTCGTGGTCGGTGAGTTCCAAGTGAAATCTTCATAAAATTGGCCGGTGCCGCTGAGCCGCAAAGATTGTCCGAGCGGCTCGGAGCCCGTTTCAGAGACGCCGATATCAACGCTCACCATGCCGTTGGCCGGCCCGCCCACCGCCGTAAATGTTCCTTCATAACTGAGAAATTGCACAACGGCGCTTGACGCATTCACCAGCGCAATAGCGTCCGGCGGGCCGTTCTGAATTCCGTTCGACGGATAGCTCAATACAACCACGCCGAAGCCGTTGCAATGATCGGGAATCGTGCCGCTGAGCGCATCGGTGTCATAAACCGCGCCGCCCGAACCATTGTAGAGAACGATACTCCAGCCGGTCAAATCAGTGCCGGCCGGTCCGGCGATCTCAATCGCCTCGCCGGCATCGGTGCCGGTGTTGTCGTAATGAATCTCATTGATGAAAACCGGGGTCTGCGCCGAGGCGGCGCTGGACAAAAATAAAAATGTGAGTAAAGTTAAAATAGAAAATAAGCCCATCCCCTTGCTGAGAAAATGAAAAGAGTTGCGGAATTTTGCCGGTTGCGGAAAAATCATAACGTTGCCTCCTTTTGCACTTACAGCCAGAATGCACTTCGCCCAGGTCGGGCATGGATTAATAGTGTGACAGAAACTTTTAGGTGAGAAGAAAAACTTGAGTGGAGAGAGCAGCACTCGTCGGAAAGCAGCCAGTATAACTCATCCTACCCGTCTTTCTATAAAAAGAAAAATGGGCATCCCGCGGAGGAATTGGGTGCCTTCTCCTGTAGCGCATTTCCTTCCTGCTCAGCGCGCCAAAATTTTCTCTGGGAAAAATCCGACAATCAATATAACAAAAAATTTGAAGAAAGCAACAGTTGTTTCTTGCTGCCGAAAAAACAAAAACGCCGCTTATTCATCATCAACGAACAAGTGACGTTTCAGCATGTAAAACGTAAAGGCGCAAAACGTAAACTGGCTTCATTACGTTTCACAAATGCCATCCTTCTTCATTTACAGCGTTTCTGCCTGCTGCAAGCAACTCTCCAACGCTTTCCACGCCAGCGTCGCGCATTTGACGCGCACCGGAAATTGCTTCACGCCGTTGAGCGCCTCCAAATCGCCGAGATCGACTTTGGCTTCGCCCTCGCCGGTGAGCATGTGCTTGAAACTTTCGATGGCATTACGTGCTTCGGCAACCGTTTTGTCTTTCACCAATTCCGTCATCATTGAAGCGGATGATTGGCTGATGGCGCAGCCGCGGCCATAAAATTTGATTTGATCGATGCGATGTTGCGCATCGATAGAAACTTGCAAATCGAGCTGATCGCCGCAGGAAGGATTTTCGTGGTGCGCGTTGGTAACGGCGCCGTCCAATTTACCAAAATTACGCGGGCTTTTAAAATGATCGAGAATGATTTCTTGATAGAGCGCGTCAAGAGGCATGGCCGTATCGAAGCCAAAATTCGTTTTCGTCGCCGCCATATTCGAATTCACGCAAAAAGGGCAAGCCGACCGAGCCTTCAAAATCAGGATGAGAGTTCTTTGCCGCTGCAACAATTTGATCTAAGCCATATGCAACCATCTTCTTTCGGAATCCCAATTCCGGAATCTCGACCCAAACCCAACTGCCTTCAGCAAGCCCAAAGTTTGTCTTCTGGCTTCCAGCGGCATCGAGCTCAATTTTATATAAAAGGGACCGACTGATACGAATCTCTGCGAAACCACCAGTGTCGGCAATCAATTGTTTTTCAATTTTGCCATCGGCTTTCTCAAATACAACCGTCACCCATGGTCGTGGTGGATTGCCTTTATATGGATTCCTTTGCTCCAATTTTCACCCCTCTATTCAATGAGATCCACTGCTTCTCTCAAATAATCAACACCGGCTTGCATAATCATACGATGGCCGGGATGCTTTTCAATCGCCTTTAACTTCTCATGAAGAGTATCAAAATCCGCCGCATCGGCGACAATCTTTCCTCCCACAATACCAATGTAATGGCCAGCGGGATAAGTTTTATCTATGTAAGGTTTAAGCCGCCAAAAAGCACGATCATTAAGATAACGAGCATTGTGCCTGGGCCGCATTTTTTTTGCAGAAGTACGCATATTGCCTCCGAAAATATTTATCGTTTAAAGACGCTACGGCAAGCTACAACACTTCGGCTCTTGCCTGTATTTATGCTCGCACGCGCTTTACATAAAACCAAGTTCCAATTTTGCCACCTCGCTCATCATGCTGGGATTCCATTGGGGTTCCCAAATGACTTCGACTCTGGCGCCATTGATTCCGGGGATAGCTTTGATTTTATTTTCCACTTCACCAGGCAAAGTGCCGGCGACCGGACAGGCCGGAGAGGTAAGCGTCATGTGGATGAGCGCGTTGTTGGAGGGATCCACGTCGATATCATAAACCAATCCCAATTCATAAATATTTACCGGTATCTCGGGGTCGAAGCAAGTTTCGAGCACTTTGATAATTTCATTCTTGAGATCGGTTTTGGAATTATCGTTTTCCATGAGGTTCTTCCTAATAAAACGTTTTTTAAACACGGAGTAGCTGAGTTCATTGAGCCATCACGGAGAAAAGCTTTTTTAAAAATATTTATTGATCTCCGTGTTCTCTCCGCGCGCTCCGTTTCTCCGTGTTAAATTTGGTTATAAATCAAAAAAAACTTTCAGAATTTTGCAAACGCAACGATTATTCTGTTGAAACCGTCGTGTTTTCATTTTTGAGCGCCGCGACCATTGTATGCCAGGCCAAACCAGCGCATTTGATGCGCAGCGGAAATTCCCGCACGCCGGCGAAAATAGCCAGCTTTCCCATTTCCTCAGGATCAACCGCTTCCGCATCATTGGTAATGAGTTTCTGAAATTTCTTAAAAAGCTGTTCGGCTTCTGCGGTTGACTTTCCTTTTAGCATCGTCGTCATGACCGAGGCGGAAGCTTTCGAAATGGCGCAGCCGTGGCCCCGAAAGCTTATATCCTTGATGACCTCATCTTCAACCTGCAAATACAAATCGATGCGATCGCCGCAAAGCGGATTGTAACCTTCCGCCGTGCGATTCGCCGGATCGAGTTTGCCAAAGTTTTTTGGATTTTTATTATGATCCAAAATCACTTGCTGATATAATTCGCGCAGATCGTCCATCAGCTCATCAAATTGATAACGTTGTGAAGGCCTTTGACCAAAAAATCGGCTTCGGCTTTGGTATTATAAAAAGCAAACGAGGCTCTAGAGGTTGCCGGAATATTAAACCGCGCCATCACCGGTTGCGTGCAATGGTGTCCGGTTCGTATGGCAATGCCGTCGCGATCCAAAATTGTCCCGACATCGTGGGGATGAATCCCTTCGATAACGAACGAAATAACGGCGGCCTTCTCTTTCGCTGTTCCAATTATTCTGAGCGGCTTGATGGTCGATAAAGCCGTGGTCGCATAATTTAACAATTCGTGTTCATGAGCGGCGATTTTTTCATAACCGATACCGGCCACGTAATCCAACGCTTTGCCGAGGCCGATGACGCCGGCAATATTCGGCGTGCCGGCTTCGAATCGATATGGCAAATCGTTATAAAGCGTCTTTTCAAAAGTGACGGATTTGATCATGTCGCCGCCGCCCTGATAGGGCGCCATCTTTTCCAAAAGCGCCTCTTTCGCATAAAGCACGCCGACGCCGGTCGGCCCAAAAACCTTGTGACTGGAGAAAACGAAAAAGTCACAGCCCAATTTTTTCACATCGATTTTGCCATGCGGCAATGCCTGCGCGCCATCGACCAGCACCGGCACGTTTCTATCGTGGGCGATATCGACGAGGCGCTTGATGGGATTGATCGTACCCAACGAATTGGAGGTGTGAACGATGGCAACCAATTTCGTTTTTTTATTGAGGAGCTTTTCAAATTCGTCCACCATCAATTCACCGTCGTCATTGATCGGAATGACGCGCAATGTCGCGCCGGTTTCTTCACACAACATTTGCCACGGCACGATGTTGGAATGGTGCTCCATCGCCGAGATGACGATCTCGTCGCCTTCCTTGACGTTCTTTCTGCCATAAGAAGAAGCGATCAGATTGATCCCCTCGGTGGTACCGCGGACAAAAACGATTTCTTTGATTGAATTCGCGTTAATCGCTTCTTTGACTTTTAGGCGCGTGTCTTCGTAGGCTTTGGTCGCGATCTCGCTTAAATAATAGACCCCGCGATGAATGTTGGCATTTTCAGTTTTATAATAATTGTTGAGCGCGTCGATCACGACTTGCGGTTTTTGCGAGGTCGCGGCGCTATCGAGAAAGACCAGCGGCTTGCCGCGCACTTTTTGGCGAAGAATCGGAAAATCTTCGCGGATTCTCTCGACGTCGAGGCCGTTAACGGATTTGGCTGGCGGCTGCTCTACCACTGGAGTGTCTACTAAAGTTATCATTGCTTTTCCGTAGTTATTCAGAGAGTACTGGCGAAAATGAAAAAAACAAGGCAAAACTATTTGGGGCAAAACTATTAAAGCTTTAGCTTTATTTGAGTATTGTTTTAAATATCACGTTCTCATGATTGAAATTGATCCAATGAATTGCTTTGAGTGAGGTATATCGAATGAATCGTCGCAAATGATTCTCATAATGTCCATCGTCTTTTGTTAGAGATGAAATCTTGAATGCGATATTGGGATTAAGCAAATGAGCTTTTTGCTTGCCAAGAACACGTGCCCCATCCATGACTTCAATTTTAGTAAAGGCAAAACGATTAAAAAAAGCTGTTAATGGTTTTGCCCACAATAGTTTTGCCTTTCATGCCTTTCAATAAAAGCAAAACGATTATGGGCAAGACGATTAAAAAGCGGTTAATGGTTTTGCCCTAAATAGTTTTGCCTTTTAGTCACGATTTTCCTTAAAACCGGCATTGACCATCTTATCCAGGCGCTCGCGCACCGGCTCGATTTTGATGTGATCCAGAATCTCGCTGGCATAAGCGTAGCGCAGCATTGAATTCGCTTCTTCTTCGCCAATGCCGCGCGAACGCAGATAAAAGGCAGCGTCTTCATCGAGCTGGCCGATGGCAGCGCCGTGGCTGCATTTGACGTCGTCCGCAAAAATCTCCAATTGCGGCTTCGCATTGATCACCGCCTCATTGCTCAGCAGCAGGCATTGATTGGATTGATAAGCATTCGTTTTTTGGGCGTCCGGCC
>Ga0247727_10013642_pt1 | contig 13656 bp, 12 predicted proteins | sample WisWelCaveWW1625_FD_202498 | JGI IMG/M metagenome (GOLD analysis project Ga0247727, IMG submission 202498) | Biofilm microbial communities from Wishing Well Cave, Virginia, United States - WW16-25 | ecosystem: Environmental > Aquatic > Deep subsurface > Groundwater > Cave microbial mat | place... | reverse complement strand
CAATGTAAAGTTCATCATCGAAGGGGAAGAAGAAGTTGGCTCCGAAAATTTGGAGGATTTCATCACTGAGTACAAAGAAAAACTCAAGGCGGATGTGATTCTGATTTCGGACACAGGTATGCTTTCGATGGACGTTCCGTCGATAACGGTCGGATTGAGAGGCTTGAGTTATCACGAAGTTGAGGTCGTAGGGCCGAACCGTGATCTTCATTCGGGACTTTATGGCGGTGCCGTGGCAAACCCACTGGACGTGCTGTGCCGAATGATCGCTCAACTGAAAAACGCCAAAAACGAAGTGGCGGTTCCCGGATTTTATGACGACGTCATCGAAGTGACGGAGGCCGAACGGAAGGAAATGGCAAAGGCGCCGTTTTCTGAAAAAGCATATTGTGAGGAACTGAACCTCGAAAGTACCTTTGGTGAAACAGGATATTCTACGACAGAGCGCGCAACCATCCGACCTTGTCTCGATGTCAACGGCATCTGGGGCGGCTATATGGGAGAGGGTGCCAAGACAGTCATTCCGGCAAAAGCGACCGCAAAAATTTCAATGCGTCTCGTTCCGAACCAGGATCCGATGAAAGTGAGCAAACTCTTCAGTGATTATTTCAGCAGTCTCGCACCAAAGGGTGTTCGGGTTACCGTGAAGTACCATCACGGCGGTGACCCCGCAGTTACGCCTCCCGGATCGATGGAATATCTGGCTGCTAGTATGGCTGTAGAGGAAAGTTTTGGCAAGAAGCCGATTCCGATCCGTAGCGGTGGATCCATTCCGATCGTTGCCCTTTTTGAGCGAATTCTGAAAGTCAAAACGGTTCTTCTTGGTTTTGGTCTCGACAGCGACGCAATCCACTCTCCCAATGAACATTTCGGTGTAACGAACTATTTCAAAGGAATTGAAACCATTCCGCTGTTCTACAAACATTATGCTGCGCTAAAGAGGGGATGATGAAACCTTTTGCACTTGCCTCACTGCTTGTGCTGTCCTGCTTTTCGTTCGGACAGTTTTACAAAGACATTGAGTTCAAGGGGATGAAGAATTTCAGCGTCAAAAACCGAAATGACAAAGTGATTATCGGCTTCGATTATGTCATTTTCAATCCGAACTGGTACAACATCGTCATTAAGCCCTCTTCACTTAAACTGACCGTTGCCAATCAGGATTGTGGCTGGGCGCACGTCGATGAAAAGATCAAAATCAAAAAGAAGGTTGAGGCACCATATCACTTTGAACTGGTCGGGGATGCGAGCAAATTCGCTAAAAGTACCTTCTCGGGGATTTGGGATTTTTTAACCGGAAAGGGGATCGCTTTCAATCTCAAGGGCGATCTGAAGGCCGGGGCCTTTCTCATTCGTAAGAAATGGCCCATTGACTTTACGTACACGATGAATTACGAAGAATTTATGTCGTTTTTCTGATTGGACTGTTGAAATCTTAGGACTGAGTCTCACAGTGCATTTGCCGTATTCCTTAATTTAGAGTCGATTTTGATTGGAATGAAAAAACGCGTTGCGGTGATTTATGGCGGGTACTCTTCGGAATTTGAAATTTCGCGGAAAAGTGCCGGAACCATTTTTGAGCACATCAACCGCGATCTGTACGAACCTTGCCTTGTCGAATTATCGAAAAACAGCTGGCACGTGGCGATTAAGGGTGGTGTTGCGTCCATCGACAAAAACAAATTTACCTTTATTGATTCTGCCGAAAATGAAACCAGCTTCGATGTGGCCTTCATTACCATTCACGGCACTCCCGGAGAAGATGGGAAACTTCAGGCTTACTTCGATATGATTGGCCTGAAGTATATCAACGCCTCACATTTTTCGTCGTCTCTGAGTTTTAATAAATGGGCCTGCAATTGTTTCCTAAAAACATTTGGCGTTACCGTTGCAAAGTCCATTCTTTTGCGCAAGGGCGACAAGCCAAACCCCATTGAAATTGCCGATGAGCTGGGTTTTCCGTGTTTTGTAAAACCCAACGACGGCGGCTCAAGTTTTGGTATAACGAAGGTGAAAAAACTGCTCGACATGCCCGATGCCATTGCGAAAGCTTTTGCCGAGGGTTCCGAAGTGGTGATCGAATCCTTTGTCGATGGTCGCGAAGTAACTTGCGGACTTTATTTCAATGGAAAGGATGTCATCGCTCTTCCTCCCACCGAAATTATTTCCAAAAATGAGTATTTCGACTATCAGGCAAAGTACGAAGGGGCCTCGAAGGAGGTAACACCGGCGGAAATTCCGGCCGCGTGGACAAAAAAAATACAGGAGATTTCCAAATTGGCCTACCGAAGACTCGGCTTGCGCGGCATTGCACGTGTTGATTTTATTGTCGAAACAAAAACCGAAACGCCGTATCTCATCGAGGTAAATACGACGCCTGGAATGACCGGTGAAAGCCTGGTGCCGCAGCAGGTGAAGGCCGCTGGTGGAACGTTGACGAAGATGTTCGATGACTTGCTGGCGGTTGGGTTGAAGTGAAGAGAGCGCCTTCAAAAGAATTGCTTTGATCTGAAGAGAAGATAAGACACCTGCACCCAACCGCTTCCCGTTGTAAATCGTTTGTACCCTTGGATTCGAACTGAATAATTATGAAAAATCTTTACAAGATTGGCGTTCTAACGCTTTTGTCCTTCGCCGTGCAAGGCGCTACAGCCCAATATTTCTGGACCTTTAACCCGGCTGAAGATGCAAACGTGGTTACTTTCGGCGGCGGTCAGGGTGGAAACGCGTACTTGAAATTTGATATTTCTTCCATTCCCGCCGGGGCAACAATACTTGGCGTCACGTTTGAATGCAATGTGAAAACCGTTGCTTCCTCGTGGGATGGCGATGCAATATTTTACAATGTTCACAGCCAGACCTGGACGGAAGCCGATATGATGACTCCGGTTCACGCTTTGGCAAAATCAGATACCACCAATCAACCGGCCGGTTTTGCATTGGGATTGGGTTGGACGACCTCGGTGGACCTTACCAATATTTTTATGGAGGATTACGCGGTTGGAAATACGTATTGCAGTATTCTCATTCGCGATCCAGACGATGTAACATTTGCCCCGCCTGCATTGCCGCTGGCAGATTTTGACACGCTCGCTGTCGGAAACAATGCTTCTTCTCAACACATCATTTTTTGGGCACGTGAATCCGTAGATCCCGCGCTGCAACCCAAAATGAACGTAAACTGGTGTATGGATTCGGAATCCTTTATTACAACTGCGGCATGCGACAGTTTTACGCTGAACGCAACAACCTATTATGCCTCCGGTTTGTTTACCCAGGTACTCCCGAATGCGACAGGATGTGACAGTACCATCAACCTTAATCTTACCATCGGGGCTTTGGATGACAGCGTTTACTTAACTGGTACATCATTGGATTCACTGGTTGCGGTTCAGACCGGGGTAACTTATCAGTGGATTGACTGCGACTCCGGGACTGACCTTGTTGGCGAAACGTCACAGAATTTACACGTACCGTATAATGGAAATTTTGCTTGCATTATTTCTCAGGGTTCCTGCATTGATACCTCCGATTGTATCTATGTTTATATTGAAGGCCTGGAGGAAGGCAAGCCAGAAAAATTCAATCTGTTCCCGAATCCTGCATCGGAAATCGTAAAAATTTCAACGGACCTATCCTTCGGGGGAGAAGTGATTTATTTGACGACGATCTCGGGAAAAGTGGTGCAACGGATTCAATTGAACAGTTCCGCTTCTGCAGAATTTGAAGTTGGCGACTTACCAGCAGGAGTTTACCTCATTCGATGTGGTAACGATCACTTTTTCGTTGGAAAATTGGTTGTTCGATGAGCTTTCCTTTGAAGGGATAATCTTGTGCGTTTCGTGAGATCCTTAGCGACTAACCCCACACAAACCAAAATCTTACTTCGATTCTCATTTTTCCCCTAAATTTACTCCCCGGCTGATTTTGTGAATCAACCCTCAGTCGGAAGTGTCATGCAAACTTTTCAGAATTACGTACAGGGAAAATGGGTTTCGGGAAAGGGCGTCGAAACCGAACTCTTTCACGCCATCTCCGGCGAAAAAATCGGCGACTGTTCGTCTGCCGGTCTAGACTTTGAAAAAATTCTTGAATATGGTCGCACGAAGGGTGGACCCGTTCTCCGAAGGATGACATTTGGTCATCGCGGATTGATGCTGAAAAATCTGGCCTTGTTTCTCTTGGCCAACAAGAAAAAATACTACGCACTAAGCGCTGCAACCGGTGCCACCCGGCTGGACTCCTGGATAGACATCGAAGGCGGAATCGGAAACTTATTTGCAAACGCTTCGCTGCGCCGCCAGTTTCCAGATCTTCCGTACAACGTCGACGGCGATACGGTTCCATTGTCGCGCGGAGGCTCTTTCATCGGTCACCACATTATGGTCCCGAAAGAAGGCGTTGCGATACACATTAACGCGTTCAATTTTCCCGTTTGGGGAATGCTCGAAAAGGTGGCCGTCAACTGGATGGCAGGCGTTCCAGCCGTTGTGAAACCTTCGGAGTATACCTGTTTTTTAACGGAACTTGTCGTGAGGGACATCATTGCATCCGGAATACTTCCCGAAGGTTCGTTGCAACTGGTGGTCGGTCTTGGGCGCGGAATCATCGATTCGGCAAATTCACAGGACGTCATCACGTTTACGGGCTCGGCAGAAACCGGAAAAAAACTAAAAGGACTTCCGCACATCAGCCAGAATTCTGTTCCGTTTAACCTTGAGGCGGATTCATTGAATGCGGCCATTCTTGGCGAAGATGCGGTGCCCGGCACGGCGGAGTTTGATATTTTCATCAAGGAGGTTCAGAAAGAAATCACGGTGAAGGCCGGTCAGAAATGTACTTCCGTACGGCGCATAATTGTTCCTGAAAAATTGATCGACGAGGTGCAAAAGGCACTGGCAGCGCGATTGGCGAAAAATACCATCGGCGATCCGGCGAACGAACTGGTGCGGATGGGTTCGCTGGCGACGAAACTTCAGGTGGATCGCGTGAAGGCCAACATCGAATTGCTGAAAAAAGAAATTCCGGTTGTCATTGGTTCGGCAGACCAATTTGACGTCGTCGGTGCGGACAAAGAGAAAGGCGCATTTATGGGTACGGTCATTTTCCGGAACGATGAACCGCACAAAAAACTAGGCGCACATAACATTGAGTGCTTTGGACCGGTATCCACACTGATGCCTTACAAAAATCTCGGGGACGCCATCGCCATCGCCAAACTTGGAAGAGGTTCCCTTGTGTCGAGTATAGTTACGGCGAGCGACGACATTGCCACTGAATTTGTGGTGAACGCTGCGTCGATGCACGGACGGATCCTTGTGCTAAACGCGCGTTGCGCAAGCGAAAGCACGGGGCACGGTTCGCCTATGCCGTTGCTTACGCACGGCGGACCCGGTCGCGCCGGTGGTGGCGAAGAAATGGGAGGTAAACGCGGAGTACTACACTATATGCAGCGAACGGCGATCCAGGGTCACCCGCAAACAATCACAGCGATCACCAAGCAGTTTCAGGTTGGGGCAGATATGCCGGAAGCCAATCCACATCTTTTCCGTCAGCACTTCGAGGATCTTAAAGTGGGCGATACGGTGTTCACGCACAAACACACCGTAAGCGAGGCAGACATCGTGAATTTCGCAAACGTATCCGGCGACAATTTTTATGCGCATATGGATGCCACGTCGCTGGAGGGAACCATTTTTGAAAAACGCGTGGCCCACGGATATTTTGTTCTTTCAAAAGCTGCAGGTCTTTTCGTCGATCCCAAAAAAGGACCAGTACTACTCAATTATGGAGTGGAAACTGCGCGGTTCACCAAACCTGTGTACGCCGGTTCAACACTTGGAGTACGTTTTACGGTAAAAGAAAAACAGGATCAGGAAAAACGGAACGAGACGGATGTCGCCAAAGGAATCGTCAAGTTTCTTGTTGACGTTTATGACGAGACGGGTGACACGGTGGGAATTGCGACGATATTGACGATGGTGAAAAAACGGAATCAGAGCGAATAAAAGGAATGCCACGAATTCACGAATTACGATTCATTTATCGGGGCATTCCTGGCAATAAAAAGCGATAAGCAAGTGGAGATATTAGATCAGAGAAGAAGCAAAAAAAATGACACGAATGGACGAATGACTCTTTTATTCGTTTATGACGAGACGGGTGACACGGTGGGAATTGCGACGATATTGACGATGGTAAAAAAACGGAATCAGAGCGAATAAAAGGAATGCCACGAATTCACGAATTACGATTCATTTATCGGGGCATTCCTGGCAATAAAAAGCGATAAGCAAGTGGAGATATTAGATCAGAGAAGAAGCAAAAAAAATGACACGAATGGACGAATGACTCTTTTATTCGTGAATTCGTGACGAAATAAAAACTATGAGCAAAGACGGACACGTAAAATCGGAAATTAGCAAGAATGGCATCGCGACCATAGAATTCGGCCACCCTGCCAGTAATTCCTTGCCATCAAAAGTTCTGGCCGATCTGGCAAAAACCATTTCGGATGTCAGCGCGAACTCTGTTACCAAAGTAATTGTGTTGAAGTCATCCGGTGACAAAGCTTTTTGTGCTGGCGCCAGTTTTGATGAACTCATTGCAATCAAAAATCTAACGGACGGGAAACGATTCTTCAGTGGATTTGCAAACGTCATCAATGCGTGCCGCAAATCAGACAAGCTCATCATTGGGCGAGTGCAGGGCAAGGCGGTCGGAGGAGGAGTAGGCGTTGCATCTGCGGTGGATTATTGTTTTGCAACTATTTCGGCGGAAGTGAAGCTGTCCGAGTTAGCTGTCGGAATTGGTCCGTTCGTCGTAGGACCCGCGGTGGAAAGAAAAATCGGATTGTCTGCGATGTCGCAGCTCACGATCAACGCCACGGAATGGCAAAGTGCCGAATGGGCAAGAGAAAAAGGATTGTTTGCAGAGGTGTTTGACACAGTAGAAAAGATGGATGCTGCCGTACAAGCTCTCGCAGAAAAACTGGCGGCTTCGAATCCGGATTCAATGCGGCGCCTGAAACGAATTTTTTGGGAAGGCACCGAGCAGTGGGACAATCTCCTTAAAGTCCGGGCGGGCATCAGTGGCGAGCTTGTGCTTTCGGAGTTTACGATCGACGCAATTAATCAATTCAAAAAAAAATAGCCACGAAGGCACGAATAAAAAGCAAAATCATTCGTGAATTCGTGGCAACCAACCAGAATGAATATTACAATTGACGAAGTAAAAGAAGCGCTCAAAAAAGTCATCGAACCTGACCTGAAAAAGGACATCGTTACGCTCGACCTGGTTTCGGACATCGCGGTGGATGGCAAGAAAATTTCCTTCCAGGTGAAGGTCTACAATCCGGCGATGCACGCGAAGAAAAGAATGCAAGAGGCGCTCGAATTTGCGTTGGAAAGAGCCTTTGGAACGGAAGTTGAGGCCGCGATTTCGCTTGTACCACTTCCCAAGGATAAGGAACCTGGAGTTCGGGCGATTTTGTCGGACGTAAAACACATTATCGCCGTCGCGTCTGGCAAAGGCGGAGTAGGGAAATCTACAATTACCGCAAACCTCGCAGCCGGACTAGCCAAGCTTGGCTACAGCGTTGGTCTTGTCGACGCAGATATTTATGGGCCGTCTATCCCTACTATGTTTGATGTTGTCGGTCAACGCCCACAAGGGGTGGAAAAGGATGGCAAGACATTGATTCAGCCGATTGAATCGTACGGAGTCAAAATTCTTTCCATCGGTTTTTTTGCCGATCCGGATCAGGCGGTGGTCTGGCGTGGACCGATGGCGACCAAAGCGCTTAACCAAATGTTCAAGGATGCGGACTGGGGCAAACTCGATTTTATGATTGTGGATCTTCCACCGGGAACAGGCGACATCCACCTGACTTTAGTACAAAATGTTCCATTGACCGGAGTAGTCATCGTCAGCACACCGCAGGAAGTTGCCCTTGCCGATGCCCGGAAAGGGATCAATATGTTTCGGATGGATTCGCTGAAAGTGCCCGTGTTAGGAATCGTCGAAAATATGGCCTGGTTCACCCCGGAAGAGCTCCCGGACAACAAATACTACATCTTTGGACGGGACGGAGCCCGGAACCTCGCCCAACAAATGAATGTGCCGGTTTTGGCTCAGATTCCTCTGATTCAAAGCGTCCGTGAAGCAGGCGATGCCGGGAGACCAGCCGTTTTGCAGGAGAATACCCTGTCTGCAAAGATTTTTGACGAATTTGTTTGTAACTTCGTCAAGCAATTACCCCAACTCTGATGGATCAGTCTGAAAAAGTAAACATTGCCCTGAATTCAATCCGGCCTTTTCTTCAAAAAGATGGCGGTGATGTGGAGTTGGTCGAAATCCGTGACAACCACGTGAAAGTAAAACTTACCGGCGCTTGCGAAACCTGTTCAATGAGTGCGATGACTTTGCGTGCCGGCATTGAGTCGGCCGTCCGAAGCGCCATTCCCGAAATCGAAGGTGTCGAGGCGGTTTGACGCCGACGACCTATTTTCCAGAAACCTATTCCATTCCCTACTTTTAACCCTCAAATGATTCAGACAGATATTTTGATCATTGGTGCCGGACCGGTTGGGCTCTTTACAGTATTTGAAGCAGGATTGCTCAAACTGCGTTGTCATTTGATCGACTCACTGCCGACAGCCGGTGGACAACTCACCGAAATTTATCCCAAAAAACCCATTTACGACATTCCGGGTTATCCCATCATCAATGCCGGCGAACTCGTAGAGCGGCTGTTGGAACAAAATGCGCCGTTCAAACCCGGTTTTACGCTGGGAGAAGCTGCCGTTGAAATGGTAGAAGTATCGGACAAATTGTTCCGGGTGACTACCGACAAAGGCTCCGTTCACGAGGCGCCCGTCGTCATTATTGCCGGTGGCTTGGGTGTGTTTGAACCGCGCAAACCACCGATTACTAATCTCGAAGCGTTCGAAGACAAAGGCGTCGAGTACATCATCCGCGAACCGGAATTTTACAAGGGTAAAAATGTGGTCGTTTCGGGCGGTGGTGATTCGGCCCTTGACTGGAGTATATATCTTGTCAAAAACAACATCGCATCAAAACTTACATTGGTGCACCGCAGCAAGTCGTTTCGCGCACATCCCGATTCGGTTCAGCAAGCCATTGATCTCGCGGAATCCGGAAAAATTAATCTGATCACAGATGCCGAAGTGACCGGTATCGTTGGAAACGGAAAGGTGGAAGGTGTTGAAGTTTCGCATTTGCCCGAAGGGAAATCCGTTGTGAGCTGCGATCATTTTGTTCCCTTGTTCGGTCTCAAACCTTCGCTAGGCCCGATAGCCAACTGGGGACTTGAAATTGAAAAAGGTGCCGTCAAGGTCAATACCCGAGACTATTCTACCAATCGATCTGGAATTTATGCGGTTGGAGACATCAATACCTATGACGGCAAACTCAAACTGATTCTCTGCGGATTTCACGAAGGCACAATGGCGATTCAATCTGCATTTGCGCGAATTCATCCGGATAAAAAAAACGTACTCAAGTACACCACGGTAAACGGAGTTACTGGATTTTGATCGCGTATGAACTCAATTTACAGGTCCTTTTTGTTTTACCCTTTTCGTTTTAAATCGTTCTGATGAGTGACAAAATTTTAATAGGACGCTGTGATTATGCTGATTTTCCCTCGCTGGGATTAAAAGCCATTGGCGTTAAGGTGGACACTGGGGCTTATACCTCGTCGATTTATTGTTCGAAAATTGAACCGATAACCGAAGGAGGAAAACCTGCCATTCGCTGTACCATACTGGACGACAGCTTTCCAGGTTCATCAGAACGGGTATTTACGGACTACTTTCAAAAGAGCATTTCAAGTTCCACCGGCAGTGCAGAATTGCGGTATATAGTCCGAACGACCATTATTTTGTTCGGCCAGGAATATCCGATCGAGTTGTCTCTTGCGGGCCGTCGGGAGCGTCGCTTTCCTATCCTAATTGGGCGTAAGTTGCTCAACCACATATTTATAGTTGATCCAGCCCGGAAAAATCTGTCGCTGAAGGGTAAAAAACGGCGTGCAATCGTTCAAAAGGTGAAATCCGCGAACAAAAAGAGGTAAATTTTTCGCAAATTCGTCGGATGATCAATCCGCCGCAGCGGACGATGTAAAGAAAATCAGATATGAGAATCGCAGTACTATCGGCCAATTCCAGACTCTATTCAACGCGCAGGTTGATTGAGGCAGGTTTGAAAAAAGGACACGATATGTTGGTGGTCGATCACAGCAAATGTGCGATGACGATCGAAAAGAACAATCCAAAAGTGTACCACCGCGGTAAAATTCTGGAAGGTGTCGAAGCGGTGATTCCGCGCATTGGGGCCTCGATTACTTTTTACGGCACGGCCGTTGTTCGCCAATTCGAAATGATGAAAGTTTTTTCGGCGACGGAATCGCAGGCACTGGTTCGCTCGCGCGACAAACTTCGAAGTTTGCAAATTCTTTCCCGCGCCGGCCTGGGACTTCCAAAAACCGTATTTACGAATTATTCCAAGGATGTCAAGGGAATCATCGAAGCGGTTGGCGGTGCGCCCTGCGTGATGAAACTGCTCGAAGGTACTCAAGGTGTAGGTGTTGTTCTCGCCGAAACACAGAGTGCGGCCGAATCGGTATTGGAAGCATTCAACGGACTACAGGCACGCGTGATTGTCCAGTCGTTCATCAAAGAAGCCGGTGGTGCAGACATCCGCGCATTTGTTGTAGACGGGGTGGTTGTCGGAGCGATGAAGCGCCAGGCAAAAGAAGGGGAGTTCCGATCAAACCTTCACCGCGGAGGCTCTGCAAAACTGATCGAACTCAGCGACGAAGAAGAACAAACAGCATTGAAAGCTGCCCGCGTAATGGGACTTAAAATTGCGGGGGTCGATATGTTGCAGTCGAAATCCGGGCCGCTCATTATGGAGGTGAATTCTTCTCCAGGATTAGAGGGCATTGAAGCAGCGACGGGAAGGGATATTGCCAGTCATATTATTGACTATGTGGTGAAGGGGGTGAAGAATCAGGAGTATTAAAAGGAACTGCCAAATTCCAAAACTTCCAACTGCCAATCGGTTTCTAGACGACCATCAACGGGGGATATTATCACAATTTTTCTGCCAGTTCCCGTTTCAATTCCTCTTTACTCATCTCTGCCAGATCCAGCGAAATGTCTTGCTTCTCCTTGATGGTGACTTTCTCAATACTGCAATAGGATTTGTCGTCTTTGTACGCCGTCACCACAATGGCAGCAGTCGCTCCAACTGGCAAGGCGGTTTTTTCGTAGTCTCCGTGGGTAAAGGAGAAGGATCCGTCGTTCCGGATGTAGCCGGGGAGATGAATTTTCTGCTCGTCAAATACCAGACTGACATAGGCGTCGGAATACTCATCGTAATTATTTATCGAAGCAAGCCATTCGATTTCTTTCGTTCGGGGATCCTGAAACAAGCGATCGATGTTGGCCCACCCGAGTTTTTTCATCGAAAAAATGTATGAAGTGCTTTTATCCTCCTGGAAAGTGTTTACTGTTTCAGTACTGACCCATTTCTTGGTGTATGTGTAATCATCCCACGAATTCAATTTATCCTGCTTATAAAGATTTACCTTGTAACCATCGATTATCGCCAGAGAATCTTTCGTGATCTTTAGGCCGTTACCAGCGAAGATTTTGTTCTGTATTTTTAAAGCAAGACCTTCAGGTATTTCATCACCAACAACTTTTCTGCCGTTTATACTGACGTTGTAAGCTACGTTATGACTTTTATGAATCGTGTCTGAAACGACAGAAACCTCAATGCTGTCGCCTGCCTCCTCAAAAGCCGCCTGAACTTCCTGCACGTCCAAACTTTTCGGATTTACCCAATTGATTTCCTCGCCATTTTGTTCGCCCTCAAACATTTTCATATCCGCCAGGGATGAATCACACGGAATTTCGACCAGAATGGATTTGTCAGTGGCAATAGACAAGGATTTTCCATCGCATTCCGCATTTACATAAACCATACCGCCCGATTCCAGAATTTCTCCGTCACTTGTAGTCGTTAAATTTCCAAGAACCATTGAATACTGGTCTAAACATTCCTTCAGTTCAATTTTGATTTCTCCTGAAACAGCGTTTCCTGACGCATCGACAAAAGTGTTTTGAAGAATGGTCAGTTTGGTTCCATTTTCTCCAACGAGCGTGGTATCTCTATCTCCAAAAACCGTAAATTCCTGTTGTTTGAGGTCCTTTTGAGTAAACATTGTTACAGCAGAAACAGAAGTCTCGCCGTCTTCCTCAGCCTGGTCAACGCAGGAAATGGAAATTCCCAGGAGCAGAATATAAGTCAAATTCTTAATACAAGGTGCCATACGCTTAATAATAAAAGTAACGCATTCTAGTCAATTGAGATGCATTCTATCCGAGATACCAGGATTTAACCGCAGAGAGCGCCGAGTTTCCGCAAAGATCGCAAAGAACTCTAGGATTTGAAATAACTTCTCTGCGTGCTTTGCATTTTGCTTCGCGATCTCTGCGGTTAGATAGTTCAGATCAAAATCGAGCAATCTTCATTCCCACTTTTTCCAGCTGCACACATTTCTGAAGCCGATGTAGGCTGTGGGAATGGAATCCGTGAAAAGGTGATTTTGTTCAACCTCGCTCTTGGTGTGATGCCAACTTCCTCCCCAGGTTTGATCTGTGATACTGGTCCACTCCGAGACATTACCGATCAGGTGGTAAATGTTTATCCACTTGTGATTGTAACAGCCAGCGTCGACGCGAATCGTTGGAAAATCTGTTAGTACGCTGTCTTTATTTCTGAGCGCTAATGCCATCTGGTTGTTCGGATAGTTTTCAAGCCATTCCTTGTGGTATTTTTTATGGCCTTGTTCTAAATTGGAGATATTCAACGAATCTCCATATATTTTACTGCGTTCAAATTCTTCAGCTGTTGGCAATCGGTAATCGGGATAATACTGCATCAGTGGGTCGGGTTGAATGCTATCATACGCTCCATTGAAATATTTCTCAATGGTAAAATAGCGACTTGAATTCTGTGTGCTGTCCCATTCGATGACTCCAGCGCGGATCAATAGGTATTCAAATACCCGGTCCGACCTCCATTTGGAAAAATCCTCTGCCTGTTGCTGTGAAATGCCGACAACCGGATAGTTTGTATACGCCGGATGAGTCCAGTAATATTCATCAAATAACGACATACCGGAACCAATTTTTGCCCAGACCCTTGTATCGGGTTCTGTCTTTTTATGTTCGGGCGAGTTTTCGCCAAAGATTTTTTTGTTCCAGTACCGATATTCCGCCCAATTGAAATTTGTGGCTTCCATATCGTCGCAAAAGAAATTTTCATCCACTTTGCTCACTCCCGGCAGGCAGTCGGTAAGCAAGTGGTAGGAAAGTTTTCCCTCATCAGACGAGAACCTCACTGTACCACAGGAACTGATGAGCAGCCCGAAGAAGAAAGGAACAGCCGCGATTGATTTCATTTTTGCCTTCATCTTACTGAATGAAACTTGGACAACGTTAATAGGCCTTTTTGTTACAGAATAAATGCGTGCTATAGTAGGGTTAGGACAAAGCTATCAATTCATCGAAAAAAAAGCCCCTCGTCCGCTGTGGCGTTCAAGGGGCTTTCGATTAAAGCTTA
>Ga0247727_10013641_pt1 | contig 13657 bp, 12 predicted proteins | sample WisWelCaveWW1625_FD_202498 | JGI IMG/M metagenome (GOLD analysis project Ga0247727, IMG submission 202498) | Biofilm microbial communities from Wishing Well Cave, Virginia, United States - WW16-25 | ecosystem: Environmental > Aquatic > Deep subsurface > Groundwater > Cave microbial mat | place... | reverse complement strand
GCCGGATTGAAGCACCCGGTTGTGAAGCCGGGAGAATAGATTTTCGAGTGGCTTTAAGTCCACCTCATACCGGGAAGCATCCATGAGGCGTGAATACGCCAGAAAGAATTGCTCGGGCGGCAACCCCTCCACCGCCAGATCCAAATCCGAATCGGGCCGGGTCTCGACTCCCCAGGCAAACGAGCCAAACAGGTATACGCGCGTCACCCCAAATTCGTCGGCCAAAATTTGGGCCAGCCGCCGGGCTTCTTCACGCGCGGCTTCGGCGGCGGCGCGCATCTCAGGGGTCGGCTCGGCCTGGGCCAGTTGTCGCCAGAAGGCGCGGTAGGGAGCGACATCAATGGTCATAGCGGGTATTGTACCTCAGGCCCAGCCCGGCAACGGATGCGCTTCGCGTAGCGGATGTAACAGATAAGCGCCCATCAATCAATTCGGCGCGGCCCACATCCGTCATCGCCGCAAACGCCTCGCTGGCTCACTCCCACACATCCACACATCCACACATCCACACGTCCACACACCCACACATCCACACGTCCACACACCCACACATCCACACGTCCACACATCCACACTTAAGCCCGCGTGTTCACCCACACACTCTTCGTCTCGGTATACAACCCCAGCGCCTCGGGCCCCATCTCGCGGCCCCAGCCGCTTTGCTTGTAGCCACCAAAGGGCGAGGCCGGGTCGAAGTTGTTGTAGGTGTTGACCCAAATTGTGCCAGTGCGAATCCCGGCGGCCACCCGATGGGCGCGGCCCAGGTTCTCGGTCCACACCCCGCCCGCCAGTCCGTAATCGGAGTTGTTGGCGATGGCGATGGCTTGCTCTTCGGAGTCAAATGGAATGAGCGTGGCCACCGGGCCAAAAATTTCTTCACGCACAATGCCCAGGTCCTGGTTCTCGGTGGAGAGCACGGTGGGCGACACAAAGAAGCCGGGCCGATCGAGTTTTGCGCCGCCGGTGACGAGTGACGCGCCGCCGCTTTGCCCGGAGGCCACATAGCCCAGCACCCGCTCGCGTTGTTCTTCGCTGACCAATGGCCCCATCTGCACACCGTCTTCCAGGCCGTCGCCGACTTTGATTTTCTGCGCGATGTCGGCCAGCATGGATTGGAACTGGTCAAAGATACTGCGCTCCACGAGAACGCGACTCCCCGCCGTGCACAGTTGGCCTTGATTATAAAAAATCCCGGCTTGCACGCCACGCACCGCGCGTTTAAGCACCGCATCGGCGAAGATGAGGTGGGCGCTCTTGCCACCCAGTTCAAGGCTGACGCGCTTGAGATTGCCCGCCGCCGCCATCACAATTTTCTTGCCGACTTCGGTGGAGCCGGTGAACGAAACTTTGTCTATGCCTGGATGCGCCACCAACGCCGCGCCTACGCGGCCATCGCCTGTTAGTACATTTAACACACCATCGGGCAGTCCGGCCTCTTTGGCAAGTTCCGCGAGTTTCAAAGCGGAGAGCGGTGTTTGCTCGGCGGGCTTCAAAATCACCGCATTGCCCATCGCCAGCGCGGGCGCGACTTTCCACGACGCAATCAGCAATGGAAAATTCCACGGGACGATGGCGGCGACCACACCCACCGGCTCACGCAAGGTGTAGTTGAGGATGCCCGGCACAGCCAGCGGCACGGTCTGGCCGCCATACTTGTCGGCCCAACCCGCATAGTAGCGGAAGTGCGCGGCCACCAATGGCAAATCGCCTTTGCTGGATTCAAACAGCGGTTTGCCGTTGTCGAGCGTTTCAAGTTTGGCGAGGTCGGCGGTGTTGGCGGCGATGAGTTCCGCCAACTTGTAAATGATTTGCGCGCGTTTGGCCGGGGGCCTTTGCGCCCAGCCGGGTTGGGCTTTGCGCGCGCTCTCCACCGCCGCGTTGATCTCGGACTCGCTGGCCTGAGTCACCACCGACAGCGTGCCGCCGGTAGCGGGGTTGAGGGTCTCGAAAAATTCTTTACCCTCCACCCATGCGCCGTGGATGAAGACGCCGTGCTTTTGGTTGAGAAAGGTGTTGAGGTCAAACACGTTGGGACTCCATGAGTTATAAGTGAGGGAATTACGCCGTTGGCCATACGTCTGGACTATCCAGACTTCGGAAGTGCGCGCTCAGACAGCCAATTTGGGCCCGACTCTTTAGCGCGCACTTCCGAAGTCTTAATTTAGGGGCGGGCTGTTGGCGCGATTACACTGACCTGTGAGGTCAGAGTTTGACCGCTAAGGTGCAGTGCGCTTGCAGTCGGTCATGAAAGCCATCGGCTTGCCTCAGGGCTTGTAATCGCTCGAAGACTTCCGCCTTGAACTGTTCCAACCGCCTTGGTTCTAATCGCTCCAAGCCCGCCCGCCCGGAGATAGACCATTGCATCGTCCACCAGTCGTCTTCATCTTCATAGATCATATCCAGTTCTTTCGTGGTGATTTGTATATTTGCAAAGCCAGCTCGGCTGAACCGAGCGAAAAGATCATCACGTTTATCGAGGCTCTGCGAGCCTAACTTTACGACCGCTTGGTAAGCGGTCCGCAAGTCATCATACCAACTCCAGCGGCTATCTTCCTCGCCCCACGTCGTGACGGCGACTTGTCCCTTCGGCTTGAGAACGCGCTGAAATTCGGACAAGGTCTGCTCGAAATGCGGGAAGAATTGGAGCGAGAAACCGCACAGAACCTGATCGAACGTGGCGTCGGGGAACTGAAGACGCTCCGCATCCATTTGAATCACCTTTGTCTGGGTCAGGCCGAGTTGCTGAATGACGGTGCCTGTTGCCTGCACCATGCCCTCAGACAAATCAATGCCGATGACTTGTCCTTGCGGCCCAACCTGTTGGGCCGCCGGAAACAGCACGGCCCCACGCCCACAGGCCACGTCCAGAACGTGGGCACCGCTAGGAATCTGCGCCAGGTCCACCAGCCACTGACCCAAGAGCGGGAAGTAACGGAGTCCCCCATAAGTTGAGGCCGCTCGGTCAAAGACACCCCGGAGGGCTTGTTTCTTGGCAAAGGCTTCACTGTCCACGGATTGTTTCTCCCTGTGTCATTAATAGGTGTGATGGATAAAAGTATAGACCCCATTTTTGCCGCCCGCAACTATCACCGGTTATTGGTTATTCGGTTGCGCCGTGCGCCCGCAACACTTCGGCCATCACTTCATGTTTTAGGGCAACGGCCACAGCCAGCGGGGTTTTCTTTTCGTAGTTGAGGCTATTCACCTCCGCGCCATGCGCCAACAGCCACTCGGCCATATCCGCCCGGTCAAACATCACCGCGCCATGCAGGGCGGGGCTGCCGCCCGCGCCAGCATTGATGTCCGCGCCATAATCCAACAACATCTGCGCGATACCTGCCTGGCCGCGAATGATGGCGTGATAGAGAATGCCGATGCCATGCGCGCCTTTGGCGTTGGCGGCCAAGTTATCATTGAGGAAAAACCGAAATTCCCCTGTTGCATAATCTAGCTCGAATCGTGACACGTACCAAGTACCATATTCGCCCACTATAGTTGGGGTTTGGTATTCATACGCCAAATTGCCGTTCGAGTCCCTTTCTCCATTATGGATATTGCAGGAATATAACGTATGATCAACCTCCGCGTTGAAAAGTTGACATTCTACCCACCATGAGTGCCCATCTACCACAGTCACAGCTTGAATGTTTATGAAACTGCCTTGACCGCGTCGGCGGCTATCGAGGCGTAATTTTGCTTCCATCAACTGGAATTGCTCAAAAGTCCATGAGTTTGGGTCTATGGGCACCAAATTAACACTGCCGCTTTCTGCAACTGAAATAGACGTAAGTACCAAAGTGCCGTTCTCTTGCTTGACCACAACTCGGTTTGTGCCTTCATAACGCCACAACGTTGGATTGTATTTCTCATCGAATGCAGGGTTGCTGAAGTCATCATACCATTGTGGAAGAGGTAATAGGTAAGGCGCGAAAGCCACAAGACCCGCGACTACTGTTCCTATGATAAGGATGGTGATGGCTACCTTGGGCTTATTTTTGGTCGCATAAGCAATAGCAAGGCTGAGCGACTCAATTAGTAACCCAAAAAAGATTTGCTCCGCGAAGCTTCTTATCAAATTCATAGCTCCTGAATACCCATGTGTCGCTAACCTTATATCCGGCTGATGTAGCGGCCCAACATTAAGTGAGCGGAACTATTCCGTCTAACATTCGGCATGTTAGACGGAAAAGGGCTTCCGTAAAACATGCTCCACTGGCCCAAAGTGCGAAAACTTTCCGTCTAACACCCCCAGGGGCCTAAATTGTGGAAAGGTATTTCCGCAATTTAGGACTGCCGCTGGGGTGAAAAAAGCGGAAGCCATTCGGTGGGATGGGTGAAAGCATCGCCGCAGATTTGCCGCCCGCAACTGTCACCGGTTATACGAGGCCAACTTGGAAGGGTGAGCTGGCCTCGTACACAAACAGCGGGTTTCCAAGCCAATGGCGCTAAAGCGCCCACTCCAACTCCAACCGCTTCAACGTTTCGGGGGTGGGGTTGCCAGTGGCTTTGTCCCAACCCGAGAGTTCGTAATACGTATCCTGCGCCGTGCTCATTTCGGCCTCGGTCAGGGCGACGCTGGCGGTGGGGCCGGTTCCGGCCAGAGCCTTATAAAACTTCTTGGGCAGTTTGTCGGCTTCGCGGGTGAGGCCCTCGCGCGCATTGAAGACGCGGAGCATGTTGAGGCGACGCTCGCCCACGGCCATCACTTCGTCGAGGGTAAAGTCGTTCCAGCCGGTGACGGCTCTCAGGAAGTCCACGGCTTCCTGTGGGCCATAGAGCGTCCAGGCCGGGCCCCACACAAACTGGCACAAGTCCGCCGAATCGGTGAACGAGTAGAAATGTTGGGTCTTGAGGGCAAAGCGCACCTTGTCCTCGCCCAGCGAGCGCGGGGCCTGCGTCTTATCGAAGCCCAACATCTTCAGGCGGCCCATATACAAATCGGCCGCGCCGTCTTCCACCATCGGGTCATGCTCGGAGGATTGGTGATCGGCGCCAAAGGGATTGACGGCGTAGATGAGGCCGAGTGAGCGTTTGGCCTGCGGCATGTGGGCCGGGGCTTCCGACCCTTTCACCGTAATCAGATAATCGTGGCCCTTCTCCAGCCGGTCGGCGGCTTTGCGCGAGCCTTCGGCGAGAAGGTTGCCAAAGCCTTCGCGCCTGGCGAGCATTTCGGTGGCCTTCACCATTGCGTCAGCATCGCCAAACTTCAGCGGGAAGCCCACTTCGGCTTCGGTGAACACGCCGTTCTCAAAACACTCCATCGCCCACGCCACGGTCGCGCCGGTGCCAATGGTGTCGAGGCCATGTTCGTTGCAAATTTTATTGGCGTAGGCGATGGCATCCAAATCCTTGACGCCGCAATAGGAGCCAAAGGTAGCCAGTGTTTCATATTCGGGGCCGCCATGCGTCTTGGACACGGCCTTGCCTTGATACTCGGTCTCCACCACGCGCTTACAGTTGACGGTGCAGGCGTAGCAGGTGTCGCGCTCTTTGAGGATGGTCTCGGTCATCACTTCGCCCGAGATCGGCTCGAAATCTTCAAACTGACCTTCATTGTAATTGCGCGTGGGCAGGGTGCCGGTGGCATGTTGAAACGATAACACCGAGGCCGTGCCATGCACTTGCAGGCCCTTCACATCGCCGTTGTTGTCGAGATCAGCCGCGCCCGCGCGGGCCAGGGTGTTGATGGCTTTGGCATCGGCCACCGGCAGGCGTTTGGATTTGCCGCGCACCACAATCGCCTTGAGATTCTTGCTTCCCATCACCGCGCCCATGCCGGTGCGCCCGGCGGCGCGGTTGGCCATATTAATCACCGCCGCCAGCCGCGAAAGTTTTTCACCGGCCGGGCCGCATTGAGCGATTTCGATTTTGTCATCGCCCAATTCTTTCTTTAGGATTTCGTCCACTTCGGAAGTGGTCTTGCCCCACAAGTGTGCAGCGTCACGGAGTTCGGCCTTGCCTTCATTGAGCCAAAGATATTGTGGTTTGGCCGATTGGCCGGTGACGACGACGCCATCGAAACCCGCGAACTTCATCTCGGCCGGGAAGAAGCCGCCCATCTGCGAATCGCCGATGCCGTCCACCAGCGGCGATTTGGCGTTGACGGTGGCGCGGCTCTGGCCGGAGATGGGCGCGCCGGTGGTGACCGACAACATTACCGTGAACACATTGTCGGGGCCGAGCGGGTCGGCACCGGGTTTCATTTTGTTCAAGATGTAGTGCATCCCCATGGCCGAGCCGCCCAGGTATTTGCGATAAAAACTTTCGGGCGGGTTCTCGGTGGTGAGCGTGCCGGTGGTCAGGTCAACGTGCAGGATGTGGCCGGTGTATCCGTTGGGCATGGGAGGGTCTCCTAAGGTAAGATATTAAAGCTCAAGCAAATCGGTCTGGTTGTTCGGGTGGTTTTGAGTGAGTGGTCACAAATTGTTCCATGACCATTCTCACTAACGGCCAGTCATGTTCGGGATCACCCGTCAACGGCGACTCTACAATGTCGCCTGCGGCGGTGTGGAAGTGATGTGGCGCGGTTGGCACTGGCCCGGCATCCTCTTTGTTGTCCCAACGCACCACAGGCTGGTCGCTAAAGAGTTGGGAGGAATAGTCGTAATGACCGCGATTGTGATCGTAACGTATTTGAAGCTGATAAGGCTCAACCAAACGCGCCCGGACTTTAATACGAAAGCGGCCCGGCTCCAGCGGCCTATTTTCGATGACTTGAACCTCTACGCACGCCGGCCAGGCCTGAAGTTGGTTGGTCATCCACGTCAGGAGCGCTGGGAGAGAGTTCACGCAGAAGCCTCCACCCGACACTCATCAATCTGGCGCAAGATGTAATCCGATACCAGTTCGCGTACCGCGACTTCAGTAGAGGGGAAGGCCCCATGCCGCACCAGCGGCTCGACCAGGATGACAACGTCACGCTCAGACATGCGGATGGCTCCTTGAAAATGTGGATGCTCGTATATGATTGTACCGCTTTGCCCCACGCCGAGTCAAAAGACTAACAACCTATCTGTAAACCCTTAGGGTCTTCGCGAAGACCCTAAGGGTTTGGTGGCGCGCGCCACTCAAAGTTGTCAAACTCATACGCCCCGGTGTTGTCGTCCGGGTCGTCAAAATAGATTTGCACGCCCACGCCCACACTGCCTTCGGGGAGGTGGTCGTCGGTGACGCTCCCCACGGTTTCGCCATTGAGATAGAGCGTGAAGCGTGGGCCGTCGGCGACAACGGCCAATTGGTTTAGAGTCTCGGTTTCAATGGGCGTGGGCGCGGCGGTCCAGTCCATCAGCGGAATCCATTGTCCCTCATATTGAAGATTGAAAGCAAATTGCTGATAGGCTGGGCTGATTTGGTAATAGTAATAATCCTCGCCGGTCAGGCGAAAGACCAGCCCAAAATCGGAGCGGGTGGTGCCGGTGATTTGGCGGGCCTCTACCGAGGCGTATAGATTGGTGGTGGTCTGCGATGGATTGGCCAGGCTCCACCACAACACACTATTGCGCGGCACCATGGCCCAATGATAGCGCCCGCCCGCCAGAGTCAAGGTCGCATCGGCAATGTCGCTGGTGAGCGCGCCGTATTGCCAGCCATTGGCCTGTTCATCAAAAGCATCGGCGATGACGACGGGCCATTCAAGATAGGTGTCGGCCGCGGGCGGGCCGGACTCGGGGCGGGCGCGCAAGGCCAGGACGATCAGCGCCCCCAGGCCCACCACCACTACCAGCCCGATGCCAAAGGCTCGGGTGCGCTGTTGTCGTTGCCGTTGATATTCATTGGCCTTGGTGCTTTGCCGCCGTTTGGTCATTCATCCTTCTCCAGCCAATGGCTGACCCATTGCAGGCCCAGCATGATGAGGAAAACCAGGCCCGTCAGCATCGCCCCCCCCACCATGCACACCAGGCCCACCGCCATGGCCGGGCCGCCATAGATCATCCAAATTAAACCGCCGCCCACGATAAACAGCACGGCAAAAAATCCAAACAACATATTGCGGTCGGTGGTCTCGCGGTGGCGGCGCAGGTCGGTGGGTTTTGAATCGGGCATAGCGGTTTACGCTTTACGAATTACGGTATTCTATCCGCAAACTCGCCGGGCGGGTAGCGCCCATCTGGTATAATGCGCCCACGCTCATCTGGACTGGCCGCCTTTCATAATGGAACCTCACCCGCCCACGCCTCGGCAAACCATCGCCAGCCTCGTCTGGCAGGCCGAGCAGTTCATTAATCATCAGGATTGGGATGAGGCCGCCGGGCGTTGCTATCAAATCCTCACACTCGATTCGAATAACACCGAGGCCGTCACCAAATTAACTCAAATCTATAGTGAGCCCGAGTTGGTGACCGACATGCTCTGCGCGTTGGCGCGACTCTTTGCCCCACAAGACGCCAGCCCCCATCATCAACGACGACGGCTGGCGTTTTCATACCGGGTGCTGTCACAGTGGCCTGGCTGGCAAAAAGACCTCGACCAGACTCCGCCGGTGGATGACCTGGAAGAAGTGGCGCAGATGATTGAACACGCCTATATGATTGGCGAGGACGACGATTTGGCAACGGCCTGGGAACGCTATTTACAAGTGTGCGCCCAAAACCCCGAAGCCAAATGCGCCATTCAATGGTGGCTGTCCAAGCAATATGCCGAGCATGGTTTCTTCGCCGACGCCGCCGAAGTGTTGACGGAAGTGTTGGCCGATTGCCCGGTGGACGCCGATGTGCGCTACGTCCTGGCCGAGATGCGCTGGTGGCGCGACCGGGCCGACGCCCTGGCGTGGGTGCGCTAACACCTCCGCCCCCGTCCCCGCATGGCCTACTCTGGTTTAATTGAGCGTTATCGCGCGCATCTGCGCCTGCCCCCCAACGCCCTACCCATCACGTTGCACGAAGGGGACACGCCCCTCCTCCCCGCGCCGCGCCTGGGCGCTGAATTGGATTGCCAACTCTTTCTAAAATTTGACGGGCTAAACCCGACCGGCTCGTTTAAGGATCGGGGCATGACGATGGCGATGACGGTGGCCGCCGCCCAGGGCGCGCGCGCGGTGATCTGCGCGTCCACCGGCAACACCGCCGCCTCCGCCGCCGCGTATGCCGCGCGCGCGGGTTTGCGTTGTTTTGTGCTGATTCCACAAGGCAAGGTGGCGGCGGGCAAACTGGCGGGCAGTGTGGCCTACGGCGCGGAAGTCATACAAATTGAAGGTTCGTTCGACGATGCGCTTGCCATGGTGCGCCAGATTGGGGACACACACCCCATCGCCATCGTCAACTCCATCAACCCGCATCGCCTCGAAGGGCAGAAGACCGCCGCCTTTGAGATTTGCGATACCCTGGGCCGCGCGCCTGATTGGTTGTGTTTGCCCGTTGGCAACGCCGGTAACATCACCGCCTATTGGAAAGGCTTTCGCGAATATGGCTCGTTGGGCCACATTCACACCTTGCCACAACTGCTCGGCGTGCAAGCCGCCGGCGCGGCCCCGTTGGTCTTGGGTCATGCGGTAGATCAGCCCGAGACCATCGCCACCGCCATCCGCATTGGCCGCCCCGCGCGCGGCGAAGAGGCCCTGCTGGCCGCCGAAGAGTCGCATGGCAAAATCATCGCCGCGAGCGACGATGAAATTTTGGCGATGCAAAAACGCCTGGCTTCCGAGGGCGTGTGGTGCGAACCCGCCTCGGCGGCGGGCGCGGCCGGACTCCACAAAGAAGTGAGCGAAGGCCGGATGAACGTGAGCGGCCAAACGGTTGTATGCGTCGTCACCGGCCACGGCCTAAAAGACCCGGACAGCATTACCTCACGCTTCCCGTCGCCGAAAGTGATTCCGGCGGAGGTGGAGGCACTGGAAAAACTTGTTAGAGAGGATTAGAGAATTAGAGTAGGACTTAAGCAGTTGATTGGCGTGGGAGGGCTTTGCAAGCCCGATGCTCATCGCGGTTGCAAACCGCTCTTACGCTCAACTGCGTAACTCCTATTAAAGAATTCTCTAATCCTCTAATCCTCTTTTCTTAGGAGCCCCAATGGACTACCTCTCCCTCGGCCACACCGGCCTCAAAGTCTCTCGCATTTGCCTGGGCATGATGACGTATGGCACCCCGCAATGGCGCAGTTGGATACTGGACGAAGAGCAAAGCCGCCCCTTTATCCGGCGCGCGCTGGAGGCGGGCATTAATTTCTTTGACACCGCCGATATGTATTCGCTGGGGATGAGCGAAGAGGTGACGGGCCGCGCTCTACGCGATTTCGCCAAACGCGATGAGGTCGTCATCGCCACCAAAGTCTTTTTTGGCCTGGGGGACAAACCGAATCAGAGCGGCCTCTCGCGCAAACATATTTTGCATGCCATTGACGACTCGCTCCGCCGCCTCGGCACCGACTATGTGGACTTGTATCAAATTCATCGCCTCGACCCCGACACGCCGATGGAGGAAACCCTCGAAGCCTTGCACGATGTGGCGAAGGCCGGCAAGGCGCGTTACATCGGTGCCTCGTCCATGTTTGCGTGGCAATTTGCCAGGTTCCAGCACCTCGCCGAGAAGCATGGCTGGACGCGGTTTGTCTCGATGCAGAATCACTACAACCTAGTTTACCGTGAAGAGGAGCGCGAGATGATTCCACTGTGCCGCGCCGAGGGCGTGGCTCTCATCCCATGGAGCCCGCTGGCGCGCGGCTTCCTCGCCGGAAACCGCACCGCCGACAAAGGCGGGGACACCGAGCGGGCCAAGACCGATGGCTTCGCGCACCAAATGTATTTTCAGCCCTCCGATTTTGCGGTGGCCGAGCGGTGCGCCGAACTCGCCCAGAAACGCGGCGTCTCCTCCGCGCAAATGGCGCTGGCCTGGCTTCTGCACCAACCCGGCGTGACCGCGCCCATCATCGGCGCGAGCAAGATGTATCAGTTGGAAGAGGCGGTTTCAGGCTTGGCTATCAAACTTGATGCGGATGAGTTGAAGTATTTGGAGGAGTTATATCAGCCGCATCCGGTGTTGGGGCATTCGTGAAAAAAGTTTCCGTCTCCATCCCCGCCTCCACCGCCAACCTGGGCGCGGGCTTTGATTGCCTGGCATTGGCGTTGAGTCTTCGCAACACGGTGGAGTTGTGGGAAATCACTCAGGGTTTGGAGATTGACGTGGAGGGCGAAGGCGAGGCGCGGGTGCCGTTGGACACGACCAATTTGGTCGTGCGCGCGGCGGAGAAAGTGTTTGAGAAGGTGGGCAAACGGCCAACCGGTTTGCGGATTCACGAGGTCAACCATGTGCCGCTGGGTTCGGGCATGGGGTCATCGGCGGCCACGGTGGTGGGCGGCCTCGCGGCGGCCAACGCCTTGATTGATGGTGGCCTGAGCCGCGATGAGTTGTTGCGTCTGGCCTATGAATTAGAAGGCCACCCCGATAACGCCGCCGCCGCGCTATTTGGCGGATTGACTCTGGTGAGCGCCACCGCCGAAGAATTGCTGGTGCGCTGCCTGCCCGTGCCATCCATGAAAGTCGTCATCGCCCTGCCCGATGTGCGCCTGTCCACCGCCGACGCGCGCGCCGCCCTGCCGGAGCAAGTGCCGCTCAAGGATGCGGTCTTCAACATTGGCCGCGCCGTGTTCACCGTGCAAGCCTTGACCACCGGCGATTTTGAAATGTTGCGTTGGGCCGTCGCCGACAAACTGCACCAACCCTATCGCCGCAAATTGATTCCGGGCTACGATGCGGTGGTGGCCGAGGCGCGCAAAGCGGGCGCGCTGGCGGTCGCGCTCTCCGGCGCTGGCCCCTCCCTCATCGCCTTTGCCGCCGAAAAACATTGGGACATCGCCGCCGCGATGAAGGCGGCGTTTGAAGCCAGCGGTGTCGCGTGCCGCACCTTTGCCTTGCCGGTGGATCGGCAGGGGGTGCAGGTGAGCGTGGCGGGGACAAGTTGAAGTTGCTTTGAAAATTTGAGTATGAAGCGGACGCGCTCGTGTCTGGGATTCGTGGGGCGTTTGGCGCTCTATCTCGTTTGGGCTTGGCTCACCCTCGCCCTCGTCTGGCCGTTGCTGGCGCGCTGGCTCAATAACACGCCCACGCCGCGCCCCGGTCTCACCAACTACCTCATCGTCGCCCCACTGGCATTGGAAAAGAGCGCCCACGCCTGGGCCGACTATCGCCGCGCCACCGGTTATGCCGTTTACATCGTTTTCGTCTCCCCCACCGAAGCCACCGTCCCCAACATTCGCCAACACATTCAGCGCGTCTACACGGAGAGTGGCCGCCCCTACCCGTTCTACGTTCTCCTGCTCGGCCATGCACAGGTATGGGATGAGGGGAGCGACAGTTACTTGCCCGCCGCCAGCGTGCCGCTGGATTTGCCGCAGGAGCTCATCAACGAAATTGGTTCAGACCATATTGCCAGCGATGATGCGTATGCGCTGGAAAATGACGTTCTCCTGCCCATCGCCTTTGGCCGTGTCCCGGCCTGGACCGAGGCGGAGGCGTTGCGGGTGTTGGCGCGCACCCAGGCCTATGAAGCGACCCCGCCCACCGGCCTCAATCGAACCCAGGTTGAACTCATCGCCTCTGAATCACTTTTCGGGCCGGTGTTTGATCAGGCCATCGAGAAACTCGTCATCTTTTTTGTGGAAGAACATCTGCCCACCTATTACCGTTGGCACATGCTCTATGGTCACCCTGACAGCCCCTACGCCTATCCCGCGCCCGAGTTTCCGGGCGAGGTGGCCCGGCGGCTGGATCAGGGCGCGGTGTTAGCGACTTACATCGGGCATGGGAGCAGTGATTGGCTTGGCCCGGCTCTGGGCGACGATGGCTGGGAAGGCCCGGTCTTTACCGCGTCCGATGTGTCGCTGGTCAACGACGCGCAGGCCTCGCTGGTGACGATGATTGCGTGTAGCGCCGGGGAATACGATCAGAGCCGCTCGCTGGCCGAAGAGTTGTTGTTGAAACCGGGCGGCGCGGTCGCCACCTATGCCGCCTCGCGTTTAACCCTGCCCGCCGCCAATACCATTTTGGGCAAAGACCTGTTTCGCGTTTTGCTGGCCGGGCAAGCGCGCACCGCGGGCGAGTGGATCCGGCTGGCGGAGTCGAATTACAAAAATCCCGGTTCGGATGAAGCGCTCAGTTTGTGGTTGCTCACCCGCGCCATTCCCCCGGCCTACGAGTTAGCCATTTGGGGCAACGAGAGCGAAACCCCGCCGCTGGATGCGGAACTGGTGTACGGCTTGCAACAACATGCCTACAACTTATTCGGCGACCCGGCATTGGCCCTGGCGCTTCCGCGCCCCGAACTCAAGCTGCGGCCAAATTGGGCCTGGCTTCCACTCGGTGGGCGTCTCGCCTTCTCGGGTGAAAACGACTCTTTGGTAAACGGCCAGGTCGTAACCGTGACGCTTTACACCCGCCAAAGCAATCTCCTGCCGCGCGCCGGACCCGCCGGCGATTTGGCCACGCGCTACCAAAACGCAAATGATAAAACGGTGGCGCAGGCGGGTGTTAGCGTCAATGCGGATGGAAAATTCGGGGGCGAGTTCTCGTTGTCCACTGGCCTGCCGAGCGGGCGCTACATTTTGGAAGCCGTGGCCGTCAACGCCAACACCACGCTCGTCGGCGCGCACGTTGTCTATATTGGCTGGCCGCCGGTGGGAGAACTGTTGGGGTCGGCTGGCTTTTGGTGGCTGGCGCTCAGTGCGGGG
>Ga0247727_10013640_pt1 | contig 13657 bp, 9 predicted proteins | sample WisWelCaveWW1625_FD_202498 | JGI IMG/M metagenome (GOLD analysis project Ga0247727, IMG submission 202498) | Biofilm microbial communities from Wishing Well Cave, Virginia, United States - WW16-25 | ecosystem: Environmental > Aquatic > Deep subsurface > Groundwater > Cave microbial mat | place... | reverse complement strand
ACCACCTGGCGCTCCGGGATGGACCGCTTCTCCGCGTAGTGGGCTCCCACGGCCCGGGAGTCGGGGCTGGACTCATTGACGAGGAGGACGACGCCGGACGGATCGTTCCCGGCCCGGGCGGGGGAAGGCGCGGCAAGGACGACGCAAGTCGAGGCGACGGCGCAGATTGCAACAAGGCGCATGCCGGGAGTGTACCGGTTCCCCGGCCGGTGGAAGTGCGGTAGGATGCGGGCAGGCACTTCCGAGAGGGGAGGTGCCTGGTCGCCGGTGGGGGGGTCGGACCCATGAAACGGGGACTCAAGGCGCAGATCGCGGCCGCGGCCCTGGCGGCACTGGCGGGGCCGGCCTTCGGCTGGAAGCACATCCTCGTCCCCGGCCAGAAGGCCTTCGGGGTCATCGACGAGGGCGGCGAGGTGGACGAGGTCCGCTTCTTCGCCCCGGCGGGCGCGTCGCTCGACTTCAAGGTGAAGGCGCGCAAGGGGGAGGACCCGGGGCTGCTCCCCGTGGTGACGAAGCTCGAGGACCCCGACGGGCTCAGCATCCTGGGGTCGGTCCCGGTCGCGACCAACGGGCCGGGGACCCTGGTCCACGTCGGGAAGTTCATCGCCCCCAAGACGGGGAACTACCTCCTGGGGATCTCCGGCGACGGGGGCACCACGGGCACCTGGGACCTCGCGAGCAAGGGGCCGCCGTCGCGCGCCTTCACCGGGACCATCGGCGCCCCCGGGGAGGAGGACACCCACGCCTTCGAGGCCGACGTGGGCACGGTCACGACGATCCAGGTGAAGGCCGCGTCGGGATCCGTCGTCCACCCGCTCATCGCCCGGATCGAGCGGCCCGAGGCGGCCGGGGACCAGGACCTCACCGGGGCGGCGCGGAAGACGAGCACGAAGAAGGACCAGGTCTCGAACCTCCTCCTCGGGGACAACGGGGAGTACGGCCTCGTGGTGACGGGGGCGGACGGGACGACGGAGGACTACGCGGCGCTGCTCAAGGTCTCGAAGTCGGTCGCGCTCGACTTCTCCGAGGATCCCCCCGACGCGCCGCCGCCGGTCCCCTCCCCCTCCGTCTCCTCGGTGAGCCCGACCACCTTCCAGCGGCCACCCTCGGGGACCCAGGCGGAGTCCATGACGGTGAACGGGGCGGACTTCCAGAGCGGCGCGACGGTGGCCATCACCGCGCCCTCGGGCACCAACGGGATCAGCAACGTCCAGGCCTCCTTTACCTCGGCCGCGGCGCTGGACGTGACCTTCGACCTCGCGAGCACCGCCTCGGCGGGGGCGCGCACCGTGACCGTGACCAACCCCGACACGAAGACGGGGTCGAAGGTCTCCGCCTTCACCGTCACCGGGCAGCCCACCCTCACCCTCGGCTCGGTCGCCCCCTCCACGGGCCCGGGCGCGGGGGGGACGCTCGTCCTCCTCCAGGGGGCGATGTTCACGCCCGCGACCGCCGTGACCTTCGGGAGCGTGCCCGCCCGGGCCGTGAACGTCCTGGACGCCTCCAACATCCTCTGCACCGTGCCCCCGGCGGCCTCGCTCTCGACCACGGCGGCGACGGCCGTCACCGTCACCGTGGACAACGGGGGCGGGGACACCGCGACGCTCGCCTCCGCCTTCTCCTACGCCGCGGACGGGAACGGGCCGAAGATCCAGTCCCTGGTCCCCGCCATCGGCGCCACGGGGGTGGCGATCAACCACCAGATCTGCGTCTTCGTCCTCGACGAGCCCCTCGCCTCGACCCCCGTGAACGGGAACACGGCGAACTTCGACTTCTTCCAGTCGGGGGCGGGGACGATCTTCTCGCCGCGGGTCATCGCCGCCGGGCTCGGCCCGGGGAACCGCGTCATCGCCATCCAGAGGGGCGCCGCCGTGGGCGGGACCCTGACGGCGAACGCGACCTTCGTCCCGCAGATCCAGCAGTCCGGACAGACCTCCGGGTTCGTGACGGACGTTGCCGGCAACGCCCTGGACACCGCAAACAGCGTCCTGTCCTTCGCGGGGCCGCTCTGGCAGGGGAACTTCATGACCGGGACGGGCCAGGACACCGTGAGGCCGACCGTCCAGTCCACCGCCCCCTCGGCCTCCGCGACCGGGGTGGACGTTGACATCGCTCCCTCCATCACCTTCAGCGAGGCCGTGGATCCGTCCACCGTGGCGGGGGCGGTGACGCTGAAGCAGGGAGTCACGACGGTGGCCGCCGACCTCGAGATCGACGCGACCTGCCGGATCGTGACGATTGTCCCGCGCCGGAAGCTCGGCGCGAGCACTGTCTACACCCTCGGCGTCGCAACGACGCTCCGGGACCTCGCGGTGAACACGCTGCTCACCGCCTTCTCGGCGAACTTCACCACCGCGGCCTCCGACGGGACGGCGCCGGCGCAGACGCTGACCGTGGACACGCTCGCGCAGAACATGAACGGATCCGGGACCTACGCTTCGGGGGCCTCCAACGGCGGGACCTACGACGCGGGGGACGGGAACGGCCTGGTGAACCACGCCACCGGGACGGGGGCGGCGACGCAGTTCGACGTCTACCTGCCCCTGTCGGGCTTCACCATCGACCTATCCTTCTCCGACACCGGGGGGGCCGGGGTGGACCCCTCCTCCTTCTCCCTCACCTGCTCGGCCGCCATGGGGAGCGTCGGGGCGGGGCAGGAGCTGGCCTCGTTCTTCACGGTGACGCCAATGGGGGCCACCTGGACGGTGGACTCCTCCCACGCGCTGGCAGCCGGGAACAACGTCACCTTCACGGCCAACGTCTCGGACTTCGCCGGGAACGCGGCCCTGGCGGAGTCCCTCACGATGGACGTGGCCGACATCGCCAGGACCATCACCAACGGCTCGGGGACAGCCTCCACGGACCGCGACCCCTTCAACAGCCGCCAGTCCTGGCTGCTCCGGTTCGACCAGGACCTCTACACCGTGTCGCTGTCCACGGGGCTGCCCGGCTGGGACTCGAACCAGTCCGCGTTCACCCCCCACTCCCAGCCGCTGACCGTCACCACGACCGGCTCCTCCAACTCAGTGAGCGATTTCGAGGAGGACCTGACGCTGGTCGGCCTCAACGGCCCGCAGACGGGGACCAGCGCCTCCACGGTCACCAATGGCGGGGCCACGGGGACGAAGGCCATCGTCCAGAGGCTCGTGAAGCTGTCCGTCCGCGGGTACCTGAACATGCGGTACGGGATGGCCTTCGACGGGACCCGGAATGCGGACAGCGTGGACATCGAGTTCCTGCTGGACGGGGAGACCAAGAGCGGGGGAGGCACGGTCACGCCGTCCGCCTACAACGGCGGCAACGGCGGATTCTCCATGATGTCCTTCACGGGGGACCTGCAGCCCTGGTCCTCCGGCCAGTCGAACCGCATCCCCACCATCGGGCTGGCCTTCCTGGACCTGCGGAACAGGTCCCAGGAGAACGACACCAACAACGGCACCTCCTCGAACAACGTCGGCGTCTTCGCCACGAACGCGATCCGCCTGGCCATCAACTACGCGGCCTCATCGACCTTCGCCGCCACCTTCGACCCGCTCATCTCCGCCAACGGCCGGGGGGGGACGCCGGTGGGGACCGACAACCTCGACGGGACGGTGCTGGCGGGCTCCTTCAACTACTCCTCGGGGACGACGGCCCAGAAGGCCCGCTTCGACCTCATCATGACGGCCATCGATCGGTACGCCCTGCGCTTCTCGCACACGGGGGCCCACGAGATCGGCCACTCGACCGGGCTCGTGCCGGACGGGGCGCCGCCGACGGGGCTCTTCGGAAACGCCCACCCGAGCTCGCCCTTCATCGCCACGGCCGAGGATACGACCACGGGCCACATCGACACGGCCGGGCCGAACATCATGCAGGCCGGCGCGACCTTCGAGGAGGCCATCGCGACGGGGAGCGACTTCTGCCTCTTCGAGCCCCTGAGCCTCGCCTACCTGCTGCGGAGGATGATCTATGACCAGTAGAGCCCGAGCCTCCGGGGCCGGGACGGCCGCCGCGGCGGCCGCCCTCCTCTGCTTCCTCTCCGGGCCGGCAGCCCGGGCCGAGAGCCGGTCCGAGGAGGACATGACCCCGCTGTCGCTCGTGGCCGGGGCGGACGTCGTGGCCGTGGTCCGGGGCGAGAGGCCCTCCCCCGGGGCGCCGGCCGCGGAGGGCGTCCTCGGCCGCCTGCGCATCCTGGAGGTCCTGCGGGGCGCCGCGGTGGCGGAGGAGGTCCTTCCCGTCGAGGGGAGGGAGGACCTGAACGACCTGCGCGTGGTCCCCGGCGTCCGATCCGTCGCCTTCCTCCAGCGCCTCCCCGGCAAGCGCTGGCAGGTCCTCGGGGACGCCAGGGGCCTCCTCGCCCTGGAGGAGTCGCCGCCCGGGGGGGCGGAGGCGCCGGCACTCTCGCTCCTCCGCATCCTCGTGGAGGAGGCGCGGCCCGGAGGTGGCCTCGCGGCTCCCGGGCGGGTCCGGGCGGCGCTCGTCGACGCGGCGACCGGGGGCGACCCCCGGTTCCGCGCCGGCGCGGCGCTCGACCTCCTGCGGGTGCCGGGGCTCCTCGCCAGGGCGACGGAGGTGGAGAGGGCGGCGCTCCTCGAGGCCTTCCGGACCGCGGAGAACCGGTTCCGGGTGAAGTTCCACCTGGCGCGCATGGTGGGGCACCTCAGTCCCGAGGGCGGCGCACGGTTGCTGGCGGACGCGCTGCTGGCCCCGGAGGGGTTTGCGATCCGGCCCGCCGTGGGTCTGGCGCTGGCCGACCTCGGGGACCCGGAGGCCGTCGCACTCCTCGCCTCGAGGGCCGCCACGGCGTCGGCGGAGGCCCGGGCGCTCATCGCCGGGGCGCTCGGGTGGTCGGGGCTCGCCGCGGCGCGGGGGCCGCTGGAGGCGCTCCTCGGCGCGGCGGAGCCGCCGGTCCGCTCCGAGGCGGCGGTCGCGCTGGGGCGCCTGAGGACCGCGGAGGCGGCGCCCGCACTCCTGAGCCGGTTCCTCGGGGAGCCGGGTGGCGCCGCGTCGGAGGGGGACGCCGGGGTCCGCCGCGCGCTCGCCTGGGCGCTCGCCCAGTGCGACGCCCCGGAGGCCTGGCGGGCGCTGGAGGCGGCGGCCGCGGCCGAGGGCCGCGAGTCGGAGTCCTTCCGCGGCTTCGTCCGCGGGGTCCTCGAGAACCCGCGGCGGTCCTTCGTGCGGTAGGTCTACCTCCCGTCGAAGGGCACGAACTCCGTCCGGAGGGTCCCGCAGGAGTCGCAGGAGGCGGGGAGCGGCTTGCCGGCCGGGAAGATGCGGCGGCAGCGCGTGCACTCCCAGGCGATGGTGATGGAGGCGGTGTCGTAGGCGCGCTCCATCCCCATGGCCTCGCCCGCGGCCCGGAGGATCGTCTCCTCCTGCTCGACCTCCGAGGGACGCGGGGGCATCCCCGGCTCGAGGTCCACGCCCAGCCCCTCGGCCACGCGGTTGATGTAGCAGAAGTAGGAGATGGCCTGGACCGCGTCGTGGATGGACCGGTCGTCCAGGCCCGCGGCGCGCAGCGGCGCCAGGTCCTCCTCGACCATGCGGCCGGGCTCGCGGGCCAGCGTCTCCGCGAAGGCGCAGAGCGCCCGGTCCGCCCCCGGGAGCGCCGCGCGCCGCCAGTCGTGGAGGAGCGCCTCGGACAGCGCCGCCGCGTCCCCGTCCCGGACCTCCGACCGGAAGTCCGCCGCGTGGGCGTGGATTCAGTAGTGGCAGCCGTTGGCGGCGGAGACCACCGTGGCCAGCATCTCCCTCTGGCGGCGGGAGAGGGGGGAGGGGCCGAACATGACCGCGAGGTAGAGGTTCATGGAGGCCTCGAGGACCCCCGGGTTGGGGCTCATCAGGCGCACGATCCCGAAGACCTTCCCCGCCCTCTTCACCGCGGCGTCGTAGAGGGGCTTGAGGTCTCCCTCCGCGTCCCCCTCCGCGACGGTCCGGATCCAGGCCATGGCTATCTCCCGTCCCTCAGCGCGCGCGTCACCGCCGGGTCGAATCGTACGAGGTAGGTCTCGAGGAACCGCGAGACCTCCCGCCAGGCGATCCCCAGCGCCGGGGTCGGCCCGGCGAAGGGGTGGACCGCGTCGAAGGTGTGCTGGGTGCCGCGGAGGGGGACGTAGCGGGCTGCGCGGCCCGCGGCGATGGCGCTCTCCACGAGGGAGAGGCCCTCCGCCGCCGGCACGCTCGTGTCCTCCTCCCCGTGGACGACCAGCAGCGGGCAGGGGAGGCGCGCCGCCGCCGCCGCCGCGTCGAGGTCGGCGCGCCGCGCCTCGACGTCGTCGAGGAACCCGAGCCCGAGCGGGAGGATCTCGCCGGTCCGGGAGTTCACGATGGGGAGCTCCCCCTTCGCCCGCCAGAGGGCCTTCTGGTCCGGGGGCGTCCGGTCCGCCCGGGCCACGGGGGCCAGCGCCGCGACGCACCGGATCCCCGGGTCCCGGGCCGCCCGTAGGACGGCGAGCGCGCCCCCCATGCTGTGGCCGAGCAGCGCGATCCGAGAGGGGTCGAAGGAGTTCGCGCTGGGGAGGGAGCCCGCCCGGACGGCGGCCAGGATCGCCGCGAGGTCCTCCTGGTTCGTCCCCCAGGTGGAGGCCCGGAAGAGGTCCTTCCGCGGGTAGGCCTCGCCCGAGGCGTCGGTCCCGTTGTGGGAGAAGTCGAAGAGCACCGGCGCGAAGCCCGACTCCGCGATCCTCTCCGCGAACCAGGGGAAGAAGCCCCAGCGCCGGAAGCCCTTGAAGCCGTGGAGGACGATGACCACGGGGGCGGGGCCCCGGCGATCCGGCGGGAGGAGCACCTCGCCCCGGACCCGCTCCCCGCAGGCTCCGGCGATGTCGAAGGCCTCCACCTCCCCGGTCATGGGCGCATCCTAACAGGGAGGCCGGAGCGGCAGGGTGGGGGACGTCCCGGCACCGCCGCTTCGGGCCGCGCGGGCGGGGGAGTATCATCCCCCTTCCGGTCCGGACCCAGCGAGGAGATCCCAGATGCTTCCCCCCTTCCAGAACGAGCCCTTCACCGACTTCTCCCGCGAGGAGAACCGGCGCGCCATGGAGCAGGGCCTGTCCCGGGCCCGCTCCCGCTTCGGCGAGCACGGCCGCCTCCTGGTGGACGGGGAGTGGATCGCGCGCAAGGAGACCTTCGCCTCGCTCGACCCCTCGACGAAGGACCGGGTCGTCGGGCGCTTCTCGAAGGCGACGCCCGAGGACGTGGAGGCGGCGCTCGCGGCGGCCACCCGGGCCTTCGAGACCTGGCGGTTCGTGCCGGCGGACGAGCGGGCGGGCTACCTCCTGAAGGCGGCGGCGGCCATGCGGCGGCGGAAGCACGAGCTCGCCGCCACCATGGTCCACGAGGTGGGCAAGACCTGGGCCGAGGCCGACGGGGACGTGGCCGAGGCCATCGACTTCTGCGAGTTCTACGCCCGCGAGGCGATGCGCTGGGCCGAGCGCCAGCCGCTCGTGCCGCTCCCCGGCGAGCAGAACGAGCTGACCTACATCCCGCTCGGCGTGGGCGCGGTCATCCCGCCCTGGAACTTCCCGCTGGCCATCCTCGTCGGCATGACGACGGCGGCGCTCGCCTCGGGGAACACGGTCGTCCTCAAGCCGTCGTCGGACAGCCCGGCCATCGGCCTCCGCTTCGCCGAGATCCTCCACGAGGAGTGCCGGCTCCCGCCCGGGGTCTTCAACCTCGTCACGGGGAGCGGCGCGGTGGTGGGGGACCGGATCGTGCTCGATCCCCGCACGCGGTTCGTCGCCTTCACGGGCTCCATGGAGGTGGGGCTCGGCATCCAGGAGAAGGCGGCCCGGACGGCGGAGGGGCAGATCTGGATCAAGCGGACCCTCCTGGAGATGGGGGGCAAGGACCCCATCGTCGTGGACGCCGACGCCGACCTCCACGCCGCGGCCGCGGCCGTGGTGGCGAGCGCCTTCGGCTTCCAGGGGCAGAAGTGCTCGGCCTGCTCGCGCCTGATCGTCGTGCGGGAGGCCCACGACGAGCTGCTCGCCCGGGTCGTGGAGCTGACGAAGGCGCTCCGCGTCGGGGATCCCTGGGAGCGGGAGACGGACGTGGGCCCCGTCGTCAACCGGGCCGCCTTCGACTCCATCCACGAGTACATGAAGGTCGGCGCCCGGGAGGGGAAGGTCGCCTGCGGCGGCGGCCCGCTCGACCGCGAGGGGAACTTCCTCCAGCCCACGGTGGTGGAGGGCATCGCCCCGCGGGCCCGCCTCGCCCAGGAGGAGATCTTCGGCCCGGTGCTGGCGGTCATCGAGGCCCGGGACTTCGGGGAGGCGCTCGCCATTGCGAACGACTCGAAGTTCGGACTGACGGGCTCCGTCTTCACCCGCCGCAGGGATCGGATCGAGGAGGCAAGGCGCAGGTTCCACGTGGGGAACCTCTACGTCAACCGCAAGTGCACCGGGGCGCTGGTCGGCGCCCACCCTTTCGGCGGCTTCAACATGTCCGGCACCGACAGCAAGGCGGGGGGCCGCGACTACCTCGGCCTGTTCCTCCAGGCCAAGGTCGTGAGCGAGAGGTTCTAGACGGCCGTGGCGCCGCCGCTGGCCGCCGGCCTGCTCGGGATCGACCTCACCCGCCAGCAGGTCCTCGGGCTCGGGTTCACCGTGGCCGGGTTCGCCGCCGCCTTCTTCCTCCTCCTCTGGCTCGCCCGGACGCTGCGCCGCGGCGCGCTCCCCGGGGGAGGCCTTCTGCTCTTCACGGCGCTCGTCTACTTCCCGATGCTGGCCATCTACGTCGCGCTGGCGATCCTCGGGTTCAATCAGTGGGTCCACAACCCCGAGGAGGAGGCGGCGGGGAAGCCCCCGCTGTTCAAGACCTACGGCCACGCCGAGGCCCTGAAGTTCATCCTGCTCGTCCTCGGCATCTACCTCGCCGTCACGTTCCTCGAGACCATCACCTTCACGAAGGAGAGGGAGAGCCGCCTCGGGTGGAAGGTCCCCCGGATCCTGCGGGAGATCCTCCGGTGGACCGTCGTGGCGGCGGGCGGGATCGTCTCCGCGTCCGCCATCTGGGACTTCCAGCTCGGGAATCTCACCATCATCACGAGCGCCGTGGGCATCGCGGCGACCGTCGCGCTGGGCCCGACGCTCGGCTCCCTCATCTCCGGGATCACGCTCACCATGGAGCGGCCCTTCGAGATCGGCGACTGGATCGAGGTGGAGGGCAAGCAGGGCCGCGTGGAACAGGTCACCTGGAGGTCCACGCGCATCGTCACCCGGGACAGCGAGAGCGTCGTCTTCCCCAACGGGAAGCTCGCCGAGTGGAGGATCATCAACCTCTCGCGGCCCGAGCCCCGCCTGCGGATCCGGTGCACCGTCGGCGTCCACTACCGCACCCCGCCCCACGAGGTCCGCGAGGCGATCCGCCGGGCGGTCCTGGGGACGCCGGGGGTCCTGGAGCGGCCCGAGCCCATCGCCCGGGTCAAGGAGTTCGCCGACTCCTCCGTCCACTGGGAGATCCTCTTCTGGATCGACGACCCGGAGTCCCTGGAGAACGTCCGGGCCGACGTCCTCCAGCGGGTCTGGTACTCCTTCGACCGCTCGGGCATCGAGATCCCCTTCCCCATCCGCAACCTCGTCATGCGCGAGAAGGGCTGGGAGGGGCGCCCCTCCCCCTCCGCGGCCGAGGTGGAGGAGAGGCGGCGGAGGGACGAGGGGCTCCTGCGGGAGGTCCCCCTCCTCGCCGCCCTCCCCGGGGCCGACGTCGCCTACCTGGCCTCGCGCGCGCGGGAGGAGGAGTACCTCGACGGGGAGCGCGTGACCCGCCAGGGCGAACCCGGGGACCGGATGTTCGTCATCGTCCGGGGCCGGGTGCGGGTGGCCGTGGAGGCCCGGGGGCTCCGGGACGTGGCGGAGCTCAAGGAGGGCGACTTCTTCGGCGAGATGTCGCTGCTCACCGGCTGCCCCCGCGCGGCCACGGTCATCGCGGTGGGGGCCCTCCGGGCCGTCTCGCTCCGGGCCGAGGACCTCCGGCCCGTGCTCCAGAAGCACCCCGAGGTCGCCCGGGACATGGCCGCGTTCGCCGCGTCCCGGAAGATGCAGCTGGACGAGCTCACCGCGAGGATCGAGGCCCGCGGCCCCACGCGCGACCTCGAGGCCACGAGCACCAACCTCCTCCAGGAGATCATGAGGTTCTTCCGGCTCCCCGGCGACGCGGGGCGGAGTTGACGCCGCTCCCGCCGGGGTTCACGGCGGAGGCCGCCGCCGCGGGGGCGCCGCTCGACGCGGAGGCGCTGGAACGGCTGCGCTTGCTGCGGAACCTCCTCCTTGCGGAGAACGAGGTTCAGAACCTCACGACGGTCACCGATCCGGAGGCGATGGCGACCGACCACCTCCTCGATTCCCTGGCCCTCGCCGGGGTGGCCGCAAACCTGGGCCTGGACCTCCGGCAGGTCGTGAACTGCGTGGACCTCGGGAGCGGCGCGGGCTTCCCCGGGATCCCGCTCGCGGTGGCCTTCCCGCGGACCCGCTGGGTCCTCGTCGAGTCGGAGGGGGGGAAGGTCCTCTGGCTCGAGCGCGTCGTGGAGTCCCTCGGCCTCCCCGCTGTCCAGGTCTTCCGCGGACGGGGCCGGGAGGTGCGGCACAACCGCGCGGATCTGGCGGAGTCCTGCGCCCTCGTCACCGCCCGCGCCGTGGGGCCGCTGGGGAAGATCTGCCGCGAGGCGCGGGGGCTCCTGCGCCCGGGCGGCCTCCTGCTCTGCCCCAAGGGCCCCGGGCTGGAGGACGCCGAACGCGCGCTCGGCGAACGCGAGGCGCGCAAGTCGCACCTCGTCCCTGCGGTGGAGTTCCCCATGGCGGTCCCGGGGCGGGAGCGGGTCTGCGTGTCGTACCGGAGACGGTGATCCCGAGGAGGTGGCCCGCGGGTGCGAGGTCAGGCAATCTCCGGAGGATCCGCCGCTGAATCTCCGTGCACTCAGGCGGCATGGTTGCCGATTCTCCCGTTCCCGGGAGTGCCCGTCAGTTCCCGAGGTCGAGGAGGAAGTCGATCCCCAGCCCGCCCGTCCCCAGCGAGAAGGTGAACAGGTAGGCGGCGTCGGGGCCGGCGATCCCGGTTCCTGCGACGCCGCCGTCGATGACGAATGTGGCGACGCCCTGGGAGTTGACGGAGTAGGTCCCCGTAGTCACGACTCCCGTCTGTGGCGTTCCGCCCGCCAGCGGCGCCACGGTCTCCGTCCCCGAGAACCCGCCCGCCCCGTCGAAGGCGAGGATCCCCGTCCGCAGGGCTGCGTCGGTCCCGAGGACGGCCCCGAAGTGGAGGTAGTCCCCGGCGACGGAGGCGTCGGTCAGCCCCGTCCCCTGCCGGAGGAGGAGCCGGGCCTCCGAGGCGGGGGACTCCGCCGGGCCGCCCCCCGCGAGGATGTCGGCGCGGAAGAGCAGGGTCGTGGTCCAGGTCTCCTGCGGGCCGAAGAGGTTCGCGTTGGTGGTGAAGGTGACCGTCCCGTCCTCCGCCGCGGAGAAGGTCCCGAGGCGCAGCACCGGCGTCTGCGTCCCGGGGACGGGGGCGCCGCCCCCGTCGAGGGAGAGCGGCGTGCTCGCGCCGATCCCGCTCACCGCCCCCGACGCGTTCAGCGAGAGGACGCCCGCCTCGACGGAGCCGGAGCCGCCGGTGCCGGTCACGAAGGAGGAGTAGAACCAGTTCCCCGCGAGGTCCGCGGCCGAGGGGGAGCCGTCGCGCCGCAGGAGCAGGCCCAGGGCCGCGGCGCCGGCGTCGAGCCCCGTGTAGAGGACCGAACCCCCCGAGGCGACGGTGAATTCGGACTCCACGGGTGCGGCCCCTCCCGTGTCGAGGGAGACGGCGGCGCGGGTCCCGTCCGTGAAGTAGGAGCCCGTGCCGCCCTCGACGGGGGAGGTCGTGAAGGTGAAGCCGAAGGGGCTCGCGGCGTCGGTGGCGAGGCCCCGGTCGTTCAGCGCGCTCCGGACCCTCCCCATCCCGTCGAAGGAGACCTGCCCCGTGAGGAAGGCGGGGAGCGGGCCGACCCCCGGGACCGCGAGGGTGGCGGCGTAGTCGCCCAGGAGCGCCCCCGGGTCGGAGGCGTCGCGGTGGTCCTCGTTCGGGCAGCGGGGCGCCTTCGCGCCGGGCAGGCGGAGCTTCGTGCGCAGCCGGTAGTCCCCGGCCCCCCCCGCCGATCCGACGGTGAGCGTGAGGGTGCCGTCCACGGGGAAGGCGAGGCGGGCCTTCGAGCGGCCCTTCCCCCGGGGGAGGGGGATCGCCGCCGTGGTCCCGTCGGAGAGGACCGCCCCGAGCGTGGGGGAGAAGTCGCCCTTCCCCGAGGGCCTGAGATCCACCCGGAGGACCGCGCCCGCCCGGGCCGTGACGCGGTAGGTCTCCACCTCGGAGGACGGGAAGACCGTCGAGAGGACCGCGCCGCCGGGGACGAGGTCCTCGTCGACGGTGGCGGCGGTGAGGGGCCGAGGCGAGAGGAGGACCACGGCAGAGACGGCGAATGCGACGGCGCAGGTCCTCACGGCGCCGATCCTACCCTTTGAACCGGTCCAGGAACTCAAGGTTGGTCCTCGTCTGCATGAGCTTCTGGACAAGCAGCTCCATGGCCTCGACGGGCTTCATCTTGCTCAGCACCCGGCGGAGGATCCAGGTGCGCTTGAGGATCTCCTCGGGGAGGAGCTTCTCCTCCTTGCGGGTGCCCGACGCGTTGATGTCGATGGCGGGGAAGATGCGCCGGTCGGCCAGATCCCGGCTCAGCACGATCTCGGAGTTCCCCGTGCCCTTGAACTCCTCGAAGATGATCTGGTCCATGCGGCTGCCGGTGTCGATGAGGGCCGTGGCGATGATGGTGATGGAGCCCCCGCCCTCGATCTTGCGCGCCGAGCCGAAATGGGTCTTGGGGCGCTCGAGCGCCCGGGAGTCCACGCCGCCCGACAGCGTCCGGCCGCTGTGCTCGATCTCCATGTTGTAGGCCCGGGCCATGCGGGTGAGCGAGTCGGCCAGGACCACGACGTGCCGGCCCATCTCCACGCAGCGCTTCGCACGGGAGAGCGCCATCTCGGCCACGCCCACGTGCTGGGTGGCGAGCTCGTCCAGCGAGGACGCGATGATCTCGCCCTGGATGGACCGGCGCAGCTCCGTCACCTCCTCGGGGCGCTCGTTGATGAGGAGGACGAAGACCTTCATCTCCGGGTAGTTGCGGTTGATGGCCTGGCCGATGCGCTGGAGCATGATCGTCTTGCCCGTGCGCGGCGGCGCCACGATGAGGCAGCGCTGCCCCTTGCCGATGGGGATGAGGAGGTCGATGACGCGCAGCAGCGGGTCGGTGGTCCCCTCGCCCTCCAGTCGCAGCCACTCGGTCGGGTCGATGGTCGTGAGGCCCTTGAAGGGGACGCGGGCCGCGTACTGCTGCGGGGTCCCGCCCTCGATCGTCTCCACCGTGACGAGCGACTGGCGCTGGCCCGGCCGCCGCGGAGGCGCGACGCCGCCCATGAGCTGGGTCCCCTGCTCCACGGCCCAGGTCCGCAGGAGGTTCGCCGGGACGTAGACGTCCGTGGGGTGGGGGAGGTAGCAGTACTTGAGGGTCCGGAGGAAGCCGTAGCCCTCGTGCATGATGTCCACGACGCCCTCGGCGGTGCCGTTGACCGTCACGACCTCTCCGGGGGCGGGCGTGTAGCCCGGCTCGTACCCGATGCCGGCCCCGCTCACGTGGCGCGTGGCGCCCTGGGGA
>Ga0247727_10013639_pt1 | contig 13657 bp, 10 predicted proteins | sample WisWelCaveWW1625_FD_202498 | JGI IMG/M metagenome (GOLD analysis project Ga0247727, IMG submission 202498) | Biofilm microbial communities from Wishing Well Cave, Virginia, United States - WW16-25 | ecosystem: Environmental > Aquatic > Deep subsurface > Groundwater > Cave microbial mat | place... | reverse complement strand
ACCACCAGCGCGCCGAGCGGCATCAACAGCAGCACGCGCAGCACCGACTGCCAGCCCACCGGCAGCCGGTAGAGCGAGAGCCAGGCGAAGATGCGGTTGTCCGGCGCGAGCAGGCTCGCGATCTCGTCCGGCCGCAGGTGCTCGCGCAGCGACTGGAAGCGGTGGCCGATCGCGGAGACGCCGGTCGCCTCGACCACCGGCACGTTGCTGCGCCCGAGCACGATGTAGTCGTCGAGCGTGGTCTCGAAGAAGTCGTGCACGGTCGACATCGGCACCCAGGCCTCGGCCACCCAGGCCTCGGCCCAGAGCAGCTCATCGGGCGCAGTGCCCTCGCGCAGCCCGAGGCCGTGCACGAGGCGCGCCGGGATGCCGGCGGCCCGCAGCAGCGTGACGAGCAGTCGCTCCTTGCCCTCGCCGTTGCCCTCGCGGCGCGCCAGCGTGAGCAGCGCGTCGGAGCTGGCCGAGCGCACCGTCGCGATCTCGTGGCTGACGAAGGAATAGAGGGTGCGGATGCGCGCCGGCTGGTCCGCGGCCGTCGGCAGCCGCAAGCTCTCGAGCAGCTCCTTCACCTGCGGCGCGTCGGAGGGAATGCCCGGCGAAGGCTGGCCCCACACGCTGCGCAGCTGGCGCGGCGGCTTCGGGTAGGGCCCGTGCGAAGGCAGCGGCGTCGTCACCGCATGGCTCTGGACGCGGAACTGGTAGACGACCTCGTGCACGTCCTGGAGCCAGCCGGTCCAGACGCCGATGCGGTTATCGCCGCGCTCGCGCATCGAGAACTGGAGCCGATCCGACGACGAGCGCTCGTCGAAGATCACCTGCCCGCCCTCGGTCGAGGGCAGCAGTGCGCGCACGCTGCCGCGCGCGCCGTCGCCGCGCGCGCTGATGCGCAGCTCCACCTGCCAGGGGCCGAGATTCTCGGTGGGCGCGACCGGGATGCCGTACTGGAGCGTCTTGATCGAGAACAGGCCGAGGCCGATCGCCACGAACAGGGCGCCCGCGAGGAAGACCGTGCGATGCATCTACTCGGGGGCCTCTTCGGGGTCGAGCTGATCGGGTCGCGGCGGGGGCGTGACTTCCTCCGGCTCGGCTTCCAGCTCCGGCTCGGGCTCGGGCTCGAGCGGGAGGCCGGGCTGCTCGATGCCGATGTGGAAGGCCGCGAAGCCGGGGATCACCACCTGCGGTACGGCCATGCCGATGATGCGGCCGCGGAAGGGCGCGATCACGGTGCTGCGCTCGTTGGTGACCGGGTCGGTGACGGTGCCGAGCGGGTCGCCCACCTGCACCGCGTCGCCCAGCTTGCGCTCGGTGAGGAAGATCCCGCCGTCGTTCACGCGCAGCCAGCGCGAGCGGTAGTAGATGCGGTGCGGCCGGTGCTGAACGCCCCCCGAGGTCATGCGCAGCGAGGCAAGGAGTCCGCGCAGGCCGGCCACGCCGCGGTCGATCTCGTCGGCCTGGAAGCGCAGCGGCTCGCCTGCCTCGAAGGTGACTGCCGGGATGTCGGCGTCCGCCGCGGCCCGGCGCAGGGTGCCGGCTCGGCCACCGCTGTGCACGATCTCGCCGATGCTGAAGCCCTTCGCCAGCTCGAGGATGCGCGGCGCGGCCAGGTCTCCACGCACCTGCGGCAGGTTCGTGCGCTGGAAGGAGCCGGTGTGAAAATCCACCAGCAGGTCGCAGCGCTCGACCACGCTCTCGAACAGGGCGTTCGCGATGCGCGAAGCCGAGCTGCCACCCGGATGACCCGGGAAGAAGCGGTTGAGATCGCGCCCGTCCGGCAGATAGCGCGAAGAACGGCGCAGGCCGTGCACGTTCGCGACCGGCACGCCGACGAGCATGCCGGAGAGATCGCGCGGGACGATCTCTTCGAACACCTTGCGCACGATCTCGATGCCGTTGAGCTCGTCGCCGTGCACGCCCGCGACCAGGCACAACGTTGGCCCCGGCGTGGTGCCGCGCACGACCAGGACCGGGATGTCCACCGCGTCGCCCGCGAAGGATTCACCCGCGCGCAGCGAAAGGCGGCGCCGATCGCCGGGCGCCACCCTCTGGCCCAGCAGCTCGACCAGGTCCCAGGGGACGGAGGCCACCGTGGCGGGCGCTGCGCTCGGCTCGACGGATGCAGGCGGGCTGTTGCCCTGCGCACGCGCACTCGCGGCGAGCAGCAGCAGGAGCAGCGCCAGGCGAACGGACGGACGGACTCTCACGAGGCGGGTAGGCTAGCGGTGTGCGCGGGGGCCGCGAGCCGGAGCACGGCAGGGGATCACGACGAATGGCGAGCCAGCCCGCGCCGGCGCTCCCGCCCGAGATCGAGCGGCGCTTCCAGGCGTGGATCGCGGCAGCCGCCGTGCGCGAGCCGCTCACGTTTCCGGAGGTGCGACGGGGCGTGCAGGCGCTTTCCGCCCGCTACGTCGAGCGCCGCAGCCAGGGCGGCGTCACGGCGGGCTCGGCGTTCGGGTCCGGCGTGCGCACCGCCTTCGCCAGCTTCTACGCGCCGCTGCACTTCCTGACCGCGTTCGCCACCGCGCGCTCGCTGCCGAGCGCATGGCGCGACGGCATCGAACGGGTGATCGACCTCGGCGCCGGCACCGCCGCGGTCGGCGCCGCGCTCTCGCTCGCCACGACCGGCGCGCCCGTGCTCGCTCTCGATCGCTCGGCCTGGGCGCTCGCCGAGGCGAAGCGCAGCTTCGCGGCGCTCGGCGTGGTCGGACGCACACGGCGCACCGAGCTTCCGGCCGGCGTGCCACGCGCGGGCGCAGGCGACCTCGTCGCTGCCGGCTGGACGCTGAACGAGTGCAAGCCCGAGCTGCGTGAACGCCTGCTGCCGCTGCTGGTGAACGCGCTCGCGGGCGGCGCTCGTGTGCTGGTGCTCGAGCCGCTCGCGCGCGGTGCCGCACCCTGGTGGGACGAGGTTGCCGCACGGCTCGCCCCGCTCGGCGTCACGAGTGTGCTGATGAAATGGGAGATCGATCGCCCCGACTGGATCGAACGCCTCGACGACGCCAGCGGCCTCGACCACCGCGAAATCGGCGCCCGCGTACTGTGGGGCAAGCGAAGTGCCTGAGCTGCCCGATCTCACGGTGTATCTGGAGGCGCTCGAGGCGCGCGTCGTGGGGCAACGGCTCGAGCGCGTGCAGCTCGCGAGCATCTCGTTGCTGCGCAGCATCGATCCGCCACTCGCGGAGTTCTCGGGGCGAGAGGTGGTCGGATTGCGCCGCCTCGGCAAGCGGCTCGTGTTCTGCTTCGAGGGCGAGCTGTTCCTGCTGCTGCACCTGATGATCGCGGGGCGCCTGCGCTGGAAGGCGCGCGGGGCCAAGCCACCCGGCCGCATCGGCCATGCTGCCTTCGCATTCCCCACGGGTACGCTGCTGCTCACCGAGGCCGGCACGAAGAAGCGCGCCACGCTCTTCGCACTGCGCGGCGAGGCGGCGCTCGCCGCCCACGATCCGGGTGGGATCGAGCCGCTCAGCGCGACGCTCGCGGAGTTCACGGCAGCGCTCGGACGTGAGAGCCATACGCTGAAGCGCACGCTCACCGATCCGCGTCTGATCGCCGGCATCGGCAATGCCTACTCCGACGAGATCCTGCACCGAGCCCGGCTCTCACCCGTGCTGCTCACACGGCGCCTCGATGCCGCGCAGATCGCGCGACTGTTCGATGCCACGCGCAGCGCGCTCGAAGAGTGGACCGCGCGACTGCGCAGCGAAACGGGAGCCGGCTTTCCGGAGAAGGTCACCGCCTTTCGCCCCGAGATGGCGGTGCACGGCCGCTACCGCGAGCCCTGCCCCGACTGCGGCGCGCCGGTGCAGCGCATCCTGCATGCCGAGAACGAGACCAACTACTGCGCGCGCTGCCAGACAGGCGGCAAGCTGCTCGCCGATCGTGCGCTCTCGCAGCTGCTCAAGAAAGACTGGCCGCGCACGCTCGAAGAGCTGGAGGAACGGCGCTCTGGGAGCGCGCAGGGGCCCTCAGCCGGAGCGACGCCGCCCGGCGGCCGCGAGCAGCGCTAGCGCGAGCAGCTCGGGACCGATGCCGCAGGCCGGCGGAGGCGGCGTTCCGAACTCGCTGGTGTCGTACACGCTCGAGCAGTCGAGGTCGCCGCTGCCATCCGGTCGCCAGTCTGTGCGGGTGTCGCCGTCGTCGTCCACGCTGTTGTCGCATTGCACCGCCGACGTCTCGGTGGTGTCGGCGACGCTGCTGCAGCCCGGATCGGCGCCGAAGTCCACCAGGCCGTCGCCGTCGTCGTCCACGTCGTTGTCGCACTTCGTGGGCGTGCCGCGCGCGATGCCCTCGCGGCCATCCGCCAGCACGTAGCGGATGGAGACGCGGCGTGCGTCGTCGAAGCCCTGCCGGCCGAAATCGATGTCGGTCACGGTCGAGCCGAACAGCGGATCGCCGGTCTGGATGATCACGCCGCCCGGGTCGTCGCTGCGCACCAGCGCCTCCCCGCCGGCGTCCCGCTCTGCGAGGTACGCCGCCACACCGTTGTCGTTGAGCGCGACCACGTCGAAGCTGGCGTAGGGAGAAGTCGCCGCGTCGGCGATCACTGCGCCCGCGAGGATCGCCTGGTCGAAGCAGCTCGTCGCGAGGCTCGGGTGCGCGAGTACGCCGCTCGCGTTGATGGCGAGCGGCGGCGGCGGAGAGCAGGCGCCGTACGCGCTCACGAAGCTCGCCGCGGTGGGCGCGCCCGGCCCCGTGAAGAGGCCGGCGCCGAGCAGCGGCGAAAGCGCCAGGAACGCGGCGTTGCCGCCGCTCGACAGCGCCGGGTCGGGCCCCAGCTCGCTGAAGTCCGGGCTGGCCGGCGCCCCGAGATAGAGCGGAAGCGGCGCACCGCCGTCGCCGGTGTAGATGCCCTGCTCGCCGCCGCTCGCGACGGCCCAGAAGGCCAGGACACCGGCGTCGTCGAGCCAGGCATCGGGGTTGCCGAGCGCGTCGAAGGCGCCGAGCGGGCCCGGCGTCTCGACGATGGTGGTGACGCTCGTGGCGTTGCCGCGATAGAAGCCCTGCTCGCCCGAGTCGAGCCGCGCCCAGAAGCCGACGTTGCCCAGCGAGTCGATCGAGGGCACGGCCGGATCGAGCGCGCTGTTGCCGAAGTCGGCGAAAGGGCCGTTCGCCGACACCACGAGGTACACGGCCCCGATGCTGTAGAGGTAGACGCCCGGCACGCCCTGCGCGTCCTTCCCGATGAAGGCGGCCTGCCCCGCCTCGTTCATCGCTGGCGGGCCCGTGAGCTCCGAGAACACGAGCTGCTGCGGCGACGTCAGCTTCACGAACACGTAGCCGGCGGCCTGCGCCGAGGGCGGAGCAAGCGCGAGCAGCAGGAGCGAGAGGCGGAGCCAGCGCATCGAGCCATTCTATACGGCGCCGCGCGTGTGCGGTCCCAGATTCGTGGCTGGCGGAGGGGTGGCAGGCTCAGCGGGACGCAGCTGCCGGTCCTTCGCTGCCGTCGGCGGAAGGGTTTTCGGCCGCCGGCCGGTCACTCGGGCCGCGCGCAGGAGCTGCGGCCAGCAGCGTCGAGAGATCGGAGAGCAGCAGCCGCACGTCCAGGAAGCCGGTGCTGTAGATGTTGCGCACCTGCCCCTCTGCATCGACCAGGAAGATCTTGAGCACGTGGGAGGGGTTGGCGTCCTGCCCGAAGTCCGAGAGCAGTGGCTCGATCGCGGCCTCGGAAGCGGCGGTGAGAAAGCGCCAGCGCGCGCGCGGCGCGAGCGCGCGGCGCAGCGCGGCCATGCGCTCGGGAGTGTCGTGCGCGGGGTCGAAGCTCACCGTGACGAGCTGCGTGCGACGGCCGAGCGCCGGACGCTCCGCCAGCTCCGCGTCGAGACGCGCGAGCACAGCGCTGGCCGCGGGACAGGCGTCGGGACACGCCAGGTAGACGAACGAGACAAGAGCGACCTCGCCGGGCGCGAGGCCGAGCAGCGCGGTGTCGCGGCCCTGCTCGTCGAGCAGGCGGTGCTCCGCGACCCGCGTGATGGGCGGCAGCTCGTAGCTGCCGGGCAGCGGCGGCTCGAAGCGCGGCGACTCCGCCGCCGCAGCGACCGCGAGCCCCGCTGCGAGCAGCAAGGCGAACGCGTGCTCTGCCCCGGACATGCCCCCATCCTACACTGCGCCGTGCGTTACGGGGCAGGCGCTTCCTCTCGAGCCGCGCCCACGCGTAGCTCGAGCGCGACCTCGGACGCGCCAGCGCTGGCGCCCACTGCCAGCGTGAGGCGCGCCGGCGCCAGCGCGTGCTGCGTCGTGAAGACGTCGCGCACGGCCTCCGCGCGACGCCGCGCGAGATCGGCATAACGCTCGGGCGACACCTCCGTCGCCTCGAGGTAGCGCGCGAAGAGCGCCTGGTCCTCGGCTTCGAGCACGCCCTCTTCCCCGCGCCCGCGCGCCGTGAGTGCACCTTGCACACGTCGTCGCGCAAAGAAGCCTGCGTCCGCGAGATCCGGCAGGCCGCGATCGGCCGACACGCGCTCGATCAAGATGGTCTCGGCCAGCGCGAGCCGGTCCGCTGCGCCGGCACTTCCGACCAACGCGAGCCCGAGGCCGGGCCTCTGCCCCAGCAGGCCCGCGAGCGGCGCGAGCTTCGCACTCGCCTCGTCCGGTGCGCTCGCGCTGCCGGCCGCGAAGGGGATCGGCTCGAAGGAGATCTCGTCGCCGCCGCCCTCTGGGAGCAGCACGCCGAGCGCCTTGATCGGCGAGGTGACCGCGCCCGTGACGGCCGCCGTGAGCGCGCCGAGCAGGATCGTGCCGATGCCCGCGCTCGCCCCCTTTTCCCCGTACTCGAGCGGAATCGGCAGCGCGATGTCGCCCTGCGGGTCGCGCAGCAGGGCGAGCACCAGATCGAGCGGCATCCCGGCCACGGAGATCGCGTTGGGGCCACCCTCGATCGAGAGCTGGTGCACGACGACCTTCGTGTCCAGCTTCCCGGCCGCGCCTGCGTTCGTGAGGCTCGCCTTGCTGTCGAGAGAGAGCTCGCCCTTCGGGATGCGCAGATCCGCGGCGCTCGCTGCGTAGGGCGAGAACTGCGCCAGCGGCAGCCGCTCCAGCTCGAAGCTGAGGGTGCCCTTCGCCCCCGGCAGCGCTGCACGCAGATCGAAGGGCGCGCGCTCGGGCGCGATCCCGCGCACGCGCAGGCTCTGCACCGTGCGCTCGGGCAGCGCGACGCCGGTGACTTCCACCGAGAGATCGCGCACGCGACCCTGGTACGGCTCGGCACCCGAGCGATCCACGAACTCGGCGCCTCCGCCCCGCAGCTCGAAGCGTTCGATCGTGATGCGCGGCTCCGGTGCTGCGGGCGCTGCGGGCTCGGCGGGAGCAGCGCTCGGCGCTGCGGCCACGGGCTCCGGCGGAGCCGCGGGCGGCGCAGCCTCCGCCTCGGCCACGGGCGCGCCACCCGCGCTGCTGAGTAGCCGCTCGAGCGCCGTGTTGGGCAGCACGTAGCGCGCCTGCGGTGCGTCGAGCGCGATCTTCGCGAGCGTCACCTGGATCGGCTCCGCGCCACCATCGAGCGGCACGCGCGCCTCCGACAGCTCGATGCCGAGGCTCTTCCAAGAGAGCGCCAGCTGCTGCTCGGGATCCTCGAAGGCGAACTCGTCGACGCCCAGCTTGCCCGAGGCGCGCACGCTCTTCGAGTCGAGCTTCACGTCGAGATCGCCCGAGGCGCTGCACGAGCGGATCCACGGGATCAGCCCGGGCAGCGCGGCGCGCACGAACATGGGCACCGCCAGCCCCTGCCAGCCCACCTTGCCGTCCCAGGTCGGCGGGTTGAGCCCGAGCTGGCCGGAGAGCGCAACAGAGCCCGTGCCGGCCTCGAGTCCGAAGTCGAAGGGAAACGGCGCATCGGGGGCGAGCGACACACCGCTGGTCTTCAAACGGAGCGCGATGCTCACCGGCTCGCCGTCGGTCAGCACGGAGAACTCGGCCCGCTCGATCTCGAGGGCGTCGATCCGAAGCTCGGGCGCGGCGGCGGCGCCCTCAGCCGGCGGTTGCTCCGGCGCGGCGGCCTGCCCGCGCGCACCCGGCTTGGTGGCCTGCAGCTCGCGCCGCACGCGCAGCCGTGGCTCCGAGATGCGGATCCCGCCCAGCCCGACCTTGGCGCCGAGCAGGCTGAGATCGCTGAAGCCGATTTCTTTCAGGGCGAAGTCGACGAGATCGGCGCCGCCGCCGCCGTCCCCCAGATGAAAGGCGGTGTCGCGGATCGAGAGCGACCTCAGCAGGATCGGCAGCGGCTCGGAGGGCTCGGGCTCCGGCTGAGCAGCGCTCCGCGCTGCGGCCCCGGGCTCCGGCTTCGGCTCGGTCGAGACCGGCAGCGCCGGCAGCTCGATGTAGCCGTCGCTCGCGCGCACCAGCGCCAGCTCGGGCTTCTCGATCAGCAGCTCCGCGACCTCGACCTCCCCGCGCAGCAGGCGCAGCCACTCGAGGTTCACGAACAGGCGGCCGAGGTTCAGCAGATCCGGAGCAGGCTTGCCCTCGCTGGTCGGCGCCAGCGTCGCGACGCGCAGCCCCTCGAGCGTGACGTGCCCGCGCAGCAGCGCGAAGTCCACGTTCACGAGGCTGGCCGCGAAGCCGAAACGCTCGGCGCCAACCGGCACGGCGCGCTCGATCGCAACCGGCAGTGCCACGCGGAAGACCACCGCGAGCACGACGAGCACGACGCCGGCGATCGCGAGCCGGCGCCTGACTCGTGATCGCGGCGCCGGCGCTGCTTCGGGCGCTTCACTCATGGCGAGCGCTTCGCCACCCGGAAGGCGTCGGCGCCGAGGTTCATCTGATGAGGGCGGCCGAGCCCGAGTGCGGTGAAGTCGAGCCGGAAGGTCGGCTCGAGCGTCTTGCCGTCCCAGCGGAAGGCTGCGAGGAACTGCTCGTCCTCGTGGCCGGTGCCGTCCCAGTTCGCGATCACCGAGGACGTGAAGTACACCCGCTTCCCGTCCCACGACTGCGAGACCATGTTCACCTGTGCGCCGATCTTGCGCTCGTGGATCTGGCGCGGCTTGCGCGGGTCCGTGACATCGAACACCCGCACCGTTCCGTCGTTGAACGTGTCGACGAAGAGGGTGGAGTCGTCCGATGAGAGACTGATGTCCACGGGCAGGGGAAGGTCCGCCGGGTTCCCGACGTCGGCGACCGCCACGGCCTCGAAGCTGCCGTCGGGCTTGTGGAAGATGCCCCAGAGCTTCGACGTGAGCAGCGTCGAGGTGAAGGCGTACTCGTGGCGCGGGTGCAGCGCCCAGCGGATCTCGAGCGGCGCGCCCGGCACGGAGAGGGTCTGGAGCGGCTTTCGTGCGTGGAAGTCCCACACCACCATCGTGCCGCCGAAGCGCTTCATCGCCTCGGCGTCGCCCATCACCTCGGAGAGCTTCCGCATGTAGTTCTGGTGGCCGGTGAACGACGAGGTGAGCATGCGATTCAGGTGCGGATTCACGCGCGCGTCGTAGCCGTACTCGGCGCCCTTCGGCATCCAGTCGGTGCGCACGAAGCCGCCGTCGTTCGCGAATTCGGCGATGCCGGTGCGGCCGCCGAGATCCTGGGCGTTCGAGAGCCCGGTGATCAGCATGCGGCCGGGCAAGGCGTAGAAGGTGTGCGGGCCGACGACACCGCCTGTCTTCGCGACGAAGTCGGTCATCGTGCGCACGAGCTTCGGATGTGCCGGATCGGTCCCGACGTCGAACACGAAGATCGCGCTGTCGTCGAGGCCGCCGGCCCAGAGCTGGCGGCGGTCGTCGGTGAAGCCGGAGTGATGCGCCTCGTGCCGTCCGCCCACCGAGACCGATGCGATCACCTTGCCGTAGTCGGGCCGCGCCGGATTCACGCCGACGGTCACGAGCTTGTCCGAGCCGTCGCCCATGCCCGGGACGCCGAGCGTCCAGATGTAGAGGTAGTCCTCCTGCCCGGTGACCTTGGGCAGGTAGGGCGACTGGCACGTCTCGTCGGCGAGCGCCGGCCCGGCGCCGACGAGAAAGGAGAGCGCGAACGCGCTGATGACCTTCACGGCAATGCCTCCTCGAGGGGAGCGAGCATCCTATCACCTGTTGGACACGGCGAGCGCTGCCAGCAGCGGGCGCGCCTTGTCCTCGGCCTCGCGCCACTCGGCCGCAGGCTCGCTGTCCGCCACGATGCCACCGCCGGTGTGGACGAAGGCGCGGCCGCCCGTGAGCACCGCACTGCGAATCGTCACGGCGAGATCCGCGCCACCGCGCAGATCGAGGTAGCCCACCGCACCGGAGTAGAGCCCGCGCCGCACCGGCTCGAGCCGTGCCAGCAGCTCCATCGCAGCGAGCTTCGGTGCGCCCGTCATCGAGCCGGGCGGGAACGCGGCGCGCACTGCGTCAACCACTGTGCGCCCGGGCGCGAGCCGGCCCCGCACCGTCGAGACCAGCTGGAACACGCTGGCGTAGGGCTCGATCGCGAACAGCTCCGGCACGTGGACGCTGCCCGTCTCGCATACGCGTCCGAGGTCGTTGCGTACCAGGTCCACGATCATCAGGTTCTCGGCGCGGTCCTTGGCGGAGGCCGCGAGCGCGGCGCGCTCGCTGCGGTCGGCGGCGGCGTCTTTGCCGCGCGGCCGCGTGCCCTTGATCGGCCGGCTCTCGACCCAGCCGTCGGCAGAGGCGCGCAGAAAGCGCTCCGGCGAGCTGCCGACCAGCGTCGCGTCGGGTAGCGAGAGCAGACACGCGAAGGGCGCCGGATTCAGCGTGCGCAACGCGCCGGCCAGGGCCCAGGCGTCGCCGCGGAACGGCAGCGCGAGCCGATGCGTGAGACAGGCCTGGTACAGATCGCCGGCCGCGATGTGCTCGCGGATCCGCTCGACCGTCTTGGCGTGCGTCTCGGCGTCGAAGCCAGCCTGGATGTCGAGCGTTCGCGTTACGCTGCTCGGGGGCGGCGGCGGCTCGTCGTCCGGCAGCGGCCGCGCGAGCGCGCTCGCGGCTGCCTCTGCTTGCTGCGCGGCGGAGGCGGCGTCTTCGGCCTCGGTCCAGGCGAGCGCATAGAGACGCCCCTCGACGTGGTCGCAGGCATACAGCCGATCGACGCCGAACGCCGTGAGGTCGGGCAGCCCGAGATCGTCAACCGGCGACACGGAGACGGGCTCCAGCACGGCGCCCAGCTCGTAGCCGAGCGCGACCAGCGCGCCGCCAGCGAACGGCACCGGCAGCGGCGCGCCCTCGGCCGGCCGCGACGGCAGCAACGCGCGCAGCGCCTCGAGCGGGTCGCCCCACACGACGCGCGTACCCAGGGGCTGCGCCGGGCGCGGCGAGCGCAGCACCTCGACCTCGCTGCGTGTGCCGAAGCTGCGCAGCACGCACCACGGCTCGGCGCCCGCGAAGGAGAAGCGGCCGAGCCGCGCATCGACCCGCGCGCTGTCGAGCCACCAGAAGCCCGGACGGCGCCGCAGGCCCGCCACGATGCGCAGCCAGTCCGCGCCGGCCGGCAGCTCGTATACCGCGCATGCGCTCACGCGAACCTGCATGGCGCTCGACGGTACAGGGCGCGCCACGCCGCGGGTATACTGCGCGACCCTCGGAGCCCGCATGCCCTTCCCCGCCCCCCGCCGCATCACGCTGCCCGCCCGCCGCAGCGCCACCGGAGACGCGGTGCCGGCGCTCACGCTCTCGGTCCACGACGCCGGCCGCGGCCCCGCCCTCGTGCTCTGCCACGGCTGGCCCGAGCTGGCCTACTCGTGGCGCCATCAGTTCGACGCGCTGGTCGCCGCGGGCTTCCGCGTGATCGCGCCGGACCAGCGCGGCTTCGGCGCCAGCGATCGGCCCGCACCGATCCGTGCCTACGACATCCACCATCTCACCGGCGATCTGGTCGGGCTGCTCGACGTGCTCGGCATCGAGCGCGCGGTGTTCGCCGGGCACGACTGGGGCGGCTTCGTGGTGTGGGCGCTGCCGATCCTCGCACCGGAGCGCGTGGCCGGCGTGATCGGCGTGAACACGCCCTACCTGCCGCGCGCGCCGATCCCGCCGACGCAGCTGTTCCGCGCGCTGGTGAACAACCGCAGCGAGCGCCACTACATCGCCTGGTTCCAGGAGCCCGGCGTGGCGGAGGGCGTGCTCGACACGCGGGCGCGGCTGCTGTTCGAGAAGATCATGCGCCGCGGCGTGGACCCCGCCACGATGCAGAGGCGCGTGCTCTCGGACCCCGACGGCCCCGACATGAATCCCTTCCGGCGACTCGAAGAGGTCGAGACGCTCGGCGAAACGCTGCTCACCCCTGCTGAGTTCGAGGTCTATGCGTCCACGTTCGCCCGCACCGGCTTCCGCGGCGGCATCAACTGGTATCGGAACTTCGACCGCAACTGGGAAACGGCGCCCGAGGTCGGTGTGGCGAAGATCGAGCTGCCCTGCCTGATGGTGACGGCAGCGTGGGACTGGGCGCTGCGTCCGGAGTTCGCGGCGGGCATGCCGGCGCTGTGCCCGGATCTCGAGCTGAAGGGGATCGAGCGCTGCGGGCACTGGACGCAGCAGGAGAAGCCCGACGCGCTGAACCGCATCCTCTCGGACTGGCTCGTGCGCCGCTTCGGATCTTAGGCGCCGCGTGCGTCGCGTCTGTATCTACCACGCCGGCTGCCCCGACGGCTTCGGCGCGGCCTGGGCGGCCTGGCAGGCCTGGGGCGACGACGCGCTCTACGTGGCGCGCGGCCATGACGACGAGCTGCGTGCGAGCGACTACACCGGCGACCTCGTGCTGTTCGCAGATATCGCGCCGCCCTCGCACGCCTGGCGAGAGCTGGCCGAGCAGGCGGGGCAGCTCGTCGTGCTCGATCACCACGTCTCGGCGCGCGATCGCTATCTCGGCGAGCCCGCATTCGCGGCAGCGGTCGAGTCGAATGGACATCACGTGCTGTTCGATCTCGCGCATTCCGGGGCGGTGCTGACTTGGCGACACCTGCATCCCGACCGCCAGCTGCCGGGCCTGCTCGCCTACATCGAGGACCAGGACCTCTGGCGCTGGCAGCTGCCCTCGAGCCGCGAGGTGAACGCCACCATCTCCTCGCACCTCCGGAGCTTCGAGACCTGGGGGCGGCTCGCGGAGGCGCCGGTCGAGCTGCTCGCGGCGGAAGGCCGGCCGATCTTGCGCTCGCTGCGCATGGAGGTGGACCGCGCTCTCTCCTCGGCGCACCCGGTGCGGATCGCGAGTCTCGAGCTCGAGGCCGTGAACGCGCGGCAGGGCCGCGCCGAGATCGGCCACGAGCTGGCGGAGCGCGCCGCCTTCGGCACGCCCGCCGGCCTGGTCTATCGCGTGACCGGCGAGCGCGTAGACGTCTCGATCTACTCGGTCGGTGAGTTCGACGTCGCAGCGATCGCGACGCGGCTCGGCGGGGGCGGGCACCGCAACGCGGCGGGCTTCTCCAGAACGCTCGCGGAGTGGTCGAACGGACTCGTCAGCCGCGCGGAACGCCGCCGCGGTTGATGCAGTCCTCCTGCTTCATGAACTGCGTGCCGCTCTTGAGCTTGCAGCTCACGATCCCGCTGGAGACCGTGCCGGGCGTGAAGGTGCGCGAGTTCTTCTGGCTCGCGAAGTAATCGGCTGCGCGCGGCCCCTTCGGCGCCGCGGGCGCCGCCTCGGGCTCGGCGAGCGCCTCGGTACCGGGCTTCTTGGCCATGTACATGTCCATCTTCTTGTTGCCCTCGTCGAGCTCGTCGAGGACCCAGCAGCCCGAGAGGGCCAC
>Ga0247727_10013638_pt1 | contig 13658 bp, 10 predicted proteins | sample WisWelCaveWW1625_FD_202498 | JGI IMG/M metagenome (GOLD analysis project Ga0247727, IMG submission 202498) | Biofilm microbial communities from Wishing Well Cave, Virginia, United States - WW16-25 | ecosystem: Environmental > Aquatic > Deep subsurface > Groundwater > Cave microbial mat | place... | reverse complement strand
GCAATCACATCGCGGCAAGCGCGATCGACGGCAAGCTCTATGTAGCAGGCGGACGACAGACGGGCACACTGACCATGGATGCGCTGGAAGCCTATGACCCCGCAACAAAAACATGGCAACGCTTGGCGTCCATGCCGACGGGCCGCTCCGGCATCGCGGCTGCCGTAGTGAATGGCTGCATGTATGTCTTCGGCGGAGAAGGCTCATTCCAGCCGCGCGGTACTTTCAAAGAGAACGAAGTCTATAATCCGAAGACGAACACCTGGGAGAGCGCGCCGTCGATGCCAACCCCGCGACACGGCATCGGAGCCGCTGTTGTCGCCAATGAAATTTTCATCCCCGGCGGCGCCGATCTGCAAGGGTTTGGAGTGAGCAGCATTAATGAAGTTTTTCAGCCTGTGAAGAATTGCAACTGAAAGCAATCCAAGAATCATCAAATAACGCTATTTATTTAAGGAATCAGATGCACCAAAATGAGATCACGAAAGAAACGTTTACCAAAGCCGCGGATGCGTATGCCAGTCGTAAGGGCGAAGCCGATAGAGTTTCTCACGAGCACATGCTCAAACTGAGCTACGTTCAACCAACTGATAAAGTTTTGGACGTCGCTACAGGCCCCGGCTACATCGCTATGCTCTTTGCGGAAAGAGCCAGAGAAGTGATTGGCATTGATTTGACTCCTGCGTTTGTGGCCAAAGCGCGAGCGACTGCCATAGAAAATCATCTGAAAAATGTCTCATTTTGCGAAGGAGATGTCGAGCACCTGCCTTTTGGCGACCAGACTTTTGATATTGTGACTTGTCATAAAGCATTGCATCACTTTCCGAATCCAGTCCGAGCGCTCGATGAGATGAACCGCGTGCTCAGAGCCGGCGGGCGACTTGTTCTTGGAGATACACGCTCTTCGGATAATTTGGAGACAGCGCGGCGGCACAATGCATTGGAGCGCTTGCGTGACCCCTCGCACGTCGAGATGTACAGCCCGAATAAACTCAAAGCCTTGGTTGAGATGAGGGGCTTTTCTCTCGAAAATCTTGTTGAGTTTCACGACGAGCGCGATATCGATTGGTGGCAGCAAGTCATGCCTGCGCCCGAATCTGTCTATCGCGAGGTCAGAGAAAAATTTATTGAAAGTATAGAAGGGAATACTCTAGAGTTGCACGTCAGATGTGAGGGCGAGAAAGTTTATTTCCGGCGTCGGCACGTTGTGCTCGCAGCCACAAAATTATGAGCTCTTTCCCAATGCTGGTGGACGTTAACTGGCTCGCTGCGAATAGCGCAGATACTCATGTGCTCGATGCACGATCTCCGATGCGTTATGTCCAAGGCCATATTGCCCATGCGATCTCGCTGCCCCCTCTCGCTCTCACCCACGTGCGCCCGGACCGGGTACGTGTTCTGGCTGAAGCCGAGCAGCTTGAAAAAGTGATTCAAGCCGCCGGCATTAATCCAACAATGCACGTTGTCGTGTACGGCGAAAGAGGCAGCCAAGATGCTGCTTTTCTGTATTGGGGGCTGCATCTTTGCGGAGTGAAAAATCTTAGTTTGTTGGACGGCGGCATCGAAGCCTGGCGGCGCGCCGGATTTCCTCTAACCCGAGAAGTAATTTCACCCCAGCCAAGCGAGTTTCAGATTCAACTAGACTCTGCATGCTCTGTTTCAGGTGACTGGCTGCTCGCTTCTCTAGGTAACTCAAGTATTCAAGTTGTCGACAATCGCACCTTGCCTGAATTCACTGGAGAAGATGCCTTGTCTCAGCGCGGTGGCCGTATTCCGAGAGCGATCCATTTTGAGTGGAGTGAGGCCTTAAACCCCGATCTAACGTTTAAGCCAGTCGAAGAATTGAAAAATTTACTCGCTGCCGCCGGTGTGCAACGACAGACGACAATAGTGAACTATTGTCACGCTGGGGCGCGCTCGGCTCATGCAACGTTTGTGATGAAGCTGGCGGGATTTGGAGATGTGCGAAATTATGAAGCAGGCTGGTTCGAGTGGGGAAACAATAATAAATTCCCTGTCGAAACCGGGGCGCTTTCCAACAAAACCAAAGTGAACTTAGGTCAATCAGATCATAATAAGAATGAGATCGATTTGCGTGGCGAACTCTGCCCGTACACGCTGATTTACACAAAGAAGAAGATCGACGAATTGGAACCGGGCGCGGCTCTCTTAGTCTTGATTGATAACGAAGATGCGACCCAGACGATTCCCGCGTGGGCTGAGCAGGCAGGGCATAAGTTGCTTGAGTTGAAACCTTACACCAATGGCTGGCGCATCATGCTCCAGAAAAAAGTCGAGTAGAGAACAGAACCTAGGCGTGCGCAGTATCGGCCTGGTAAGCGTGTAGGCAAAGAAAAAGAAGCGGTCAGTAAACCTAAGTTATTGCCCTGACAAAAGCAAAAGGGCCGCGCTGCAGGCCCTTCTCCATAAATCGTCTACATTGTCCAGCGAACGAACGCGCTCTTACCAATTCACCCATGAGACAAGAAGCGCAAAGACGACCAACGGCACCGAAAAGGTGACCGTCAGTATCGACATCCGCAACGTACGACTGCGCAACACCATGTGCATGCCTCCCTTCTTAAGACAGTCCACACAGTCTCTTTCTAACTCAATCGACGTCGCTACCCAAGGAAAGACGCACGCTCAGGTCGCATACTCGCGCACTTGTTAAGGGGACAGCTGTCTTGCAGGGGGTCTTCCAGTAGGGCATCATACTATGAATACAAGTCGGCTCGTGATAATATGAGCAAGCATCTTTGGCGAGGAGGTCGTTCATTGTGAAGAGACCGGTCGTTCTTGTAGCAGTCGTGCTTGTGGTGGTGGCTGTCAGCGCTTTGGTTTGGATGAATGTGGGGAAGAAGCCCAGTTCAGTCAGTCCGACAGCGCAAAATGAGCAAGTGAAGAATAAAGATGAAAAACAGCCAGTGACTCCAACGACTAAACCAACCACGACTCCTGATATTCCAACAGCAACAGGTTCGCTACATCGACCTGGCGTTGCTGAAGCGGGAAATATCGAACAGTTTCCTCGCGGAGGGCTGGTAACGGTGGGCCAAGAAGTGATTTATGCCCTGTATCTGGAGAACAAGACCGACCAAGCGACGACCGATAAATATGTACTAAAACTGGATGGTACTACAGTTGAAGCCAAAGAAGTCACGCTCAAACCCGGAGAGAGCAAATTTATTTATCTCTCTATTCCCAAAGTGGCCGATGCCCCTGGCGAGCACAGCGCCGAAATTGCAGGGCAGACATTTCCCATCAAAGTTGTCCAACCTAAACCGTCAACTTATAGCAGTGATACGCTTACCGATGCCCACGTCTACGGTCCGGGCGATGGTCTGACCGAACCGGGCATTCCGGGCGGTCGCTATGTCATCGCGACGACGGGCGGCCCCAAAACACTCAATCCCGCGACGGCTGGCGAGAGCACTTCTACAGACGTGACGTCGCGCATGCATGAATCTTTGGTCAATGTCAACCCGATTACGCTCAAAGAAGACCCTTCTCTAGCAAAGAGCTGGGAATTCTCTGAAGACCGACTGCAAGTCACGTTTCACTTGAGAAAGGGTCTCAAGTTCTCTGATGGACATCCCTTTTCGGCAGACGATGTCGTTTTCACCTTCAACGACATCATTTTCAATCCGGATGTACCAACGCCCGACCGCAACTCGTTCAAAATCAGAGGAGAATTAGTCAAGGTCGAAAAGATCGATGATTACACAGTCAAATTCGTTTTGCCTTCTCCTTTTAGGCCGATCGTTCGTTTAGTCAGCGGCATTTCGATCTTGCCAAAGCACAAGCTGGCCGACACACTCGCCAAGCTCAATCCTGGCGCCCGTGGTATTTTGCAAGATGCACAAGAGGCCATTGAAAAATTACGCGAAAATCTGAAAAAACTGGCACCCGAGACGTTGACCAAGTTGGATGAGTCTGTCAAGAAACTGGGTGTATCGGTGAAGGAAAGAAATAAGGCGAAAGTAAGCGAAGATGCGCAAGCAATGATGACGGATCTCGAAGCGCTGATCCAGAAAGTATCGGCTGAAGAGAAAGAGACATTGACCCAACTGAATGAGCTCAAACAAGCACTTCCCAAAATTTCAGAATATGCAGCAGCAGGAAAATTTGAGGGGGCGCGTCGTGGCCAATTCCGCGATACCTGGACGCTGGCGACCCCGCCGGGTGAGTTTGTGGGCCTTGGCCCCTATGTCTTGGATCAATATCTGACAGATCAAAAAGTCGTACTCAAGCGCAATCCCTACTATTGGAAGATTGATTCCAATGGCGTCCAACTGCCGTATATCGACGAATATTCTTATCTAATCGTATTGAACCAAGATACGGCCTTCTTAAAATTTCAGTCGGGAGAGGTTGACACCTATAGCCCCCGCCCGGAAGACTGGCCGCTGATCCAAAAACAAAAAGATGAAAAAAGCTGGGATGCCTTCCAAGGCGGCCCAGCTGCGACCCAGCCCATCACGATCAATCAAGACATCGACGACCCCGTCTTGCAGCCACTATTTAGAAATTTGAAATTCCGCCAAGCTCTCTCTTATGCGATTGACCGTGAGACGGTGGTGCAGAGCGTCTTCAACGGCATCGGGCAAGCAGGCTGGGTGCCTTTTGTGCAACGGTCGCCTTTCTGGGATGAAAAAGAGACGTACAAAAAATATCCCTATGACATCGAGAAAGCTAAAGCGCTGCTGGCTGAAATTGGCTTACTTGACAGAAATGGCGACGAGTATCTTGAGACGGCCGAAGGTAAGCCTATCGAGTTTACACTGGTCACGAATGCCGGGGTTACTTCACGAGAAGGCATGGCCACGCTCGTCGGCGAAGACTGGAAACGCGTCGGCATCAAAGTGAATTTCAAGGCGATGGACTTTAACACTATGGTAACCAATATGAATGGTCGCAAGTACGAGGCCGTTCTCGTTTCGTTCGGTATTACTGCAGTTGAGCCTAATTTTACGGCGAGCACTTGGAAAAAAGGAGGCAGCTTCCATTTTTGGCGCAAGCCCGAAGCCGAGCTCTTTGACTGGGAAAAAAGAATCGATGAACTCTTTGATTTAGGTATTTCGACATACAATTTTGATGAAGCCAAGCAATACTATATTGAGTTTCAACAGATCGTCTCGGAGCAGCTGCCGATGATCTTCGTTGCCGGCACACGACAATTGATTGCACAAAAGAAGGGTCTCGCCAACTATCTGGTACGGGATATTAAAGGTTTCTTGAATATGACGGACCACGGGGTGCGTTGGTGGAAGGATGAGGCGCGACGCAAGCCTTGAAAAGAAAGGTTGGCATCCCCAAAGCGCAATCTAACATTTTATGCTGCAATTCACCCTGCGACGTCTCGGTTATATGATCCCGACGCTGGTCGTCATCTCGTTTGTCTCGTTTGTGATCATCCAGCTTGCTCCGGGTGATTTCTTGACCCGTTACCAGGGCAATGAACGCGTCGATCAGCAATATCTGCAAGAATACGCGAAGAGCTTGGGGCTCGATCAACCCTTCCTCATGCGTTACTTTTCTTGGATCAAGAATATCATTTTGCATGGCGATTTCGGGTATTCGTTTGAGCTGCATCAACCCGTAACCAAGCTTTTTGTAGAGCGCCTCCCGATCACCCTGATGGTCACGATCCCCTTCTTTCTCATTACGTGGATTGTGGCTGTCCCGTTGGGCATCTATTCGGCAACGCGTCAATACTCTTTGGGAGATTATGCGTTAACTGTCGTCAGCTTTGTCGGGCTCTCCATTCCAACCTTTGTGCTGGCTTTGGGCATTATGTATCTCTTTGTCATTTCGGGAGCCACTTCGGTCGGCGGGCTTTTTTCGGAAAAATTTATCGGGGCTCCGTGGAGCTGGGATAAATTTGTCGATTATTTGTGGCATTTGATGCCCGTCCTGCTCATTGCCATCTTACATTCGGGGGGATTGATTCGCTTCATGCGCGGGAGCTTGCTCGATGTCTTAGGGCAACAGTACGTGCAAACGGCGCGCGCCAAAGGGCTGAGCGAGCAAGTCGTACTCTACAAACATGCGCTGCGCAACGCACTCAATATCTTCATCACCATTTTAGGAGGGTCTTTTTCGGGATTGATTGCGGGCTCGCTCTTCATCGCCATAATCTTAAATATCCCGAACGTAGAGCTGCTCTTTTATGATGCCCTGCTGATGCAAGATGAGTATGTGATTATGACGCTGCTCATGTTTTTCTCGACGCTGCTCTTGCTAGGCAATTTATGGGCCGACATCATACTGGCTCTCGTTGACCCGCGCATTCGTTATGACTAAGAGAAGACGCTATACGAAAATAATTACCGAGCCCTCTTCACATCACCGGTTAGAACCCGCTCCCGTCGGCTATTGGCAACTAATTTGGCGCCGTTTCCGGCGCCATCGCCTAGGAGTCATTGGCGGCGCAGCGATCGGCGTACTCTTTCTCTTGGTCGTCTTCGCTGATTTTCTGGGGCCCTACGATTATGGAACCCAGCAACGCAAGTATCTTTTTGCGCCGCCCACGAAAATTCACTTTTTTAGTGAGCAGGGCTTTACGTTTCAACCCTTTGTCTATGGGCTTCGCAAGATGACCGACCCTGCAACACTGCAACAGTATTACGTCGAAGACATCACTCAAAAATATCCAATTCGTTTCTTTGTCCAAGGCGAGCCACACAATCTCTGGGGTTTCATACCGATGCGTCTTCGATTCTTCGGTACAGAGCAAACATTAAATGCAGACGGACAAGTCTTTCTCTTCGGCACCGATAAGTTCGGTCGGGATATTTTCTCGCGTACTCTCATTGGAGGAAGGGTCTCCTTGGCGATCGGGCCCTTTTCGCTGATAGTAAGTCTTTTCTTAGGGATACTCTTTGGCGGGTTGTCCGGTTACTTAGGCGGCTGGGTGGATATGCTCATTCAGCGCATTATTGAAGTCATTCAGTCTTTTCCGACCTTGCCTCTCTTCTTGGCCTTGGCAGCTATTTTGCCCGCAGGCTGGTCGCCCACTTTGGTCTTCTTCGGCATCATTTTTATCTTCTCTTTTATCGGCTGGACCGGGTTAGCCCGCGTCTTGCGTGGGCAGTTCTTGTCTCTGCGCGAACAAGAATTTGCGATCGCGGCCAAAGCTGTGGGCGCGGGCAATTTGCGCATCATTTTTAAGCACTTGGTGCCCAATACGATGAGTTATTTGATTGTCGTCTCGACGCTCACCATACCGGGTGCGATCTTGGGCGAGTCGGGGTTGAGCTTTTTGGGGCTGGGCATCCGTGAGCCTATGACCAGCTGGGGCTTGTTGCTGAATCAAGCCAACAATATCCCTACGCTTACGCTCTATCCCTGGCTCTTTATTCCTAGTCTGTTTATTGTAGTTGCGGTGCTTGCTTTTAACTCGTTGGGCGATGCGCTGCGCGATGCCTTTGATCCCTTCTCATTACACGGAGCAGGGCGCAATCGTTCTTAAAAGTGATAAGTGAAAAGTCAAAATAGAAGGAGCCTCTATGGTTACACCCGCAAATCCGTCGGCGCTAAAAAACTACATTCACAACTCTATCGCAAGAGAACGCATTGAACTGTGCCACGACGGCGTACACAAAATTCTCGATGCATGGAAAAAATTTAATTTGTCGCAGACGCTGAAGCAGGGCGGTTCGATTATCTTCCCTCACGCCGGCTTGCGCGCATCGGGGCACCAAATTGCAGCAGCGGTTCACGCTTGCCTCGATTCCGGAGCGTCGCGCGTGTTAGCTATCGGAGTGTTGCATGCGCTGACGCCCGAATTGCAAGATGCCCGTGTGCGTGTGGCGAACGGCGCCGACGTGACCAAAGAAAAACATTGGGGCATCCAAGGCCCCGGGCTTGCCGGTCGAGAAGAATGGAAGGACGAATTTTCACTGCTCGATTTTCAATTTCTCTGGGAAACCGAGTGCCAGCGTCGAGGCATTCAAGGCCCTGAACTCATTCTGCGGTATCCCTATTTGGCCGGCGGGAAACCCGAGATCTTGCCGGGCATGGCCGAATTGCAAGAGATCACGAAAGATACAAAAAATACAGTCGTCGTTTCGACAGCCGATATGTTCCATCATGGGATTGGATACGGCGAGCCGAAAGAAGTGGCGCTCTATCCCGATAATGGCGGTCTTGGCTTGGCCCGGAAGCGCATCGAAGAGGGGTTAAAAATTTTGCAAGCGGGCGACTATTGGGGTTACAACCAGCATTGCGTCCTGGCCAAGAGCGATGGGCGCGATGCCGGACAAGTGGTGCGCTATTTGCTCGGTTCACTCCAAAGTAAACTAGTTGACTTGACTTACGCCGATACGACCGCGATGTACAATGCGGCTGCGCCGACGTGGGTGGCCGCGGCGTTGGTTGAACTGCAAGCTATCAAGAATGCAAGTTAAATTTCTCAAACAGTGCTCGGAGGTGGGTCATGGCTAAATGGGAATATTGCGTCGTAGGGCCGATAAGAGATGATTTTTCGGGATATTACCCCCCGTTTTGCAAAATTGAGCAACGCAGGACTTCAGACCATGCTTGTTGCGCGATGTGGGATTTGAAATCGAGAATATCGTAGATGACTGGGATCGAGATATTTTTGTCGGGCGCAAGCGTTAGAGCAACAACATTGCTTATACTGTGCGGGAGTTCTAAACTGTAGCCAGAAACGCGCGTATATCTTTGAGGAGGGTCTATGGTCAAACAAATCTGGTCGCATCTGTTTTCGAGCTGGGCACTGATCGGTTGCGTTCTCATTTTTTCAACACCCGTATGCGCCGGGCCTCAGGATAACAGTCTAGTGATTGGCGCATCGCAAGAGCCGCGCGTGCTGGCCGGAGATTTTCTCGGCGTTATTCAAGGCCAAGCCATTGCCACCGAAATTCAGCAATATCTTTTTACGCCCTTGATGAGTATTAATTTGGAGAGCAAGAATTATCCTGTCATGATCAACGAAGTGCCTACGGTCGAAAACAAACGCATGCGCTTTAGCGATTTAGGTCAAGGCAAACGCTGGCTCGAATTGGATTTTACACTCTTGCCCACGATGAAATGGTCTGACGGAAAGGCGATTACGACCGATGACTTTGCGTTTTACTATGAAGTAGGAAAAGCGAAAGGCATGCCCATTTCTGACCCGGACTATTGGGGACGCGTTGGTCTCAAAGTAAAAGATAAACAGAGTTTTACCGTTTCTTTTGAGCCTGCGTATTACACCGATTTGTTCGGCGGATGGCGTGTGCCGATCAGCCACGCACCCGCTCATGTTATGCGACCAGAATGGGAAAAGACAAAAGCGGCTGCTGAGGGACTCGATCCCCAAAAAGATGCCGAGAAACTGAACGAGCTCTATCGCAATTTTTTTCAAAAATTCTCGACGCCTGAAGCGCTCAATAAAGGTGCTATGGTGTACTCCGGCCCCTTTGTAATCAAGCGCTGGGTGCCCGGAAATTCGATCGAGTTAGCACGAAACAAGCATTTTTTTATCGCCCCGCCCGGCGGGCCGGACAAGTACATTCAGAAAGTGGTCTATCGTTTTATTCAAAATACCAACTCTCTCTTGGTCGCGATTCTCGGGGGCCAGATCGATGCGACCTCGTATGTCGCTTTGACGTTCGATCAGGCACGCAGTCCACAACTGACCAGCCGCGCGCCGGGGCGGTTTGATATTTGGTTTGTGCCCGGTTCGACCTGGGAACGCATCACGATCAATACGTTTGGCCAAGTGCAGAAAGTGAAAGATTTGGGGCTCGATCTACCCAAAACGCGCCAAGCCTTGGCTTATGCGATGAACCGAGACGGTCTGATCAGGGCATTTTTTGAGGGCTTGCAGCCCTTGGGGAAGTCGTGGATTGCGCCCGTCAACCCGCTCTCCAACCAAAACGTAAAAGATTATCCCTATAATCTGGAGTTATCGCGAAAATTATTCGCGGAACTTGGTTGGAAGACCGGATCGGACGGCATTCTAGAGCGCACAGTCGATGGCCGCATCGTGCGTTTCGAGATTGAATTTGTGACGACGACGGGCAATGCAGTTCGAGAGCGCACGCAGCAATTCTTTGCCGAAAATTTGAAGCAAGTCGGGGTCGCAATGAAGATCAACAATGCGCCGAGCGCTGTCGTCTTCGCCTCAGAGTTTCAGCTGCGCGCGTCCGAAGGCAAATGGACTGGATTTTTTGAATATGCCTCTACGTTTAGTTTGGTCGAACAAGGAAATTTGTTTGCCTGCAAGGACTTGAACAGTGGCATCGATTTTGTACCGCTCAAAGAAAACAATTATCAAGGAAACAATGTCGGAGGCTGGTGCAATGCCGAGTTCGATAAATTGCGCGCCCAGGCTGTGATTGAATTCGATGAGAAAAATCGCAAAAGGCTCTTTGATCGAATGCAGACGATCTGGGCCGAAAATCTCCCGGTCATTCCCTTGTACTATCGTTCTACGCCGCTCGTGGTCGGCAAGGGCTTGTTGAATTATCTGGGTTCGGCGTATGCCGGAGGTTTTGGGTATCCTTCTTGGCAAGCATGGCATATTGGCTGGGAGCAGAAGGGCGCGAAAAAGCTCTATGATCAAGCTAAATATGCGATGACGCTCAAAAAGTGAACCAGAGCGAGCCGACCGGCTTTGAGTTTATTCTGCGAGCCCTGATTTCCACAAAATCAATATCATACAGGCCAGGGCGAGGCAAGCGCTTCGCCTTGGCTTAGGGTCTTACTTCTGATAGTGCTTTGGAATGCTAAACGTGAAGGTCGTTCCGTTTCCGGATTGGCTCTCCACCCAAATCTTGCCCCCGTGCAGTTCGACCAAACGTCTGCTGATCGCTAAGCCCAGACCCGCGCCGCCGCTAGAACGCGAACGCGATTTGTCGCCGCGATAAAAGCGCTCAAATAGGTGAGGCATATCTCCAGAGTAGATGCCCTTGCCCGTATCGGAAACGCTGACCAAGACATCATTTGAGTTCATGGATGTTTTGATGCGCACGGCGCCGTTTTCGGTATAGCGCAGCGCATTGCTCAAGAGGTTGAGCAAGACTTGTTCGATGCGCTCTTGGTCAATATTCACGAAAAGTCCCGACTGCGCTTCGAGCGAGAGTGCGATCTTCTGTTCATCGAATTGAGGTTGAATTTGTTCTTTGAGGCGAGCCAAGAGTACGCTCAAATCTGTTATGTGTCTTTCTAAGGAGAGCTCACCGGCATCGGCGAGCGAAAGTTCTTGGAGATCGTTGACCAGGCGTCGCAATAAGAGCGTTTTCGCGTGAATCGATTCGATGCGTTCTGGTGACGTCGTATACACGCCGTCGAGCAAGGCTTCCAAATTCCCCTGAATGGTTGAGAGCGGCGTGCGTAGTTCGTGAGCAATGTCGGCAATCATTTGACGACGAGCTTCCTCGGATTTTTCCAAGCTCTGGGCCATCTCATTGAATGCGCGACCAAGCTGCCCGATCTCGTCATGCGATTTGAGTAGGACGCGTTCTTTCAAATTCCCGTCGGCGAAGCGGCGAGCGGCGAGCGTCAATTGTTTGAGCGGGCGATTGAGTTGACGGGTGAGCGCAAGACTCAGCAAGATCGCCAGAAGCGCCGCGAGCGCCGCCGAGAGCCAGACAGCTTGGTTTTCTGTATCAGCGAATTTTTGAGCCACGTCACCCAGTTCGCCCTCTTTCGGGAGTTCATCGGGAGTGCCGATCAGAAACGAACCAACGATTTCTTTTTTACCAAATTTGTCTAGTTCGATCGGAATTTCTCGGACGTTAGGTCCCTTGGCCAGAGGCAAATTGAGCGCATCGTGATTGGTACTGCCTACTACAATTCCGTCTTTGTCGACCAACAGAATAAAAAATTTGGCGGGGTTATGAGGGTCGCGTTGTTTTGATTGCAGCTCCAGTGCAGCTGCCATCGGTTCGAAGACTTGCTGTACGCCGTCCCAGCTTTCGCCATTGTCTTTGTAGTACTCCGCGATGCTGGTGGTCGCCCCGGAGATTCCCGTGAGAGCGTAGTCTTTGATAAACTGCAAAAATGCCCGGTCGATCGCTCGATCCGTCATCAAATCCAAGACAAAATTGGTCGCAGTAATAACAAGAAGACAGATGGCAACCAATTTGACGACGAAGGGCAACCGAGCAATCATAGATTAGGTTGCCAGCTGAAATTTATAGCCCACTCCGTGCACAGTCAGAATGTGTTTGGGGTCTTTGGGGTCGATTTCGATCTTGTGTCGTAAATTTTTGATATGCGCGTCAATCGTGCGCGCAAAGCTCTCATAGGTGGATCCTTGGACTTGTTCGAGCAGTTGCAGCCGGGAATAAACGCGACCGGGGTGCTGCGCCAAGAAACTCAGAATATCGAATTCAGTCGGTGTGAGATCGACGTGTTGCCCATTTACGGAGACCGTGTGCTGGTCTAAATCAATCGTCACATTGCCCACTTGAATGAGCGCGGGTGGCTTGTTCCCGCCCTCCGAGCGTCGCAGAACGGCTCGAACGCGAGCGACCAATTCGCGAGGGCTAAAAGGCTTAGCAATATAATCGTCGGCGCCCAGTTCTAGACCGCTGACCCGATCGGCCTCGCTGCTCCGTGCCGTCAGAATAATAATGGGAATGTCGGAGTCTTTGCGCACACGACGAGCAATATCCAATCCATCGATTTCGGGCAGCATCAAGTCCAAAATAAGGAGCGCCGGCTTGATGCGCGCATAAGCGTCCATCGCTTGCAAGCCCGAATAAGCGAGATCGACCTGAAAACCGGCTTTGATCAAATAATCGCGCACTAAAACGGCAATTTCTCGATCGTCTTCCACGACTAAGATGCGTTTGCTCGTCACGAGTTCCTCTCGGTGGTGAGCATACAATGAAGTCTCATGGACTGCAAGAGCGATCATGCGATTCACTCAAAAGCAGCGCGGGCGGCTGCCGGAGGAGCAACCGCCCATCGTGGCGACAATAAGAGGGACGTTGACAGGTCATAACTCTTATTTGATGCGGCCACCAAAGAGAAATGAGAGGGCAAAATAAATTTTCTGAGGGAGTAGGCCCGAGCGATTGCTGGGGAAACAACCGCTCGGGTGGCTGAGATGGAAATGGCTGAATGCTGAACAGCTGCTCGATCCATCACCCAGCAGCTGCTACCGAAGGAGGCAGCCAGTTCATCCGTTTTCTTTCTAATATCTTCCAGTTCTTGTTTTTTTCGATCTAATATTCTTGTTTTTGTCAGTTTCATTTGGAGTGCTCCTAGCAATTGCCAGGTTACAATTCAGATATGAAGAGAATATGAAGGTCTTGGGAAGACTCGATGAAGCTTGGGTGAAAAAAACGTTACCATGACCGGCGCGAAGAATGTATTGCTCGCACAAGTGAATCGTCTTGGTGAGCGCCGATCGCGACAAACTGCGAAGTTGGGGTCGATTCTCTTGGCGTAGTCAAGCGCGTTCCCATTTTGATGAGTTGTGTGCCGAGATAATAAGCGCAGCGCCTGAGCCAATTTCGCGAAGGGTTTGTTTGGGCTACATATTGGCGTAGCTGGCGCTCGCTCAACGAGTGTAATGGACCCCTAAAGCTGGACACAGTTTAACCCGGTCTTAGTGAAAAAACTAGACCCGCATGCTCCTGTTTCCAGGCCGCCTCAAACTCCACCGGCGTCAAGTATCCCAAGGCCGAATGAAT
>Ga0247727_10013637_pt1 | contig 13658 bp, 10 predicted proteins | sample WisWelCaveWW1625_FD_202498 | JGI IMG/M metagenome (GOLD analysis project Ga0247727, IMG submission 202498) | Biofilm microbial communities from Wishing Well Cave, Virginia, United States - WW16-25 | ecosystem: Environmental > Aquatic > Deep subsurface > Groundwater > Cave microbial mat | place... | reverse complement strand
GGGCAATTCCAAGATTGCTTTGGAGAGCGCAATCCGGATCATGAAAGAGTCGGGGGCGCATGCGATCAAACTGGAAGGGGGCGAATTCATCAGGGAATCGGTATTGCGGATTCTGTCGGCGGGAATTCCGGTTATGGGTCACCTGGGACTGACGCCGCAATCCATATATAAATTTGGAACTTATGTTGTGAGGGCGACCGAATCTGATGAAGCAGATCAGCTTGTTGGAGATGCGAAGATGCTGGAAGACAGTGGTTGCTTCGCGCTCATCCTGGAAAAAATTCCAGCCGAACTTTCCGGGCGGGTGACCCGGTCGCTGAAGATCCCCGTCATCGGCATCGGCGCCGGAGGCGAATGCGACGGACAGGTACTCGTTACCCATGACATGCTGGGCATCAATAAGGAATTTTCACCACGGTTCCTCCGGAGGTATGCGAACCTGTATGACACGATCGGTTCTGCAGTTGCAAAATACATCGGTGATATCAAATCCGGCGATTTTCCAAACGAAAAGGAATCTTATTGAATCCGAAGGTCCTTTACGAAGACAATCACCTTCTCGCAGTTGACAAGCCATTTGGCATGCCTGCCCAGGGAGATGAAACCGGGGACCTTTCCTGCCTGGACTGGGCGAAACAATACATCAAGGACAAATACAACAAACCGGGGGAAGTATTTCTTGGCCTCCTTCACAGGCTTGACCGGCCGGTTGGTGGAGTCATTCTGTTTGCAAGAACCAGCAAAGCCGCCAGCAGAATGTCGGAGATGTTCCGGACACGCACAATCCGGAAAAGTTACCTCGCCGTTACTGTTGCAATACCCAATCCGAAATCAGGGGAGCTGCGGCATTTTCTGAAAAAATTGCCCGATAAAAATATCATGAAGGCATACCAGAAATTTCAACACGCTTCTCAGGAGGCGGTGACCAGATTTGAGGTACTTGAAACCCAGGACGATTTTGCACTCGTCAGGGTGTCGCCTGAAACCGGCCGGCGGCATCAGATCAGGGTGCAAATGGCAGCGGCTGGCTGCGGGGTTGTCGGCGACAAGAAATATGCGGTCACTGACTTCCTTCCTGACAAATCCATTGCCTTACTTGCCCGGAAGCTTGAATTCCCTCATCCGGTCAAAAAGGAAGAAAGCATCAGGATCATTGCGGATTACCCGAAAGGATATCCCTGGGAATTGTTTCGGGAGCCGCTTACCTGACAATCACCTTGTGGCAATCGGTGTCGGAGTTAACCGGACCGGTTACCGTGAGGCAGATTTTGTGGAGTCCCAATTCCTTGTAGGAATGTGAGAAAAACACCTTGTCATAATGGATGGCTCCGTCTCCCATGTCCCAAATTCGCTTGGTAATGGGTCCTGTGCTTAAATCCACAAGGTGAACGATTTTTTCCTGCTGATAGACCAGGAATTCTGCAGTTACCAGATCCGGATTGACGATTGCAACGTTACCGGATTGGTCCTGGACTGTCAGATTCTTGATCTGAGCCTGGGCAGTGTTGCTGACCAGAAAGGCAAAAAAACCGAGAATTAAGGCTGCTGAGGTTTGTTTTACAAGTTTCATTTATGGATGGTTATGTAAAGAGTTAAAATTGTTTCGATTCATCGGATATTACGAAGACTCGTAATATCCGGTTGCAAAGGAAAGTCTTTATCGGTTCCGTTGCAACAGGTTTCGCAACATAATTTCTAAAAGAACTTCCGGTCATCACCTTTCGCTTTCCCTTCTGTCACATTTGTACGACAAAACAAACGGTTTCGTGCATACTGATGTTATTCCACTTGTTGCATTCTGTAACAAGATTTGCCAGATGAAGTTTGTATTCACCAACTATGCCGAAATCCACATTGTGGATAACTCCTCTGAATCTTGTAATTTGGACAAGCAATAACGAAAAGCCGGTTGTTTTTTATTTCGTCGAATCGGATCAAAATGAAAACCCCAATCCATGACTGAATTGATCTCCCGCTTCGCCAGGCATTTCCTCCATGGACTCATTTTTCTTGTTCCCCTCGGAATTATCGTCTATGTCCTTGCCAATATCTGGCAGGCCATCAGGGATTATTCATTTACAGACAATGTGTGGATCAGCTTTCTGATTATCATTTTCGCCATTACGGCTCTTGGATACCTGGCAACTTCTCTTATCGCGCGGCCGATTTTCCGGCTGTTTGAAAGTCTTCTCACGAAAGCTCCGCTGATTAATTTCATTTATTCATCCATCAAGGATTTGATGGAAGCTTTTGTCGGAGAAAAAAAGCGTTTTGATCGCCCCGTCCTGGTAAACATTTCCAGGGACTCTTCACTTCAAAAACTGGGTTTTATCACAGTCGAAGACATGGAAATTCTCGGTATCCCAGGCAAGGTTGCTGTCTATCTGCCCCACTCCTACAATTTTTCCGGAAACCTGTTTGTTGTGAGCCGCGACCAGGTACAAGCCATCCATGCGAACAGCGCCGACGTGATGAAGTTCATTGTGTCGGGTGGTATCAGCGGATTAAAAAACGGAGAATCACCTGACAAGCACGGTACGGGCAAAGGATGAATTTCCCATCCGGTACATGAGGGTATAAATCCCTGCCGGATGACAGGTGGTGTTCCATTTCAACGAGCAAGCTCCTGCTGACCGGAATTCATCAGTCAGAATTTTCACTTCGCGTCCGATTACATCTATCACGGAGATCCGGCAGAATCCGGGTTCCATCATTTTAAACGGAACCGTCAATTCGGAAGCTGCGGGATTTGGCCATGGGAAACCTGCAATGAACTGCAATGGTTTTCCGGGATTACGGCCGACTGAGGTATCTGGGACCATTTCCATCACGGTTAGCAATCCGTCGAAATTGCTGCCGTAAATGTATCCGGTGGAAGTAAATGGAAACGCTCCCCAGCAACCGTAAAAGGCACTGGTGTCGTTTTGCGGATACGTATCGTAAAAAGCGACCTCGACCGGATTCGCCTTGTCGCTGATATCAACGACGGTAACGCCAGTCGTATAGTGGGCGATGTATGCTGAATCCCCGATGATCAGCACGTTGTGTGCAAGGCCGTTGGATCCGATATATTCTCCCAACTTTTGTATGTTACTGATGTTGGACATATCCCAGATTTTTACTGTTTTCCCGCTGGTTTCTTCCGTTGTGAGGAAGTATTTGCCATCATCGGTAGGCCAGATATTGTGGGCATATCCAAAATTGACATCGGTGATCCCGCCGATCTTCAGGGGCGCTGCAGGATTGGAACAATCCCAAATGGAATAGGCTGGATTCCAACCTTCTGCAAGCCATACGGTATCATTTCTCGCAAATTCATCATGGGTATTTGCTGCGGTGATGAAACCGACATCTACCGGATTTTCCGGGTCTGCCAGGGATACGATACGCACCCCGTCATAAAAATGGTCATTGATATAGGCCATTGCATTGGCGGTATCAATGGAAAGATTATGGGACCGGATTCTGGTACTGTCAATATAAGATTTCACAAAGTGCACAGAATCGGGAAGGTACTTCATGTCTATGATCATGACTCCCTCATTGGTCCCGGTGCATTCGGAAGCTACATAACAATAATTCCGGTATGTTTTCATTTCGCGGTGGTAGTATCCATCCGCCTCAATGGGGCCTTCCACGCTGTCCCGCACTGACATATCTGAAACGCGAACAAAATGCATACCGTACAAAGTTCCCATGATTGCATAGTCCTCTCCGTCAGGAGCCGTCCATCCCCACACTTCAGAATTGCCTACCTCACCAAATAAATTGAGTGTGTCTCTGAACTTGATTTGTCCTACGAGGTTCATTTGCATCTGCGATTGAACAGAAAAAACCATAGCAAAAGATGCAAGGATCAGCAGGTATCGTTTCATGGTTTTGTGGCTTTGAATCCGAAAGTACAGATTATCCCTGACTGTTTTTCCCTGCCTCTGCCGAAGGTGCATTGGTCTTTGGTAGAAAATCAGGATTTGAGTAATTTTGTACCCGCACTTTAAAACAAAATCTCATGGTTGGAACAATGAATTACAAAGTAAAGGACATCACATTGGCAGAATGGGGGCGTAAGGAAATCAGGTTGGCTGAAGCCGAAATGCCGGGATTGATGGCAATTCGCGATGAGTTCCGGGGTTCGAAACCGCTTCAGGGTGCCAGGATTGCAGGATGCCTTCACATGACAATTCAAACTGCGGTTCTGATTGAAACGCTCAAGGAACTTGGGGCGGAAGTGCAATGGTCTTCCTGCAATATTTTTTCGACACAGGATCATGCTGCTTCAGCTATCGCCAAAGCCGGTATTCCGGTATTTGCATGGAAAGGCGAAACCCTGGAAGAATATGACTGGTGCATTGAGCAGACACTTTTCTTCGGTGAAGACCGGAAATCTCTCAATATGATACTTGATGATGGCGGCGACCTGACTAACCTCGTGCTGGATAAATATCCGGAATTGGTAGCCGGAGTAAAGGGAATCACCGAAGAGACGACAACGGGTGTGCACAGACTGTATGAGCGTCAGAAGAACGGTACTTTGCCGGTACCCGCGATCAATGTCAACGACTCCGTTACCAAATCGAAATTCGACAACAAATACGGATGCCGTGAATCTTTGGTGGATGCCATCCGCCGGGCGACTGACGTGATGATGGCCGGAAAAGTAGCGGTGGTAGCCGGTTTCGGTGATGTGGGTAAAGGTTCTGCTGAATCACTTCGCGGTGCAGGTGCGCGAGTTATTGTCACTGAGATTGATCCGATATGCGCATTGCAGGCGGCAATGGAAGGATATGAAGTGAAGAAGATGGATGATGCAGTGAAGGAGGCGGATATTATCGTCACGGCAACGGGAAATTTCAATGTGATTGATGGCCGTCATTTCAAAATGATGAAAGACAAAGCGATTGTCTGCAACATCGGTCACTTCGACAATGAAATCAACATGGCCTGGCTGAATCAGCACTATGGAAAAACCCGCGATACGATCAAACCACAAGTTGACCTATATACGGTTGACGGCGCGGAGATCATCATCCTGGCTGAAGGTCGCCTGGTGAATCTGGGATGCGGCACGGGCCATCCGTCATTTGTGATGTCAAATTCATTCACCAACCAGACTCTTGCTCAGCTCGAAATCTGGACCAATGCGGGCAAGTACAAGAACCAGGTTTACACCCTGCCCAAGCATTTGGATGAGAAAGTTGCAAGACTCCACCTTTCGAAAATTGGTGTGGATCTGGAGAAGCTCACACCGGAGCAGGCAAAATACATCGGGGTGCCGCAGGATGGTCCGTTCAAGGCGGATTATTACAGGTATTAATCGGAAGCCAAAAGCAACGCTGCCGCTTTCCAATTTGTTTCCTCAAATTCATCTTCTGCGACCGAATCCCATGTGATGGCTCCACCCACGTGGAAAGATCCCTGAACCTTTTCCTCATCGAAGACCAGAGATCTGATCACGACGCTGAAATCAAAATCACCGCCAGGTTTTACGTATCCGCATACCCCGGAATAAATACCTCTTGAGAACGGCTCCACCTGATTGATCAATTCCATTGCACGGTACTTTGGAGCCCCGGTCATGGATCCTGGCGGAAATGCATTCCGGAATGCCTGAATGGCTGAGACCTGATTCGACAATATTCCGGAAATTGTCGAGACCAGGTGGTGTACCTGCGGAAACGTCTGCAATTCAAACATACGATCAACTTTCACGGAATGGGGATCACAGGATCGGTAAAGATCGTTCCTCACCAGATCAACAATCATAACATTTTCTGCCTGGTTTTTTTCGGAATTCTTTAATTGTTCTGCATACCTTTCATCTTCTCCGGCATTTTTCGCTCTCGAAATGGTTCCTTTGATTGGCTGAGAAACCAATTTCCCTGCTATATGCTTCAAGAATCGTTCCGGCGATGCCGACAAAAGGTATTTTTCGCCCAATCGAATGCAGGCGGCGAACGGAACCGGACTGTATGCGGTTAATTTTATCCAAAATTCGACCGGGTCAATCGGTGTTTCCTGCGTCCTGAATTCACGACACAAATTGATTTCATAAATGTCTCCATCCCGAATGTAATTTTTGAGGATTCCGACCTTCCTGATGTATTCATCACGGTCCAAAACGCTGTTCCATACCACCTTTTTCGCCTTGATTTCCGGTACCGAAACAGCGAGAATCTCTTTCCATGCGCCTTCGGCATCGCTGGATTCAATCTCAAGAAATTCCTCCCCTCTTTTTTTCAATAGGATAGTTTCCGGTATGAAGAATCCAGCGATTCCGGCATCAACGAAAGGCGGAGATCCCGCCGACAATTTGGGCTCTACGGTTCTCCGGAATTCATACGAGACCCATCCGAATAACCAATTGGATATGTGCTCATCGGTAAGATCATGTAAAATCCGGGCCTCGTTTCCCGCGACTGCCAGGAGAAAATCATACTCACCATACCGGTCAACTTCGGAATGACACGAATCAAGAAAAGCAAAAAATGGAAATGGGCGGGCCCATTCAAGCAATCTTTCGCGAAAAGATACCTGCGGTTCCGGCATCGGGAACTTCGTCCACAAGGCCTTTGCTGCCTGAATCATTTTATTTCGCGTTTGCCTGCCGGGCAAATGACTTTTTCATTGCCACCGTTTGTTCGCGACCGGGGCCTACCGAGACGAAACTGACCGGTACCTGCAATTCGCGCTCCAGGCGCCTGATATAAATCATCAATTCATTCGGGAAACCGGATTCATCCCGCAAGTCGGTAAGGTTTTTTGACCAGGAATCGAATTCTTCCCACTCCACCGATTCCACGGTTTCATATTTGTAAGGCATGTCATGAATGATCCCGGCAGCGGTTTGGTATCCCGTCCCGATTTTCACTTTCTCCATGGCAGAGAGAACATCCGATTTGGTCATCACCAGGTTTGTGACTCCATTAAGATATACTGCATACTTCAATGCCACGAGATCCAACCAACCACACCTGCGGGGCCGCCCGGTAGTTGCGCCAAATTCCTGCCCCGCTTTCCGGATCGTGTCTCCTTGTTCCCCTTTCAATTCGGTTGGGAAAGGTCCGCTCCCAACCCGCGTACAATATGCTTTGAATACCCCAAACACGCTGCCAATGGCTGACGGCGGAACCCCAAGGCCGGTACAAACGCCGGCAGTCGTGGTGGTGGAACTCGTCACAAATGGATAAGATCCGAAATCCAGATCAAGCATTGCACCTTGTGCGCCTTCGGCGAGAATTTTCTTCCCGGCTGCTACGGCATCCCGCATCGTGGAAACGGAATCCACGATCTGCAATCCGCGTAGAAATTCGATCGCATCAAAAAAATCCTTTTCCTCCGGTTCATCTGCATCGATGCGGTTGATTGAATTGTATTCTGCCAAATGACTTTTCTTTGCAAACTCAACCTTCTTGCGGAAGTGTTCCTCAAAAATATCGCCCACCCTGATTCCGTTGCGACCGGTTTTGTCCATGTATGCCGGTCCGATACCGCGAAGCGTTGATCCGATCTTTTCGGAACCGCGAGCTGATTCTCTCGCCGCATCAAGCAATTTGTGAGATGGCAGAATCAGATGTGCATTCCTGGAAACCTGCAACCCGGCTCTGACATTCAGCCCGGCATTTTCCAATTCGGTGACTTCCTGCCTCAAAGCCAAAGGATCAATCACGACACCATTTCCGATCAGGCATGTCATACCTTCGTGAAAAATCCCGGATGGAATCAAATGAAGGACATATTTCCTGCCGTCAATAATCAAAGTGTGCCCGGCATTGGCACCACCCTGATACCGTGCAACGATTTGATATGCAGGCGCCAGCAGGTCAACCACTTTGCCTTTTCCTTCATCGCCCCACTGCAATCCCAAAATGACATCAACCGGCATCTGCTTGCTACTTGAATTGAATGATGGCCTCCTCTTTGGACGGAAATACTTTGAAAATCGTATTCAATTTCGTGATCATCATGAGGTTCCGGATGTACTCTGACGGATTCACCAAAACCATTTCCCCTCCTCTTTTCCTTGCGCGGGTGAGGAGGGTAATCAATACCCCCAGTCCCGAGCTGTTGATGTGCTGCAATTTGGTCAGGTCAACGATGAAATTGATATTTCCGTCTTCCAGTTTCTCATTGAAGGTGTCATTCAAACGCAATCCGTCATTTTCTCCGATGAGATTTCCTGACAATGCGAGAATTGTCACACCTTCGCTTTCTGAAAAAGTAAATTCCATTTATTTGGTCGTTTTCAATTTGTTCGAATTTTTCCCGGGGCACTTCTGATTCTCGCAGGTACCGTACAAAATGAGAGAATGATGGCGAATCCGGAATTCCAGCAGTTCCCCGATCAGATTTTGAATTTCCCCAACTCTTGGATCGCAGAATTCCATGACCTCCGCACAATCAATACACACCAGGTGATCATGCTGTCTGAAACCGAATGATTTCTCATACAATGCTTGTCCGGTTCCGAACTGGTGGCGCTTGACCAGGTCACACTCGATGAGAAGATCGAGGGTATTGTACACGGTGGCGCGACTCACACGGTAATTTTTGTTTTTCATCTGGATGTAAAGTGACTCCACATCAAAATGATCTGAGCGGCTGTAAATCTCTTCGAGAATGGCAAGACGTTCCGGGGTTTTTCGCTGTCCGCGTTTATCAAGATACGCGGCGAATATTCCTTTCACCTCGCTGATCTTTTCTTCCCTCCATTGGGTTGAACCTTGTTTCATTCTCTTGCAGCCGAATCGTTGCGATACCTCTCAAATATTGCCGAAAACGGCCTGAAATTACACATTATATCATGGAAGGAGGAAAATATTTTTCCGCTTGCCTGCTACCGCAACAAGATCAGTTTTTCACTGAATTGACGGCCCGAGACCTGCAATTGTATCTGGAAAATCCCGGACGGATTTCCAAAAAATGGTACAGGAATCGAATTCAGTCCCGGTTGGAAGGGGATTTGCAATTCAGAACATCGTCTGCCCAGAGCATCGTGTACCACGCCAATGGCAGTCCCTTCATCTGCGGCAAAGAATTCGAAATGGATCAGGCAGGGTTCGCTTGCAGGATTCGGCCAAACCCGAAATGCAGGGAGAGAATTCCCCTGATTGTTCAGTTCAATGGTGTTGGATTGCTGAGGTTCGCGGCCGGGGGCGAGGGAAATCACGCGGTAAAAATTGGAAACACCGGCAACAGTTTTATCGTCACGGTACGTAATGGATTCGCCCGGATCCAGACAAAAGATATGGCCGGCTTCGGAAAAGCCGGAGTATTCTGTTTCCCGCTCCACAGAAAATTCAGTACAAGCCGGCAATCCGGGGGCAATCCAGGAAATAAAATTCGAATTCAGTTCCGACCACCCGCCAATTTCAAATCCAATTTCCATGACGCAGCTCCCGGCGGGAGTCACCGAAATCGTTTTCACAATGGTATCAAATCCGCCATTGTTTCCAGCTATCAATTTGACAGTAAAATTACCCTGGCTTCCATATATTTTGAAAGGATTCTTTGAATAATCATAAGTTCCATCGCCAAAATCCCAAAACCAATTCGTTGCAGTGTCAGGCGCGCCTGTGCTGGAATCCTGGAAATAAATGGTACTTGCGGCACAAGGGGGATTCGGAACAATCCCAAATCCGGCAACCGGTGGATTCATGGAACAATCCACAACCTGAACGATATCTTGCTTGGTAACCTGGGAGGAACATGGCTTGGAATCAACTCCCTGCAAAGTCACGGTATAAATTCCCGAGGCTGAATAGTTGTGCGATACGCTGTTGCTTCCGACAGAGGAGGTATTGCCATCACCAAAATCCCATTTGTACTGCGAAAGGGCCGAAGGGCTACCGGTAAAAGCCACAGAAGAATCTTTGCAAAATATTCCCGGACCGGAAACCGCGAAATCCACAACGGGAACAGGATTGAAAACATAATTTGGTGTGAAGTTCACCGTATCGTTCCTGTTGCAGGAATTGGTCGTGATGAATTTTCCCCATGTCGGCGCCGAATCGGTATGTGCTACCGTTTTGATCATCACCCCGGGCGCCGGCGACCAGTTGAAATTGCTTCCATCAGAAAAACCAAGGGATACCTGGCTTGCTACACATCCGTTTCCAATAAATACATAACTATGAAAAGTTGTATCACATTTCACTGTTCCGGATTGTGATGCAAGTATCGTACTTGTTTTGGGCGGTCCCAGGATGGGAATAATCCCGAGGTCAAAATCATAGCCGGCGGTGAGGTAATTGTCGTAAGACCCGCCGGCAACACGGTGATTCAAACCCGCAGATTGTCCATGCGGGTTGCTTGTTCCGTCGGTCGTCATAATGACGATCCTGTCAGATATCGGATTGCTGAATGCGTTGAAGAATTCCACGCCGGCATGGAAAACCAGGTTCGCAGCGAGGTTGGCGGGCGGGCAAAACTCCATCGTATCCCATGCAGGAGCCGCCATCGGGAAATCCAGGCGATTGGCAAGATACCAACCGGGAGACGAGCCGATGACCTTGGTTTTGTCTGGCTTGCCCGGATTTGAAGCATCGTCGCCATACAGGACAACTTTGAAATATGTGTCACCTCCATTGTCCAATCCCAACCCGAACAAAACCCGGACCGAACCGACGGTGAGATTGGGCTGCGTAAGCGTGTATTTTTCATAGAACCCGCGGTAATCGCCGGAATTCGGGCAACCGGTGATGTAATCTCCTGCCGTTTGTTCATATGCGAAAAATCCACCTGTGATCGAGGGGGTTATCCAGTGGTCATTCAGTTCCTTGCAAGCATTGACTGCAAGAGGCGCAAGCACAGTGACATAATCATTCCGGACGAAGGTATCGCTTCCGTTTGGCGAAGTGACGATCAGCCTCACCGAATACACTCCGGGATTGGGATATGCGACGGCGGTTGGATTTTTTCCGCTGAAAGTTGCAGGCGATACCGATCCACTGCCGGTATTGTTCAGATCAAATGTCCACATCCAGGTGTTGATGGTATCGGGATCGGCGCAATCGGGATCATTTCCGGAAGGCGTGGATTTGTCGGTGAATGTGATGGATGCGGGTGCAATCCATGTTGTCGGATTGGCAATAAAACCTGCAACCGGGGGGCCGGAAGTACATACGACTCCACCGTGAACAATCCAGCTTTGCAGGAAATCAGCGATCATGCAACGCATTCTGCCTGCCTGTTGAGAAGTAAATCCCACGTGACAGGAATAAGACATGATGTTTGTGATGGGTGTATTTTTCCATGAAAAGCTGTCGCAGGCTTTGCTCCCCGGCAGGTCAGAACAGGGTGATTTTTTTGTATGCGGATGGGTGTCGCTGCAATAATCTCCTTCGCGGTCGCCCTGGTCAACATAGGGTCCGCCAATTGCTGCCGGCACGCCGGAAGCATTGGCTGATCCGTTGGAATTCCTCACCCTTTCGTAACAATTGGAACATGGTGACATTTCATCCACGCCATAAAAAGTATGATACAATCCCAAAGCATGACCGACTTCATGACTGATCACTTTCAGTGAAGGAGCGGTACTGCTCTTTGTTAATATGATTCCACCGTACTTGTGGGTTCCGCCGTATGGATGAAATGGAAGCTTCGCAATACCGCCGGCAGACGGATTGCTGATCGTATTCACCACATACACATTCAATTTTTTCTCAGGCATGCATGAATAATAATATTTCATTCCATATTCTTCAGTTCCATAATCAAGATTGTAATAGGATGCGCTTTCATGGAATTGAGCCGGACCGGCGCAAAACTGAATTTTCCAGGGTGAAAAATCATTGTTCAGAACATTGACCATAGAATCACAATCGGCCTGAAGGATGTTTGTCGCTGATCCCCCGTTCCGGATGACGACAAAGTTCAGGCGGATATAAAGAATCGGATCAGAAGCTCCCGGCATGAAGGTATCCCGTCTGACAGGCTTGTCACATGAAAAGAAGAGTGGGCAACCTGCCCGGTTGACATCACCGCCACGGATTACCGGTAACTGGATCGCGCAATGATCGCCGGAATCACGCTGCGGGAAAACCATTTCCACAACTGACCCGTCCTCCAGCAACAGATTTCCATCGGCATCGAGGGTGATGTCTTCTCTTGGTGGAACGGAAAATGCAGTTTTCAACCCCGGATTCAGGGATTGTGCAATGCTACAGCCCTCAATTGCCCCGGCAAGTAAGGCAGTAGTCAGAAAAATTTTTAACCCTTTATACAAACCTTGAAGCAGAATTCTCCCCAAATGCGGTTTGTTGGCCCTGAATACATGGCCAATTGCTGGTGCTGGTTTGCAATGATGAAAATAAGAAGAATTGGCTGGTTTTCAAAGGATTTGGCTGCCGGTTCCAAAAAAAAAGGAAAGGCCACCTTTGCGGGTAAGCCTTTCCAGGCACTTTTCTCCGACTGCCTTCACATCAGATTGAGGCAGGCCGGGACAAATTCATTTCAGCTTTGCAGATTTCCAGAGTTCTGCCGGCTCGAACTTCAGAGGTATATTTTTCCCTTCGAAGTTGATACGGTATAAACCTTCCACTTCAATATAGAAAACTTCACCAGCCGGCGCATGCCGCAATTCGGTATCTCCGAGATTGACCAAAATACCATCCACCGGATTTTTTGCACGACAGTCAATGGTCTTAATCGTTTGTACGGCGATCATACCGGGTGAATATTTGATATTCAGTTTCTCAATGCCATACCGGGAATCTTTCGGGAGTTTCTCCAGGAATTCGCTATCCGGAATCACACGGATTTTCAATTTCCCTTTCTTCTCGACGAAGGCGGCACCCGGCAATTCGATGTTCTGCATATTGGTCATGACGATTCTGGGTTTCGGTGGCAGTATCACATCATAAGAAAGTTTATCTATTTTGATCAACTGGCCTGAAGTATTTGACTTCACATCGAGAATAAATTTCCGGGAGCCGGGAATGATCGTGATGGCCTTCTGACTTCCCGGTTTCGACCGGATTTGCCCTCCCGTTGAACCGGAAAAATCCGGATGATAATTGTCTCCAAGCGCCGGTACTTCCACGATGACCTCATTTCCGCAATCTTTGTAGAGGGAATGAATGGTTGCGGATTTTACCAGCACTTCCGGTTTCCTGACTGTGAAACTGCCATGTACCGGCAGGGTCACTATCTGGCCGGTTGCGTCAGGAACTTTCACCATGGCATTCCAGGTTTGAATTCCTTCTGTGTCTCCGGTGGGAATAACCGAAGCGTTGGCAGGAAGCCTGATGGTAGCCATATTTCCTTCCGGTGAAACGGTGATTCCGTTGCCCATGAATTCGGGTTTGATGTCCTTAGAAGACATGGCAACGAAAATCCGGGCTTCGTAAAATGCTCCGGCCGGAACGATATCAGAAATGGCGGCCTGCACCGCAACAAGACTGTCGATAGTAAACTTCGGCCTGAGTTCTTCGGCAATGACTTTGAGCAATTCTGATTCCACTTGCTGAACATCCAGTTTCAATCGCTCCAGGGTAGCCAGGTCAGCCACCACAGGTTTATTTCCGAAAGCAGAATATTCCCAGGTGAGTTGCCTCCGGTCTTTTGCTACTTCGGCACGGCTTTCCGAAACGGCAGCGATGGGAACAAACCGTTCCCCGGTATGTGAAGTATCCCATTTCCTGAAGAAATCATTTGCCCAG
>Ga0247727_10013636_pt1 | contig 13658 bp, 13 predicted proteins | sample WisWelCaveWW1625_FD_202498 | JGI IMG/M metagenome (GOLD analysis project Ga0247727, IMG submission 202498) | Biofilm microbial communities from Wishing Well Cave, Virginia, United States - WW16-25 | ecosystem: Environmental > Aquatic > Deep subsurface > Groundwater > Cave microbial mat | place... | reverse complement strand
CACTCACAACCTCCACATTTTCAGGAGGTTGCAGGGTAGCGACTACCGGTCGACGCCCCTCAAAAATGGGGAAGTGTCGCTGTCGCCCATGGGGAGGTGTAATTGTCGTCGGGCACGGCACCGTGCGGTCGAGTTTCGGAAGTTCCTGGATCGGATCGACACAGAGGTCCCGCCCGAACTGGACGTGCACTTGATCCTCGACAACTACGGCACGCACAAAACACCGAGCATCCATCGTTGGCTGGCGCGGCACCCTCGGTTCCACCTGCACTTCACCCCGACCGGAGCCTCTTGGCTGAACCTCGTTGAACGCTGGTTCGCCGAACTGACCGTCAAGCAGATTCGCCGAGGCAGCCATCGCAGCACCCGCGCACTCGAGATCGCAATCAAGGACTACTTGGCCGTGACGAACGACGATCCCCGACCCTTCAAGTGGACCAAGACGGCCGACCAAATCCTCGAAAATGTGGGCCGATTTTGTCAACGCATTTCCAGTTCAGGACACTAGCCCCTCCATTGTGACCGCCCGCTCGCTTCGCTTATTGTCTTCTTCAGGTGGCACGAGTTGCACAAGCCTTGCAGGTTCGTGTCGTCATTCGTTCCGCCGCGTGCCAGCGGAACGACGTGATCCATCTCCGTGGATGGGTTCACTCGGCAGATGCGACACCACGGATCGCGCCCGAGAATCACGAGCCGTAGCCTGCGTTGCGCGCGACCGTAGCCGCGTCGCATCGCCGACGGGCGCCGTCGCGGGCGACAAGGTCGGTGAACGGGAGCGGCCCACGGCATCGCTAGACCCTCGCCTCGGTGCATGATCGCCTTGCGATCGCCTCTCTTTGAACGTGCATCTGGCACGAAGAAGGCCCGCGCCAGCAAGCCCAAGGCCGCCAAGGCCAAGGCCCCGAAAGCCGAAGCAGGAGAAGGGCCCGAAGCCCGATCGGACCTTCGCGATCCGCATCACGGGCGAGGAGCTCGCCGCGATCCACAAGGCCGCAGGGCCCAGGAACGCGACCAAGTTCATCCGGTCGGTGGCTGCAGCGTTCGCCGACGGCGACCCGAAGGCCTTCGCTCGCATCCTCGAGGAGGCCGCACAGGCCCGCGGCTGAGCCACCGCCGTTCTCTTCCGCCCCTGGCGATCTGCTGGGGGCGTTCTTTGTCTGTCGTCGGCCCATCGCCTGACCCCCGAACAGACGAGAGCCCGCCGCCTTCCCCCTGCGCAGGAAAGGGGGCGGGCCCTTCGCTAGGTTCGATCAAGTGCGTCTGCGCACCGAATCGACCCAGGTCGATTGTAGCGACTTGAGGGCGTGCCGACAGCGCCTTTCCACCATTTCTCAGCGTTCCGGGAATACCCGTTGCTTGCATGGTGGTAGGCTCCATCCATGGTCAAGCGTCATTCACGTCGTAACGGTCAGCGAGAACAACCTCCACGGCCGCACCGCGGAGGAACACGGTCGAGCAGAACGTCGGGACCGTCGTTCAGCGACTGGCAGATCGTACCGCTGAAGGCTGCAGGACTTCGGTTGGTCGAATCCGCATGCTCCGAGTGGGTAGCCTGGCAGCGCGCCACAGCGCGGGCGACAACATCCGCCGTCGACGATCCCCTTTCAGACGAAGCACTCGTCGCCGTGTTGAGGCGAGCGTTCGTTGCGGATTTCGGTGCTCAGCGACATCCGGACTGGTGGCCGGACGGTCCTATCGATCCGCCCGTCGACGACCTCGCCTCGTACATCAGTCGTCGTTCATTGCTCACAACCACGAAGGCGCTATTCGCGGAGGTGGGCCTGTCTCCGCCAGATGCGGTGTCGAAGGCAATCAAGATCTACGACAAGCACTACACGATCCGTGTATTGGGCCAGAGAGTCGGCGGGCGCTACGGCAGCAACGAACTGGTAACTCTACTGAACGCCTGCCCGCGCAGCGATACAATTGCAGCGCGCATCCTCGCACCCGTAGTGCGGCGCATCGTTCCAAGAGCAGTTGGACCACGCTGGTACTTTCGGTGCATGGGGGAGATCGAACGCGGCAAGCGGACCAGGCCATTCCTCCTCCCCGTGGACTATCCGCCACACGGCAAGTTGAGTATCCCCTCCAATTACGGATGGGACGCCCTGGAATCGTGGCTCCTGAAGGTCTACCTCTTCGACGGCCGAATGCACAGAAGCAAGGAGCGGCTCGCGGCGCTGGTCCAGTACGCAACAGGTTGCATCACGACCTTCGTCGAGAAGGCACGCGACGAGGGTCCGCTCGCTGTTCAGTTCGACGCTCTTTGTAGCTCACTTCGACGGTTCCTGTTCTGGCACGCGTCGATGGCCCTGGGAGACCGTGACTACCGGCGCTTTACCCATGGCCTGCTGCGACAGCTCCAGAACGCGATCGTCCCACACGTGCCGGCCAAGGAACCGCTGGTGCTCCTCCCCGAGCATGGGGACCACTATCACAACTGGTTGCGTGCCGTCAGACAGGCTTGGAGCGTGTCTCGAGGTGACCGAACGCGGGCCGTTCGGCGGCGCGAACTGGAGGACCTCATCGACTTCCTCGGGTTCTTGTCGCGGACCGAGAGTCATGTAAAGCAGGGGCGCTTTACACCGAAGGGCGGACAACTGCTGATCAGCCTGCGTGAGCGGTTCTGGAGAGACTGTGGCGATCTCTACGCAATGCGGCCGTCTGAGTTCACACGACGCGCCGTGATGTTCGTTGGCGCGTTCGTCGGACAGCTTCCTGAGGGGGACAGCCCGAGCATGGAGAGGTGGGTTGAGGCGGCCCAGCGTTTCAACGCGTCCTATCGGCAGCTCCAGTTCGAGCCCCAAGCCATGAAGGAGGCGATGGCCCGTATGGACAAGGCTCCCTTCCTCAGGGTGCAGCGGGTCCGGCTCGGTGAGTCGGTCGTGGAGGACCCGGTGTTCGTGCCTTGAGCGAACGGGTAGTCTCATTCTGGCCAATCTGAAACTACCCGTTTCTCTGGTCTTCTCTTAGCCCGCCCCGATACCTTCCATGGTGATGCGCCAAACGCATCCTGTGGAGGGATTCTCATGAAAGAACCGCTTCTGCGCGCCGAGGATGTCGCTCAGCTGCTCAACGTCCGCGTGTCGACGATCTACGACGCCGCTGCCCGTGGACGGATCCCGGCGGTTCGGCTCTGGCAGGGACGCCGTAAGGCGCTGCTCCGCTTCCGTGTCGAGGACATCGAGCAGTTGGTTCGGGAAAAGACGATCAACGCCGGCGGGGCGCGTCGCGAAGATGAGTAGCTCACCACTCGATCGGTTCCTTGCGCTGTTGCAAGGGGTGGAGAAGAGCGGAAGCGGCTACACGGCTCGCTGCCCCGTCCACGACGACCGCCACAACAGTCTGTCGATCGGCGTCGGCGACGATGGCCGGATCCTCCTGAAGTGCTTCGCTGGCTGCTCGGCTGAACGAATCGTCGACGCAGTGGGTCTCGCGATGCGCGACCTGTTCCCCGAGTCGTCGACCGAGAGTCCTGCACCGATCCGAGTGGAGGATCTCGCCCGAGACAAGTCGCTGCCCGTCGAGTTCCTGAAACAGCTCGGGCTCGAAGACCGACACGACGGCGTCGTCATCCCGTATCGCCTCCAGGACGGTGCACTCGCGCCGCGCCAACGCCTCCGTACCGCCCTGGCAGCGAAGGACGGCTCGGTGTGGCTGTTCGGTCGCGGGAAGGTCACGCCATACGGCCTCGATCGCCTCGCGGCCGCGAAGGAGATGAAGCTCCTGATCCTGGTCGAGGGCGAGACCGACTGCTGGACCCTCTGGTTCCACGGATTCCCAGCGCTCGGAGTTCCCGGCGCATCCATGTCGGGCGTTCTCCTCTCCGAACACGTACGCGGCCTCGACCAGATCTTCTTGGTCCAGGAGTCCGACCGTGGCGGCGAGGAATTCCTGCGGGGCGTCGCTGCGCGATTGGCAACCATCGGATGGAAGGGTTGGCTCCGGGTCGTGCGACTCGAGGGAGCCAAGGACCCGAACGAGCTCCAGCAGCAGGACCCGGCTGGCTTTCGCGGTCGCTTCCAGGAGGCGCTCGACGCGGCCGTGGTGCACGACCTACGTGCCACCAGGAGCCCCGGGCGCGACAAGCAGCCGACAACCGACGGAGCATTGAACAAACTCCACGACGGAATCACTCCGGAGCAACTCGATTCGGCGTTGCGCGAGCTTGCCGCATCGCTCGACGGAGCCGATGCGCTATCTCGACAGATCACCCGTCAGGCAGCGATCCAGCGGCTGAAGGACATGGGGGTCGGATCACCGGCCAAGCTGGTCGATGCCGCGCTGGGTCCTATCGCAGCGTCACGGGAGTCCGACACGCTTCTGCTTGCCGATCCCGAGCCGTCCTCGGAGGCCGTCGACGGCGAGGGTCTGGCCAACGATCTTCGCTCGATCGTCCAGCGCCACGTCGTGCTGCCCCACTTCGCGGACATCGCGATCACCCTCTGGGTCCTCTTTGCCTATTGTCTGGACGCGATGTTCGTCGCGCCGATCCTGGCGATCAGCTCGCCGGTCAAGCGCTGCGGCAAGACCACGTTGCTGACGATCGTCGCGAACCTCGTCCCGCGCTCACTGTCGGCGTCGAACGTCAGCCCCGCGGCCGTCTTCCGGACGATCGACCGCTACCGGCCGACGTTCCTGATCGACGAGGCGGACACCTTCCTCTCGAAGAACGATGAGCTGCGCGGCATCATGAACTCGGGTCACACGCGCGCAACAGCCACCGTCATCCGCACCGTCGGCGAGGACCACGAACCGAAGATCTTCTCGACCTGGTGCGCACGCACGATCGCATTGATCGGGCGGCTTCCGGGAACCCTCGAAGACCGCTCGATCCTGGTATCGCTGAGGCGGCGGGCGCCCAACGAGAAGGTCAAGAAACTCCGCCTCGACAGGATCGCCAACGACTGCGTCGACCTCCGCTCCCGGGCTGCCCGCTGGGCGGCCGACCACCTCGACGAGCTTCGAGAACTGGAACCACCTGTTCCGGACACCCTTGACGACCGTGCGCAAGACAACTGGCGGCCCCTCCTGGCGATCGCCGAGACGATCGGCGGCGAGTGGCCCGAACTGGGGCGACAAGCCGCCCTCGCGCTGAGTGCTGGGCGGGACGAGGCGGACCAGTCCGCTGGGATCCAGGCCCTGTCGGACATCCGTGACCTGTTCCGGAGCCAACAGGCCGACCGCCTGTCGTCCGAGGCCGTCGTCGCGGCGCTCACCGCGCTTGAAGATCGGCCCTGGGCCGAGTCGAACCGCGGGAAGCCGCTCACCAAGAACCAGCTCGCCAGGCTGCTCCGGAAGTTCGAAATCCAGTCGCGTTCGATCCGGATCGGGGAAGCCACCGCCAAGGGGTACCGATTGGACGACTGCAGGGATGCTTTCGTCCGCTACCTCCCTTCCGAAACGTCACACCGTAACAACCCAATGGAATCAAGCACTTACGAAAAATCAGAAACGTCACAAGACCCCCCGTGTGACGTTTCGGGAAACGCGGAAAAAGCCCGGAAAGACGGGCTTGTTACGCCTGTTACGCTTCGCAACCCGGAACCGGGCGAGCAGGCCCACTTGTTCCCGCCGGGAGACGGCCCCTCGACCCCTGACCGCGATCGGTTCGACCTGTGACCGCCCCTGCCGCCCGCGCGGTCCTGGCCTCGCTCCGCCGACAGGGCGTTGCGATCGAGGCGGAACGGGAGCAGCTGCACGTCGACGCCCCCGCCGGCATGATCACGGCCGAGATCCGACAGGCGCTGGCCGAGCTGAAGCCGGACCTGCTCGGTTTGCTCGTCGAGGAGCAGCGTTTGCTCGACCAATCCCTCGACGAGTTCGCGCGTGGCGACCGGGCGATCGAGATCCGGGTCCCGTGGTTCCCCGACACGCTCTGGTTCGTACCCCGCGTCGAGCACGTAGAGGTCCTGGTCCGCGAAGGCGTCGCCCGGGGCCGGATCTGGACCGCCGGGGAGCTGATCGACCTCGCGAGCGTCGACGGCGTCACCCCGGCTGACATCGAGCGGATCGGCCGGCTCAAGGCGAAGTTCGGGGCGCAGATCGTGAGCATGACGCCCGATGATCAGGTCGCTCTGTGAGCGCGCCCGACGCATCCGATGGCGATCACACGGCGATGATCGCCACCCCGCAGGCCGCCCTCGTGGAGCTCGCCGGGCTGCTTGCTCGTGCGTTTCTACGAGTGAGCCGGACTGCGCCAGAACGCGCCGTCTTTCGTACGCAGGAACCGTCGATTGGCCTTGATGTCGTGGCGCAAGAGAGCCCTCATGACCGTACCGACCCCGCGCACGGGAGGGCTTGATGGAAACGACGCTGCTCCGCGAGATCAGGCGCATTCAACAGCTCTCGGTGAACGAGTTGGTCGAGGAATGGAGCCGACTCTACAACGGCGAGGCGTGCCGTTCGCGGAACCGACCGTACCTGGTCAAGCGCCTGTGCTGGCGGCTGCAGGAGAGGCGGCTTGGCGGCCTCAGCGACCGCGCCCGCGCTCGGCTGGAGGAACTGGGCCAGACCGGCTTCCAGCGCGCACGCACGCCCGACGTGGCCGTCCCTGCGCCGGTCGTGAAGCCGATGCGGGACCTGCGGCTGCCGAGCCCCGGCACCGTGCTGACCCGTCAGTACCACGGCCGCGAGATCAGGGTCGTGACGCTCGACGCTGGCTTCGAGTTCGAGGGGGCCGTGTTCGCCTCGTTGAGCGCACTGGCGAGGGAGATCACCGGCTCCTCCCACATCAACGGCAAGTTGTTCTTCGCCTTGGTTGCGAGGAAGCGCTGATGCCCCAGGCGCTGCGACACGGCCGGTCCCGGGCGGCGGTCGCTGCCATCCAGGCTCCCGTTCGCTGCGGCATCTACTGCCGCGTCTCGACCGATGAGCGGCTGGGTCAGGAGTTCAACTCGCTGCACGCCCAGCGCGAGGCCGCCGAGGCTTTCATCGCGAGCCAACGTTCCGAGGGCTGGACTGCCTCGCCCGAGCCCTACAACGACGGCGGTTGGAGCGGCGCGACAACCGAGCGACCCGCTCTGAAGCAGCTGCTTGCCGACGTCGTGGACGGCAAGATCGACACCGTAATCGTGTACAAGCTCGACCGCCTGTCCAGGTCGATGCGGGACTTCCTGAATCTGATCGCGCTGTTCGAGAAGCACGGCGTCGCGTTCGTCTCGGTGACGCAGCAGTTCAACACCTCGACGCCCGTGGGTCGGATGACGCTGCGGATGCTCATGTCCTTCGCCGAGTTCGAGAGAGACCTCGTCTCGGAACGGACGCGCGACAAGTTGCAGGCGGCTCGGCGCAAGGGGAAGTCGGTCGGCGGCTACCCCGTCCTCGGCTACGACCGCGATCCCGGTGGCGGTCGCCTCGTCGTGAACAGGGACGAGGTCGAGATCGTCCGCGAGGTCTTCCGGCTGTTCCTGGAGCGTCGGTCCCTCGTGACGGTCGCCGAGGAGCTGACCCGCCGTGGCGTGACCCTGAAACGGTGGACGACTCGCGACGGGAAGGTCTTCGGCGGCGGCCGCTTCGACAAGGTCAACCTGCGTCGCCTGCTTACGAACTACACGTACATCGGCAAGGTCAACTTCGAGGGCACGATCTACGACGGCGAGCACGAGGGGATCGTGGCAGGGAAGGTATTCCGCGAGGTCCAGCGCGTCCTTGAGGAGAACCGCCGAGGCCACGGTGCTGCACTCAGGAACTCCCACGGCGCGCTGCTTCGCGGCCTGCTCTACTGCGGGTCGTGCAGAACGGCGATGGCTCACGCGCCGACGAAGGCCCGCGGGCGCTTGTACAGGTACTATCGGTGCTGCCACAGCATGCGCCGTGGCGCGGCCGCGTGTCCGACCGGAGCCGTATCGGCTGACCGCGTCGAGCAGTTCGTCGTCGACCAGATCCGCCGCATCGGGGCTGACCCGGAGCTGCAGCAGGCGACGTTCGAGCAGGCCGTCGCCCAGGTCAAGGCCCAGCGTCGTGGCCTCAAGGCCGAGGCGAAGCGGATCGAGCGGGACCTGCTCACGACCCAGGCCGATGTCGAGCGCCTCGTGGGGGCCGTCTCGCGCGTGACCGGCCCCGCCGCCGATGCGATCGCTGTGGAACTGGCCAAGGCCCAGGAGCGGGTCACCACGCTGGAGGCACGACAGCGCGAGGTCGAGGACGAAGTCGCTGCTCTCGCTGCCCAGGACATCGACCGCGACGCCGTGGCCGCCGCCCTCGTCGAATTCGACGAGCTCTGGTCGGTGATGCTCACGCCCGAGCGCGAGCGGGTGCTCAAGCTGCTCATCGACAGGATCGATTACAGCGGCGGCGAGCTCGCGATCCAGTGGCGCATGGCCGGCTTCGGGGAACTCGCCGCCGAGGTCGCGCCGTGAACCACGCTGCCGCCAGGACCGTGCTGCGCGTCGACTTCGCCCCAGCGCGGCGGCAGCGGGCCACGGTTCCCGCCACGGGCCGGGTCCCGCGCGTGGCCCGACTGCTTGCCCTGGCGTACCGCATCGACTCGTTCATCCAGGCCGGCCAGCTACGGGACCTCGCTGACGCCGCACGGCTCCTCGGGCTGACCAGGGCCCGGGTCACGCACGTGATGAACCTGACCCTGCTCGCGCCAGCGATCCAAGCCGAGATCCTCGACCTGCCGCCGACGGTGACCGGCCGTGACCGCATCGCGGAGCGGCAGCTTCGACCGATCGTGAGCCAGCCGGACTGGGATGCCCAGATAAGGATATGGAGGCAGATCCATGGCTGAGTTTCACGAAACGAAGATGGGCCGCGACTTCTACGACCGCACCGTCCCCGAGCTGGTGCGACAGCTGACCCGGCTCAACCAGAACTTGGAACGACGCAGCACTGACGTGGACCTGCGGCAGGCCGCCGCCGACCTCGTCGCCGCCGCCGAGCGCGTCCTCGATACCGAGATCGTGCCGGGCAGCAAGGCGACCATCGCGGCGTTCCGGGAACTGAGACGGGCGGTGAAGGAGGCACGGGAGACGGTGCGGGAGAGCGGAGACGCAGACCGTGGCAAACCCTGACACCGAGTCGCAGAAGTGCCCGCGCTAGCTCTTCCTCGCCGTCTCCAGGTGCACGGTGCTCCAGCGTCGCTCAACACGCCTGTGCCTGCACTTCGGGCACTTCACCTTCTTCAGGTCGTAAGCCGAGATCGGCTTGGATTCGCTGAACTTCTTCTTGCAGTCCAGGCACACGAACTCGTAGACAGGCATGGCGATCTCCCCGCTGTGCGAACTCGACCCGTCTCGATTGTACCCCGCCGCCACCTGGCTTGTAGGCTCGTAAAAGGAGCGAATCATGCCCTACCTGTCGCCATCCACCCTGACCGCCGACGAGCAGACGCTGATACTCCGCGCGACCGCCAGGAACCCGCGCGACCACCTCATCTACTCGACGGCCCTCGGCACCGGCCTCCGTCTCGGCGAGCTCGTCGGCTTGAACGTCGGCGACGTCTACGCCCCCGATGGGACGCCACGGGTGCGGGTGCGGGTACGGCCCGAGATCGCGAAACGCGGCCGGGCCGGCGACGTGTTCATGCCCGATCGGCTCGTGGTGAAGCTGCGACGGTTCTGGACCTGGAAGCGGAAGCGCGGCGAGAGCCTGGACCCGGCGGCGCCGCTGCTGTGCAACCAGTCGAGGCGGCGAATCTCGCGGAGGCGAATCCAGTTCGCGTGGCGCACCTGGCAGAAGCGGGCCGGCTTCGATCGGCTCTACCCGCTGCACGCGCTGCGGCACACGTCGGTCACGAACGTCTACCGGCGAACCCGGGACCTGTTCCTGGCCCAGCGGTTCGCCCGCCACGCATCACCGCTGACGACCGTCGTGTACACGCACCCGAGCGATCAGGAGATGGCGGAGAAGCTGAAGGGGATGGCGTGCTGACGTGTCAGATCTGATCGAGATGGCGTCCCTCAAGTCGATGTCGATCGCAGAATCGCGTCAGCGCGTCGAACAACGACTCGGCGGCGTTCGGGACCTTGATGTGCCGATGCGGCTGGTAGCGGTTGCCCGTCCGTAGCTGCCGTCGCTCACCATGGCTGAAGAGCAGGGTGCGAAGCTCCTGCGCAAACGGCTTCGCCAGCCACGTTTCCGAGGCTCCCGCTCTTCCTGCTTCTGCGACGACCGGCGGGTCCGCGAGCACCATCGTCGACGGCTCGGAGCGGAACAGGACGTAGTTCTGCGCAACCACCAGTGGGCGGTTTTCGGTTCGTGTTCGGTTTTCGGTTCGTGTTCCCGGCACGAAGTACCCTGACTTGCCTTCGACGACGACCTCCGCCTTCTTGAGCGACCGATTCTCCACGATCCGCCACAGCCAGTCCTTATGCCACTCCTTTCGAGGGGTGCCGGGCTCGTGATGCTCGAATCCACCATCGCGCGGTCGGATGAGAAGATTCCGATACCTGCGGTAGAGCTCCAACGACGAGTCGGTCCAGATTGCTGCCTGCGACGCTTTCCCGGCAACGAGCCCGAACGCCACGAAAGCGTACCGGGCCGGCCTGCGGTCGCGTAGGCGATCTGTGGCGAAGAAGACCACCAAGTCGCCTGCCCGAAGCGCGTTGCGCACGTCTGCGCGGCACACGCCCCAGGTCACGGCACCGCCATGTCGCCGCGCCCCCGCGCTTGACACGAAGGATGGATCGTCACCAACGTCGACCGGCCAGTCGTGGTCGGGTGCCCTCAGGTACGTGACGATGTAGGCCGATCGCTCTCTGGTCCTCGCCATCGTCGTACTCATCCAGCGCCGCCTGGGGCCGGCCGCACCGGCGTCCTGGTCGGACTGTCGCGATCTCGCGGAGTGGAGTCTACCGTGTCCGCGTGTCCGCAACCCCTGGCCCAGCGGTTCGCCAGGCACGCGTCGCCGCTGACGACGGTGGTCTACACGCACCCATCGGACCAGGAGATGGCGGAGAAGCTGAGGGGGATGGCCTGCTGACGACGGACCTGGCTACGGACATTTTTGTTCTGCCGTCGACCCCGGCTCCGGACCATGATTCGGCGTCGGGCCGTCCGCCTCCATTCTCATGATCAACTCCTCGTCCAGCGCATTCACCACCTCCTTGAGTCGTCTCTGCGGGAGCGCTTCAAACAGCTCCATGAGAGTCTGTCGAACCACATCCTGCGCCGCGGAAATGAAGTCCGGTATCGGCAAGCCCGCCACGTGTCCCGCCCGAGCGATCGCTTTCAGCCGCTTGCCGCTGTGCACGATCTTGCTGCGCGCATCGTAGAGTGCCCGTAGCAGTTGATACGTCTCACGCGCCGGCCGGCGGCGCCTCAATAGTGCCGCTCCCCTCACGGCAATCCGGTAACTCAGTTCATCCTTCACATCCGGCAGAAGCGCGCTTTCAAGGGCAATAGTGAGATCAATCACCTTGTCCTCAGGCGAGTCACGTAGGTACGCTTGCTCAAACCGGCTCCGGCACACGTCCAGGTCGACATACCTTCCCTCTCGAAAGCCGTCGCCGAGCTGCCGGTACAGCGACCGGACATGCCCTGTCACGTGCGCAGCCAGCGCATAGGGGGTCCGCTCGCGTGGTATTGGCCGCCAGTTGCCTTGAACTCCCGCGCCTGTTGAGCCCCCGAGCTCCACGGGCCCAGATCGATGGAACGAGCCCATCGGGACAACCGTGCCTGGCTGGAGCAGCCTGAGCGCCAGAACGACGGTGTCTGCAGCCAAGTCGACCCGGTTGTCCGATTCCATCGGCTTGCTGCGGTACTTCCCCTCCACCTGAAAACGACACGCTGACAGCTCTCTGGCGTCGACCCCCCAACTCGACCTGGCCGGCCCATCCCAGAGTTCGGACTTCAAGGCGGCCGGCAGAGGGCATATTCGGAGTTGGTCCTCGATGTCGATCGTCACGGGATCGCCAACCACGCCGATCAGAGGGACGTGAACTGAGTGCTCAGCTTCAGTCGCGCACCAGAAGGCGAGGCACTGGTCCATGATCTCGGAGAACGTATCGTCGTCAAAGCGGATCTGTTGCGACCGCGAGAGGTAGCGGACAAGGAGCGCCACGAGCTTTTCCCACACATGTCGGCGCAAATCGTCGCTGCTCGGTGCGACCGCCTGTCCCGGATCGTTGGACATGCGCGGAAGGATGAAGCTGCTCTCCTGCAACAGCTCCGCCGTCAGCTCGCTCGTCTCGGGTAGCTGCTGAAGTGACGGCCTCGCGTTGTCAACGAGTTCGTGCCACAAGGGCCGCGCCACAACGCGATGGACCGGGGTACCGTCGTCACTGAACTCGACAACTTCTCGTTGCCAGAAGCGAATGGGCGTCAGTGCCGACTGTCGCTGAAGGACGGCAATCGCCGCCGCTGCAAAGCGGTGCATGCTGCTCTTCACGCGTTCATTCATGGTACTCATCCAGTCTCGGCCCTCCTCTGCCGCAGTTCCTCCTCATCCTTGATCCCGTAGAACGCCAGGATCTCGGCCCGGCGCTGGCGGAAATACTCGACGGGGTCGTCCGGTGTATCGGCGGCACCGCATACGCCCGGCGGCGGATCCTGCCGTATCGCGTAATCCTCGGCGAGCTCGCGCCGGCACGGACAGCACAGTTCCCCCGACACTGCCTCGCACCGGCATCGCCGCGAGCGCGGCCAGTTCGTGATGTCGATCGGCGGAGGGATCACGGATACGCCCCTGCGTCATCCCCTCGCACGTCGTGCGTCCGCCACACCCACTGACCGTCGACTCGGGTGCCTCCGCCTTCGTTCAGCGTCACCTTCGCCGGCACGACCCCGCTCGCCGCGAATCCTCTCCAGCAGCGCCGACGCCGGCTCGAACGACCGCCCCTCTCGACGCGCAAGCTCCGCCTCGGTGGCCACGAGTTCACCGCGGAAGGCCTTGGCGAGCAGGGTCGGAGTGAGTCGGTCAGCTTGAGCCCGGGCGTTCGCGAACCGGGCCTCGATCCTGTCGATCACGCTGAGCAGCGTTTCGACACGGCGGACGATCACTCGTTGTTCTGCGACCGGCGGGATCGTTATCTGCCATCGTTTGATGATGCCCAGGTTCAGGTTCGGTTGGTTCCCGCCCACGGACTCTGCTCGCAGGGCGTAGTACTGGCCGAGCAGATAGTAGAAAACATATCGATTGGTTTCACTCGGAAGCTCTGGGTTGATCAACGCGGCGCAAGCCTGGTTTGTGGCCGCTGGGAACGTCAGTCGGCCAACCTGTCCCCGTGTCCTGCCTTCGCCATACATCGCAACGATGATCGTCCCAGCCGGAAACAGAGCCGCGTTCGACTCCTGGATGGCAACATCCGTGATGAACTCCTCCGTCTTCGTGATGTCGCAGTTCTGAACCTCACCGGTCTTGACCCACGGAATCGTGCCGTCCTCGAAGTACGCCCTCACCTTGCGGCTTGGTGTTCCGCCGGTTCGAACCGCGAAGATCCCGTCTATTCGCTGGAATTCCCAGCCAACCGGGAGGGCGGTCTCCTCATCGTAACCATCCTCCCTCCAATCCGCCGTGAGCCGCCCTGAGCACGCCGCCGCGAGTACGGCTTGCCGGAACCGCTTGAGCAGCACCGGGATCTTCGCCAGCCTTTTCTGGCATTCGTCGACCTTGGCCAGCAGCTCTTCTAGCTTCGCGACGATGCGGCGCTGTTCGGGGAGGGGGGCCAGTTGAACAGTGAGGTGCTCCAAGTCCGCCCGGCTGATGGCGGTGA
>Ga0247727_10013635_pt1 | contig 13658 bp, 13 predicted proteins | sample WisWelCaveWW1625_FD_202498 | JGI IMG/M metagenome (GOLD analysis project Ga0247727, IMG submission 202498) | Biofilm microbial communities from Wishing Well Cave, Virginia, United States - WW16-25 | ecosystem: Environmental > Aquatic > Deep subsurface > Groundwater > Cave microbial mat | place... | reverse complement strand
CAAGTTTTATTTGGAAGACAAGCCTCTGGAATTTGACACCCCCGGCATTTTGCGGACCATCCGCCGCAATGAATTCGATGCAGCGTTGGCGGCGGATGTGAAACGCAAGGGCATTCGCATCTTGGAAAACTCTCCGGTGAAAAATGTGGTTGCAACGCCCGAAGGCATCGTGGTTCAAACAGCGTATGCAGATTTTTTGACAAAAGTCGTCGTCGGCGCGGATGGCGCAAAGAGCTTGGTGCGCCGGACTTTTTTTCCTGACGCGGTCTCGCGCGTGTCGCGGCTCATCGAAGTCTTGACGCCCGCGCAAAACGGGCAGTCTCAGGAATTCGACACCCGCACTGCGGTGTTTGACTTCAGGCTGGTGCGTCAAGGCTTGCAAGGTTATGTCTGGGATTTTCCATGCTGGGTGAATAAGCAACCTTATCTGAACATCGGAGTTTTTGACAGCCACGTGTGGGAACAGCCTGACGCTCCGCGCGCCAATCTTCCTTCGGTGTTGCGAGATCATCTCATCGCGCGCGGATGTGAAGAGCGGCTCGAAATCTCCGGTCATCCCGAGCGCTGGTTCCACGCGACGGATGCTTACAGCCGACCGCGCGTCTTGCTGGTGGGTGATGCAGCAGGCATCGAGCCGTGGCTCGGAGAGGGCATCTCGACGGCGCTGGCTTATGGCCCGATTGCCGCTCGTTCAATCCTCCATGCATTGCGTTCGGGAGATTTTTCTTTTGAAGATTACAAGCCGCGCCTGACCAGCTCGCGGCTCGGAAAATTTTTGCGGCGCAATCGACTCCTTGCGCGGCTGTTTTATGACCGGCGGTTTTATTCTTTGCTGCCGTTGTTTGGAAGGATTTTGCAGAGTTATTTGAAGATGAAGAAGAAAGAATTCTAAGATACGCTTTTATCGCTTGAGTTGTGTCCGATCCGCTTTATGCCAGCACGCACTTTATCTGTCAGAAATCATTTTTTGATTTTAGAAAATTATGTCGTCTTATCAGAAAATAGCACATACTGATCGCAAAATTTCTTCCCAAGCGAGCCATTTCCTCATCATCCGTTTCAATAATCGGAGAGTGTGATCCTTCACTTATAAAGCTGTAAACTCCCGACAAACCCTCTTCTTCTCTTTCTGTTATGAAGTTTGATTTTCGAAGAAATGCCAACACCTTCCCCCACTTTTGTAACTCAGCGTGATCGTCTGGTCTTGGGTTACAAGTCGTTGCAATAGATTTTGCAAGTGTCTCCAAAGCTATTCTTGCATTTGTTAGGCACGCATTAAAATCAGGTTTAGAGTTTTTAAAATGTTTTGAAGAGTTTTCGAGCATTGTGATAATCTCATCACAATTTGCAATGTTTGAATTTTTGAGCTCTTTTGTCAACTTATCATCTTGATGCTCCACGCCATGGATAGTTGGTTCGATTTGTATCAGTCCATCATTTTCAATTTTATAGCCATCTAGCTCTAAACAGTGAGCAAGATCCTGCCAACGTTCATCGTGACGGTATCGAGGAGTAATCCGGGCGCGAAGATCACCATTCGTCTTTATTCCTTCTTCAAGTAAAGATGTAATTTGCCCTTGAGAAGCAGATAGAATTGCATTCTTTATAGCCTTGGTTTGAAAGAAAGGAACTTGATGATATACGAGTTCGTGATTCAAACTATGCTTATCTAATAACGATTCAGCTACATGATATTCAAGTAGCTCCAAATACTGATAAAGAGAAATTCTTGTTCTAAGTGAGAACATGGTAGATTCCTATCCGACAATGTTTTGATATTAGCTCTCTCAATTTTGCTTCAAGATGTTCTTTTCGCGCAGGAGATTCAAATAAGGGCACATTTTGAATCACTGAACTTGAACTAACGCAAAATACAATTCACAAGGCAGACCATCACCTGTCAGTCAGTTGTAAGTAATGCGACGTTAATACTCATGCTTAGAAATTAGCTCCCAAGCCCAAGAAAAAATTATAAGCTGCTTTATCTGGCACAAGAGTGCTGTTTCCAATTTGAACTTCTTCCTGATTGCTCATTGAAGCATTCAGGGAAAATTTTGAATCAAAGTACAAAAAGTCATTGAGCCTGTAAAGGTATCCTATACCTGCTGAGAGGTAAACCATGTTGTATTCACCCCTGTGCGATGTATTCATTACCCCAACTGAATAATTCCAATTCTCGATGCCAATGGGGAGATATACACCGCTCAAATTTCCTCCAAAGAAATAGTCAACGCCAATTCTGTAGCCGGATTCTAGCTTTCCTTTTTCAAACCCGTCTCTATAAAAGGCATCCGGTATTTCAAAGCTAAAATATTCGCCAACAAAACGTAGTTTATTTTTTCCAAGCCAACTACCTATCCCATAGCCTTTAAGAATGGTGGGCGCAGCATTAAAAGCAATTCCGCCTGAGAAAGGTTTTTCCGTATGTCTGAAATCGTAACCGCTTCTTTTCAGCTTTTGTATGGTTGACTTGTAAACAATTGCATAACCTTGAATGGCAGGCATTCTACCGCCTGGAAGAGTTTGATAGCCACCGAGCCAGGGATTGTAAATGATACCTGGAGTTTTGTATTCGCTTACGTCCCGAGTGGGAATAATTGCATCGGCGCCAATTTCTTTGGCTTTGGTTCTCATGTCTTCCAGAATTTCCGGTAGAGAAATTCCAATGCCTCCTTTCGTTTCGAGAGTAGCAATTACAACATGAGGCTCTTCGGGTTTCTCATCGAGAATCTCAACAAATCTACTTTTTGGAAATTTGAGCGAGTCGTCGCGCATCACAGCATTAGATGAAACACACGCGCTTATAAAAAGAACGCATACAATTGAGTTGGCTAAAGCGATGCTTCGTTTAGCCAGTTGCTTTTTTATTTCCGAGGCGTGCCAAAGGTGAGAGTTCATGGTTGTGCTCCTTCACTCGTAAATCAGGTCTATTGCCACCCACATCCATCTTACATATACAAACGCTTCAATTTTTTGCGCACAACAACAGTGGATCGCATCAATTACGCTGATTAAGAATCCGTGTAATCAGCGAAATCTGTTGCTGCTCTTATCTTACCTGACCGCACTTCACCATCCTTTCCAAATCTCCACCTTGACATTCTGGCGCAAGCACACTATATTCGCCTGACAAGTTTGAACAAAAAATCAATTGTCATGAATAAATTCCAGCTCGTTTCCGAATACAAGCCGACCGGCGATCAGCCAGAGGCCATACGCCAACTGACCGAAGGCCTTCTCCGCGGCGATAAATACCAAACCCTTCTGGGCGTGACCGGCAGCGGCAAGACCTTTACGATGGCCAATGTCGTTGCTGCCATCAATCGTCCGACGTTGGTGATCTCCCACAATAAAACTCTGGCGGCCCAGCTTTACGGGGAGTTCAAAGGCTTTTTCCCGAACAATGCGGTCGAGTACTTCATCAGTTATTACGATTATTATCAGCCCGAAGCCTACGTGCCGACCACCGACACGTACATCGAGAAGGACACTTCTATAAATGATGAGATCGACCGCCTGCGGCTGAAGGCGACCAGCTCGCTGATGTCGCGGCGCGACGCGCTGATCGTCGCCTCGGTGTCGTGCATTTACGGCTTGGGTGATCCCGAAGATTATCAAGCCCAGATGGTCGTCGTCAATCGCGGCGACAAAGTTGACCGCAATCGCATTCTGGAAAAGCTGATTGATATTCAATACACCCGAAATGATTTTCAGTTTGAGCGCGGTACGTTTCGCGTGCGCGGCGACGTCGTCGAAATTTTTCCGGCTTACGAGCGCGAGGCTTTTCGCGTCGAGCTTTTTGGAAATGAAGTGGAGTCTATCGCGCGGGTGAATACGCTGACCGGCGAGATACTCGAAGCGGTCGAAGCCGTGGCGATTTATCCGGCCAAGCATTTTGTCACGCCGGCTTATAAACTTCAGCGCGCGGTGGAGACGATTCGCGCCGAGCTGGCGGAGCGATTAACTTTGCTGCGGCAGAACAATAAGCTTCTCGAAGCGCAACGGCTCGAGATGCGCACTTCCTTCGATCTTGAAATGCTGCAAGAGATCGGCTCGTGCAGCGGCGTTGAAAATTATTCGCGCCACTTTTCCGGACGCAAAGTCGGCGAGCGCCCCTCGACGCTGATCGATTATTTCCCGAAAGATTTTCTGCTCATCGTTGACGAGTCGCACGCGACGATCCCGCAAATCAACGGTATGTATCATGGCGACCGCGCACGCAAGGAGACGTTGGTGGAGCACGGCTTTCGGATGCCTTCGGCGCTGGATAACCGGCCGCTGATGCTTCCGGAATTTGAAAGCCTGGTGTCGCAGACGGTTTACGTCTCGGCGACGCCCGCCGATTATGAACTGAAAAAATCCGCCGGCGTGGTGGTGGAACAGATCATTCGCCCGACCGGTCTTATCGATCCGGAAATCGAAATCCGACCGGTGAAAAATCAGATCGACGATCTCATCGGCCAGATTCGCGAGCGCGTGGCCAAACAACACCGCGTGTTGGTGACGACACTGACCAAGCGTATGGCGGAAGATTTATCTGATTATCTTGCTGAGATGGACATCCGCGTGCGCTATTTGCATTCGGAGATCGACGCGCTCGACCGTGTCGAAGTTTTACGCGGCTTGCGCCTCGCAGAATTCGACGTGCTGGTCGGCGTCAATCTTTTGCGCGAAGGATTGGACTTGCCGGAAGTTTCGCTAATCGCAATTTTGGATGCTGATAAAGAGGGATTCCTCCGCAGCGAGCGCTCGCTCATGCAAACCGCCGGTCGCGCCGCGCGCAACGTAGATGGCAAAGTCATCTTCTATGCGGACACCATCACCGGCTCGATGAAAAAGACCATCGATGAAACCACTCGCCGCCGCGCTGTGCAACAGAAGTACAATCGTGAGCACGGCATCACGCCGAAGACGATTTACAAATCAGTTGAAGACGTGCTCAGCTCGACTCGCGTTGCCGATGTTAAAGTCGATAAGTATGGAAAAGAAAAACAGAAGGCGGTGGCCGACAACGATTGGAAGAGAATGTCGCCTCTTGAGCGCGAGGAAATGCTCGACCGCATGGAGAAAGAAATGCTTGACGCCGCGAGGAATTTAGAATTCGAGCGCGCCGCGATGCTGCGAGATGAGATTGATCGATTGAAAGACGCTGAAAAGAAAACGCCGAAAAAGTATCCTGTGGGAGGTTCTGTCGAATAATTTTCAGGGAGGGCGGATGGCTTCAAAAAAGGATTGGAAATTAGAAGCGTGGAAAGCAGCGGTGAGTTTGACGGAAAAGGTATTTCTCGTTTTTCTGGGCACATTGGTCATCCCGTTGATGTTACAAAAAGGTCCATTCCCAGCTATGATAGTTATATTTGCCGTCGTCTTTTCTATCGCCATTCTGAGTATCTGGCTTGTGTTGATTCTACGTATTTACAAGAGAAATGAGAGAATCAGATGAGTACTGAAGAATATTACATCGTTTTGATGTCGGTTTACGGTTTAGCCGTGATTGTGCTTGGTTATGCCACATGGGTTATCACGCGCAAAGAAAAGCAATAAAGCGATGAGTGCTGACGAAATTTATAAGATCTTTTGGATGGTCGACGGATTAATCCTGATCGGGCTAGGGTATGTCGCCTGGGTCATCACGCGCGAAGATAGAAAGTCAAAGCATGGACACTGACGCTTACACGGTCCTGATGTATCTTGGTCTGTTTATCGTGATGGGACTTGGTTTTGTGACTTGGGTGATTTCCCGCAAAGAGAAGCAATAATCGAGTGAAGATTCTCGTCATCGGCAGCGGCGGGCGCGAACATGCGCTGGTATGGAAATTATCGCAAAGCCCGCTGGCTGGAAAAATTTTCTGCGCGCCGGGAAATGCAGGCATCGCTCAACTCGCATCGTGCATCGACATTCCTACGACAAACATTGAAGCCCTTAGAAAATTTGCCGCTGAGAATACGATCGATCTCACCATCGTCGGACCGGAGGCAGCGCTGGTCGTCGGAATTGTTGATGAATTTGAAGCACATGGCTTGAAAATCTTCGGGCCTTCTCGAGCCGCTTCGATGATCGAAGGCAGCAAAGCTTACGCAAAACAGTTGATGCAGAAGTATCATATCCCGACTGCGAAGTTTTTGATCTTTGATGATTATCAGAAAGCTTGCGAGCATGTGAAAAAAGCGCCCGTGCCAATAGTTATCAAAGCCGATGGTTTGGCGGCGGGCAAGGGCGCGGTGGTGGCGGGCTCGCGCGACGAAGCGTTGCTCACTCTCGAACGTATGATGGTGAAAAAAGAATTTGGGAACACCGGCGCCAAAGTTGTTGTTGAAGAATTCATGCCGGGCGAAGAGGTCTCGATTTTGGTTTTGAGTGATGGAGAAAATCTTCTGATTCTCCCACCGGCGCAAGATCATAAAGCAGTCTTTGATAACGACGAAGGCCCGAACACCGGCGGCATGGGCGCGTATTCTCCAGCGCCTGTTGCAAAACCGGAGTTGATGAAAAGTATTCGCCAGCAAATTTTGGAACCGACCATTCGCGCACTCGCACTCGAAGGCCGTCGCTATCGCGGTGTTCTTTATGCAGGGTTGATGGTTACTGCGGACGGACCTAAGGTTGTTGAATTCAATTGCCGCTTCGGCGATCCCGAGGCACAAGTTATTTTGCCGCTTGTTGAATCCGATCTTGCCGAACTCATGTGGCTCGTCGCATCGGGAAGTCTTGAAGGTCACGACCTTAAAATTTTCTCAAATTGGGCAGTGGGCGTTGTGATGGCTTCAGGCGGTTATCCAGGTTCTTATCAAACCGGCAAAGTCATCAACGGGCTTGATAAGGTTGCCGATAAAGATGTGATGATTTTTCATGCAGGCACGTCGCTCGATTCTCAGGGTCGGCTTGTCACAAACGGCGGAAGAGTTTTGGTCGCCACCGGCATCGGCAGTTCATTTACTGTGGCGCGCACACGAGCCTATGAAGAGATCGGCAAGATAAACTTCGCAGGCGCGCATTACCGAAAAGATATCGGCGCAAAGGCGCTGAGACATTTGAACATCATGTAATCAATTTTACAACATGCACTTCAACATCGAAAGGATTTCATCATGAAAATTCTTGTGACCGGCGGCGCCGGTTTCATCGGCTCGCATCTGACCGACGCACTTATCGAACGCGGACATCAAATCGTCATTATTGACAATCTCGTTACCGGTCAGCGGCAGAATATCAATCCGAAAGCGAAATTTTACGAAGCCGATATTCGCGGCGGCAACATTGCGGAAATCTTTCAAGCCGAGCGCGTCGACGCGGTGTTTCATCAGGCGGCGCAGATGGATGTTCGCCACTCGGTGGCCGATCCGCGCTATGATGCCGAAGTCAACATTCTCGGCACGCTGAATCTTTTGCAGAATTGCCAGAAGACCGAGGTCAAGAAATTTCTTTTCGCTTCGACAGGCGGGGCGATTTATGGCGAGCAGGCTGGATTCCCGGCTGATGAGCAACATCCTTGCTGGCCGTCATCGCCCTACGGTGTGACCAAGCTGGCATGCGAGCGCTACATTTATTTCTTTGGATTGCAGTACGGCCTGAAGTATGCGTTGATGCGCTACGCCAACGTTTATGGCCCGCGGCAAAATCCGCACGGCGAGGCCGGCGTGGTGGCGATCTTCTGCCAGCGTATGTTGAAGGGCGAGCAATCGATCATCAATGGCGATGGCAAGCAAACGCGCGATTATGTTTATGTCGGCGACGTCGTCGCTGCCAACCTCGCGGCGCTGGATTACCCGCACAACGATTATTTTAACGTCGGCACCGGCATTGAAACCGACGTGAATGTGGTCTTCAACCGCATCAACGAAGCGCTGGGCGCAAACTGCAAAGAAGAGCACGGCCCGGCAAAAGCCGGCGAGCAGCTTCGCAGCGTGCTGACTTATGCAAAAGCCAAAAAGCTGCTCGGCTGGGAGCCGAAGGTAAATGTCGCGGAAGGATTGCAGAAAACTGCGCGGTGGTTCTGGGAGAACGCAGCCAAATAGATGCCCAAGGATGCCATGACTTTGCAATCTCGAAACCAATTACCGTAAAGTTTCTGATAAATTACTGGATTGATCTATTTTTAAATCAGAATGAGTTCGCCTCAAATACAGTTTGAATCTTTTCCCCGACCTCTGGAGGCTGTTCGCCAGGAAATCGGCCTCGTCGGCGAATCTGCCGTGATGCAACAAATTTTGCTCACCATTCAGCAAGTTGCGCCAACGGATATTTCCGTCCTTATCTTTGGCGAAAGCGGCACCGGCAAGGAGTTGGTCGCAAACGCGATTCATGCGTTAAGCCCTCGCCACGATAAGCCTTTTGTCGTGGTGAATGCCGGTGCGATTCCCGAAGGCTTGATAGAATCCGAATTGTTCGGCCACGAGAAGGGTGCATTTACCGGCGCGATTAGCAACCGCAAGGGATATTTTGAGCAGGCGGATGGCGGCACAATCTTTCTCGATGAGATTGGCGAGATGCCTTTGACTGCGCAAGTCAAGCTCTTACGAACCTTGGAAGGACGCGAGTATCTTCGCGTTGGCGGCAGCGGCGCGCGGCGGGTTGACGTGCGGGTGATTGCCGCGAGCAACAAAGAGCTGGCAAAAGCGGTTGCCGCCGGCGAGTTTCGCCAGGATCTTTTTTATCGCTTGAACGCTGTCAACATTCGCGTTGCACCGTTGCGTGAGCGCCCGGAAGACATTCCTCTTCTCGTGAAAAAATTCGTCACGGATTTTTGTGAGCGCAACAAGATCAGCTTCGGCGGATTCACCGATGCGGCGCTCGCGCGTTTAGCGCACCACACGTGGCCGGGCAATGTGCGCGAGTTGAAGAATTTCGTCGAGACGATCATCGTCATCGAAAGCGGCAGGCGGATCGACGAGGGCACTTTGCTGCGGCATCTACCGCAGCAAACGCAAATGAATCGTCATTTGCCGGTTCCGATGAACCGCCCGCCGGAGGAATTGGAGCGCGAATTCATCTACCGCGCCCTCGTCGATTTGAAATCTGAGATCGCGCAGTTGCGGGAGTTATTGGTTGGCCGCTACATTTCTCCGTTCCGCCGGCTCAAGTCCGGCATCGGCGATGCGGAGGTGATCAGCGAAGGCGGCGATCAGCAAAACGGCGATAGCCAGCCGCTTGCGGCAAATGATTTTAAATCACTTGATGAGATGGAGAAGGGCTTGATCTTTCAGGCGCTCGAACGCACCGGCGGCAACAAAAGAAAAGCGGCGAAGCTGCTGCGGATCAGCGAGCGCACGCTCTATCGGAAGATCAAGGAATTTGATTTGCCGTTTTGAATGAGGCGTGATGCGTAATACGTAAAGAGTAAAACTTAACGCGTAAAAAACATCTTACGCTCCTTACGCATTACGTTTTACTTATTATCGGTAAAGTCGATTATGAAAAGATTTTGTGCGTATTGCACGGTTGTTCTAGCTGCGGTGAATTGGTCATGCGGGCCATATTCTTTTTCACCGGGCGGCACGTCGAGCTTCAAAACCGTTGCCGTGCCGCTTTTTGAAGATCGCACTTCGGAATTCGGCGTTAAGGAGCAAATTACCGATGCGATCATTGCGCAATTCAATCGCGACAATACTTTGAAGATCGCTGATCGGCGCACCGCGGAATCCGTGGTAGTGGGGACGCTGCTGAAAGTCGAAGAGCGCGCCGGGGCTTTCAATCGCGAAGAGAACGTCCAGGAAATCCGTGTTTACATCACCGTCGGCCTCAAATATGAGGACGCCAAAAAGCGCCGCACGATTTGGGAAGAGCAGATGACGCAGTTTGGCGCCTACACGCCCGGCTCAACCGACCGCAACACCGCCATCAAAGACGCCATTGACAAAATCGCTCAGCAGGTTTTGAATAAAACTGTTGCAGGGTGGTAGAGGGTATGTTAGGCAGAATTAATCCAAGCCCGTGCTCTCATTATATAGTTTTCCGATCAAGAGCTTGCTCAAAATGGAGGGATAGTCGTTGTAGTTCACAAGTTTTAATATCTGGATTAGATTTATGGGACTTCATTCTTTGCCTTTAACAGTAGCCGAATACTTTGCAGGTATTGGCTTGGTCAGAATGGGACTACAGCCTCATGGGGTATAGCGTGTCGCATTAGTTCGTGATATTTCTTAAGACCAAAAATATGAAACTAGAAAATGAACTTGCAATGATTGCTGCTTTTTATTTGTCAAAGTTTGGCAATGAAGGATTCGAGAAATTAGGGTTTCGATCATACAAGCATGCTTTTGTTGAAATTGGTCGTAGGCTACACGTGAATCCGAACTCAGTCAAGAACTGGCGAGATGAATTTGATCCTTACTACGATAACGGACGGAAAGGATGGTATCGACGAGGAATCAGACCAACTCGCCAAAAAGTGATGGCAGCTTTTGATAATTTGAGCGAAAGTGCATTAAGAGCTGTAGTCTCGGATATAATCAAACCCGAAGGCCGTCTAAAGATCGAAACAGAGCTGGGGTCGGCGTTGAGGGAAATTAAAATAGAGGAAAAGAAAAAAACGAAAAGAAATATTGAATTTGTTTCCCGTGGGCCTACGGGAAGAATGGCAGAGGAATATTTTATTTCAAGATTTCGTGCAGGATTAACCCCGTTTGAAGGTATTCTTAAGGATCGCCGCGACGATGGCGTTGGATTTGATTTTGAGATTACAAAACAAAAAAAGCGTGCCATCGTGGAAATTAAGGGAATGGCTAAAGAAGGAAGCGGGATCACATTCACCGACAAAGAGTGGAAAGTCGCAAACGAGACGCAACATGATTATTTTTTAGGATTGGTTACCCAAATTCCAATGTCTCCCAAGATTGGGTTTGTTCAAAATCCTGCCAATTGTTTTATTCCTGGTTACCACGCTTATACTACGATCACTGTTACTTGGACTGTTAACGCCGGACAAATCGCCAGAATCAAGCTCTCGTGACGTATGAGGAACACAGGAATAATTGACGAAAAGGAAGGAGTTTTTTTTGAAATTAGAAATAGACCAAGAGTGTTCGCCCCAAGCTTGGGTCACCACCATCTTGGAAAATGCGGAAAGTACTTCGGGTGGAGTTGTTGAGCAACAACTCGTGGGAGCAAAGCTGACAAAACGGTTTAAATGGATTTCTGTACCCAACCACCCAGTTCATGCAGGCGACAGACAAGCAGAACACAGGGGTGACTTTGCGATCTCAAAAGTAGTCTACCATGTTACTGCTGTTCCTTCAGGAGATGTCTTGCGGAAATGTGCAAAAAATCTAAAGTTGGGTTTACATCCTGTTTTACTCACCTCTTGCGAACAAGAAAACAAGGCAAGAGTTCTTGCACAGGATGAAGGAATTGACAAAGAATTGACGATTTTCTCGATCGAAGATTTCGTTGCGTTGAATATCATCGAACTCGCTACAGAAGAAAACAAAGATTTCTTTGGCGTTTTGAAAGAAATCATTGAAATATACAACAAAAGGTTATCCGAAGTTGAAACAGATTTGTCTTTGCAGATCGAAGTTCGTTAGGTGCAGATGCGACGCAACACTGATTACAATTGACCATTGATGGCAAAATTGTAAAACATATAACCTCATCATAGAAAGCATTTGCTCTTTGTGCGGCTTTTCTTTATTTTGGCCGTTATTGTATCGGATCATCTGCGCGCGGCCTCACTTTGTTATGACTTTTGACTTCGATAAATAATAGAAGAAGTCAATGAGTTGGCATAGAGGCGAGAATAGCAAATCGGCGCTGCCAGGGAACGGCGTTGATCGCACCGCTTTGAAAACATCATCGCCATCGGCTTGTCAAAAGGGTTCACAAAATAATATGTCTGTTCTGCTAGAGAATATCGTTCTGTCGGTTTACTTTTTGGCGCTCACCGTTCTTTTTATTTTCGGCGCGAATGGTTTCCTGATGGTCTATTATTATAGAAAATACCGATCGGTGAAAGGCGATAAACCTGCGTCTCTCCGCCGATTTCCAAAAGTCACCGTGCAGTTGCCGATTTATAACGAGTATTATGTCGTCGAGAGATTGATCAAGGCAGCGTGCGCGTTGAAATATCCAAAAGAATTTTTGGAGATTCAAGTGTTGGACGACTCGACCGACGAAACCGTCGAAGTGTCGCGCCGGTGGATTCAGCATTTTCGCGAGCAAGGTTTCAATATTGTTCTGCTCCCTCGCAAAGAGCGCCGCGGCTATAAAGCCGGAGCGTTGCGTGATGGCCTTGCTGTTGCCAAGGGTGAGTTCATCGCGATTTTCGACGCGGACTTCGTTCCGCCGGAAGATTTTTTGCGCAAAACGTTGTCCTATTTCAGAAACAAGCGAATCGGCATGGTGCAAACGCGGTGGGGCCATCTCAACAATGATTTTTCGCTGCTCACCCGTTCTCAAGCCATCGGGTTGGACGGGCATTTCGTTGTCGAGCAAGAGGCGCGCAATCGCGCCGGGTTCTTTATTAACTTCAACGGCACCGCCGGCGTGTGGCGCAAGACGTGCATCGAAGACAGCGGCAACTGGCAGGACGATACGTTGACCGAGGATCTCGATTTGAGTTATCGCGCCCAACTGCGCGGCTGGAAGTTTCAATACGTGCAAGAGACGATTTGCCAGTCGGAAATTCCATCCGATATTGCCGGTGTGAAGTCGCAGCAATTTCGCTGGACCAAGGGCGCAATTGAGACTGCCAAGAAAATTCTACCGAAAGTGTGGCGCTCCGAATTACCCATCGGCATCAAACTGCAATCGACGATTCATTTGACGAACAACTTGGTTTTTCCTTTCATCTTGATCGTCGCTTTGTTGAGCCTGCCGCTCATTTTGATCAAGAATGGCGGACGCGACCATGATTTTTATTTTGCCATCAGCTCGGCCTTTGTGATTGCGTTTTTCGGCTCCTTCTTAATGTACCTCACTTCGCAGAAAGAAGTCTATCCGGATTGGCGACGCCGGCTTTGGTATTTTCCGATTTTTATGGCCGGCAGCATGGGGCTTTCGTTCAACAATACCCGCGCGATCGTGCTTGGCTTGTTCAATCGCCGCAGCGAGTTTTTGCGCACGCCAAAATACCGCATCGAGTCTAGCGACGATCATTTCGTCGGCAAGCGATATCATCGCCGAGGCTTTTTTGCCGGCATTGGAGAAGCGATGTTGGCGACCTATTGTTTGATCACGATCGGCGTGGTGATTTATTATGCCGAATACGCAGCGTTGCCATTTCAAATGCTCTTCTGTTTTGGATATGGCTTCATTGCAACGCTCTCACTCAAGCATTCGTTATGGCCGGAGATTCGACAGGTTCTTTCAAAGGAAATTTTTTTGTTGAACCGGGCGAAGGGTGCGTTGCAGTCGAATTGAAAGAGTCGTTAACTATGACTTCTCCGCAAGCACAGTACGTCGTGAATGCCAGGGGTAAAAAGACCGGCGTTCTTCTTTCATTGAAACAATATCAAAAGCTAATAGTAGGCTTGCACGATTTGGCTGTCGTAGCGAAGCGCAGAAATGAAGCCCCGATTACCTTGGAGCAATCGAAGCGGCGATTAGAAGATGGCCACTTATAAGGTCACTCCGAGTTTGGCAAAGTTTTTAAGATCGAGATGACTATGCATTATTCAATTGAGGTCGAGCAAGAGGAGGATGGGCGCTGGCTGGCGGAAGT